>Ga0316193_10004011_pt1 | contig 10760 bp, 15 predicted proteins | sample MerIslsedime2_MG_FD_207735 | JGI IMG/M metagenome (GOLD analysis project Ga0316193, IMG submission 207735) | Coastal sediment microbial communities from Maine, United States - Merrow Island sediment 2 | ecosystem: Environmental > Aquatic > Marine > Coastal > Sediment | place: USA: Maine... | reverse complement strand
TTTGCCATGGAACTGGTGCTTAACCCGCTCATTCATGAAATGATTGAGAAAAAGAAAAAGGCCAAATAGACCTTTTCTTAAATTAAAAAAAGCCGGAGACATGTCCGGCTTTTTTTATGCCGTCATCACAAAGGGCGTGATAGCATAAGTCACCTCGGATTGCTGCAGGACTGTTTTCAATGATGAAGCGCTTCATGCTCGCACACTCTGCCACCAGCGATTGGCAGGCCGCCGTCGATGACTGTCTGCAACAACTGGCCGAGATCCCTGCCGAGGCAAATCTGGGTTTCATTTATGCCACTGATTATTTTGCCTCAGACCTGGGTCACATCCTGCGTGACTTGCGCGAGCGGAGCGGAGTACCACACTGGGTCGGCAGCATTGGTTCTGCCATCTGTTGCACGGCAAAGGAATATTATGATGAAGCCGCCCTGGCCATCATGGTCTGCCAGTTCCCCGCGCACAGTTTTAGACTCTTTCAAGAACCCGATCAGCTTGAATCTCACCATGACGCCCTACAATTTGCCGTGGTACATGGTGACCCCCGCAACGGGCAAATTGCCCGACTCATCGAACAATTCGCCAACCAACAGGGTAACCATTATCTGGTTGGCGGCCTGACCTCTTCGAGCAGCTATTACTACCAAATTGCCGATGAGATCAGCGAAGGTCAACTTTCCGGTGTGGTGTTTTCTGAGCAGGTCCCTGTGACCACCGGACTGACGCAGGGTTGTACCCCACTCGGCCCGGTGCATACCCTGAGTGACTGTGAAGGGAATTATGCCGTGCGCATCGATGAACGTCCGGCCCTGGAGGTATTAAAGGAGGACATCGGTGAAATCCTCGCGCGTGACTTGAACCGAATCGGTGGTTATATCTTTGCCGGCTTCCCGATTAGTGGCAGTGATACCGGAGATTATCTGGTACGAAACCTGGTGGGCATCGATCCGGAGCAAGGTGTGTTGGCCATCGGCGAATATCTGCAAACCGGCCAGCGCATGATGTTTTGTAAACGCGATGGCAAGACCGCGGTGCAGGATCTGGAGCGCATGCTATCGGATATCAAGCAGCGCCTGTCATCACCGCCCAAGGGCGGTTTATACTTCAGCTGTCTGGGACGGGGTCAGCACATGTTTGGCCAGCCGTCAAAAGAGATGGAACTCATTGCCGCACAGTTGGGTGATATTCCACTCCTTGGCTTCTATGCCAACGGGGAAATTGCCGGACAGCGTCTTTATGGTTACACCGGTGTTTTAACCCTCTTTTTGTAAGCATGCGTCGAGGAAAATAATGCAATATCGTCCACTCGGTCATAGCGACATCAAAGTCAGTAGCATTTGTCTTGGCACCATGACCTGGGGAGAACAAAACACCGAAGCAGAAGCCTTTGCACAAATGGACTATGCCGTCAGCCAGGGGGTGAATTTCCTTGATACGGCCGAATTGTACCCCATTCCGCCTCGGGCAGAGACCTACGGCCAAACCGAAACCATCATTGGCCGTTGGCTCAAGCAGCGCGGCTGCCGTAACCAGATCATCCTTGCCAGCAAGGTTGCCGGACCGGCCGATGGCTGGCTGCCCCACATCCGCGATGAAGGGACGCGGCGACTGGATCGAAAAAATATTACCGCCGCCATCGAGGCCAGCCTGCAACGCCTGCAAACCGACTACCTCGACCTGTATCAACTGCACTGGCCCGAACGTAAAACCAACTTCTTTGGTCGGCTGGGTTACCGGCACGAAGAGGAGGCGCATACGGTCGCCATCGAAGAGACCCTGAGCGTGCTGAATGAACTGGTACAGAGCGGCAAGGTACGTCACATTGGCCTCTCAAACGAAACCCCATGGGGTGTGATGCGCTTTCTGCAAACGGCAGAGACCCAGCAACAAGCCCGTATCGTCAGCGTGCAAAACCCCTACAGTTTACTTAACCGCAGTTACGAAGTGGGCCTGGCGGAAGTGTCCATGCGTGAACACTGCGGGCTGCTGGCCTACTCACCATTGGGTTTTGGTGTCTTGTCAGGAAAATATCTCCATGCCACCCGACCGGAAGGTGCCCGTATCACCCGCTGGCCCGATTACAACCGCTACCTGAGTCCACAGGCGCAACAGGCCACCGCGGCCTATACCACACTGGCAAAGGAACACGGCCTGGATCCGGCCCAAATGGCCCTCGCCTATGTCAACAGCCGCCCATGTCTCACCAGTAGTATTATCGGCGCCACCAACATGGAACAACTGCAGAGCAATATCGACAGTATCCATCTCAAACTGCCACCAGCGGTGGAGCAAGCCATAGAGGCCATTCATACCCAATACCCTAACCCCAGCCCCTAGTTTCAAGCAATGGAGATAAAACATGTCTTGTCTGTTTTGTGATATCGCCGCAGGGAAAATTCCCAGTCAGTTGGTCTATGAAGATAATGATATCGTTGCCTTTCATGATATCGCCCCAAAGGCGCCAACCCACATCCTCTGCATACCACGCAAACACATCAGTACTCTAAATGATCTCGAAGAGGAAGATACGACCCTGAGTGGCAAGCTACTCCTGACGGCAAATAAACTGGCCAAGCAACTGGGGTTTGCCGAGGCGGGGTATCGCGTGGTGATGAATTGTAATGGCCATGGTGGTCAGACCGTTTTTCATATCCATCTACACCTGCTCGGTGGACGTTCGCTTGGCTGGCCACCGGGTTGATAACATCGGCCAATGCCGGGCACGAGGATATAGCTGCAGAAATCCACGCCCGTTTACCCCGCTGAGGCACGAATCTATCTCCCCTGGATGGGGGCATGCAAGGAGATGGGACGCTGTAGAGTATAGGGTAGGGAATTCATAGGTATTTACTGTAGAACAATGGCCTGGATAATGAAGAAAGAGGGTGCCGTCTTTATAACTTCAGCCCCCCAAGCCGCTTCATGGCCTGGTATCGATACCAGAACATCCCCAGCAGAAAACCCAAAATAACGGTAAACAGGATGGCCAATACCCAGTAGAACACATTCTGGCCCGGCCGCTGACCTTTTAAACTCACCAATTCCATTTGTATCATGCTCTTTTCAGATTTTATATTTTCGAGTTCTTCAGTCAAAACCCGATTGGCCCCTTCAATGATGGAGACCTTTTTCTTTAATGTGGCAATCTTTGTATTGGAACCAGTACTATTTTGGGTCAACTCTTTTAATTGTACAACGGCAGGCACATCCTGCGTGGTGTAGATATCCTTTACCCACCCTTCAACACCACCAGCAGTACGTACCTTGAGGTAACCTGAGGCAGTATCAAGGACTTCAAGTTTTGCCCCTGTTACCACCACGGTTAATGGCGCCGCCTTGTTATCCGGCTCCGGCCTGACCCCCACACGCAGTTGATCATGGATATAGACCACATCAGCGCATGTGGCTGTTGAAAACAAAATTCCGAACAAGAAGTAAATATAAAGTCGCATTAAATAATCAGTGCTCCAGCGATAATATAACCCACCCCAAAATTGCCACTTAATTCAGAGGTCCTTAACGTATTTAAATACCGGATGACATGAAAAATATCGGCAAATAAAAAACAAGCTTTAATTCAGGGAAAAACCATGTTCATTCTGTGACTTCAAGCTGGAGCAACTGCTCCGGTGTTACGGTGATCGGGATCACCGATAAACACCCTCCCACGCATGGTCCCCAGATACATTTCCCGCTGAGTGGTTCAAACAAGGCACCATGTAAACTGCACTGGATGTACTCATTTCCAATATCAAAAAACTGATCCTCGGCCCAATTCAAGCTCACACCGGTATGTGAACAACGATTCAGATAGGCCCGCACCTCGCCGTTCCAGCGCAGGACAAAACAATCAATGCCACCATGGTGGCCTTCAAACGCAAAACTGCGAGCCCCCGGCTCATCGATCTCTTGCAGATGGCAAAGTGTGTGTTTCACAGGAAGCCCTTGAAGATAGGGGCCATCTTATGGACCGGTGTGTATAACAAGTTCACGCAGCCCGGAATAGTAACGATGTTCCCACAGATAGATACCCTGCCAGGTTCCCAGGGCCAGCACCCCATTGAATATCGGTATCGACAAGGATGTGGCCGTCAGCGCCGATTTAATATGTGCCGGCATGTCATCTGCACCTTCCAGCGTATGGGTATACAAAGGGTCGTTCTCGGGTACGAGACGATTGAGCCATGCCTCAAGGTCATGGCGGGCCGATGGATCGGCATTTTCCTGTATCAATAGGCTTGCCGAGGTATGCCTGATAAAAATGGTGCATAGGCCATCGCTCAGTCCCGCACTATCAATAATAGTTCCGATTTCCCCGGTAATTGTATGCAGGCCCTGGCCGGAAATCCTGATTTTCAACGATTTAACCATTTTTTCCCTTTTCAGCTTATGAGTATGATGAAAACCTCATGTGGCAAAAAACCCTGTATACAAGTATATAAATCGCAACTGTAATCAGAAATCCTTTATACAAAATTACAAATTTCCTATACCGTTTTGCAGGAAACCCTTGTATAGTAGCACCAAATCGATTTCGACTTTTGAACTCGCTTAATAATTTAACAAATAGATAAACCTTGGGAGCGAATATGGCAGCTAAAAAGAAGGCAAAGAAAAAGGTCGCGAAAAAAACCGCAACAGTAAAATCAATCAAGGAACCCCTTACCAAGTCTCAGTTATACACCCAGATTGCTGAAAATACCGAGATGATGAAAAAAGATGTTGTGGCAGTATTTGACGAACTGTCCGCCATCATCAATGGCCACATCAAACGCAATGGCGCCGGTACCTTCACTCTACCTGGTCTGTTGAAGATCAAGGTTGTCAGAAAGCCGGCAACCCGTGCCCGTAAAGGTATCAACCCTTTCACTGGCGAACCGACTGTGTTCAAGGCAAAACCCGCACGTAATGTTGTAAAGGCACAGCCCTTAAAAGCGCTGAAAGATATGGCGCTCTAAGCCCTATGATTCAAGCAGGCCAGGACATCTGGTCTGCTTGAATAGCCTGTTTTTCCCGTTCTAAACCATGCCCTGGGTCGTCAATTCATCCCATTGTGCATGCAAATCATAAAAATCCTGCACCACGCCAGCCAAAACATGGGCGTATTTTTTTAGCCTCGCCTGCCGCTCCTGTGCACTAATAAAGTGTGTCACCAGCACTGGTTTCATACCCACGGCATGGGCGCCATGATGTTCCTCACTCCCACCATCGCCAACAAAGAGGCTGTCCTCCGGCAGGACACCCAATTGCCTCACCGTTTTGGAATAAATTTCCGCTTGCGGCTTCATACAAGCACTGTGACAACTAAACGTGACCACTTCGAATAGCCCGCTAAGTGGTGATGCCGACCACGCAGCCACCTCACTACTCGATGCATTTGAAATGAGCGCCAGCCTGATGCCCTTCTCTCGAAGTAATTCGAGTGCGTGCAGGACCGGTGTGGAAACATGGATAAGTGCATAATCAAAGCGCTGCTGACGTTCCCGGACAGCCTCTTTGATCAAGGCACGGGGAATATCGGGATCAAGGCTATGTGCGATTCGGGTGAGCGTCTCAAGTGCATCCGTGGGTCGGCAGATTTCATGCACAGGGCCAAAACAGGCTTCATTCCAGCGTTGTCGCTCAATCCCCAGAATATCCGCAGTAAAGCGGCCAACGGTTTCAGGTACCCGTCCTACACTCACGAGGGTATTGAACAGATCAATACAGGCGACGTTTATGCTCGACATACAACGGAAGACAAATGCCAATCAAATGCAAACCCGGTCCGGTTCACTCGCTGTAATACTAGAATCGAATCCCCACACCAATCTGAAAACCGCTGTTAATGGTGGCATCTTCACTGGTATTCTCGATATCAGCAATGATCTTTTGATAGCCCCAATACACGTTGGCCTGCGGTGTCACCTGATAATCGAGCCGTGCGCCATATTCCATCAGGCCCTCGGCATCCCCCCCGGTGACAACGCTCGGCGCACCGAAAAAATGGAAGCCCAAACCCAGGCCTCCAAGTGTATCAGGCACCAACAGGACATCCCCGCCAAGTGCCAGTGCCACGATATCGACATCACCGCTAGAGTGACTCGCCTTGGCGGCATAGCCCCTGCCGCCAATGGAGATAATCACAGGGCTATCCAGATTATCGTTCCGAACCATCACCCCAAGGTTGTATAGATAATTATCGTCTTCATTGAACAAGAAGCCCATTTCTATCTCAAGCGGCCCCGCTTCCTGGCCCCAAAGCTGGGTTGAATATAATACTCTTGCGCTGTCATTTGCCAGCTCAGCCACGAGGCCGTCGGCCTTGGCCGCCACGCTCAACAACATTAAAAATACAACTTGTATGACCCTCGACACCATCGCACTCAAACTCCCGTAAATAGCGGTTTTCATCAATGCCCAAACCCTATACCGTGATGCTACAGTTTTCAATAGCTGGTCAAGGATAAATAATGCAATTTCGGTGCCTAGTAGCATTATTCCAATTGTCGTTTTATCGATATTATTTCAGCAGCATTTGTAGCATATTTTGGATTTCTTCTTTTGATTCATGCAGTAACTCGATGCTGGCGGCCGGCCCCAGGGAGGAGAGGTGCATCTTTTTAAAGGCAGGTATATCGATCAGCGCAGGAATGTCCGCAGGCCCATCGCCGCCCATATAACTATGCGCCTGGGCCACCACCACGAGATCGACATAATCCAGCTTGCCTGGCTCATCGCGCATCCAGTCTTCCGCATGGGCAGGGACATCGAGCAGTTCCTCATCGAAGGCCCATTTTTCCAGGATTTTTTGCCCCAGCACACCGCGCATATTATTAATCAACGCCCCAAGTAATACTGTATTTCCCCGGATGTCGGGATAGTCCGCGATGTAATGCAAGACAGGTAATACACCGATGTCATGCATCAGCCCTGCCAACAATGCCTTATCCGGCTGTAACTGTCCCTTATGTAATTGTGCAAGCACATAACAGATCGCCGCGACCTGGCAACTGTGTTTCCACAGTTCTCTGATATGAAAATGCAGGCTTTTTGCCTCACTGTTGAACATGTTATGCATGGCAAAACAGGTCACGAGGTTGCGGGTTGCCTTGACGCCCAGCCGCATGATGGCCATTTGACAGTTTTCAATGGGGAACCGGCCTAGATACATGGGGGAATTTGCAACCTGGATCAGGCGTGCCGCCAGGCCAACATCGAGTTGGATTAAGCGGGCAATTTGCTGCGTCCCTCTTTTTCTATCCTGCACAGCTTGTTGAATTCGTGTGATCACCTCAGGAAGTGAGGGCAAGACAAGCCGACCTGCTTCATATTCAGAATAAATATGCCTGGATATCTGTTCAAGCTGATCGGACATGTGCGTCATATAGGGCAACTAAGCATAGGCAACTTTATCAAACACCATTTTCTCCCATACCCGGATGATATTTATAACTCGGCCACGCATTGATTATGTGCACCATGAATTGTTAACGTATTTCTGCGAAACGCAGACTCATAGCTAATGGAACTGCCTGAACGTGAAATAACGTTATTTGATTTACTTGATTGTAGTCTGTTTTCCAGCATTTCGATCCACCCAGACCGCGGATCTCAGCAGCAAGATAATCTGACGCAAGGGCATGGCGTACAGGGATCCTGCCGGGTAGTCTTGGCAAAGAACGGGATGTCGGCACTGGGAAGAGCCAGCACACAGCCCGTCAGTCGTTCCAGTCCGGACTCATCACCGGCTGCCACCGATAAGAACGGTCATTTACCTGATGCCTGCTCGGGCCACGCAACACCCCATGGCCACGGGTATGGGGGGAAAAATGACAAAAAAAAACCTTCCCTAGGTAAACTCAGTGTCCAACGGGAAGGTATAAAAAAATCGATATTAAAACTGCACCTAAACTTAGTCTTTAATCTTCTCCCGTGCAAGTCATTTATTTTTTTCATAATTTTCAATAAGTTATTTAACATTACAAAATAGATGGTTAAATTGAGTGACGAAGAAACTGAAAAGCCTGCCTTGTCCAGTGGGACCATTCATAGCCCTGGCTAATATTCCAGCTTAACGCCCGCGAGATATTGGACGCTAGGAGAATATAGGCATCAGACCAGATCAAAAATGATATGCAAAGCAGGTGGAGCAGCAATGAAAAACAGGTCCCACAACCACTACCCAATCCTTATATTGGTTGTTTTTTGTTCAACTTTGCTTGGGTGTGTCGCCTCAGTCGAACAAGCCCCTAGAGTGGAACAGAACAAACTCCTGAAAATTTGCACCAATCTGCTCATACTAACAAACGAAACCCTCTCTCGACACGAGGCAAAACTCCCCAAACAACTTAAACAACGGGTGGACGCCTTGCTGGCCAGCGCAGAAATCAGCAACCAGTTCGAACAATACCCGATCTGCGTCAACAGACTGGAACGCGCTCGATATTTTCTGAGCCAAACAAATATTACGATCTCAAACCCAACATATTAGCCTGCTCTTACAGTTTGTCATTGACAGCACGCCTCTATACCACTATTTTAGTAGTGCCAATATTAGCATTATTGATTAAACGGTCTAAAATCAGTAGGTAAATTGTTGAGTAAGGAATGGCATGGTTTAGAGTGATCATAATAAATGGAGAATAATCGCTTTAATTTCAGTGAATTAGCATCCACCAACAGGGAGCGTTCGGAAAACACAACCCTATTTAAACTATTCTTTACAATTTTTAACAATTCCATATTGTTTTTACCAACTTTAACATCTAATTTTATTGTCAGTATCAATAAAAAAATTCGACAGACGCAACCTTAAACGAAGGGACATAACTCATGAAACTATCATCACGTACGCAATATGCAATCAAGGCTATGCTGGAACTTGCAAACAGCCCAAAACACTCCATTTCTTTAAATTCACTTTCGACAACCCAAAACATTTCGCTCTCTTACCTTGAGCAAATTTTTGCGGCCTTGAGAAAAAACCAGCTCGTTAAGAGTGTGCGTGGTCCTGGTGGTGGTTATCTCATCGCAAAACCAATGGAAGCGATTACCATTGCCGATATCGTTATTGCAATTGATCCAATGCTATCACGCTGCGCCGAGTTTCAATCCGAGAGTAATGTGAGCAAATCAATGTGGAACTCCCTGAGCCACAAGATCTATGGCTTTGGCACAACTGTTGGAAGAACAAGACATGCTGCAGCAATCAATGGAAGAAAAGCAGGGCAGTTCTCATATTGCGGCATAATACTTTTATGCCCTGTCGATAGATAAAAAAGGACCGTAAGCGGTCCTTTTTTGTTTGGCCCGTAACCATTTGCCTTAAGGCTCGGTTTTCAACCAATGTTGAAATGCAGCCTTATCCTTTTTATCGGCCAGCTTCCACCAGAATTTCAAGCGTTCAATCGGCTTCTGCCGTGCCACGATCTCTTCTGCACTCATGGTGCTGGACGGTACATCATCCGGCCGGGTTAAATTCATCACGCCACCACCCGTTGCAATGGAGGCATTAGACGAACCGGATACATAGGCCATAAAACTGGTATCGACAGTCCGTTTGGTCGTCGCGACCCGCTTTTGCCCGGAGGTCTCGAGCCAGGGTCGAAAGTTACTCTTTAATGCCTCTGCCTCGGCTAAGCTTGCAGGTACCGGGAACTTGAGAAAATAGTCTTGTTGTTTTGTCACCTCGAGTTCAAGAATCGCCGCCTGGGTCTTCACGATATAACCGGATGCGGCATCGCCCCACAATTTTTTATAGAACACGGCAATCTTATGTTTGCCGGGAAGCAGCTGCAGCTCATTAAAGCCTTCGGCAATATAAGGCGCTTTCACCTCAAAGCCATCAACAGCCAATATTTCAATCTCGGGCGGTAAATAGACACGGCTGATCTGCCCGGGATCTTTTACATCTTCCGCTGCAAACGTTCGAATGGGACCAGATGCAGTACTACATGCTGTAGTCACCAATAAAATACAAACCAAAAAATAAGACCGAAATGTGTGCAAACGATTTATATACTTCATATTATTTCTCTTTAAACATGATACCGACGACAAACCCCTGCAACTCAAGCGGCTCAATATGTTTTATCTCACCTAACAGACCGAGGGGTTTTTCTTCTCCATCAAGGGTCGTTAGTGTTTCAAGCTTCAACACATCACCCACCCTGAACTCTGCTTTACTTAACACGCTCATTCCTCCCATAGAGTAATCCAGTACATCTAATAATTGTTGCTCCCCCGCTGGAGAGATGATGGCCACTTTTCTCAAAAATTTGATGCGTTGATGCTTGCGTTTATCCTTCATAGGCCCCTTTCGTTTTACACTGAAAAAGACAGAATTCTAATCCTTTATGCGATTAATCTTTCATGCCCATGATCTAAGCACCGGACCGAATCATCTTCATAATGGATGTCTTTGACTTAGGTTTTCCACACCCGCCAATTCCACATCACATGGTTAACTATACTATATATTGTATTACTGATACTCCAGCACAGCAGGTAAATAGCTTGCGTGAGAGTATTAATATAATAAACCCGTTAGTCACGCTAAATTCCCCTTAAGTCACCGATTATTTCATTTATCATCAAGCACCGTGCTGTTAAATATTTTCAATATCAATAAGTTAGCGTAGAAACTGGAATCGGCCACCGCAACGACCTGCTGTCATGGGCTTGATGGCACAGACGCCAATATCATCACCTCGTCCCATCGAGCTAAAAGGCAAACTCAAAACCGGTATGAATCGCAGAGTCTGTACTTTTCACGCCGA
>Ga0316193_10004010_pt1 | contig 10761 bp, 11 predicted proteins | sample MerIslsedime2_MG_FD_207735 | JGI IMG/M metagenome (GOLD analysis project Ga0316193, IMG submission 207735) | Coastal sediment microbial communities from Maine, United States - Merrow Island sediment 2 | ecosystem: Environmental > Aquatic > Marine > Coastal > Sediment | place: USA: Maine... | reverse complement strand
CTCCTGACAGGTTTCATTTCACCAAACGCATTACCGCTTTTGGGCATGCTATTCTTTGGAAATATATTGAAAGAATCAACCCGCACCAATAGGTTAGCTGAAACGGCAAGAACATCACTTATTGATATAGTGACGATTCTTCTGGGAATAACTGTCGGGGCTTCCACTCAAGCGGATGTCTTTCTTACTCCTGATTCGTTATTGATCTTTGGCCTGGGAGCTTTATCATTTATGATTGCAACTGCTGGAGGATTACTTTTTGCCAAGTTTATGAATGTATTTTTAAGTAAGGAGAATAAACTAAATCCATTAATTGGAGCAGCTGGTGTGTCTGCTGTACCTGATAGTGCCAGGGTAGTGCAACATGAAGGCTTGCGGGAAGATTCTACCAACCACCTTCTTATGCATGCTATGGCGCCAAACGTATCAGGAGTGATTGGTTCAGCGGTAGCCGCTGGTATACTTCTAAGTTTTTTATTATAAGTGAATAATCAATTATATTATCAGTCACCGGATAGCATTCCGGTGACTTTTTTTAAACTTTATATTCTGGAAAATCACGTAACGCAACCGTGCTTTCAGAATTAATATCTAGTTCCCAGAAATAGTGATCCAGACCATTGGTTACTCCGATATACTTCACTTCAAGCGACTTCGCATAGGCTGACACCTGATACAATACATTTTTATCAAGAGATATCTCTGGAGATTTACATTCAATAACTAAAAAAGGCTGTCCTGTATTATCGTAAGTGAGAATATCAGATCTCTTATTTAATTTATTATATTTTAAACCAGACTCCACTTTGATTAAGGATTTGGGATACTTTTTACATTCTAATAAGAACAACAACATATGTTGCCGAACCCACTCTTCTGAAGTTAACCTGACAAATTTTTTCCTTAATCCATCAAAAATCATTAATTTGTCTTCAACAGTTTTTATTTGAAAATCAAAATCTGGAAAATTAAGTTTTTTAAACATATCGTAAAAATCATAAATATATTGGATGAAAACAAAGTCGGAAATTGTTAAAGACTGGCTGCCAAGATATACGGGTACTCCGCTAGAAGAATTTGGGCAATATATACTTCTAACGAATTTTCATAATTATCTTGAGAAATTTGCCGAGTTGTATGATGTTGAAATCATTGGAGATGACAGACCAATGCAAACTGTAACATTTGAGAACATAACATTAATAAATTTCGGTATGGGAAGTGCGATGGCAGCAACGGTTATGGACCTACTGAGTGCTATTAAGCCAAAAGCAGTCTTATTTCTGGGTAAATGTGGTGGGTTAAAAAAGAAAACACAGGTTGGCGACCTCATTTTACCGATAGCGGCGATCAGGGGAGAAGGCACCAGTGATGATTATATGCCTATTGAAATTCCTGCCTTACCTTCATTTCAACTGCAACGTGCTGTTTCCTCAACCATTAAATCACAGTCATGCGATTACTGGACAGGAACGGTTTATACAACCAACAGAAGAGTTTGGGAACATGACAAAAACTTCAAATCATATTTGCGTAAAGCAAGAGCAATGGCAATAGATATGGAAACAGCAACTATATTTACCGTTGGTTTTAAAAATGGAATCCCCAGAGGGGCATTATTACTTGTCTCAGACAATCCTATGGTATCTCTGGGTGTAAAAACAAGTAAAAGTGATAGAGAAGTTACAAATCGTTTTGTTAATTTACACCTGCAGATTGGAATTGATTCGTTGAAGGAATTGATAAACAGTGGTGATTCTGTAAAACATTTAAGATTTGAATAATTTTTTTTAAAGCATATGCCTGTAGAATATCAACCTTTTTTTGTATTAACAATCTTATTCCTGTCCTTTTTTTTAATATATAAAGAGTACCTGAAACCTTCACTGAGTTTTCTTCTGGCCATAGTGATATTTGCTATTGTTGGAATTCTTGATACCGAACATATACTTGCAGGGTTTTCAAACAGTTCAATTATTGTAATCATATTATTAATTGTAATCACAGCAGGGCTAAGAAAGAGTTTCAGGCTGGAATTAATATTTGATGCTATATTCAAAAAATCAAAAACATATCGAAATTTTCTCTTGAGAATGATGGCACAGGTAGCCATATTATCCTCGATGATTAATAATACCCCTGTGGTAGCACTTATGACTCCTTATGTTTATGACTATGGCAGGAAAAACAATATTGCTCCTTCGAAACTTTTAATACCCCTCTCATACGCGACTATTATGGGAGGAATGATCACTTTAATTGGAACTTCCACCACTCTGGTATTAAACGGATTTATTATCGAAGCTGGAGTAAAAGAATTCAAATTCGATGATTTGCTAATTATTGGTTTAGCCGTGACTATAATCGGAATTTTATTCATTGCATTTATTGGTCATCGTCTTTTACCAAACCATACTGATTCTATTCAGGATTTTTCCAAAAACCAACGGAAATATATTGTTGAAACAAGTCTAAAATCTAATTCTCCTTTAATCCAAAAAACCGTAATAGAAGCAGGTCTTAGAAATCTTCAGGGAGTATACTTGGTTGAAATCCTGAGAATGGGGAAGGTATTATCGCCAGTATACCCAATGGAAATTATTGAAAAGGATGATATACTTTTCTTTGCTGGTGACACCAATAATATTATGGACCTTATCAATACCTCCAAAGGTCTGGTATTGCCTGACAAAGCTTCAGAATACCATAAGGATAAAACTGAAGTAATAGAAGCAGTAATTGCAGAGTTTTCTTCTATTATAGGAAAAACAGTAAAGGAAGCAGACTTCCGAAATCGATATGATGCTGCCATTATTGCAGTACACCGAAACGGAGAAAAAATATCAGGAAAAATTGGTGATATTGAAATCAAACCGAGTGATGTTCTGTTGTTGTATAGTGGTAATGATTTTACTAACCGGGTAGATAACTATCGTGATCTCTATGTAATTAATAAGGTACGTGAAATCGCAGATGCCGGGAAAAAGAAATACTATGCCCTTGGACTTATGTTCATTGGTGCTACCGTTTTATTTATCACCAAGGGTTTAACACTGTTCCCATCTCTATTAATAATTTTCACTATAATGGCTGTATTCGGCTTAATCACCATACAGGACATTCGAAGAGAATTAGATTTTAATCTTATTGGTATATTGGTATTTTCGCTTGCTATTGGTCAAGCCATGATCATTTCTGGGGCAGGAGTAATAATAGCAGAGTGGATGATTGACTTGCTATCACCTGTTGGCCGAACTGCTATTTTAATTGGCTTGATACTAGTAACTAATCTCATTACTTCTTTAATTGGAAATGTAGGAGCTGTATCGATTACATTTCCTGTAGCGCTAGGTATCAGCCAAAGTATGGGAATTGATGGGACCCCGTATTTTTTAGGTATCGCATATGCTGCTTCTGCAGCTTTTATAACACCTTTCAGTTATCAAACAAATCTCATTATATATGGCCCGGGGGGGTATAATCTTAAAGATTTTGCAAGAATAGGTTTGCCAATAACCTTAATCTATCTTACCATTGCCTTCTTTACAATCCTATTGCTATATAATGATGTATTATTTTAGTTTGAGGTAACATATACATAATCTGATTTACTCTATTATATGTATAAGTGGAGATAGATGCGCCAGAAGAATATTTTATTAAGAATCATTGGGATGAGATCAAAAAAAAACCGATCAGTATCTGATCGGTTCTTTTATGTTTTTCTGACTTACATTATCTATTCATATCAATTTTTTTCGTTGCAGAATAGAGAATTTTTCGTGCATTAACTTCCTTTAATTCCTGCTGAACATCTACAACGATACCCATTTTCACATCTCTGTCTACTTTGAGCGCCATAGTTATCTGATCTCTTTCTACTTCAGTGAGTTTGTCTTTTTCCTGTTGTACAAACAGTTTTATATCATTAGGCTGAGCCAAGACATCATTCAATTGAACCCTCGGTTCTGTTCCCAAGCTAGCTTTCTTAGGTTTTCCAATATAGATATAACTTACCAAAGATTTTTTCTCCAACTTATTAAGTTCACTGGCAGCAGGAATTTTCTGCGCCACAAGAATATCAGATTCTCGCAAAACCGTTGTAACCATAAAAAAGAATAAAAGCATGAATATGATATCCGGTAATGCGGCCATTGGAATATCTTGACTGGCACTGGATTTTTTCTTAAATTTTGACATATTATTCTCCTATTTTTGATGGTTCTGCAATAGAAACATTTCTCGGAATCCCATTCCTGGCTCTTTGATAAATATCTTTTTGCGCAGGTTCTCTTTTATCAAGATTCCTAAATTCCTCGGCAGTAATGCCGACCCTTTCACCATAGATCTCATCATACGCTCCCATGATCTCATCGAGAATACCAAGATATATTTCATAACTAGTCCCCCTGTCTGTTTTAAATGAAACAACAGCATCCGTTGGACTATCAGAAGAATGTGGTTTACGACCACTGGTCATAACGAGATTCCTTTGAGAATTTGGTAAGGTATTAAGCAAATCCTGGTTTTCCTGAGTCTGTTTCCCAAAGTTCAATACGAACTCTTTCACCATACCTTTAATCTTAGTGATGTCTTTTAAAGGCTCATTCTCAACTAAAATGAGGTCACTTGAATTTACATTCACCTTAAAGATATTCCTTTCATTTTTAGTAATATCAGGTGGTGGTTCATTAGGATCCGGCTTAGGCGGTAACAACAGGGCAATTCCTTTGTCAGAAGCAATGGTTGTAGTAACCAAAAAGAATATCAGCAATAAAAATGCGATATCTGCTAATGATGCTGCAGGAATGTCAACCCTTCGGTTCTTACTTTTACCCATTATTTAAATATTTTAGTTATTTCGGTACCCACAATGCCCACTACGGCAAGTACTATTAAAATGTAGGTTGTAATGATGGTAGCACCAACATATTTAGATAATCCGGAATCGATACCGAATTTTGAATATATGGGTGTCACTTCTCCTCCTGATAAACCGAAGGCTATCCCGAACAACACTAATAGAAAAACCAGTCCAATTCCACTGGTAATCAGTGATTTGGGGTTTCCAAAGGCGTTGATCAAGGGCATAACAATTGCTGCTAATGCAGCTATACCTAGTAAAGCATAGGCAACAACTATTACGATATCTACAAAATCCTGTTCCATATGACTATTATTTATTTATTCTGAGTTAAATTGTATTTAACAAGAATATCAACAAATGATATTGAAGCATCTTCCATTTGATTTACCAAAGAATCAATTTTTGAAACCAGATAATTATAGAATAATTGCAAAATTACACCAACTATCAAACCACCCACGGTAGTTAAAAGTGCAACCTTGATACCACCTGCAACCAAGGAAGGTGATATATCACCAGCAGCCTCAATAGCATCGAATGCGTCAATCATACCAATTACAGTTCCCATGAATCCTAACATTGGCGCAAGAGCAATAAATAAGGATATCCAAACCAATCCTTTCTCCAAACGGCCCATTTCAACAGAACCATAAGCAATAATGGATTTTTCAACCATTTCAATACCTTCAGTAACTCTCATCAGACCCTGTGTGAAAATAGAGGCAACAGGTCCCCGTGTATTCTTACATACATCTTTTGCAGCTTCAACACCACCAGAATTAAGCGCTTCCTCCACATTGCCTAATAGCTTCTTGGTGTTGGTTGTCGCCAGATTTAATGTAATAATTCTTTCAATGGAAATCGCTAATCCCAGTATTAAACATAATAGGATTACAGACATAAATTCCCAACCACCTTCAATAAATTTTGTTTTGATGGCTTGATGAAAGGTTAGTTCCTCAGCAACACTTCCTTCTTCAACTGATAATACTACATCATCTTGTGCTGCAGTAGTAGTCTGCTCAGGCTCATTAGTAGATGATTCATCATCTTGTGCATAAATTCCACTAGTAAGACCCAATGATAATGCTCCGATTAGCATAAATAAAGCCAGTAACTTTTTCATAATTCAGTTTTTTGATTTTTTCAAGTATACAAAATATAGTTAAATTATCCGATTAGTTCCGCTAAAAATTCCGCGGAGAGGATGGGATTCGAACCCATGGTACCCTTTTGGGGCACACTCACTTTCCAGGCGAGCACCTTCGACCACTCGGTCACCTCTCCAAAAAATATTCTTAGCGGCACAAATAAATTAATAAATATCGCTTTATGCAAATTTTAAATTGGATTTTTAGGTTATATCCTATCATCTAATTCTCCTCGAATCGAAGTTGAAAGCAAGTCTTTCACCTGGTCAACTTTTTTAAAGGTCCCCAAAGCATACATTAATTTGGTGATTGCAGCCTCTGTGGTTATATTCCAGCCACTTATGACACCTATTTCATCTAGCATTCTACTCGTCGCATATCTTCCATGAATTACCATACCATTAATACACTGTGAAACATTATATATTATGATACCTTTAGAAATTGCATCTTTTAATAATTCAATGAACCAATCCTTTGTTGGAGCATTACCTGAACCATAGGATTCCAGCACAACTCCTTTTAATCCTTTCGTAGCTAAAATATTCTCAACTACATTTTTTGTCAAATTAGGAAATAACTTTAGTATTAAAACATTTGGATCAAATTTATTATTAATTTTTAATCCATTGTTTTTTCTTGGCTTTTGGATTACTGACGTGTTAAAATCAATTGTTATCCCAATTTTGGCTAACAATGGATAGTTTTCAGATTCAAATGCGCCAAATTGTGAACTCCTTATTTTTTTAGTTCGATTTCCTCTTAATAGCTGGTAATCGAAATAAATACATACTTCAGGAACCAAAGGATTTTTCCCTTTCTTTTTTGATGCAATCTCAATTGCAGTAATTAAATTAGGACGAGCATCAGATCGAATCGCACTAATCGGCAATTGAGCTCCGGTAAATATTACCGGTTTGTTCAGGTTCTCTAATATATAACTCAGGGCTGATGCTGAATAAGCCATGGTATCAGTTCCCTGCAAGACCACAAAACCATCATAATTGTGGTAATTCTCATATATTATTTCGCCAAGATCTATCCAATGCTGATAATCTACGTTTGATGAATCCATCGGATCAGGAAAGGATATCACAGTAATTCCAACGTTTAATGCACTAAGGGAGGGAAGTTGTTGCATTATTTGATTGAATTTTAAGGCTATCAAAGCCCCGGTAGTATCCCTGACCATCCCTATAGTACCCCCAGAATAAATTACCAAAACAGACGCTTTGGGTCTTAATGCTCCCGTATTTATGTTTATAACTCTATATTTCACAATCTATCTTTTAAAAATATTTTTTGCGTTTTTGGTTGTTATATGTGCAACATCATTCACTGACCTCCCAGTTAAGGATGCTAACTTTTCAGCAATTATTGGTATATAAGAAGATTCATTTCTTTTACCACGATAAGGTGTTGGAGAAAGATATGGACTATCTGTCTCAAGTACAATATGCTCAAGAGGGATCTCTTTAATAGTATCACCTATCTGTGAATTTTTAAAGGTAGATACTCCACCTACACCTATCAGAAACCCAAGATCTATTATTTTGCGTGCCTGAAGAAGATTACCAGTGAAACAATGAAAAATACCTCGTAATTCCGGGAAATGATTCTTCTCAATAACATCAATAGTATCATCCAATGAATCCCTTGAATGAAGTACAATTGGTAATTTATATTCCTTTGCCCAGCCTATCTGAATCTTCAAACCATCTTTCTGTTGTTCAATATAAGTCTTATCCCAATATAAATCTGTTCCTATTTCTCCTATCGCAACAAAATGACGTTTTTCAAGCCACTCTTTTACACTTTCCAACTCCTTCTCATATTGCAGATTAATAGAACATGGGTGCAGGCCCATCATTGACATACAATATCCAGGATACTTATCTTCCAGTGCTATCATTGCGGATATTGAGTCTCTATCAATATTAGGAAGATAAATCGCGGAAACTTCGTGTTCTTTGGCTCTTTGAATTACTTCTTCAATATCACTTGAAAAGTGTTCCAAATATAAATGAGCATGTGTGTCAATAAATTCCATAATTACCTTTAATGCAAAAATAAGGCATCAATTCTGCAAAATTCATAATTTTCATTCAAAAAATGAGCTATATATTGGGGAATCGCTATTTTTAGTTTCTGAATTGTTTTCTGGCTATCATGAAAAAGAACGATAGATCCATTTCTTGTATGTTTTATACTTTCTTGTAAACATCTTTCAGCACTGATTTTGGTAGAGAAATCATAAGCAAGAACATCCCACATAATTATTTTAAAATTATTATCGATTCTATTACTTAATCCTTTTTTTAATTTACCATAAGGGGGTCGGAACAAAAAATAATCTGAAGAATATCCATGATTGATCATCGTATCTCTAGATTGATATATGTTGTCCAGATACACCTGAAGATTAATTTTCCAACCATCTAAATGGTTATAGGTATGGTTCCCTACACCATGCCCTTCATACAGAAGCCGTTCAAATGTAGCTGGGTGTTTGGCCACATTTTCTCCAACACAGAAAAAAGTTGCTTTTATTCCAAACTCTGACAAAACATCCAGTACATAATCAGTAATACCAGGTACTGGACCATCATCAAATGTTAAGAAAATTTGTTTTTTATTCCTGTCACCTTGCCAGATTACATTGGGATAGAGGTACTTAAAGAGTGCAGGCGTTTTAAAAAAATACAAAATATTTAATCAAATTTACAGGACAGCAAAGTTATATCATCGTTCAAAGATGTTTCGCCATTGAATTCATTTACCTTCTTAAGAACCTTTTCATGTAATGATTTGAGGTCATTGCCCAGGTTATTGCGAATAATATTGTAGACTCTTTCAATGCCAAATTGTTCATTATTTTTATTAAAGACTTCAATAAGTCCATCAGTAAAGGCAAAAAAGAACCATTTGTCAATATTATTCATACATCCGATTTTTAAAAATGGTAAAGAATCAAATATTCCAAGTATGGTTGTACCTAATTCCAATTGTATCAGATCGCTATCCTTTGAGTAAAATAAGGGGGGATTATGTCCTGCATTTACATACTTAAGCTCCTTTTTTTTCTTATTATAAATCGCGGCAAAAAAAGTAATGAAGCTTTCTCCATTGCTATTCTGAAGTATTTGATAGTTTAACTCTTTTACAATCTTTTCCAATTCAGTAGTTTGCCGGATTAAAGTTCTTAATGAAGCTTGAAAATTAGACATTAATAATGCTGCAGGGATTCCTTTTCCAGATACATCGGCTATACATATTAAAAACTTGTTTTCATTGATTGCTATATAGTCGAAATAATCACCCCCAACCATTTGATGTGGCTGGTAACTTGAATATATTTTTAAGTTCTGATTATATGGTAAATTTTTGGGGAAAAGAAAATGTTGAACATTTCTTGCAATTTCAAGTTCTTTCTGGAAAGCTTTTTGATCCAGTTCCCTTCTTACCAGCTTTTTATTTTCAATGGCAACAATGATAATATTAGATAATGCTTGAATAAAATTGGTATTAATCATTCCATTCACATAATCTTCCTGATCATTCCCACCAAGAAAAACTATAGCTAATAAATTATTTTTATGTCTAACAGGTAAAACTTTCTCAAATTCAGAAAATGGATCCGGGAATTGTGATTTTTCATAACTTTCCAATCCTTCAAAATCAAAAATACCGACATTAAATGAAATATTATCGAAGTCCTTAATGGTACCAAAATTTACCTTGCATTCCCATTTTTTATCCTTAACAAAAAGTGCAACCTTTTTAATTTTCAGATTGGCTCTTAATGTAAAATTAAAAATTTTATATAATGAGTCTTCGGGAAGATTGCTATTGATGGATTGTGTGATCTCAAGAAGAGCATTGAGCTCAAGCTCTTTAAGTTCAAAATTTTTCTTTAGAGAATTCAAGTCTATGGAAGCCATTATTTTAATACGGTTTTTGGGTCAAAAGCATCTCTTAATCCATTTCCAAGTAAGTTAAAAGAGAGTACCATTATAGATATTGCAAGACCAGGAAAAAGAATTAAATGCCAACTGTTTTTAGATCCCAGCACACTGAATCCCTCGAAAATCATGCTTCCCCATGAAGGTGTCGGAGGCTGAACACTAAGGCCTAGAAAGCTCAAGCCAGCTTCCAATAAAATTGCGGCCGCAAAATTTGCAGTAGCAATTACAAATAGGGATCCCAGAATATTTGGCAAAATATGTACATAAATAATCCGAAAGCCTTTTAATCCCAAAGCTCTAGCTGCCTCTATATAGGTTTTCTCTTTAATACTCATAATTTGGCCACGAACAATTCTTGCTACATCAACCCACATCGTGAGACCCACGGCAACAAATGCCACCCATACTCCTCTACTTTGCAGGGCTATACTTATTGCGATCACAAGCATAATTCCAGGTATAGTCCAGACTACAGACATAACCCATAATATTATATCATCTACCTTACCTCCAAAAAATCCAGCTAAAGAGCCCATAAACAATCCGAGAACTAAAGATATAAGGACGGACACCAATCCAATGGTCAAGGAAATTCTGGATCCAAATATAAGCCTGCTCAGGATATCTCTCCCTGACCGATCCGTCCCCAGCAAGTATAGCCAATGAGATATATTATTTTCTTCAAATAAAGTTATTGTTTCACCCATGGTGGTATGATGAACTTCTCCATTCATATGTATATAATCAATACTGTCCCCATATACATAATAATTTCGCT
>Ga0316193_10004009_pt1 | contig 10762 bp, 7 predicted proteins | sample MerIslsedime2_MG_FD_207735 | JGI IMG/M metagenome (GOLD analysis project Ga0316193, IMG submission 207735) | Coastal sediment microbial communities from Maine, United States - Merrow Island sediment 2 | ecosystem: Environmental > Aquatic > Marine > Coastal > Sediment | place: USA: Maine... | reverse complement strand
GTGCAATGCGATCGGTCCCGGCGGGTGCGATGGTGCTCATTTCGAGCACAAGACTGCCGTCACCGAGATTTTCAAGCACACCATTCGGCCCGGTTACAACCTGTTCGACATGCTGTGTCGCCGGCAGCATGGTGATGACGATGTCGGCATCCGCTACAGCTTCGGCAATCGAAGCGGCGCCGCTGGCTCCGAGCGCCACAACCGGCTCCATTCTCGCCGCGTCAATATCGTAAACCGTGAGCGCCGTTCCCTTGCGAACGATACTCGATGCCATCGGTTGCCCCATGGCACCAAGCCCGATGAAACTGATCTTCTTCCCGCTCATTATGTCTTCCCCGCTTGTTAAGTCGCCCGTCGATCTGAGACGCGTCCGTTAAACAAAACCTGCCATGCCCTGCACGCACGCATGCGAACTGTGCAAGAATTTGGCTTTGGCATCCTGACGCCATCCTAAATGAGTTTCACCGGTTTTCCAGTCGTTTCGGTGGTACAGGGCGCTGACAACTGGTGCTCGTTCGAAAAGCGGTTGGTTTGCCAGCAAACAACAGAATGGTCTGTCGAATCGAACAATGCCTGATCAACAACACACGCCTTCATTCGAATCTCGACGAACACTGCGAATATCCCTGAACCCATGACAAAGTCACCACTCCCGGGCGCACTGTCCCACATTCGCGTACTTGACCTGTCGAGAATTCTCGCGGGGCCGTGGGCAGCGCAGATGCTCGGCGATCTCGGTGCCGAAATCATCAAGGTCGAACGCCCGGGTGTGGGCGACGACACGCGCGGCTGGGGCCCACCTTACGTCAAGGACGCTGACGGCAATGACACGACGGACTCGACCTACTGCCTCAGTCCAAATCGAAACAAGCAATCGATTACCGTCGACTTTACGCAACCCGAAGGCCAGAAAATAGTTCGCGATCTCGCCAGCAAGTCAGACGTCGTCATCGAGAATTTCAAGGTCGGCGGGCTGAAGAAATACGGGCTCGACTACGAATCGCTGAAGCCGCTCAATCCGGGCCTGATTTATTGTTCGATCACCGGTTTTGGCCAAACCGGGCCTTATGCTCCACGCGCCGGCTACGACTTTCTGATACAGGGGCTGGGTGGACTGATGAGTTTCACCGGCCGGCCCGATGACGAACCCGGCGGCGGCCCGATGAAAGTCGGCGTTGCCCTGACCGACATCATGACCGGCATGTACGCATCGACGGCGATACTGGCAGCACTGACGCATCGCGCCGAGACCGGGGTCGGGCAATACATCGACATGGCCTTGCTCGACGTACAGGTGGGTGTGTTGTCGAATCAGGCACTGAACTATCTGCACACCGGAAAGATTCCGCAGCGAATGGGTAACGCGCATCCAAACGTGGTGCCGTATCAGGATTTCCAAACCAGCGATGGTTACGTGATTATTGCCATCGGCAACGACAGGCAATTCTCACGGTTGGCAGAAGCCATGGGCAAACCCGAATGGGGCAAGGACCCGCAATACTCGACCAATGCGCAACGTGTAAAGAACCGCGTCAGCCTGATCTCTCAGATGAATGACATCACGCGTACGCGTACCACCGATGGATGGGTAGCGTTGCTGGAACAAGTCGGCGTGCCTTGCGGAGCAATCAACGACCTTGAGCATGTCTTCAAGGACACGCAGGTGGTCGCCCGTAACATGCAGATATCGATGCAACATCCGAAATACGGGACCGTGCCGCTGGTTGGCAATCCGATCCGTCTTTCCGAAACACCTGTGCAATACAAGCGCCCGCCCCCTGCACTCGGTGAGCACACCGCGGAAGTCCTCAACGAGCTGCTGGGCATCGACGCGGAACAGCAAGAAGACTTGCGGCAGAAGAAAATCATCTGAATCATGTTTAATCTGAACCGTGTTTGATTTGAACCGTGTTTGATTTGAACCGTGTTTGATTTGAACCGTGCCTGATCTGAACCGTGCCTGATCTAAGCTGTGTCTGATTTGAGCTGTGTCTGAATTGAACCAGTGTTGACCTGAATCACTATTTATCTGATCGTTTTCCCCGAACCTGTCACCCATGATTGAGCCACTGACACTGACCTCCGTACCCGCGCACGCCGAAGCGCTACGCCCGGCCGTTCGCGAGTTTGTACAAACTTACACCGGCAAGGTGCCACTGGAAGAGCGTGCCCGCTCGTGGATGGGGTTCGATGCTGATTTCAGCCGGGCCCTGGCAGAACGGGGCTGGGTCGGCGTGACGCTGCCGAAGGAGTACGGTGGCGCGGGGCTGGATGCCTTCTCGCGTTTCGTGCTGATCGAAGAGTTGCTAGGCAACAGCACGCCGGTCGCAGCGCACTGGGTCGCCGACCGCCAGAGCGGACCACTGATACTGAAGTTCGGCACACAGTCACAGAAGGATTTTTACCTGCCACGTATTTGCCGCGCCGACGCCTTTTTCTGCATCGGCATGAGCGAACCGCAGTCCGGCTCAGATCTGGCGAGTGTACGCACGCGCGCCACCAGAACCGCCAACGGCTGGAAACTCAACGGCCAGAAGATCTGGACCACCAACGCCCATCGATCTCATTACATGATCGCTCTCGTGCGCACATCGGGCTCCAGCGAGGACCGGAACAAAGGTTTGTCGCAAATGATCATCGATCTTTCCGCGCCCGGTGTCACGGTTCGCCAGATTCGCGACCTGACCGGCGACGCGCACTTCAACGAGGTTTTCTTCGAAGACGTTGAGCTTGGCGAAGAAGCGCTAATCGGCTCGGAAGGCAGCGGCTGGGATCAGGTGACTGCCGAACTCGCGTTTGAGCGCAGCGGGCCGGAACGTTTTTATTCCGCCATCGGACTGTTTGACGTGTGGCTGGCTTATCTGCGCGAGCACCACTCGGCCGATGCATGGGCACGGGAACTGGCGGGGCGCATCGTCACCCACCTTGCCGTGCTGCGCGCAATGTCGGTCGCGGTAACCGAACAACTCGCTCGCGGCGACAGCCCGATTCTCGCCGCCGCCCTGGTCAAGGACCTGGGCACCGAGCTCGAACAATTCATACCGTTCGCCATTTCCGAGGAACTGGGGCGCCACCCCGGGCACAAGGTTCCCGACGGATTGCTGCGCGCGCTCTCTTATGTCAGCCAGATTTGCCCGACTTACTCTCTGCGTGGCGGCACGCGAGAAATCCTGCGCGGCATGATCGCGCGCGGGCTCGGCCTACGATAAGGACAACTGATGGATCCGATTCTGTACGACTCGTTCGACCGCTTGCTCACTGACGTCTCGACGCCGCAGGTGATTCGCGACGTCGAAGCCGGCAAATCAACACAAACGCTGTGGCAACAGATTTCCGAATCCGGTTTCGCCGACGCGATGGTGTCCGAGGAAGCTGGCGGCGGCGGACTGAGCTTGAGCGATGCCTTCGGGCTGTTCTTTCTGTGCGGCCGGCATGCCGTTCCGCTGCCACTGGCACAAACCATGGTCGCGCGGCGAGTCCTGGCTGAGAACAGTATCGACATCCCCGATGGCCCGATTGCCATCTCCCCCTTAGCGGTAGCCCACGCCAGCGATCCGGTTGAATGCCGCAACGTACCGTTCGGAATGCTCGCGCAGGCCGTGATTGTGCCGCACAGCAGCGCTTCGTCACACACGCAGGACTTGTTGTTTCCGGCAGCAACGGCTACGCGTAACGGGACCGGCGTACACGGCAGCCTGCAGGCGCACCTTTCGTGGAGTGAGTCAGATTCCGGGGTTGTGATCGAAGGCGCCTTTCCTTGGCTGGAGGTTGCTGCCGCCATTACTGCGGCGCAAATGGCAGGCGCGATGGATACGGTATTGAACACGACTGTCAAATATGCGGGCGAGCGTTCCCAGTTCGGACGACCGATCGGAAAGTTTCAGGCGGTCCAGCAACAATTGAGCGTGCTGGCCGAATTGGCGACTGCATCGCGCGTGGGCGCGGAGCTCGGTTGCCGGCTCCTGGCTGACGGCACGCCAAATGTTCTCGCAGCGGCAGTCGCCAAAGCGCGAGCCAGTGAAGCCGCGGGCACTGTCGTTTCGATCGCCCACGGTGTGCACGCCGCTATGGGCATTACCGAGGAATACGATTTGCAGATTTACACCCGGCGCCTGATCGAATGGCGCACCGATTATGGCTCGGCCGGTTACTGGAACCGGCGAGTCGGCGACGCGGCACTGTCTTCGGACGTGCCATCTACACTGGAGTTCATGCTGCCAACGTTCTTTGCGGACATTGCACCGCACTGAAGTCCCGTCTTTCCTCACGTAATCCGGAGATAACCTCATGAGCCAGTTTCTTCTCTATGAACAGGATGGTGCTGTCGTCACGCTCACCATGAACCAGCCCGAGATCCGCAACGTGTTGACTGGCAACACGGCAGCCACGGAGTTTGCCGAGGCCTGCGCGCGCATCACCGCCGACAGCAGCGTCAAGGCAGTCATCGTAACGGGTGCCGGACCTGTCTTTTCCTCTGGCGGCAACGTCAAGGACATGCGGCGTTTCTTTGACGAGGACATTGCGCCCGCCGCAATTCGGGAATGGTATCGCCAAGGTATTCAGCGCATCACACTTTCCTTGTACAACCTCGACGTTCCAACTATCGCGGCAGTCAATGGACCGGCGATCGGTGCCGGCTGTGACCTGACATGCATGTGCGATATCCGGATCGCGGCTGAAAGCGCTTCGTTTGCAGAAAGTTTCATTCGGGTCGGGATCATTCCGGGCGACGGTGGCGCCTTTCTTCTGCCGCGGGCAGTCGGCATGTCAAAAGCCGCGGAAATGAGTTTCACTGGCGATGCGATCGATGCCAGCGAGGCGCTTTCCTGCGGGCTGGTCTCGCGCGTGGTGCCGGACGACAAGCTGATGGAAGAAGCGCGCGGACTGGCTGCCCGCATTGCCAGAAACCCGGGGCCGACCTTGCGCATGACCAAGCGCCTGCTGCGCGAAGGCCAGCACACGAAGCTCGACACCTTGCTCGAATTGTCAGCGGGCTTTCAGGCAATCGCGCACAAGACACCGCAGCACAAGGAGGCGGTAATGGCGTTTATCGAGAAAAGAAAACCGGTCTTTACAGACGACTGAGTGAAATTGGAGAACGACAGCGGGAGACAGGCCGGCACGCCGCGTCCTGCACTCTCGTGCAATCCGACGCCAACGCAACTGGTATCCCTTGTCCGTTTGCGGCGATCCCGCCAAAACGATTCAACCCTGTTTTGAACCCGCGCATTCCGCGTGCAGACAAGTTCGCGGTGTTGCTTCGTAACCTCGCGTCGGCCCGGCATTTCCGCCGCAGTGCTGTTCGCCGCACCGCGTCAGCCTTGCAGCGCGTCCCTGAACTGTTGCGTCAGTTGGGGGCCGGTTGTTCGATTCCACGTCTCGTTAACCTGAAGCCAGAACACCATGCCGTTGCCTTCCCGCACCGAACCGGGAAGCATCACTTGCTGACCCGACAGCCGTTCGCGTAGTTTTTCAGCGCGACTGACAGGAACGATCAATCTGAAAATATTCGTTCCGTTTGGGACGCGCTCGATGCGCACGTCGGCGCCACCGACATTCTGGATAAATTGCTCGGACACGGCGATGGCGTTTTTCATGTGATCGAGATACCCGCTTGCATAGTGACGGGCCAGCACCGCAAACGGCCAGGCATTGAACAGCGCACCACCGAACATGCGGCGCGTGTGGAACATGCCATCGAGAATCTCTTTCGGTCCAGCCAGTATCGCGCCATTGAGGGAATTAAAGTATTTCCACAGCGACACGTAAACGGTATCGAAGGGGGCAGCATATTCGGCGGGCGTGATGCCGGTATAGGCAGAGGCGATATACAGGCGCGCGCCGTCAAGATGGCTGCGAATGCCCCGCTTGCGTGCCTGCTCGCAAATATCCGTCATTTGCGAGCGGTCGAACAATTCTCCGGCAAGGCGACGCACGGGCGACTCGATTGATAACGCGCCGACCGGTGCCGCAACCCGGCCCGACTCGGTCCGGCCCAGAACTGATTCGACATCCGCCCAGGTAAAACTCGCCTTGCCAGGGGCGAGTGGCAGAAGCGTCAGATTGCTCAGGGACTGGCAGGCGTCCCCCGTGTCGTTATACATGTGGCTGACATCCTGGACGATAACCCGACGCCGGTCACCGGCCAGTGCCCGGACTGCAAGCTGATTCGCCAGCGTTCCCGTCGGCATGAATAACGCGCGCTCCTTGCCGAGCTGACGAGCGAAAAACGCCTCGACCTCTTCAACCACGCCGCCGAGCCCGTAAATATCCGACGCCGGCATTTGCTCCGCTGACAGGCGCGCAAGTTCGGCAGCAATTTGCGCAGGCGACAGATGCTGGTCGTCGCCATAAAGATATACGCTGGACGGCAGATTCATGGGTTTGTCTCGACGATCGAAAGTCGTATTATCCGCCACTTCGCGCTTCACCCGGTATGCAGCACGGTTCGTGTCAGTGAGACTGCGCCCTGCACCTGGCAGGGCGGTCTCAAGGTTCGCCTTTCGTCGACGACTGGCGGGCGCTTGCTGGATGCGAAGTAAGCTCGCCCTGCTGTCAGCTCGATGCAGGTGTGCTCGCCCGCAACGGCGAAGCCTCGTATTCCTCGATCTTCGGCATTACAAACGGATGCGCCTGCTCGAACGCGCGCGCGGCCTGCAACACCTTCGCGTCTTCAAACTTGTTGCCGACAAGTTGCATGGCCACCGGCAAGCCAGCTTCAGTGAAGCCGCACGGTAACGTCGCCGCCGGTTGCTGCGACAGATTGAACGGATAGGTAAATGGCGACCACTCCCACCAGCGTTTTCGCTGCGAGCCGGGTGGCACCTCGTGTCCGGCCTCGAATGCCGCCACTGCAAGTTGCGGCGTCAGCAGGAGATCATAGGTGCAATGAAGATTACACATACGGCGCGCAAATTCCTCACGCCGTCGTTCGAGCTGTCGATACTCCAGTGCGCTGATGTCAAAACCCGGTGCCGCAAGCTCAAGCAATGGTGGATCAACCAGTTTGCGCTGCGCTGGCGTCATCGGCGACACACCCAATGCGAGCGCCACCGCCCAAAGCGGCTGCATGATCGAGATCGGATCATCGAGATCAAGATCGACTTCCTCCACGTTGGCACCGAGCGCCTCGAACGCACGCGCACCCTGCTCGACCAGTTCCGCCACTTCGGGATCGACATTGGCATAGCCCAGTGTCTTGCTGTAGGCAATGCGCCAACCCTTGACCCCCGAGGAGGTTCCGGCACGGAAGTCGCGATTGCCGCCAGGGACCTGGTACCAGTCGCGGCTATCGGGTTGTGCAATAACACTGAGCATCAGTGTCGCATCATCTACGTTGCGCGAGATCGGCCCCTGGTGCCATAGCGTCAATGCCGGAGAATGCGGATGAACTGGAACAATGCCGAACGTTGGCTTGAAACCGAACAGTCCGCAAAACCCGGCGGGGATGCGAATCGATCCACCGCCGTCAGTAGCGATGTGCAGCATACCCATGCCGGTTGCAGCCGCCACCGCGGCCCCACCACTGCTGCCGCCGGGTGTAAGCCGTGTATCCCACGGATTCAATGTAACGCCGGTGAGAGGGCTGTCGGTCACCCCCTTCCAGCCAAACTCCGGCGTCGTTGTCTTGCCGAGAAAAATCGCGCCCTGTTCCCTCATGCGCGCCACCGGTGGGCCGTCTTCGAGCCACGGCTGACTCGCGTCGATGGTTAGTGAGCCACGGCGCGTCGGCCATCCCTCGGTAACGATCAAGTCCTTCACGGTCGCGGGAACGCCATCCACCTTGCCGGCAGGTTTACCCTGATGCCAGCGCGCCTCCGAGGCCTGTGCATCTTTCAATGCGCGTGCTTCATCAACCAGCACAAACGCGTTGTAAACCGGATTGAGTCTGGAAATGCGGTCAAGCGCGGCGCGCGTTGTTTCCACGGGTGACAGCGTTTTGTTCCGGTAATGCTCGACCAGCTCCGTGGCCGTCATCGACAAAACGTCGCTCGACATCGCCTGGTTCCTCGTATCCAATAAAACTGTTTGCGTCCGCAACTGACGTGCGCCAGCACACGAGGTGGCCCGCCGGAGAGGAGCCTCTCCGATGGCCGCTTCATCTGCAAAATTCACACAGCACGAACATCACACGGCTCCCACGACGTCATTGCCGCGGGAGCCGCTGTTTACCCCGTCAGGCTTTTTGTTTCATCGCCTTCAGCACCGCTTCCGGCGAGATTGGCATATGCCGCACCCGGGCCCCGACAGCGTTGTAGATAGCGTTCGCAACCGCCGGCGCCACCACTGTAGAAGCCGGCTCACCAACACCACTCGGATGATGGTCCGACGCGATGATGGTCACATCGATCTCCGGCGTCTGCGCCAGGCGAATCGGTGTGTACTGGTGGTAGTTGGTTTGCTCGAAGCTCCCGTTCTTCAGCGTGAGCCGCTCCGCCATGATCTGGCTTGCGCCCCACAATGCAGAACCACGAATCTGCCCATCGACCGCCTGCGGATTGACCACTGTGCCCGGATCCATGGCGATTGTCAGACGGTTGATGCTGAACACACCCGTCTTCGGATCCACCGTCACCTCGGCAATACCGGCGACCCAGGTCGGGCTCTGGCGCTCTTCCGCCGCAGTTACTGCAATGCCCATCGCCGTGTTCGGTGGCAGTTGCTTGCTACCCCAGCCCGCTTTCCCGGCCGCAACCCGTAGGCAATTCGCCAGCCGCAGCGCCCCGCCAACCGTGGCCGACTCGTAGGGAATCCATGAGCCGTCCGTGGCCCACGGCAATGAAATCCACAACCGGTCCATGTAGTAATCGGACCCGGTGCCTGGCTTGTAGCCGGAGTTTGGAATGCCACGGTTGCCGCCTTTGCCGTTGAGCATCGACAGCCGGAACTCGAGCGGATCGCGCCCGGCCGCGTGCGCCGCTTCGTCCATGAACGACTCGACCGCAAAGATGTTGTAGGAGTTGGACACGGTGCGCAGCGCTGAGGCCTGAACTGCCCAGGTGGTCATGTCGTGATTCCAGGCCCGCACGCGGTGATTCTTTACGTCGTACCAGTGATCACTGCCGCCAATCGACCACTGGTCGATGTCCTGCTCCTTGCCGTCGACCGAATCCAGTTGCAACCAGTCGGAGCCATACTTCTTGCCCACGCCAAAGCGCGCGCCCATCCAGCCGCAGACGATGTCCTGGTTCATCGCCATCAGATCGCCGTCCTTGATACCGGCCTTGAACTTGTGATACGTCGGTGTGCGCGCGAAGCTGGTCGCAAAATTCGATTCACGCGTATGGATCAGCTTGACCGGCCGGCCGACTTCCTTGACGCAGTACGCCGCCGCCAGAATGTCGTCGTAATCCTGCTTGCCACCGAAGCCACCACCGAGCAGATAGTTGTGCACGAAAATCTTCAGGTCTTCCGGCTTCTGATCGAGCACCTTGGACAGATAACCCGTCAGCGTCATGCGTGCAAACGACGTGCTCTGCGTACCGACGTGCACGTGCCACTCGCCGTTGGTGTGCTGAACAGTGGCGTTCAGCGGTTCCATCGTGGCGTGGCAGACCATGTCGGTGGTGTACTCGACCTCAAACACCTTGTCGGCGCCCTTGAACCCCTGGTCGACATCACCTTCCAGCACCCACGCCGCGCTTTCCTTCTCATTCTTTGCCAGCGCCTTGTACTGTTTGAGCATTTCAGCGCTGTCGAGGCTGGCATATGGTCCGGCGTCATATTTCACTTTCAATGCCTTGGCCGCCTTCATCGCCGTCGGAAAGCGGTCGGCCACTGCCACGACCCACCCGGTGCACTTGCCAAGCGCGTTGTCGATTCTCACCGCCTTGATGAAACCGGGAATCTTGCGCGCCTCGGTGTCATCGATACTCACAACGCTGGACGCATAGCGCGTGCGTGGAATCACCAGCGCGCCGTAAGCCATGTTCGGCAGGAACACGTCGATGCCGTACTTCGCCTTACCGTTGGTCTTCGCGGGAACGTCAAGCGACGGCAACGACTGACCTACGATCTTGTAGTCGCCACGTTTCTTCAGCGTGATCTTCCTGAAGTCATCCGGGTAGGAAAACTTGCGGTCGATGGTGACTTTCTGAAGGATCTCGCCGTACGTCACCGAACGTCCGGAAGCCTTGTCGATAACGCGGCTGTTCTCGGCGTAGCAGTTACCGGCACTGGTCTTGAGCACTTTCGCGCCCGCCTCGATCAGCGCCATGCGGCCGGCAGCCCCGGCACGCGCGATGCGATCAAACTCGGTGGTGATGCTGCCGCTGTTAACGGTGTAGGCAAGGCCGTAGACCGAAAAATTCTCGACGCTCTCCACCGGCGTATCGAGGCGCACGTCTTTCCAGTTAACTTCCAGTTCTTCCGCAATCACCTGCGCGAGACCTGTGCCAATGTGCTGGCCCATCTCCGCCTTGAGAATGTGCATCGTGGTCTTGCCGTCGGGCGTCATCGTGAACCAGATCGACGGCGTGAACGCCTGACCGCCCACCGCCGCCTGTGCTTCCTTGCTGGCGACCAGGCCGGGCAAACCGATGCTGAAGAATCCACTGCCGGCAATTACTGCCGAGCGAACCAGAAAATCACGCCGCGTCACGCCCTGCCCGGATTTCACTTCCTTGGGTGTTTTGATATCAGCCATTGGTGGAACCCTCCTTCATCAGTTCCGCGGCGCGATGCACGGCATCGACAATGCGCGAATAAGTGGCGCAACGACAGATGTTGCCGTTCATGTGATTCACGATTTCCTCGCTGGTCG
>Ga0316193_10004008_pt1 | contig 10765 bp, 8 predicted proteins | sample MerIslsedime2_MG_FD_207735 | JGI IMG/M metagenome (GOLD analysis project Ga0316193, IMG submission 207735) | Coastal sediment microbial communities from Maine, United States - Merrow Island sediment 2 | ecosystem: Environmental > Aquatic > Marine > Coastal > Sediment | place: USA: Maine... | reverse complement strand
ACGGATCTCGGCCAGCACGTCCGCCGGTGTCAGGCTGCCCGCGCGGTAGCTGCTATGCAGGAAGTCAATCGACAGATCAGGCAGCTCAGTCATCAGCATCGGCCCCGTCAGTCTCGATTACCAGCAGTTTTTGTCCGGGTGCGACCAGCATACCGGGCTCGCACAGGATGCGGCTCACCGTGCCGGCGTGCTCGGCATGCAGGGTAATTTCCATTTTCATGGATTCGAGCACCATCAGGGTATCACCGCTGCCGACGCGGGCACCTGCCTCGACGTTGATCTGCCAGACACTGCCATGTACATGACATTCCACCGCGATTTCGCTAGCAGACATTTCCAGCTCATCGGCCACCTCGTCGATGGGATCCGATTCCAGCTGCTCGAAGTTTGCCTGTCCCGCTGCAACCCAGCGTTCTCGCTCTGCATCGAAAGCCGCCTGTTGTTGTGCCTTGAAGGTGGCGATGCTGTCTTCATTGTCCGCCAGGAAGCGGTTGTAGCTGGCCAGATTGAAGCTTGTCGGTTCGACGCGCAGCCGGTAACGTCCGCGCGGGAAATCCTCGCGGATCTGCAGCAGTTCCGCTTCACTGACCGGAAAGAAGCGAATCTGGTCGAAAAACCGCAGCAACCATGGCTGCTCGAACTCGGCGGTACGCTGCCAGCGATTCCACATCTGCAGGGTGCGGCCAACAAACTGGTAGCCCCCCGGGCCTTCCATGCCGTACACACACATATAGGAACCACCGATACCGACGGCATTCTCCGGCGTCCAGGTACGTGCCGGGTTGTACTTGGTGGTCACCAGCCGGTGTCTTGGATCCATCGGTGTCGCCACCGGTGCGCCCAGGTACACATCACCCAGGCCCATCACCAGGTAACTGGCATTGAACACAATCTCGCGCACGGCCTCGATGCTGTCGAGACCATTGATGCGCCGAATGAATTCGATATTGCTCGGGCACCAGGGCGCATCCGGGCGCACCGAGCGGGTATATTTCTCGATCGCCAGGCGGGTGGCAGGATCGTCCCACGACAGTGGCAGGTGTACCACGCGTGCCGGCACCTGCATCGCAGCAATATCACCGAGTTGCTGTTCCAGTGCCTGCAAGCGCTCCAGCAATTCACCAACGGGCAACAGCTGGCTGTCGTAATGTACCTGCAGGGAGCGGATGCCCGGCGTCAACTCAAGCACGCCCGGAATGGCGATCTCCTGCAACTTCAGCATCAGGGCATGCACGCGAAAACGCAGGTTGATATCGAGTGTCTGTGGCCCGTATTCGATCAGCAGATAACGGTCACCACAGGGCCGGTACGTGACGGCCATGCCGTTACCCTCGACCTCAATCTGTCTGAGGATGGCACTGGCCGGCACACTGTTGCGAATGTCGCTGTGTGGGGCTCTCAGCGCATCGATTGCCGTCTCCTGCGCACGTGACAGTTCATCCGCCATGTCCTGATCAACGACGCTAAAGCGCAGCTGGTCACCCGGTGACAGTTGTCCCAGCTTCCAGCGATCGGCCAGGATAACCGTCGCGGGGCAGACAAAGCCGCCCAGGCTGGGACCGTCCGGTCCGAGAATCACCGGCATGTCACCGGTAAAGTCGATGCTACCGATGGCATAGGCATTATCGTGAATATTCGACGGATGCAGGCCGGCCTCGCCGCCGTCTGTGCGGGCCCATTCCGGTTTCGGCCCAAGCAGGCGAACACCGGTGCGGCTGGAGTTGTAATGTACTTCCCAGGCAGTGGCAAAGAAACTGTCAATATCCTGTGCTGTGAAAAAATCCGGCGCGCCATGCGGCCCGTACATCACATGCAGTGTCCAGTGACTGCTGTATTGCGGTCGTTGCTCAGCCGGCAGTTGAGCTGACGGCACCGCTTCGCTAACCGGCAGGCAGTGCAGCACGTCACCGGTACGCAAGGTGCGGCCACCATGGCCACCAAACTGGCCCAGGGTAAAGGTGGCGCGACTGCCGAGGTAGGGTGTGATCTGCAGGCCATGACGAAAACACAGGTAACTGCGTGCACCGGACCCCGTCAGCTTGCCGAGTACCAGGGTGCTGCCGGCCTGCACCGCGACCGCTTGCCAGGCGGGTAGCGGCTGCCCGTCCAGGTGCGCCTCGATGGGTGCACCGGTAAGCGCGATAACGCTGGCACAATTGAAGCGCAGTGTCGGTCCGGTGATGGTGACTTCCAGTCCCGCCGCATCGCTCGGGTTATCCAGCAGCCGGTTGGCGTAGCGAAACGCAAGGTTATCCATCGGGCCCGACGGCGGCACGCCGATATTCCAGTAGCCAATACGTCCCGGGAAGTCCTGCACCGTGGTCTGGGTACCGGGCGCCAGCACATCGATACTGTTGGCATGATAGTCAAAATGATCGAGCGTGCGGGTGGTGTGTTTGACCTCTGCAAAAACCCTGTCGGTGAGTATCTGGCGCAGATAATCGAGGTTCGTCTCAATCCCCTCAATGGCGGTATGCTGCAATGCAGCATCAAGCTTGCTGATTGCCTGGTCACGATCAGTCGCATGCACAATGACCTTTGCCAGCATCGGGTCATAGAAGGGTGACACGTCGCTACCCGCCTGGATCCAGGTCTCGCAACGCACGCCTGCCGGCACTGCCACGTGTGTCAACAGCCCGGATGACGGCTGAAACTGCCGTGCCGGGTCTTCCGCATAAACACGCGCCTGTATGGCATGGCCGGACAATACCGGCTTTAGTGTTTCAAGGTCGGGCAACTCGTCTGCCGCCAGCCGCACCATCCATTCCACCAGGTCGACACCGCTGACCTCTTCGGTGATGCCGTGCTCGACCTGCAAACGGGTGTTGACCTCCAGAAAGTAGAAGCTGTCATTGCCGGGATCGTAGATATACTCCACGGTACCGGCGGAGCGGTAGTTGACCGTCTCACCCAGCCGGCAGGCACTTTCATGCATGCGGGCACGCACTGTACTGCTGATGCCGGGTGCCGGTGTTTCTTCTATGACCTTTTGATTACGGCGTTGCAGGCTGCAGTCACGTTCACCCAGGGCGATTACCTTGCCGGCACCATCACCAAAGATCTGCACCTCAACGTGGCGCGCATCGCGGACGTACTTTTCCAGGAAAATTCCGGCATTCGAGAAGTTATTGCGCGACAGCCGCCGCACCGAGTCAAAGGCTTCCGTCAACACGCCGGCATCTTCACATAACTGCATGCCAATGCCACCGCCGCCCGCGGTGCTCTTTAGCATCACCGGATAACCGATGGCCTGCGCTTCACGCAACGCATGCTCAAGATCATCCAGCAGTCCGCTGCCTGGCAGCAGTGGCATGCCACTGGCTTCTGCAAGCTGGCGCGCCGTGTGCTTGAGACCGAAGTCACGGATATGCCGTGGCTCGGGGCCAATGAAGACAATGCCGTGTGCTGCGCATTCCTCGGCAAAGGCAGCATTCTCACTGAGAAAGCCGTAACCGGGATGTATTGCCTGTGCACCGCTTTGCTGTGCCGCGTCAAATATGCGGCCGGTATCGAGATAGGTATCAGCTGCGAGGGATTCGCCGAGCAGCACCGCCTGGTCTGCCGCTGCGACATGCAACGAGTGGGCGTCCACCTGCGAATACACGGCGACAGGACTGACAGACATATTGCGCAGCGTGCGTATGATGCGGCATGCAATGACGCCACGGTTGGCGATCAGGATCTTGTCAAACATATGAAATGTAATTCATCAATGGCGAGCCGTCTCGCCAATGCCGGGCAGTGCGACAGGGTCGTCCCTGGCACTGTTGCTGCTTATCCGCCACTATCACCCTTGCTGCTTGTCCGGCTCATCGTAGCCCGGACTGATAGCGGGAATAATGTTTTGCGTTAATACTATTCAATCCCAGATCAACATGCGTACCGGCGTCGGGTTGTAGGCATTGCATGGATTGTTCATCTGCGGACAGTTTGAAACCAGTACGGTCACGTCCATTGCGGCGCACATCTCGACGTAACGGCCGGCGGCCGAGATGCCATCTGCAAAGCTTAGACCACCTTCGGGCGTGACCGGCACGTTCATGAAAAAATTGATATTACTGGTCAGGTCGCGTTTCGTCATGTGCCGATCGGATTCAGCCAGCGCACTCAGGAAACTGTCACGGCAATTATGCATGTTGCGTTTGTCGAGGGCGTAGCGAACCTGGTTGCTTTCAGCGGAGCATGCGCCGCCAATAGTGTCGTGGCGACCACAGGTATCAGCCGTTATGGTGAGCATGACATTGCCGTCTGATGAAACAAGTCTTGAGCCGGTAGTCAGGTAGAGATTGTTCTGGTCACGGATGGTATCCATGGCACTGTAGCGCTCGGCCGGGTCATGGGCATTATAGAACAGCGTGTCTACCGCCTGGTTGCCCTCAAGATCAAGGATGCGAAGCGTCTGGCCCTGGCGCAGGTCTTTAAGCCAGGCATCTCCCGCCTTGACGATCTCATCGCTAATGGCGTCTTCAGGCCGCAGCCGGCTTGTTGTCAATGAACTGCCCGTCATGTGCGATCCTCAATCATACTGGCAGTGATAGATTGCCGTATTGGCAAAACCGCGCTGATTTTCCGGGCAGGCGTTCATACACAGGTCATCACTGGCCAGTGGCTCTGCTCGCCGGATGCTCAGGTCCACCGGCCGCGGCTGCCATTCGCCGGCCGGATCGAGCGGGTGCGGGCAGCTGTTGAGCACCACCAGGCAGTCCATTTCAGCACGCAGATCGACATAACTGCCGGGCGCTGAATGATTGCTGTGAAATTGCATATTGCCGTCAGCGTCAGTACTGGTCTTTGAAAAGAAATTGATGTTTGCCACCAGGTCACGCTTGTCCATGCCGCGCTTGCCGAGTTCTATCAGGAACAGATCACGGCCGTTACGGTAAAAGTCATTGCGGTAATCCTGGTACGAGTGCTCGCCATAGCGGGCCCTGATCATGGCGTCATTGGTGACGCCGCCGATGGTGTCATGCCAGCCGCAGCTATCCTCGATGATCGACATCATGACGCGTCCCATGTCTGAATAGCAGACATGCCCGCGGGTCAGGCAGGCGGTGTGTTGCGCCTTGAGGGTGTCCGCCATGTTGTAGCGCTCCAGCTTGTCATGCGCATTGTAAAACAGTGCAGAGCAGTTCGCTGCTCCCTCGATATCCGTGAGCCGCAGACAGAAACCGCGCCGTATAATGAATGACCAGTAACGCGCACCCGGCAAGGTGTCACGATATACGATACGGTCAGGATCAAGTTTATGGTCTGTCATATCCGCTGGTTCTGCACGCTGTCTGTTGTACTATATTTTGCAACGCTATATTCACCGGCAACTAAAGCAGGGATTGTTAATACGCGCATACGCAGTCTACCTGATGCTGAACTAGTTGGCAGCCGCTTCGAGCGCACGCGGTACATCTTCTTCGACGTGCTGACGAATACCTTCCATGGTGTCCTTGTCGGTATTTGCCAGCGGCAGATCGTAGGTAATGGTTGCGCCATACGCCTGTAATGCCTGCGGATCGATGCGCGGCTTGTCAAACACCAGCAGGCGACTGCCCAGGTAAAATGCTTCATGCAAGTCATGCGTAATCATGAACACCGTCAGTCCGGTCTGCTGCCAGAGTTGCAGAACCAGTTTGTGCATGTCGGTGCGAATGCCTGGATCCAGCGCACCGAAGGGCTCATCCAGCAGCAGGATACGGGGTTTCATGATCAGTGCCTGGGCAAGCGCCAGGCGTTGCTGCATACCGCCTGATAATTCACTGGGATAGCGATCCAGCGCATGGCTCAGGCCGACCGAGTCGAGCATTTCACGTGCGAGCTCACGCGCCCGGCTGCGTGCCGCACCGAACAGGCGGCCGGACAAGGGTGCTGCCTGCAGTTCCAGTCCCAGCATGACGTTTTGCACCACGGTCAGGTGCGGAAAAACCGAGTAGCGCTGAAACACAACGCCCCGGTCCGGCCCTGGCTCGTCGCGTAGCTGCTCCCCATCCAGCTGAATCTGTCCACGGCTGGGGCGTTCCTCGCCCAGCAGCATGCGCAGAAAGGTGGTCTTGCCGCAACCCGATGCGCCGACAACCGTACAAAATTCTCCCGTGTCGACTGAAAGAGAAAGATTTTCCAGCACCACCACCGGGCCGTATTCTTTCCATACATTAATGAACTCGATTTTGCTCATGTGCTATCTGCTGTTTTATTCTGAAACCAGGGAAACGCCAGCCTGGATAGACTGCGCAGTGACAGGTCCGTCAGGAATGCCAGCAGCGTGATCCAGATGACGTAGGGCAGGATCACATCCATGGCGAGGTAACGGCGTACCAGGAAGATTCGATAACCAAGACCGTCGGTTGCGGCAATCGCTTCGGCGGCAATCAGGAATAACCAGGCCGCGCCCAGTGACAGGCGTACTGCATCAATCAGTCTGGGTAATACCTGCGGTAACACCACGCGGATAATGAGTTGCCAGGTAGAACCACCCAGGGTCTGCGCCTTGATGATTTGTTCGGCAGGTAGTTCGTGAACCCGCTGTTGCAGATCCCGAATGATAAATGGTGTGATGCCGATCACGATCAGCACCACCTTGGAGAGTTCCCCCAGTCCGAACACGATGAACAGCATCGGCAGGATCGCCATTGGAGGAATCATGGATATAGCGGAGACAAACGGTGACATACCGGCATTTATATATGGAATGATGCCGAGCAATACACCGAAGACAAGCGCAACCACCGCGCTGATACCGACACCCAGTGCCAGCCGTTTCAGGCTGGCACCGGTGTCAGTCCAGAGCAAATAATCGCCGCTGCGCTTGCTGGGTTCAAAGGCCATGCGATCAATCGCAGCCCCGATAGACGAAAACGACGGCAGCAACTTGTCGTCAGGGTTTTCTGCCAGGCGTGCGTCTGATGCGGCCATGTAGATCAACAGCAACAGCACAAAAGGCAGCATACCCAGCAGCGCGCGTGGCACGCGCCCCGGTCGCTGATTCAGTAGTCGTTTCATCAGGGTTGCTGTTACTTCAGCTCGCCGCTGGCCGCCATGGCCATGTAGGTGTCATCGAAACGCAACTTGACGTTGCTGCTGCTACCGACAATCTTGTCAGCGGGATATGCCGTACCGATATACCCCGCGTCCGGCGCACCATCACCCAGCAAGCCGTGCTTGAAGGAGAAAGCGGCGACATTCTGCATGGTTTTCATGAGTTCCTCGCTGCGCACGAATGCAACCGCATCGGCGGCAGCATAGAACATGCGCGTGGAGGCCAGCTGGGCGTCATAGCCGGCAAGGTCAGTGCCGGAGGCCTCCGCCATCTGCGTACGGGCAGCAATACCGGCCTTGTCATCAGCGCTCATGATGGACATGATTTCGTACCAGGCACCGGTGAGTGCCTTGCCGAGCTTGGGATTGGCGTTAAGTGTTTCGGTATTCACCACCATCATGTCGATGATTTCACCCGGGATCTGGCTGGAGTCAAACACCTTGTGGCTATTAGGTGTGGCAAGAATTTCACTGAGCAGGGGATTCCATGTAACGACAGATGTGACGTCACTGGAAGCATAGGCCGATACCATATCCGCGTCGGAGGTATTAACCACGGTGAGGTCCTGCTCGCTGGCACCGATGCTCTCCAGTGCTCGTGCCAGCAGGTAATGGGACACAGACAGTTCCACCAGATTGACCTGCTGCCCCTTTATATCAGCAAGTGCCTGCTTGCCCTTCAGCACGATACCGTCATTGCCATTGGAAAAGTCACCGACAATGAGCGCGGTAGAATCAACACCACCGGCTGCAGGTATGGTCAGCGCATCCATATTGGTCATGACACAGCCATCGAAGCCACCGGCCGTATACTGGTTAATGGATTCTATATAGTCGTTGATCTGCACGACCTCGATTTCAATACCGTATTTATCAGCCCACTTTTTGACAATGCCGGACTGCTCGCCATAGTCCCAGGGCATCCAGCCAACATAGATGCTCCAGGCAACGCGGAACTTGTCCTTGGCCTGCGCCGGTGCAGGTCCCAGTAATAGCCCAATGGATAGTAGAGCGATGGAAAACAGACTGGTAAATCGATGAAAACTGCTTGTTTGGGTGCGCATGGGTCTCTCCGGTTGTCGGTTGCGATCAGTTGTACAGACGCGGGGAGTCCAACCTGTCATCCTCCCGGGCTTTTATCCCGCCGTGTAACCCCATGCGAAAGAGGTCGGCAACTCTCGGACCAGACACCCGCCAAGCGGATCGGAACCCTAGTCACCCATTGAGCGTATTGGGCCGTGGCCCCGTCAACTGCAGGCAGTGCCGGTTCCCCACGTTACCCTCCTAGAGCTAGCAATATAGATGCCAACTGCGTAAATACATTTAATCAATCACTTATGAGATGTGCTGTCGGCACCTCGCAAACGCTCTGCGCCAATTGAGTGCGCGATGCATTGATTTGTACATATTTAGTGCGTTGACACGACAGATAACACCTGCCAACCAATTAATATCGAGAGAGTCCGGCTGGAAAATGCCTGTTTCCGGCAATCTCCAGCACGCGGCTCACTGACGGGCACACACCTGCTGCGCGCTGCCGGGTAAGCTCCGCGCAAACAGATAGCTGAACATCAGCGCCTTGTAACTGGCAATGAATGCAATCAGAAAGGAGCGGCGCATATATCCGGTGACTGGATAACATATGGATACGCTGTACCGCTGACAGGCTAGCGATTACTGATCCAGAGTACCTGGCAGGGTGTCAGTGTCACCTCTGTATCAAGCGACTGATAGACCTCACCACCGATCAGGTCATGCCAGCTATCAACACCAATCAGATTGACGTCAGTGAGCGTAAGTTTTTGTGATTGCGTACTGACATTGGCGATGCAAAAAATACTCTGGCTGCGGTCCATGCTCTGTCGCCAGAAACCAAACAGCGCATTCCCAAGCTGCAAGGTAAACTGTGTGGCATTGGGGTGAAAGGCCGCTTGTTGACGACGGATCCTGATCAGCTGCTTGAGTTGTTCAAATACCTGGTGGTGATGCGTCCCGGGGTCGGCCAGTAAATCCTGCAGCTCCGGCAAGTCCCATTGATGCCGATTGATTGCCCGGTTCTGGCTGGTGTGCTTTACCCGCTCATAATCATTCCGGGTTCCGAACAGGCTATGAATATAAAAAGCAGGAATACCTTCAAGTGCCAGCATAATTGCATGGGCACAGATGAAACGTTGCCTGCCAAAACTGTCCGGGCCGCTGGTTGTACCCTGCAAGGCATCATAGAGGGATATATTTACCTCATAGGCCCTGTGTTTACCCGCTTCTGCAGCCCGCCAGGAGACGCGGCCGCCAAAGCTTTGCATGGTATTGATAAAATCATCGAGCTCCTGTTCGCTAAGCAGTCCTTCTGCCGGTCGCAGGCCGATGCCGTCATGAGAAGCGATAAAATTAAAATAACTGGTACCGTTTTGAGCAGGCGGCATGCTCATCATCCACTGACTGAGATATTGACTGTTGCCGGTTAGCAGGGTATTCACCAGCAGTGGCGGTAACGAGAAGTTATAGATCGCATGCGCTTCATTGGAATTACCGAAGTAGGCAAGATTCTCCCGGTTTGGAATGTTGGTTTCAGTAATGATCATCGCTTCGGGTTCGGCATGTTCGATCAGTGTTCTCAACAGGCGAACCAGCTCATGAGTTTCGTGCAGGTTAATGCAGCTTGAACCGGGCTTCTTCCAGAGAAAGGCCACCGCATCAAGCCGAAAGATGCGAATACCGTTATCCAGATAGTGACGAATAATCCCGACGAATTCTTCCAGCACCGCAGGGTTTTTGAAATCAAGATCAACCTGATCATGGCTGAAAGTGCACCACACATAGCGCGTGCCTGCTGCGGTTTCTGTTTCCCGCAGTAAATCAGTGGTACGGGGACGCACGACGTCGCGGGTATCTTCATCCGGCGCCACGGTAATGAAATAGTCTTTACCCGGGTCAACAGCCTTTTTGAAATTCTCGAACCAGCGGCTGCGACTGGAGCAATGATTAATAACCAGGTCGGCCATCAGTCGGTAATCACCGGCAATTGCTTCGATGTTATCCCAGCTGCCCAGAGACTCGTTCACGCTGGAGAAATCCATCACGGCGAAACCATCATCCGAACTCCAGGGAAAGAACGGCAGGATATGAACACAGCTTATGGTGTCTTTCAAACAGGCGTTAAGGAAATGGTGCAGGGTAGAGAGCGGTTTTTCACCCGCCTGCCGGACGCTGTCGCCATAGGTAATCATGGCCACCATGCCCTGGTCCCAGAGATTTTTGTAAGGTTCAGGCTGATGGTGCAGGCGTTCAAGCCCCATGATTTCCAAAAGCCGGGAAGCAAGCATCAAGCCATCGTCACCCGGGCCGCTATCAGCATAGATGGTCTGCAGGTGACTCACTACACGCTGTTTAAGACTTTCAATGCTGTCAGCCATATGCGGTCTTTGGCTACTCAGCCGGAGAATGATCTGTGGTCGTCCTCGACCGCTTCAATAAGCCGCTCAAAAATATCCGGCATGGCGCTCACAACACGATTCCAGCTGTGAATAAACGGTGTTTCCATCGGCTGTTCAAGAAAGATATTGCCAGCAGCTATAATATTCCTGGCGAACATCTCGACTGCCTGTTCCTCCTGGTGGATGTCGGTCTTCATGCCGTTCATGACGGCGTCATTGTAGTAGGTTTCTACAAAGTCCAGCGCGACACGATAGTAGGTTGCCTTGAGTGTACGAAAACTCTCCTGGGTAAAAACCTCACCCTG
>Ga0316193_10004006_pt1 | contig 10768 bp, 6 predicted proteins | sample MerIslsedime2_MG_FD_207735 | JGI IMG/M metagenome (GOLD analysis project Ga0316193, IMG submission 207735) | Coastal sediment microbial communities from Maine, United States - Merrow Island sediment 2 | ecosystem: Environmental > Aquatic > Marine > Coastal > Sediment | place: USA: Maine... | reverse complement strand
AGACAGAGTTTATCCCTTTATCCCGAATTCGGCGCCGGATGTGAAGGCAGCGATGTTGAAAGAGATCGGCGCGGAGAGCGTCGAGGACTTCTACGAGGACGTGCCCGAGAAGCTGAGGTTGGGGCGGCGCATGGAGCTGCCCGAGCCCTTTCTGAGCGAATACGCACTGAAGCGCCATGTGAACGGCCTGCTTCAGAAGAACACCACCTGCCAGGAGTTCATCAGTTTTCTCGGCGCCGGCTGCTACCACCACCACGTGCCCGCCATCTGCGACGAGGTGAATCGACGGGGTGAGTTTCTGACCGCCTACGCGGGCGAACCTTACGACGACCACGGCCGGTTCCAGACGCTGTGGGAGTACTGCAGCATGATGGGTGAGTTGCTGAACATGGACGTGGTCAACGTGCCCTGCTATGACTGGCCGCAGGCCGCCTCCACGGCGTGCCGCATGGCTGCGCGGATGACCGGGCGCACGCGGATCCTGGTCGCACGCAGTAGCGGCCCGGAGCGGCTCTCCAAGATCGTGGACTACTGCAAACCGGAGCTCACCATCGAGCTCCTGGACTACGATCCGGAAACCGGTCAGCTCGACCTCGATGCGTTGCGCTCGCAACTGTCCGACGACGTTGCCGCCGTCTACTTCGAGAACCCGAGCTTCCTCGGCGTGATCGAGGGACGGGGAGCGGACATCGCCAGGGCGGCACGGGACCGCGGCGCCGAGACCATCGTCGGCGCGGACCCCATTTCGCTCGGCGTGCTGACCCCACCGGCCGAGTACGGCGCGGACATCGCGTGCGGCGACGTCCAGGCGCTGGGTGTCCACATGCAGTTCGGCGGCGGGACGGCCGGCTTCATCGCGAGCCGAGACGAGGTGCGGTACGTGCAGGAGTACCCGTCCCGTCTATTCGGCATCGCGCCGACCTCGGTCCCGGGCGAGTACGGGTTCGGCGACGTGCTGTACGACCGGACCTCGTTCGGCGTCCGGGAAAAGGGCAAGGAATTCGTGGGCACGGCGTCGGCGCTGTGGGGCATTACGGCTGGGGTGTACCTGGCGCTGATGGGACCCAAGGGGATGCAGGAGATCGGCGAGGGCATCCTGCAGCGTTCGCGTTACGCGATGCTGCGCCTCTCGGACATCCCGGGAGTCAAGGCTCCGGCCTTCTCGTCCACGCACTTCAAGGAGTTCGTGGTCAACTTTGACGACACAGGTAAGAGCGTGGAAGAGATCAACAAGGCACTGCTCGAGAAGAAGATTTTCGGGGGCTTGGATCTATCGAAGGACTTCCCGGGACTCGGCGAGAGTGCGCTCTACTGCGTAACCGAGGTTCACACCCAGGCGGACATCGACGCTCTGGTCGAAGCGCTGACCGACATCGTCGCCGCGTAGCCGTGGAGAGGAGACGACTCATGCGTGATATCACGAAAGAACGTTTTCAAGACGGGAAACCCCTCCTGCGGCGCTATCACCAGGCTCGCTGGGATGAACCCATCATTTTCGAATTGAGTAGCAAGGACGAGCGCGGCATCCTGTTACCCGAGGTCGAAAAGGGGATCCGGGACAAGGTCGGCGACGTGCTGGACGCACTGCCAGAGGGCATGCGGCGCGAGCGGCCGCCGGCACTGCCCGAGATCTCGCAGCCGCAGGTGTTGCGGCACTACGTGCGGCTTTCCCAGCAGACCCTGGGCGCCGACTTCAACATCGATGTGGGCCAGGGCACCTGCACCATGAAGTACAGCCCCAAGGTCCACGAGGACCTCGCGCGCAGCCCGCACGCTGCCTGCCTCCATCCGTACCAGCCGGACGAGACCGTGCAGGGCGTGCTCGAGATCATGTACAGCTTCGAGCAGATCCTCAAGGAGGTATCGGGGATGGATCGGTTCTCGATGCAGCCCGGCGCGGGATCCGCGGCGATCTATGCGAGTGCGTCGATCATCCGGAAGTACCACGAGATGCGCGGCGAGGGCGACACGCGCGACGAGATCATCACCACGAGTTTCTCGCATCCGTCGGACGCGGCCTGTGCCAAGGTGGCGGGATACAACATCGTCACGTTGCCGCCGGACAAGGACGGCTACCCCGATTTCGAGGCCCTGGAGGCCGCCATCTCGGAGCGCACAGCCGGCCTGCTCATGACCAATCCGGAGGACACGGGGATCTTCAACCCGGACATCAAGGACTTCGTGGATCTGGCTCACGAGAATGGAGCCCTGTGCTTTTATGACCAGGCCAACGCCAACGGCATCCTGGGGATCACCCGGTCGAGGGAGGCAGGGTTCGACCTGTGCCATTTCAATCTGCACAAGACCTTTTCGACGCCACACGGCTGTGGCGGTCCGGCGGCCGGTGCGCTGGGAGTGACCGAGGAACTCGCGCAGTTCCTGCCGACGCCCGTCGTGGCGTGTGAAGACGGAATCTATCGTCTCGACTACGATCGGCCCAACAGTATCGGCAAGGTCGGGGCGTTCCACGGGTCCGCAGGCTGTGTCATCCGGGCCTACGCCTGGGCCATGAGCCTGGGCGCGGACGGCATGAAGACCGCCGCTGAAGTGGCGGTGCTCAACAACAACTACTTCCTGAAGAAGGTGCTCGAGATCCCGGGCGCCTCGGCGCCCTACGCGTCGGGCAAGTACCGCATCGAGCAGGTGCGGTACAGCTGGGAAGAGCTGACCAAGGACACTGGTGTTCATTCCGAGGAACTCGGGGTGCGGGCAGCAGATTACGGCGTGCACTACTGGACCAGCCATCATCCGTTCGTGATCCCGGAGCCGATGACGCTCGAGCCGACCGAGTCCTACACCAGGGCGGAGCTCGACGAGTACGTCGAGATCCTGCGTGCCGTGGCCCAGGAGGCTCGCGACAACCCGGACAAGATCAAGAAGGGGCCGTACAACTGCCCGATCCACCAGGTGAATCACGATGAGTTCGACGACCCGAACAAGTGGGCCATCACCTGGCGGGCATACCAGAAGAAGAAGGACAAGTAGTCCGAGCATCGGTCTGATCGGACGGACCTCCTTCGAAACCCGAGTGGGGGCACAATGTGCACACCGCGTCCGAAACTGGGCCTCATCGTCAACCCCGTGGCGGGGCTTGGCGGGGCCGTGGGGCTGAAGGGCAGCGACGGGGTCGATACGCAGGAGAAGGCGCTCGCCCTGGGGGCGGTCCCACTCTCCCCGGCACGAGCCACCCGGGCACTCGAACGCCTGGCCAAGATCAAGGATCTATTCGATCTCTTCACCTGCGGCGGCCGGATGGGTCTGGAAGCGACCCGGTCCGCGGGCCTGGCCGCCACCGTAATCACGGACCCGGGCGACGTCACCACTGCCGACGACACGCGCAATGCAGCGCAGGCCATGGCCGGGCAGGGCGTGGACCTGCTCCTGTTCGCAGGGGGCGACGGCACCGCGCGCAACATCTACGACGCCGTGGGCGACAGCATCAGCGTTCTCGGCATTCCGACGGGCGTGAAAATCTACTCCGGAGCCTATGCGGTCAGCCCGGCTGCGGCGGGTGAACTGGCCGCGGATTTCCTCCAGGGCAAGACGAAGGAAACGCACGACGCCGAGGTGATGGATATTGACGAGGCGTCGCTGCGGCAGGGCCGGGTATCCGCTCAGCTCTACGGCTACTTGCGGATCCCGCGGCGGCGGCGCCTGACCCAGGGCGTCAAGGCGTCGAGCGACGCGGGGGAAGCCGTGGCCGCGGCCGTGGCCGCCGCCGACGTGGTGCACAAAATGAAGGCGGGCCGGTACTACGTGATCGGGCCCGGCACCACGACCCGTGCGGTCATGTCCGAGCTCAAGCTCGAGGGAACGCTGATAGGCGTGGATGTGGTTCGCGACGGTAGGCTGGAAGCCCGCGATGTGGGCGAGCGGCAGATCCTCGACCTGGTTACGGGACAGGACGCGTCGATTGTCGTAACGGTGATCGGCGGCCAGGGCTACCTGTTTGGACGGGGCAACCAGCAGATCAGCGCAAGGGTCATCCGCGAAGTCGGTCGGGAGAACATTATCGTGGTCGCGACCCGCGCGAAGCTCAACAGCCTCCGTTGGCGGCCGCTCCTGGTGGATACCGGGGATGACGAAGTGGATGCCGTGCTGAGCGGCTACATTCGCGTAGTTACCGGCCACGACGAACAGGCCGTGTGCAAGGTAGGAGGTCTCGAGGTTTAGCCGCGTCAGAAGGAGCAGAACATGGTGAGTGACAGCATATTGAACGCCGTCTCGTTGGCAGGGAAGGTTGCGGTGATTTCGGGAGCAGGGTCCGGGATTGGGCTGGGCATCGCACGGAAGCTGGCCGAGGCCGGCGCGGCGATCGGGGTGCTGGACGTCAACGAGGAGGGCGGTGCGGCGGCCGTCAAGGAGCTTGAAGCGTTGGGAGCGAAGGCGAAGTTCTTCACGTGCGACGTGCGCCGCGGCGCGGACTGCGCGGCAGCCGCTCGGGGCGTGGTGGACGTCTTCGGAAAGATCGACATCCTCTGCAACAACGCGGGCGTGGCGCGGCGAAAGAACGTGGTGGATCTGGCCGAGACCGACTGGGACCTGGCCATGGACGTGACGCTCAAGGGTGTCTACATGCTCTCGCATCACGTGGTGCCCTACATGATCGAGAACGGCGGCGGCGCCATCGTGAACACCGGGTCGGGCTGGTCGCTCCGGGGCGGCAAAGACGCGGTGTCCTACTGCGCGGCCAAGGGCGGGGTGCTGAACCTCACGCGCGCCATGTGCATCGACCACGGGAAGCACAATATCCGGGTCAACGTGGTCTGTCCGGGAGACGTGGACACGCCCATGCTGCGCAGCGAGTGCGAGCAACTGGGCGGCACGTACGACGAGGAATTCAAGGCAGGGTGCGCCGAACGGCCCCTGGCCCGGCTGGGAACGCCGGAAGACATCGGCAATGCCGTGCTCTTCCTCGTCAGCGACCTCGCTTCCTGGGTCACCGGCGCCCACCTCGTGGTGGATGGCGGCGGGATCGCGGGGTAGAGGGTCTGCGGCTCACGCCGCTGGCCGGAATCTGTCTCCCCTTCAGGGCTTGTTTTCTTGGAGAGTCTCGTACCTGGGGCTCACGCCCCAGGCTAAATATCTATCGCGCCTCCGGCGCTCCGCTCAGCCTTGTGAAATAGGCATCACCACAGAGTCACAGAGTTCACAGAGGAAAACACGGAGAATTTTCGAATGTGGCGCTGTGTGACATGTGGACCTACCTCTCCAGCATCCCGGTGGGTTCCCGAGCGCCACACGATATTTACTCTCTGTGAAAGTCTCTGTGTCTCTGTGTCTCTGTGGTTCAGACGGGTGGAACCGCGATGACAGAAATCCGTAGGGACAAGCTGCAGCTCACGCCGCTGGCCGGAATCTGTCGCCCCCTTCGGGGGCTGTCCGTGTTTGTTGCCGCCATTCCTGGGGCTCACGCCCCAGGCTATACGTCTGTCGCGCGTTCGGCGCTCATACCGAGGCTGCTGGAATCCCTAGCCGCAGATTGGCTCGTGACGCATCCATAACCGACCCCTCATATTTCAGCGTTCAAGGGCGGCATATATGCCGCCCCTACAGGTCGCCGACCCTGGTGGCGGACGGTCAACCGGAGAGGTCGACACCCAGTCCCGGTCGGTCGAGCAGGCGCAGTCGGCCCTCTTCGACAACAAACCCGCCCGTCGCCGGATCACGTGCGAGGTCGAAGGAGCCGTCGAGGTCGAGGTACCTGGTGTTGGGGCAGGCATAGGCGGCGTGCAGGGCCGCTGCGATGCTCACCACACTCTCGTCGTTGCAGCCCCACATGAGATCGATGCTCGCGGACCGGGCGACGTCGGCGATCGCGAGAGCCGGCCGGATCCCGCCGCACTTCATGAGCTTGATGTTGAAAATGCCGCACGCGGGAGGGTCTACGGCCAGCTCGCGAGCGTTCTCCTCGTCGTGAAGGCTCTCATCGGCGGCGATGATCCGGCGGACCGATGGGGGCAGCGTGCGCAACTCCGAGTCCGACGCGGCGGGAAGGGGTTGCTCGATCAGCTCGAGGTCCAGATCACCGGCAAGATCTCCGAGACTGCGGGCCTCCTCCGCGGTGTATCCCTGGTTGGCGTCGATCCGAATGAAAACCTCGGGTCCAACATGCTCACGCAGCTTGGTAAGCCGCTCCACGTCCTCATCGAAGGCTCGGCCCGTCTTCACCTTGAGGTATCGGAATCCTCGGCCGAGGTACTCGGCGGCCTCGGCAATCGATTCTTCGACCGAAGAGATCCCTATGGTCACCGATGTCGGGAGCGCTTCATGGCAACGCCCGAGAAGGTCGACCAGTGGCACACCCTCGCTACGGGCGCAAAGGTCGTGCAGGGCCATGTCCACCGCGGCGCGGGCCGCGGGTGTTGCGCGATGCGATTGTCCGAGCTCGCGGAACAACTCGTCGAGGTCCCGGGGGTCTCGCCCTCTCAGCCATCCCAACTGTTTCACGCTCAGAGCCGTCCGGCATGCCTCGGCGGATTCCCCGGTCACGTCCTCCGCGGGCGAGGCAGATCCGATGCCCTCGACGCCCTCATCCGTCGAAATGCGTACGAAGAAAAGGTCGACGGCTTCGATCCGCATCGAGGCGATCTCATACGGCTGCAGGAGGGGAACCGCTTCCCCCCAGGACGTGAGGCCGGTAATGTTCACGGCGCCCTCCCCGTATCGATCCGGTTCTTGATGATCTCAACCAGATCATTGAGATCGTCGCGCAGCGGCAGCATCACCGGAATCCCCAGCTCCTTCGCCAGGCGTGATCGGGCTTCGTGCGCGTCCTTCAAGGTCATGCCTTCTTCGTTGACGGTCACCGCCCAGACCTCCGCACCGAGGAGACCGATGAGATCGATCTCCTCCTCGATGGACGGGATGCGGCACCCGAGCTCCTCGAGCTCGTCGAAGAATCGTCGGGCCGGGGCGTGCTGCAGGATGACCCCTTTGGCGCCACCGGCGATAATCAGCTCGGAGCCACACGGCCCCATTGGATTGCGCAACGAGGACTGACCCTCGATAAAAATCAGGTCGGGTTCGGTCTCCCGCTGACAGGCGAGGATTGCCGATTCGAGCTCACCACAAACGAAATCGTTTGGGGTCGCGTCGAGGATGAGACCATATGGATAGCCCTGCAGCCAACCGGTCTGGCCGGTGTAAATCATCTCCGCGTGGAGACCCACATCGCGGCAAGCGTGGACGAGCAGGCTGCCCGTAGTTCTCTTGCCGAGGGCACAGTCAGTGCCGAGGATGGCCACCCGCGGCGTTTCGAGGCTCAACACCTCGCCAGACCAGAACCTGAGCTCCGCCGTTGGTCGTGGGCGGCGGATATCGATGATCTGTGCTCCCTGGTGCTGTGTTATGTCCACGAGCTCCCGATCGTCCGCCAGAAACTGATGGAGGCCGTTCACCAGCGAGATGCCGGCTTGCGCCGCTTCCATGAGGTTCGTCCGAAGCTCGGGAGGCTTCACGCCTCCGGTGGTCGCGACCCCGATGACACAGTAGTCGGGTCTCGCGTCAGTACCCTCCACCATCTTGCTCACCGACTCGAAAATCGGAATGCCGCGCGTTCGGCCATCCAACAGCTCGCCGGCGTCCTCGCCCGCGCAGGTGTCGTCGATGATGCCCAGAACGCGGTACCTGCAGGGGCCACGGACGAGGCCGTGGGCGGTTTTGGCGAACGGTGTCCGGTACATCCCGTTCGCGAGAATGACAGCGGTTTCCTGCGACCTTTCGCTCATCCCAGGAGCCTTTCGATGAGACCCTCGAACAGATCCATGCCGAGAGGAATCAAGTCATCTGGAAAATCGTACTCCGGGCTGTGCAGCGCCGGGACCTCGTTCCCTGCCCCGAGACCGAACAGGGCTCCCTTGGATCGCCGGGTGAACCATCCGAAATCCTCGGACCACGGGTAGGCCTCGTCCCGTAACGTCACATCGACCCCATGATTCCCTGCGACAGCCTCCACCATTGCGACGGCCTCCGAGTCATTGGTAGTCACCGGAAATTCATCGGTCCACGAGTGCGCGAGCTCGAGACCGTGGCTTCGTGCAATCCGCTGGGCTTGGTCTACAACCCCGCCCCGCAACCGTTCGAGGACTCCCTCTCGGTCCGATCGCAGAGTGGCCATGACCTCCGCCTCACCCGGCGTGGTTCCAAATGCCGGCTCTCCGATTCTGGCGTGGATGACGGTGAGTTTGCCGAGGCCGTCACCCTCGTTCACGGCTTCCGGCAACGCGGCCAGATCCTGGATCAGCTGTGCCACAGCCGCCGCTGGGCTCTTTCCCTGCTCCGGATATGCGGCGTGCGAGGTCCGGCCTCGAAGACGGAGAACCGTTCCCACCGACCCGGCGGCGAACGGACCGCTTTTGATCTGAACCTCACCGAAATTCTCTCCAGGGAGGTTGTGGAGGGCGAAGATCCAGTCCGGGGCGATGGATTCGAATCGTTCGTCTTCGAGAACGCTCAGCGCGCCGGCACCCGTCTCCTCGGCCGGTTGGAAGAGCAGGACGACTCGACCCCTGCGGAGGGGATGAAGGTGCAGCCTCGCGGCGAGCCCGGCGACAGTCGCGGCGTGTCCGTCGTGACCGCACGCATGGGACACCCCAACCCGGCACGAGCGATGTTCCAGATCGCTCTCCTCCTCCACAGGCACCGCGTCGATCTCGGCGCGGAACATGACCGTCGGGCCTGTGTCCCGGCCCTCGAAGATCGCCGCCAGGCCGGCGCCTCCGAGGCCGGTCACGAGATCATCCGGTTCAAAGTCCTCGATGAAACCCCGGATGATCCGACTCGTCTCGATCTCCTGACCGGCAAGCTCGGCGTGTGCGTGGAGGTCGCGCCTCAGAGCCGCCAGCTTGGGCATGTCGCGTGGACGATCCATGGGCCCCAGTGTACGCCGCTCGAATCGAGCATAGATGACCTGGCCTCTCCCTTGATTCAAAAACGAAACTGAATCGCGTTTACTTTTCTCGATTTACGGACGAACTGTATTATGCTATCCGCATCAAGCAGCTGGACCGAAGGGAGAGATTCGCGGTGTGGATACCGCCAGTCCGATCCGGCCCGCGCCACATGGCCCGATCACGGGCCTGCCGGTTCAGCCAAGCTCACCATCGATCTTCACGACATCACAGACAGATTGTCGGAGATGTGTGCACGACCATCGAAACTCGAGGTATTGGGCCGAGCCGCCGCCATTGGCTGGCGACTCCCCGGAATTTTCCTAACGAAGGAGGGAAGAGTATGACCAGAAGAAATCTGACCGTTCTTACGATCGTCGGGGTGCTTCTCCTCTTCAGCTTCTCCGCCTCGGCCCAGACCAGAACCGGCCGCATCCTGGGTCAGGTCACGAGCTCGGTTGGAACGCCTTTATCGGGCGTCACTGTTACCACCAGCAGCGAGGCCTTGATGGGTGGCTCGCGCACCGCGGTCACCGGCGACACCGGCGCCTACCGGTTCGCCGCCTTGCCGCCCGGCACCTACAGCGTCATGGCGACCATGGAAGGCCATGGGCCGCAGACCATGGAGGGCGTCAAGGTCGGTATCGGCACCACCGGCACCGCAGACTTCATGCTGCTGCCGGAGTTTTCGGACGAGATGGTGGTCGTCGGCGAGTCGCCGCTGGTGGACACCACCAGCTCTGCCCTCACCGCCAACTACAGCGCCGATTTCATCAAGGACCTTCCCACAACCCGGAACTTCTACGACATCATCGCGGTTTCGCCTGGCGTCAGTCTCTCACGGGAGGATTCGGACCGCGTCATTGCGGGTGGATCCAACATGCAGTCGAACAACTGGTTCATCGACGGCATCGAGACCACCGCGCCGGAGACCGGAACCGCCTGGATCTACGTCAACCCCGACACCATCGAGGAGGTCCAGGTCTCACATATCGGCGCCCCGGCCGAGTACGGCAACATGCTGGGGGCGGCGATGAACGTGGTGACCAAGACGGGGTCCAACCAGTTCAAGGGCGGCGTCAACGCCTACTTCATCGACGACTCGCTGGTCGACTCCGACATCGGCTTCGATTCGGAGTACCCCGAGTTCCACCAGGAGTTCCGGCAGGCCTCCGCCACCCTGGGCGGGCCGATCAAGAAGGACCGGATCTGGTTCTTTGCCGGTTACGAGTACTATCGGAACACCCAAGCCATGCCAGGCAGCGACTTCGAGGCCACGCCAGCCTGGTATGCGGACCGCTTCGACCTGAAATTTTCGTTTCGGATCAACAACAGCAACTTGCTGGATGTGAAGGGCTACACCGACGACTGGGGGTGGCCGCCTGCCGCCAGTGAGTACTTCGAGCAGTCGGCGCAGGCGGGCGAAATAGGCGACAATCAAGCCTGGGCGCTCAACTATCAGTCAGTCCTCTCAGACCGAACCTTCATCGAGGTGCGGTACGCGGGATGGGATACTCTCGACATCGTCGAATCCGAGACCGGCAGCACCGAGGACGCTTACTTCGATCTCGCGCCGCCGGGCGGCGGGCCGACGACCTACTGGGGTGGCTATTGGTGGCCGTATAACTATACGACGGGCATCGACCAGGTGAGCGCCTCCGTCACCCATTTCGCCGACGATTGGGTGGCCGGCGACCACGACTTCAAGTTCGGGATCCAGGCGAGCCGGGGCGAAGCTCGCACCGAGCTCACAACCACGGGGACCTACTACTATCACAACGTTTACGATTACGACTACTACGGCACCATCTACACCTACGACTACTACTACAAGGTCGACTTCTTGCCCTACTACTATGGCAACGAGCAGGATTCGG
>Ga0316193_10004004_pt1 | contig 10772 bp, 10 predicted proteins | sample MerIslsedime2_MG_FD_207735 | JGI IMG/M metagenome (GOLD analysis project Ga0316193, IMG submission 207735) | Coastal sediment microbial communities from Maine, United States - Merrow Island sediment 2 | ecosystem: Environmental > Aquatic > Marine > Coastal > Sediment | place: USA: Maine... | reverse complement strand
AACTTCGTGTGTCAGTTTCTCCCTGCCAACTCGCCTGAAAAATGATTTCAGGCGGTCGCGCGGATGATCGATCTCTCCAAGAGCGTTGTTTACATTGCGGCTATCGTGCTCTTCCCAGCGGCACAGGGCCTGTTCAAGCAACGACTCCCGGCTCGAAAAATGCCAATAGAAGCTGCCCTTGGTGATGCCCATCCGGCGCGCCAACGGCTCAACTGCCAGGGCCTGAACACCCTGCTCGGCTATCAATTCCAGTGCCGCCCGCATCCAGTCTTCGGCCGAGAGCGTGACTTTCTCATTTTTTTTCACAACTGCCATACCGCTTTCAGAGATTTTCTGCCCGACCAGGAAGCAAGTGTAACGCTTTTTGAGCCGGCTTAAAGAACCGGTTGACTTGCATCTTCACCTTTACCATACTCCAGCGTATGGTAAATTATAAGATGCACGATTTGTGGATAGACAATCGGCATCGGTTATTGAGTTCAGGAGGACTGTCATGACGTGGTTATTGCTGTTAACACTTTTGGGTATTTCGCTCGCCTGCGCATTTTATGGCACCAGTCTGTTAATTTGGACACTGGCGATGGCTGCGGGAATCGTTGTTCTTGGCGCCACCGGCTCCGTGCCACTTTTCAGTCTGCTGGTGATATCCGTCATCTTCGCAATCATAGCGGTCCCGCTTAACGTCAAGCCATGGCGTCAGCAGTTGATAAGCGGACCTTTCCTCAAACAGTTCAGGCGCATGCTCCCTGAAATTTCGGAAACCGAGCAGGTGGCACTGGATGCCGGAACCGTTGGCTGGGAAGGCGAACTGTTTGCGGGAAAACCCAACTGGGGTCTTCTCAAGAAGCAGCCCTACCTGACGCTGACGGTTGAAGAACAGGCCTTCCTCGACGGCCCTGTCGACGAACTGTGCCATATGCTGAATACCTGGGAGATCACCCATAACGACGCGGACCTTAATCCGGAAACATGGGAATTCCTGAAGCGCAATCGTTTCTTTGGAATGATCATTCCGAAAGAATTCGGTGGCCTGGGTTTCTCCGCCATGGCGCACCGTGCTGTTTTGCAGAAAATCTCCTCCGTCTGCGCACTCACTGCTTCAACCGTGGCCGTGCCCAACTCACTGGGACCGGGCGAACTCCTGCTGCACTATGGAACCGATGAACAGAAGAACCATTTTCTGCCTCGACTGGCTCGTGGCGAGGAAATCCCCTGCTTTGCGCTGACCGGGCCTACAGCGGGCTCCGACGCCACATCCATTCCCGATTACGGCATCATATGCAAAGACAAATACGAGGGTAAGGAAGTCCTCGGGATTCGTCTGAATTTCGATAAACGCTATATTACGCTTGCGCCGATTGCGACAATCGTCGGAATTGCCTTCCGCATGTACGATCCTGACGGGCTGCTGGGCGACACCAAGGATCTGGGCATCAGTCTGGCACTGGTGCCACGCAACACCAAGGGAATGGAAATCGGACGTCGCCATATGCCGATGAACCTGCCGTTCCAGAACGGGCCGGTCCGCGGCAAAGACGTTTTCGTGCCATTGGATTCGTTGATTGGCGGCGTAGAGATGGCCGGCCAGGGTTGGCGGATGCTGGTGGAGTGCCTATCCGTAGGCCGCGCCATATCACTCCCATCCACTTCAACGGGCGGCACCAAGGCGGGAGCCCTGGCCACCGGCGCCTATGCCCGGATTCGGAAGCAATTCAACATGCCGATTGGGCGTTTCGAAGGGATCGAAGCAGCATTGGCACGAATTGCTGGGAACGCCTATGCAACTTCGGCATTGTCCAGGATGACGGCTACAGCCGTTGACCTCGGAGAGAAACCCTCGGTCCCTTCCGCCATTGCCAAGTACCACACCACCGAAATGGCACGTGAAGTCATTCGGGACGCCATGGATATCCATGGCGGCAAAGGCGCCATTCTTGGCCCCAGAAACTACCTGGGCAGGGCCTGGGAAGGTGTTCCAGTGTCAATCACCGTGGAAGGCGCGAACATCTTGACGCGCAACCTGATGATTTTCGGCCAGGGCGCCATCCGCTGCCACCCTTATGTGCTGAAGGAAATGCAGGCAGCCCGCCTCGAAAATAAATCGGAACGGATCGATCGTTTCGATGATCTGCTTTTCTCACATGCTGGCTATTCCATCAGAAATGCCACCAGGAGCCTGATTCTCGGTCTCAGCTTCGGCAAGTTCGCCATGGTGCCTCACGACCGCAAGACATCGAAGTATTACAAGAAACTCTCGAGGTACTCGGCCTCTCTTTCGTTTATCTCTGATATTTCAATGCTTACACTGGGTGGAAAACTGAAGCAAAAAGAGCACATTTCCGCACGCCTGGGGGATGTACTCAGTCACCTGTACATCTGCTCCGCCATGCTCAAGAGATACGAGTCCGAGGGGCGTCCGGTAGCGGACCAGGCCATTCTGGCCTGGGCTTTCCACAGTGCCATTTATAAAATCCAGATCGCACTGCGCCTGGTGATCGATAATTTCCCGAACCGGTACATGCGCTCTATGCTTCGATTCGTCGTGTTTCCCTTCGGCCGACGCGAAAAAGAGCCCGGCGATCGCCTGACCCACCGAGTGGCCCAGTTGCTGCTGGTACCATCCGATACGCGGGATCGCCTGACTAACGGCATTTTCAAATCTGACACGTCGAACAACCCGGTTTGCTTCATGGAACGTGCTCTGCCGAAAGTTATCAACGCCGAACCGCTGGAGCGCAAACTGCTCAAGGCGCACAAGCAGGGTGAAATCAGTGGCATCACCTGGGACGAACTGGTCAGGGATGCGATTGATAAATCGGTCCTGAGCAAGAACGAGGCCGATATCCTGGTCAACGTCCGAGAACTGGTGTCAGAAATCATCGCTGTCGACGATTTCGATTCCGAAGATCTTCGTTTGGGCAGGAAAGCAAAACCCCGGATCGACACCCAACACGCAGCCTGATTTCACTGCTATACTTTCGGCCCCGGCCGGCTTGCATGCTAATGGCATGGGCCGACCGGGGCCATTGCTTTGGGTGCCCGGAAAAACAGGCTTCTGGTTAAGACGCCAGCAGACTGCCGGGTGAAACGGGAAGCCGGTTAGAATCCGGCACTGCCCCCGCAACGGTAAGCGAAACAGCCTCGAACAACCCGGCTGTCTTTGCGGCCTTACGCCACTGCACGAAGTGCGGGAAGGCGCCGCAGGGATTTATTTTAAAGAATAGATCATTCGCGAGTCCGGAGACCGGCCCAGAGTTTGCAGTTACCGTGTTGCGGAGGGCGACCTGGGTCTGTGGATTCTTCCCGGCCCCTCCTCCGCAGCGCAAACAGACGCGGGTGTGCGCTTCGGAGGATCAATGAACCCAATCAAAAACTTCTCAATTTTGCTGTTTCTTGCAGCAGGATTTTCCGGCAGTTTGACAGCAGAAGAATTCGAAACCTACAAACTGAAACCGAACCTGGTCGTGACGCCTTCGCGCATGACCGAGGCGCTGGACGATTCTCTGGCCGCGGTCAGCGTGATCACACGGACGGACATTGACCTGTCTGTTGCTGAAGACCTGTTCGAGTTGCTGCGTCTCGAACCCGGAATCGACATCGTGCGTTCCGGTGGAGCCGGTTCACAAACCAGTATTTTTATGCGCGGCAGCAACTCGAATCACATCCTGGTGCTGATCGACGGTGTACGGGTCAGTTCCGCCAACACGGGGGCTTACGTGTGGGAACAACTGCCATTGAACCAGATCGAGCGCGTCGAAATCGTCAGAGGGCCAAGAGGCAGCCTGTACGGATCAGATTCCATCGGGGGTGTGATCCAGGTGTTTACCCGCAGCAACCCGGACCCCTATGCCCGCGTAACCGGCGGCAGCTACGGTACCGGTGAATTCGAGGGCGGTTTCGGCTTCCGCGGCGAAAACACCCAAATAAGCGTTAATGCAGGCTACCGCGACGTAGACGGATTTTCTGCGCAAAACCCAAACGGCTTCAGTTACGATCCGGATGACGACGGCTACAGAAATACCAACCTGGGCATCAGGGGATCAACCCAGGCCGCGCATGGAAACTGGCAGTACAGTTTCCTCGGGCTGGACAGCAAATCTGAATTTGATCAGGGACTGTCAGACACCAATCAGTACATAGCATCGCTGGGATTTGAAGGGCGTTTTTCTCCGGACTGGGATTACCAGCTGCTTGGCGGCTATACCCGGGAAAAACTGGATTCCGATTTTGGCTTCTACACAACCGGGTTCAACACGAAACGCTATGAGTTCAGCTGGCAAAATCAATACAACTCCGGTAACAACGGAACACTGGGTTTTGGCGCAAATTACTATCGTGAAAACGGCAAGTCGCTTAACGCATGGAACGAGAGCCGCAGTAACACCGGGGTGTTCGCCAACTACGACTATTACCTCGATCAGCTTCACCTCCAGGCAGGTGGCCGTTACGACGATAACAGCCGCTTCGGCGGTAAATTCACCGGCCAGATAGCGCTGGGTTATGACCTGGGCGAAGACTGGCAGATTATGGGCAGTTACGGTTCAGCTTTCCGCGGACCCAATCTGAACGAACAGTACTCGCCAGGCTTCGGTGGTCTGTTTGCAGGCAACCCGGATCTTGATCCTGAATCCTCCACTTCGGGGGAATTGGGATTACGCTGGCGCAATGCAGACCTGGGGACGTTCCAGGTTTCTTCCTACATCACGAAGGTCGATGACCTGATTGCTTTCAATGGCGAATTATTTCAGGCCATCAATATCGACAAAGCGCGGCTGAAAGGTATTGAACTCGAATACTCTTTGTCGCGGGCTGGTTGGCTTTTGAACGCCAACGCGACATTCCAGAGCGCAAAGGACCGCTCCACCGGTGACCCCCTGCTGAGGCGCCCTGACCAGAAAGGGTCCGTTTCACTAAACCGCAGCTTCATAAACGGTTCGTGGTTGGGACTGGAATGGTTTTATTCGGGCAAACGCCAGGACTTTGGCGGGATCACGCTCGACAGTTACAACCTTTTGAACCTGCGGGCCGGCTGGGTCTTCAAACCCGCATGGCGGCTGGAACTCAGAGGTGAAAACCTGACGGATAAAACTTATGAGCCTGCTTACGGCTTCAACGCTGCCGGCAGGTCCTGGTTTATTTCGCTGGCGTGGATACCTTAAATATTGTCGTTCTGACCGGCGCTATCTCGCCGCCGGCGCAGTTCCTGCCGCATTTTCATCGGGTGTTCAACCCGCCTCAGTTTGTCGAGAATGTGATTCAGCGCGCGCCAGGGGTGGCGCCAGGGCATTCTGGGCCCGGCAAAGCCCATCACATCACGCGCCATCTGCCGTTGAGCCGGCTTGTAGCAGTGAATTGGGCAGTTTGCACAGGTGGGCTTGTCTGCACCGTATGGACACTTCTCAAGCCTTCTCTGGGCGTATTGCATCAGTCGCTCACAGTCCGGGCAGAGGCTGGAGCCTTCATGATTCTCATGGTGGTGGCTGCAATAGATACGCGTCATGCAAACAAGCGTTTCATGTTCGCGTTTCAATTTTCCTTCAAGCCTGGTCATGATCCAATAATAGTAGCATTCTTGATTCATCTATTTGACCCGAATCAAACGCGCTGAATATTCAGCTATTTGATATCCTGAACCCGGACATGCCCCGATTGATTCTGAAAATAGCAATCCTGTTTGCCTGCCTGGTTCTTTCTTCATGTGCGGAGAAGCCTGCTGAGCAGCATGCGGAGTTTTATATCTTTGGTACTCTGCTCGAGGTTACCACCTGGGGAGCTGATCAGGAGGAAGCCCGGCAGGCGTTTTCCTCTCTGCATACGCGCTTCCAGGAAATGCATCGTGACTGGCATGCCTGGGAACCGGGACTGCTGATGGAAATCAACCGGCAGTTTGCGGCCGGCCAGGCTGCGATGGCCAGCCCGGACATTATTGAAATGATCCGCCACTCCCAATTTGTAGAAGAGAAAACGGGTGGACGCTTCAATCCTGCGATTGGCGCCGTGATTGGGCTGTGGGGTTTCCATACATCAGACTATCCGATACTGGGTCCGCCGCCACGGCAATCCCGGATCGACCGCCTGGTTCTTCAAAAACCTTCCAGTCTCGATATTCAGATAGACGGCACGATGCTGACCTCTTTGAATCCAGCCGTACAACTCGATTTTGGCGGTATCGCGAAAGGTTATGCCATAGATATTGCATGTGACACGCTGAAAAATCTTGGAATCAACAACGCGATTGTCAATGCGGGAGGAGATTTACGTGTTTTTGGCCGTCATGGTGACCGGCCATGGCGCATCGCGGTCCGGGACCCGGCCGGCGGCGTTATAGGCGCATTGGAAGCCCGGGCAGATGAAGCAATATTCACATCCGGAAATTACGAGAGATTCCGCCAGGATGACGACAGCCGTTATCCGCATATCCTGGACCCGCACACGGGCTGGCCAGTCAGAGACGTGGCCTCGGTAACTGTCATTACACAGGAAGGCTGGCTGGCGGATTCGGCGGCTACAGCCTTGATAGTTGCCGGGCTGGATGATTGGCCCGAGGTCGCCCGGTCACTCGGCCTGGACCAGGTGTTGATGGTCGACGAAAACGGCAAGGCTTACCTGACGGAAAAAATGAACGAGCGAATGGAGTTTGTCGAAGGCCTCAGTAAAGAGATAGTGGTTTTTTAGAACATCCCGGTTTCGAGGCGCGCGACCTCCGACATCATGTTGTGGTTCCAGGGCGGGTCGAAGGTGAGTTCAACATTGACTGCACTGATGGTTGGCACCAGTGATAACTTGGAACGGACATCGTCCACCAGGATATCGCCCATCCCGCATCCGGGAGCAGTCAGGGTCATATCCACATCGACCACCCGCTCACCCTTGTCATTGGTGCGCATCTCACAGCGATAGACCAGGCCAAGATCCACGATGTTGACCGGTATTTCCGGGTCATACACGGTTTTCATCTGCTCCCACAACAGGTTTTCCACGTCATCCTCGGTGGCGTCCTCCGGCAGGCTTGGAGGCAATACAGGTTTTTTTCCAATCGCGTCAGCATCCAGGCCCGCGATGCGGAACAGGTTGCCATCGACAAAAACCGTGAAACTGCCGCCCAGGGCCTGGGTGATATAACCGACCGTCCCGGCCGGTATCGTTACTTCATCGCCCACGGGAATCATCACGACGTCGCAATCACGCGTGAAAGTACAGGGTTGGCTGGTATGAGAGAACATTGATTTGCGAGATGCGGCCTGCTGCCTGAATTCTCAAGCAGCAGCGCCACAAAGATCGAAATACCTAGCCTATCTGGCTTTGCTGATAGTTCTCTACCCCTACGCGCTCAATCAAATCGAGTTGGGTCTCAAGCCAGTCCACGTGCTCCTCTTCGGAGTCCAGGATACTGTCAAACAGGTCCCTGCTGACGAAATCCCTGCAGGACTCGCAATGAGCAATGGCGTCGCGCAAGTCAGGGATAGCTTCCATTTCCAGGGCGAGATCACACTCCAGCATTTCCCGCGTGTTCTCGCCAATCCGCAATTTGCCAACGTCCTGCATATTCGGCAGGCCTTCAAGGAAGAGAATTCGCTCCACCAGCGCGTCAGCATGTTTCATTTCATCGACGGATTCATGAAACTCATAGTCTCCGAGACTTTTCAGACCCCAATCCTTGAACATCCTGGAATGCAGGAAGTACTGGTTGATGGCGGCGAGCTCGTTGCGCAGAACGCGATTCAAAAATTCAATGACTTTCGGGTCACCTTTCATTCAGGACTCTCCAGAGTAATGTAGATCCGGCCACCGGGCCGGGAAAAGGATTCATTCTACAAAAGGAATCTATTCCTTGCAGGAATGAGAATCGTTCGCGGCTGAGTGAACGTTGGGTCTAGGAAGCAAACTGCAGTTCGACGGGAGATCTGGGCGCACCCTCGTCTTTCAGCGCCTGATCCATCACCTGGCGCGCCATCTTGACACAGCTTCCGCACTGAGTACCGCAGCCCGTGCGGGCGCTCAATTCACGGATACTGGCCACACCGTCCCTGACGGCTTGCCGGATGGTGGCATCGTTTACTGCTTTGCAGACACAAATATACATGGATCAAGCGTAATGAAAAGCGACTCATCGGTAATTGACTCAAATCATAAATGCAAATGAGAATTATTGTCAATTAGATATTTTACCAGGCCGGCACCCGATTTCTAGGTGGTGTCCCCGCAGACATCCGCCATTGGCTCGAGAATTGAAAGCGCCTGGTGATAAACGTCACGCTTGAATGTAATCACGTTGTCGACCGGATACCAGAAATCCACCCATTTGTAGGTGCAGAACTCGGGTTCTTTGCAGATATCGAGGCTGAATGCCGACTCATCGCCCAGGAAACGAAGAAGAAACCAGACCTGCTTCTGGCCTATGCAAAGAGGTTTGCTGTAGTGCCGCTGATATCGTCGGGGCAGCCGATAGCGCAGCCAGCCGGGAGTCGAACCAACTACCTCGACCAGGTCCGGCGTTAAGCCGGTCTCCTCCCGGAGTTCCCGGTACATGGCCTCGATCGGCGTTTCATCGGTATTCATTCCGCCCTGGGGGAACTGCCAGCCATCGCTACCGGAACGCTGCGCCCAGAACACGCGTCCTTCATTGTTCAACAGAACAATTGCAACATTTGGTCTATATCCGTCGGGATCAATCATGCCTTTTGCTTGTTTGCCCTGATTAGGGCATGTGGTACTTTTGTAACCCAGATTCCAGAATGTTAATCGTTTCTTCCTCATGATGCCAACAGCACACCGCCGACTGTTGTTTTTGCTGCTTGCCCTGTTCTCCGCAGGCAGCATTCTCATTGCCTCTGCGATCGGCTCCGTAACGCTGGACTGGGGCCAGTGGCTGGCGGCAATGACCGGCTCCACATCGGAATATGGCGAGTTGCTGTGGCGCCTCCGCCTGCCCCGCGCCGCTGCCGCCTGGACAGTAGGCGCCCTGCTTTCCCTCTCCGGGTGCCTGATGCAGGTGCTGCTGCGCAATCCACTGGCTGATCCCTACATCCTGGGGGTTTCCGGCGGTGCGTCGTTCGCTGCGCTGCTTGGCATGACTCTGGGCGTAGCGGCGAGCATCCTCCCGGCACTGGCCTGGGCCGGTGCACTGGTTTCCATCCTGATCGTGTTCAGCCTCTCGCGGGGTGAGGGTCCATGGAGTGGAACCCGCTTACTTTTGACTGGCGTTGTCACCGCATCCGGCTGGGCCGCCCTGATCAGCCTTCTCTTGACGCTTGGACCGGACAGCAGCCTGCGCGGCATGTTGTTCTGGCTGATCGGTGATCTCAGTTACGCACGACTCCCCTACTGGGCCCTGGTAATTCTGATAGCTGTTTTCCTCGCATGCTTCGGTATGGCGCGCAGCCTCAACGTGCTGGCCATGGGTGAAACCACGGCCCGTCTACTGGGAGAGCCCACACGCAAACTGCTTTGGCTCATTTACCTGCTGGCCTCGGTACTCACTGCCACAGCCGTGTCAGTTGCCGGCAACATCGGCTTTGTCGGCCTTATCGTTCCACACCTGATGCGCCTGCTGGTGGGCTCGGATCACCGCATTCTTTTGCCGGCCGCTGCAATGTTCGGCGGACTGTTCCTGGTGCTTTCCGACACCCTGGCACGGACGGTCGTGGCGCCGAGGCAATTACCGGTCGGTGTAGTAACGGCGCTCCTTGGTGTGCCACTGTTCCTGCTGTTGTTGAATCGGGCCAGGGTAAAACAATGAGCGTGCTGAGCTGTGAACAGACAGACGTCCGTATTGCCGGCATCCAGGTGGTGAATAAACTGGACCTGGAAATCCGGCAGGGCCAGTTCTGGGGCTTGCTGGGCCCGAACGGAATAGGAAAAACCACTTTGCTCAAGTGCCTGGCCGGACTGGATCAACCTGCTGCCGGGAGAATCCTGCTGGAATCGCGGGCGATCAGTGAACTACCCAGGAAGCTGCTCGCCAGGCATATCGGCATGTTGCAACAACACACGGTTTACGTGTTTGACAGCAGTGTTCTGCAGACCGCGTTGACCGGTCGTCACCCACACCTTGCATACTGGGAACGGGAAGGGGCGGAAGATTTCGAAAAGGCGAGTGCAGCGCTCAAGGCGGTAGGTTTGGAAGGTTTTGAAAGCCGCAGCGTGACAGGTCTGTCCGGTGGAGAAGCCAGGCGCCTCGCATTCGCTACCCTGCTGGTGCAGGAACCGGAAATCATGCTTCTGGATGAGCCCACCAATCACCTCGATTTACGGCACCAGGTTGAAATCATGGGAATGATTCACGCACGCACACAGGCAGGATCACATTCGGCATTCGCAGCCTTGCATGACATCAACCTCGCGGCCAGGTATTGCAGTCATGTCATCATGCTGTTCGGAGACGGAGCCTGGTGCGCCGGACGGAAGGAAGATATCCTGGATGAATCAAGCCTTGAGAAGCTATACAATTGTCCCGTTGAGCGGTTGGATAGCGCTAGCGGTCCGCGGTTTCATCCAGCGGCAGGCTGACTCGCATTTGTGTGTAGAGCCGGCCTAACTTCCAGGCGCCAAATCCCCAAATTCCCATAATCGGCACGTACAGCCAGGCAACGTGTGCAACCGACAGGCCAGCAGACATCAAGCCCTTGAAAATCCAGCTGGCGGTGACGTCGCTTCCCCGGTATACCGCCGTATCGATGAAATTCTTGCTTTTGTACTTGGTTTCCCGGTCCACAACCGTAAACAACATTTCTTTGGCTGGACCCAGCACGCCGTAATTGAGTGACCGTTGC
>Ga0316193_10004003_pt1 | contig 10773 bp, 13 predicted proteins | sample MerIslsedime2_MG_FD_207735 | JGI IMG/M metagenome (GOLD analysis project Ga0316193, IMG submission 207735) | Coastal sediment microbial communities from Maine, United States - Merrow Island sediment 2 | ecosystem: Environmental > Aquatic > Marine > Coastal > Sediment | place: USA: Maine... | reverse complement strand
TTCATAAAATACACGCCATAGAGATAACGCGTCGTCCCCGCTGGCCAGGTACTCACCGGCAGGTTGACGTGAGAGATGGGCTGCAGGCCATTAGCCTGTTCTTCTCGCATCATCGATGCAAACATGGTGCTCTGTCCGCGACCGGTTCCGTTTTCAATATCGGTCTCTTTCAGTGTCGCAACGCCTTCTAGCACCCATGTTGGCTGAAACACGTTAGGAAATAGAAACAGAAACCGCCCAAAGACTTTCCTCAGGTATTCTGGCGAACCTGCACTTTTATCAAGATGAACGATGTGCGTGTATTCATGGACGATCAAGGTGGTAAGCCAGTCGTCAAAATCTTCCAGTGTATTTACACTGGTTGGCGGCGCAAGGAATAATACTGTTCGATTAAAAAAGATCGGTGTGGCGTAACCGTTTGGCTGATCGGATTCATCACTCAATATGATGTGCGTTTTTTCTCTGGGGACCCAGTTAAATTCTTTTGTCAGGCGCTCATGCGCCTGTTCCGCGATAGCCAGGGCTCTTTCAGCAAACGCTTTATTACCTGCAGCATAGTGAACATAGAGATGCTTGCTCTCGATGGTCTTCCAGTCAAGTCCCGGGTCTATTGCGAACGCATGATTGTTAAAAAGGAATACGCAGCAGGCAAACAGAACGAACTGCAGTTTTTTTATGATCTTGCTGATTATTTTTTAAGACCGTTTATGACTAACAGTACGCCGGTGATACCTGACAACCACGCCAGCACCGGGGCACCTAACATCATCGGTACAGAATCTGCTAATGCATAGATAACGGACGCACCGACGATGGCTGCCGAACCACTGGTAACATAGGTGCTACGTTGATGGTTCTGATCTATCTGTAGACGAAGTTTTTTCAGCTCGGCGACCTGCTGCTGGTGATACTCACCGTCAGCATAAGCCTTCAGACTCTTGTATACCAGGCCGGGCATCTCTGGCAGTTTCTCCAGCAGGTAAGGCAGATCGTCTTTCACGTTGCGCAACATGGCCCGTGCGCCTATCTGATCTTCCATCCACTGTTCCAGGAAAGGTTTAGCCGTGCGCCACAGATCAAGGTCGGGATATAACTGTCTGCCTAATCCTTCGATATTCAACAACGTTTTCTGCAGCAGGACCAGCTGCGGCTGTACTTCCATGTTGAACCGTCGAGCGGTCTGAAATAAGCGCAATAACAGCTGGCCAAATGAAATCTCTTTTAACGGTTTTTCGAAGATGGGCTCACAGACACTTCTTATTGCTGACTCAAACTCATCGACACGTGTGTGAGAAGGCACCCAGCCGGACTCGACGTGCAGCTTGGCTACCTTGTAGTAGTCTCGCTGGAAGAACGCAAGGAAGTTTTCTGCGAGGTAACGCTTGTCGGTCTGGCTCAGCGTTCCCATGATACCGAAATCTACTGCAACATATTTTGGGTTCTTCGGATCGCTGGTATCGACAAAGATATTACCCGGATGCATGTCGGCATGGAAAAAATTGTGGCTGAATACCTGGGTGAAAAATATCTCAACGCCGAGTGCCGCCAGCCGTTCCATATCGGTGTTCTGTTCTTTTAAACTATCGACATCACGGATCGGCGTACCATAGATCCTCTCCATGACCAGAACATTTTTACGCACGTAATCCCAGTATACTTCGGGCACATACAGGTCGCTTGAACCTTCGAAATTACGGCGTAGCTGGCTGGCGTTGGCAGCTTCTCGTAGAAGGTCAAGCTCATCCAGAATGGTCTTCTCGTATTCTTCTATCACCTCGACCGGGCGCAAACGCCTCAGCTGTGACGAATACCTGGCGGCAAGTTCAGCGATGATATATAAGAGTGATATATCACGTTTGATGACCGGAAGAATGTCAGGGCGTAGAACTTTGACGATGACGTCTTCGCCGGTATTTAAGACGGCGGCATGTACCTGTGCGATGGAAGCAGATGCCAGCGGCTGCTCTTCGAACGTCTCGAACAGATCGTCCGTGCTTTGTCCAAATGCTTTTTCGATGATCGCTCTGGCCTGGTTGCCAGGAAATACCGGGACATTATCCTGTAACCGCTGCAGTTCGTCTGCTATGTCATCAGCCAGCAGGTCTCGCCTGGTCGACAGCATCTGGCCAAACTTGATAAAGATAGGCCCCAGGTCTTCGAGCGCCTCTCGCATGCGTACGGCACGTGGCTTACGTTTACGACGGAACCAGTTCCAGGGAAACAGATAGATGATGAAGCGAAAAGGCCTGAACAGGTGTGTAGCAAAAACGATGTCATCCAGACCATGCCGCATCAGCACCCAGTTGATGCGTAACATTCGAATAAATTGACCAGGCGTAAGTAGCGGCATCTCTATGAAGCTCTGTTATTGATTATCGTTTTTATTCTTCTGATTTTAATCGGGAGCCGATGATTAAATCGGTTTTTGCCTGCAGGCGATCGACATCATTTCTTAGTCGATCAACATCTTCGTTAAATATTTCCAGTTCTGTTTCCGTCACCACGTCTCGACTCTCTTCCTGCAGGTATTCACTAAAAGAGGTCGACACCGATTTGACTGTCTGCTTTCCCCATCGACCCAGTTTACTACCAGTCTGTTGAAGCTGGTATGCAAGGCCATCTCCGACCAGGTCGGCCAGTGGCTCTGACCAGTCGATATCCATCTGTGAAAAAACATTTTTAAACTGGTGGCCCAGGCGGGTATCACCGCTTATCTCGATCTCACCTTTCAATAACAGGTTTGCTGCATTCGAAACCAGGCCCATTTTAAACAGAGAGATCGGTGTGCCTCGTAACACGGTATCTGCGTCACCGTCATATTCAGCCAGTACCTGAACGCCACCCTCGTTTGGCAGCATATAGAGTGTTTTATTGATGCCGGTCATCTCCAGTTTTATGACCTTGCCGCCAAACTCAGCCAACTTGCCCAGCATCTCTGGATCAAGTGCCAGGTAACGGTTGATGACCGACTCAAGGATTAACACAGGCAGGCCAACATATAGCTAGAGTTTAAATCCTTTATGCAGCGCAACAATGCCGCCTGTCATATTATGATAAGTGCAACGTTCGAAGCCGGCTTCGATCATCATCTGTTTCAGTGTCTCCTGGTCCGGGTGCATACGGATAGATTCGGCCAGGTAACGGTAACTTTCTTCATCGTTGGCGATCAGTTTGCCCATCTTCGGCAGTATATTGAATGAATAGAAATCATATACTTTATCCAGTCCCGGCATTACCGGTTTAGAAAACTCCAGAACGAGCAGGCGACCACCGGGTTTTAATACACGGTACATGGACTGAAGGGCTGCGAGCTGATGTGTCACGTTACGCAGTCCAAACGCGATGGTGATACAGTTGAAGCTGTCGTCATCAAATGGCAGATCTTCGGCATTGGCCTCGACAAATTCGATGTTGCCGCCATAACCTTTATCGAGCAGGCGTTTACGCCCTTCTTCCAGCATCGCTGCATTAATATCAGAGATGATGATTTTTCCGGCAGGTCCGACCTGTTTCGACATCTGCATGGTCAGGTCACCGGTACCGCCCGCCACATCAAGCGCCATATCTCCGGGCTTTAAGCCGGTATGCTGCATGGCGATCTTTTTCCAGATACGGTGGATGCCAAAAGACATCACATCATTCATGATGTCGTATTTACTGGCCACTGAATCAAACACACCGGCCACCAGTCCTTCTTTCAGATTTTCATCAACCGTCTTGTAACCGAAATGTGTCTCTTTTTTTGACATGCCTATATCTGCTCTCTTATAGATCAACTGGTTTTTAATCTATTTTTCTACGCTCATGACCGGCTTCTTTCAGACGATCGAGATAATCCTGCCATTTCGCATCGTAGTTCGAACCCAGGTCGTAGAGATATTCCCAGGTGTAGATGCCGGTATCATGTTTGTCATCAAAGATAAACTTTAATGCATAGTTACCCTGTGATTCGATCGATTCGATATTAACCTCTTCCTTGTTTAGCTGCAGGACTTCCTGGCCCGGGCCATGTCCGGTCACTTCTGCCGAAGGTGAATATACACGAAGGTACTCACAGGGGAGTTGAAATTTAGCACCATCTTCATACTCTAACTCTAGAACACGGCTTTTCTGGTGCAGGTTGATATTTACTGGTCTCATAGTTTTGCCTTCTGACTTATTAATCTCTTGTGGATCTGTCTATAAAATGTAACGGCTTAAATCTTCGTTGACGATCAGCTCAGCCAGGCTGTTATTAACATGTTCCGCATCGATGGAGATTGTCTCACCCGAGCGGTCCGGCGCGGTAAACGAGATGTCCTCCAGCAGGCGTTCCATGATGGTGTGTAGCCGGCGAGCACCGATGTTCTCTGCACTCTCGTTAACATGATAGGCAGATTGTGCGATCTGTTTAACGCCATCTTCGGTGAAATTAATGGTTAAACCTTCGGTCTTCATCAACGCCTTATATTGTACCGTTAATGCAGCATCCGGCTCGGTTAATATGCGCTCGAAGTCTTCTGCATTCAATGCAGAGAGTTCGACACGTATCGGTAATCGCCCCTGTAACTCGGGGATCAGGTCGCTAGGTTTAGTCAGGTGGAAGGCACCAGAAGCGATAAACAGGATATGGTCTGTTTTCACCATGCCGTATTTAGTCGAGACAGTACAACCTTCAACCAGGGGCAGCAGGTCACGCTGCACACCCTCACGTGAGACATCTGCGCCACCACCGCTCTCTGCGCGTTTTGCCACTTTATCTATCTCATCGATAAAAACGATACCATTCTGCTCGGCATTTTCCACGGCCTGCGCCTTGATCTCTTCTTCCTTGACAAGCTTTCCTGCTTCTTCTTCCAGGATGACTTTCCGAGCTTTATCTATGCGCAGCTTGCTCGTCTTTTTCCTGTCGCTACCCATGTTCTGAAACATACCCTGCAGCTGAGAGGTCATCTCTTCCATGCCTGGCGGCGCCATGATCTCAACGCCTACGGGAGAAGCCGAAATCTCCAACTCGATCTCTTTGTCATCAAGCTCACCATTACGCAGCTTTTCTCTGAATTTCTGCCGGGTACTATTATCCCTGTCATCAACAGGTTCACCGAACTCGTTCCTGGCGGGCGGTAACAATGCATCTAAAATGCGCTCTTCTGCCGACTTCTCCGCTAAATGGCGAACTTTTGCCATTTCTGCTTCACGAGTCGTTTTGACCGACATATCGACAAGATCGCGGATTATCGAGTCAACCTCTCTACCAACATAACCAACTTCGGTAAATTTTGTCGCTTCGACCTTGACGAATGGTGCGTTTGCCAGGTGTGCCAAACGGCGGGCGATCTCTGTTTTACCCACACCTGTCGGGCCGATCATCAGGATGTTTTTCGGTGTAATCTCTTCTCGCAGCTCTTCGTGAATCTGCATACGGCGCCAACGGTTGCGCAATGCGATTGCTACCGCACGCTTGGCATCATTCTGACCAACGATATGCTTGTCTAATTCCTGAACTATCTCACGCGGTGTCATTTCAGACATAAAACCTTAACCTTTGTTATAAATCTACATCTTGTCGACAAATGTCGCCAAAAGTATTAATCATAGTCTCTATGTAAAAACCGTTTGTCTAAATTTCTTCGATCGTACGGGAATGATTGGTATAAATACAGATATCTCCCGCAATCTCCAGGCTTTTTTCTACGATATCCCTGGCAGATAACTCCGTGCTATCAAATAACGCCCTTGCCGCAGATTGTGCAAAGGGGCCGCCTGAACCGATAGCCATCAGATCATCATAAGTCTCGATCACATCGCCGGTGCCCGAAACCAGCAGGGAGTGCTCAGCATCAGCGACGATCAGCATCGCTTCAAGCTTGCGCAGTACCCGATCGGTACGCCAGTCTTTAGCCAGCTCGACCGCGGCACGTTTCAGTTGTCCACTGTGACGTTCCAGCATCGCTTCAAAACGGTCTAGTAAAGTAAACGCATCGGCCGTCGCACCCGCAAAACCGACGATGACCTTTTCGCCGTAGATCTTTCTAACCTTGGTGGCGTTCCCTTTCATCACAGTATTGCCCAAGGTCACCTGGCCATCGCCACCAACGACGACCTTGCCTGCGCGACGCACGGTTAGGATAGTTGTACCGTGAAATGTCTCCACTTTTTAACTCCAGATAATATGCTGTTTGCTACAGGCGAATTATGGCCTGTATTAGGAAAACGTGAATTTTACACTATGGGGCGGTCTGCTCATACCATGAGTGTATTGCGGTTACTTTTAAATGGGGACTGTTAACTTGCATTCAAGACTTATCTTATAATTAGACTTTCATTATCTCCTTTATTTTAACGAGATACTTTTTATACGATAGCTCTAGATAAAATCCTGAATATCACTGCGTTGACGGACTACTTAATGTAAAAGATAAAATGCGTTTTCCAGCTTATAGTCGCTGATTGACCATATTGTAGAAGAAAAAAAACGCTCCATTAGGAGCGTTTTTTCTTTATGCTTAAAAGTGTTGCTCTACTTTCTGCGCGCGGCAACCAGTCCGATCAGGCCGATTGACAACAAGGCCAGTATTCCTGGTTCAGGAACGGCCTCGAACTCTATTGCGCTGATATAAAATTGGTCATTAACCCATGAAATATCAAAATCACTGCCCACAGAGACATATCGGCCTAAGCCGTAGTTGTCGTATAAAAAGTCAGCATTCCTTTTAGCTACAGCGTCTGACAGAGTACCATCTCCACTACTGCGCGATGCATCAAAATCAGAGGCCGTGAACAGGTAATTGTCACCGCCGATGCTGATCGTATCACCATCAAGTCTGAAGTCAGAATCATGATTATTATTAAACCAGATACCGGTAATCAGAACATTAGTGTCCCAAATCATTCGAACTGTTTCATTTCTCCTTACATTGTCATCACTCGAAGGATTACACTGTAATCCACTAGTAATTGTCGGGCAAGCGCCGAGACCAGCATTCCCCTTGTCCATGTAGGCATAGGCTTTATTGCTACCATCCAATGCCGTGATATTAAGGGTGCCAGAGGTACTAACATAAGTAAGCGGGTCGTACCCTGCCTCAGTAACATTAGCATCGGCTTTGAAATCGATCAGTGTTGCGTATGCTGATCCGGCACTGGCAAAAAGGAATGTGGAAAAAATAATCTTATTCAGTATTTTCATGATTAAAGGCTCTTAAATAAAACATAAACTTACCAACCATAAAGCACATAACGTGCCAACACTCTTCAGGGCGCAATATAAGCATTAAAAACAATCGATTACAGCATCATCAAAAAGTCCGGACAGCCAAACTTATCTGAAACGTAAGGTTTAATGACACTCCGTCGATATAAATGCCAGGCAAAAGTACATCAGAAATAGCTCCGCTACCTGATATTTCCCCTAAAAAAATATATATAACAACAACCTAAGAAACTACCTTGTGTTTATCATGCTGATTTTGTGTTGTAATAAAAATTGACGTTTTACAGGCTGATAACCGCAGGTCCAAACGAAGCATAAAAACGCTTACTATGGTTTTGCTCGCTCTTTTCTATTATATTGATCTGACTAAGGCTGTGGTCGTTCAAACGTCCACTGCTTGTCATCTGACAAAGACTTGTTGAACCTGTAACCGCCAAGCTTAAATTTCTTAACATCTTCCGGATCCTCTATACGGTTTCGGATAATATAATCTGCCATCATGCCGCGCGCACGTTTGGCAAAGATGGCAACCACTCGCGTCTTGCCGTCTTTGGTCTCTTTGAAGTTTATGTTCAATAAACGCCCTTCGAGCAGTTTGGGTTTTACTGATTTGAAATATTCGTTCGAGGCCAGATTGACCAGTACCGGTTCCTGTTGTTTCTTCAGTTCCTTATTGATGCTTTTAGTAATCCTGTCATCCCAGAACTGGTAAAGATTATCGCCACGTGCATTCTTCAGCCTGGTTTTCATCTCCAGCCTGTAGGGCTGAATCAGATCCAGCGGACGCAGACAACCATATAATCCAGACAGGATTCTCAAGTGGTCCTGGGCATAACTGAAATCGTCTTCGTCAAATGTCGCCAGGTCGAGCCCACCATATACATCGCCCTTGAATGCAAAGATCGCCTGTTTCGCATTTTTAGTGGTAAACGGCGTCTGAAATGTTTTGTAGCGCTCTACATTCAGATTGGCGATGTTCTCGCTGACGGTCATCATCTCCTGCAACTCTTTGCTTTTTATCTTGCGCAGCTCTTTTATAAGCAGCTCAGAATCTTTGAGGTCAGCCGGCTTGCTGTATTTTTTAGAAAGGCCGGGCTCTACAAAATCCTGACCCTTTGATGGTGACAGTGTGATTAACATTATTTTTACTGTGGTTGATTACTAAATTAGAGCATCATTATAATGTAAGCCGGTATGACCGGCAAAACAACCAGCTTGTCGTAGGGTCTCTATTATTTTTTTCTAGCCCGTGGGTGCGCGTCATCATAAACACCGGCCAGGTGCTGAAAATCCAGATGGGTATAAACCTGTGTAGTACTCAGGTTGGCATGTCCGAGCAGCTCCTGTACTGCTCGCAGATCTTTAGAAGACTCAAGGATATGCGAAGCAAATGAATGACGCAGCATATGTGGGTAGACGTTCGTGTTTATCCCCTGTGTCAGCGCCATTTTTTTTAACCGTTTTTGAATACTGCTGTTACACATACGCGTACCACGCGAGCTGACAAAAAGTGCGCTTTCCGTTTCTTTAGCCTCCATCGCACGATACCCCAGCCAGTTTTTAATTGCGGCCCTGGCTTTGCGCCCAAAAGGCAGACGGCGTTGCTTCTGACCTTTACCGGTAACCTGTATTGTTTGCCGCTGCCAGTCTATGTCCTGCAGATTCAAGCCACTCAACTCTGAAAGACGTAGTCCGCAGGCATACATCAGCTCTATCATGGCATTGTCACGAATACTCAACTTGTTACCATCTGTATTCCTGTCGACGGCATTATTATTTAATAGCTGATTTATCTCATCTGCATTTAACGTATCCGGCAACCGCTTTGCCGCCTTTGGTGCAGGAACACCCATAGCAGGGCTGTTCGTCGCGCGTTTAAATCGGCATAAGAATTTATAAAGGCTCCGGATGGAGGACAACCACCGCTGCAGACTTTTACCCGACAGGCCCTGACGGTGGAGCATCGCGACACATCGCCGGATATCAGCCTGCTTAATCTCATCCCAGCTGATGTCCCGGGTTTCATCAAGGCTGCAGCATTTTAGAAAATGGGCAATATCACGCCGGTAGGCTGAAACTGTGTGTATAGAATATCGTCGCTCAGATTGCAGATAACTAAAAAACCTTTGCAGATCATCATTCAGCAAATCAGTATCTTGCGGCGCAGTGGTCATACTACTTATTGTTCAAGATGCACGGCCAGTGATGCACTCACCAGTTCACCTATCTGTGAAAGGAAATCGGTACCCATCGACGAATTGAATCTTTTAGCGTCATTTGCACCCAGACCGATGAGTCCCAGGTTGGCACCGGCAACCAGAGGCACAATAGCTACCGACTTGATCTCTTCAGCTTTTTCAGCGAACAGGTATTCTTTCTGCTCGACCGTGGAACGACCACATACGGTATTTTTATGTTGCAGCATGGTTTTAAAAGCCATCAAAGCTTCATCGTCGACATCAACAAACAGGCCCGCTGATTGCTCGATCAGCTGCTTATCCTTACTGAATAACTTTACTACGGCATGATCTGCAGACAGTTCCGTTTTGAATGTATCAAGAACAGTGCTGACAACATCACCTGTATCATGTGCCGAGAACAGATCAACCGCCAGACGATGGCGAATTTCAGATAGTCGTTCATTATCACGAGCCACATCCATCAGCTCGAGCATTCGCTTTTCCTGCTCCTGGAGCTGTGACCGCAAAGCGGCAACCTGACGCTCGATAAGTGATACAGCACCGCCACTCTGGTGCGCCACTTCCAGCACCGTTAACAGTTCCGGGTGACGATTTAATATGTCAGAATTTTCACGCAGCATACTGACCAACTGTAATTCAGTCACTAGCTGCTGCTCCTGATCCGTAGAATTCTCTTCGTTATTTTCCTGTTTTATATTATTTGCCGCTGTTTCTATTTTAATCACTCGATTTGCCCATTTATTTGTCTATATTTATTTTGCCTTCAAAAACCATTGTAGCTGGTCCTGTCATTAACAACTCATTGCTCTCACCCGGCCACTCTATCGACAGGTCACCGCCCGGCAGGTGTACGGTTACTCGTTCATCAAGCAAGCCCAGCAAACGCCCAACAGCTACCGCTGCACATGCCCCTGTACCACACGCCCGTGTTTCACCGGCGCCACGCTCATATACCCGCAGACGGATTTCATCACGGTTAACAATCTGCATAAAGCCGGCGTTTACACGATTTGGGAATTTCGTATGAGCCTCAATTGATCTGCCAAGCGTTTCAATATCCATCGAATCCAGATCATCCACAGGCATCACCACGTGGGGATTTCCCATCGATACAGCACCTATAGCATATTCATCACCGTTAACCATGAGATCGTAGGTTTCTGCCTGATTATCTACTAAAAAAGGCAAACTTTGTGGCCTAAAATCAGGTATTCCCATATTTACTTCCACCTGGTCACCTTGTATTTTCAGCTCGATCAGGCCACCCGCTGTTTCCACCGGGATAGTGTTATTCGTCGTTAAACCTTGCTGACGAACGAAAAGCGCAAAACAACGCGCGCCGTTGCCACATTGCTCGACTTCGCCACCATCACTATTGAA
>Ga0316193_10004001_pt1 | contig 10774 bp, 7 predicted proteins | sample MerIslsedime2_MG_FD_207735 | JGI IMG/M metagenome (GOLD analysis project Ga0316193, IMG submission 207735) | Coastal sediment microbial communities from Maine, United States - Merrow Island sediment 2 | ecosystem: Environmental > Aquatic > Marine > Coastal > Sediment | place: USA: Maine... | reverse complement strand
AGTCCACCGTAGCCCTGGCGATCATGCAATATATGGGCAAGAACGGTAAGATCGTCTCCGGCGACATTCTGTTCGAAGGCCGCGACATGACCACCATGAGCGAAGAGGAACTGCGCCAGTTGCGCGGGTCCAAGATCGCCATGGTCTACCAGGAGCCGATGGCTTCGCTGAACCCCTCGATGAAGCTCGGCGAGCAGCTGTCTGAGGTGCCGATCTACCATGAGGGCGCCAGCCAGGAGGAGGCGCTGGAGCGTTCGCGCAAGATGCTGGCCAGCGTTCGGCTGCCGGACCCCGACCGCATCATGAATTCCTATCCGCATCAGATTTCCGGCGGCCAGCAGCAGCGCGTGGTCATCGCCATGGCGCTTCTGTCCAATCCGAAGCTCTTGCTGCTCGACGAGCCGACGACCGCGCTCGACGTGACGGTCGAGGCCGGCATCGTCGAACTGATCAACGAGATCGCCGAGGAATTCGGCACGTCGATGATCTATATCTCGCACAATCTCGGACTGATCCTGGAGACCTGCAACCGCATCACGGTGATGTATTCCGGCGAGGCGGTGGAAGTGGGCTCCGTGGAGACTGTCTTCGACCATATGCGCCATCCCTATACGCGCGGTCTGTTCGGCTCCATTCCGCTGCCGGGCGCCGACAAGAACGCCCGCCCGCTGGTCGCCATTCCCGGCCAACTGCCGCTGCCGCACGAGCGGCCGACCGGCTGTTATTTCGGCCCGCGCTGTGATTTCTTTCAATCCGGCCTTTGCGACGTGCCCGATTTGGCCATGCGCGATGTCGCCGGTGATCCGCTGCACCGCACGCGCTGCGCCCGCTATGACGAGATCGACTGGAACAAGCCGCTGGGCGAGGGAACCGGCAAGCCGCCGGCGGAATCCGGCGATGTCGTGCTCAGGGTCGAGAATATGAGCAAGCATTACGAGATCGAGAGCAGCGCGTTTTTCTTTGCCGGCGAGAAGAAGACGGTGAAGGCCAACGAGCAGCTCGATTTCGTTGCCCGTGAGGCGGAAACGGTCGCTATCGTCGGCGAGAGCGGCTGCGGCAAGTCCACCTTCGCCAAGGTCCTGATGGGTCTGGAAGACGCCACCAGCGGCAAGGTGGTGCTCGGCAATCTGGAACTTGGCGATCTGCCGGTCGACAAGCGCGCCCCCGAAACCATCGCCAAGCTGCAGATGGTGTTCCAGAATCCGTTCGATACCCTCAATCCGAGCCATACCGTCGGCGGCCAGATCGCCCGCGTGATCCGCAAGTTCGGCGTGGAAACCGACGAGGACAGGGTCATGGCCCGGGTCCATGAATTGCTCGACATCGTCAAGCTGCCGCGCGATTTCGCCAAGCGCCGGCCGCGCCAACTCTCCGGCGGCCAGAAGCAACGCGTCGGCATTGCCCGCGCCTTTGCCGGCAATCCGGCGGTGGTGATCGCCGACGAACCGGTTTCCGCGCTCGACGTCTCCGTGCAGGCCGCCGTCACCGACCTCTTGATGGACATCCAGCGGGAAAACCGCACGACGCTTCTGTTCATCAGCCACGATCTTTCCGTCGTGCGTTATCTCGCCGACCGCGTCGTCGTCATGTATCTCGGCCGCATCATGGAGCAGGGCACGACGGACGAGATATTCGCGCCGCCCTATCATCCCTATACCGAGGCGCTGCTCTCGGCGGTGCCGATCGCCGACACCCATGTGAAGAAGCGCCACGTGGTCCTGACCGGCGAGATCCCGTCACCGTCCAACCCGCCCAAGGGCTGTCCGTTCTCCACCCGCTGTCCCTACATGATGCCGGGCACCTGCGACGTCGAGTTGCCGCCGATCCACCGGCCCACAAGCGGGCACGCGATCGCATGTCATCTTTCCGAGGAGACCTTGGTGGCGATGGAACCGGTGTTCATCGTGGAAGGCGAAAGCAAACCGTCAACCGGTGGCGATGTCACGGCAGTTCAACTGGAAACCTCCGACAGCGGCGAGGTGACCGCGAAGCTGGCATCCGTACCCGCCGACGCGACGCCGGAGGAGCGCGCCAACGCCGCAGGGCAGAAGCCCGCGGGCCTGTCGCAGCCGCGCGGTTCCGGACCGGACAAGCTGACCCGGGTCAAGGGGATCGGGCCGGTCAACGAGGCCAAGCTGAACGAACTGGGCATCTACCATTTCGATCAGATCGCCCACTGGTCGCAGGCTGAGATCGACTGGGTTGGCGCCTATTTGGCGTTCCCCGGCCGCATCGAGCGGGAAAACTGGGTCGCCCAGGCGGCTCTGTTCGCGCGCGAGACGACGGGCTGAACGCCTAGCGGATCATCCCCAGCTTCGGGCGGTCGTCGATTTCCCGGATCAGCTTGCGGGTCATGGCGCTTGCGAAATCGTCGAAATCGTCGACGGCAATGACAAAGCTGTTCGGGCCGACAATGACGTGATTGCGATACCAGTTATCGAGCGTCTCGTCTTCGTTGAGGATCGCCAGGCCGTTGACGGTAACGCCGCGCGACAGTGCCATGGAACGCGCCGTCGGCATGGTGACGACGTTCTCGCGCGGCGGCGTTTCGCGGCCGTCGCCGGAAACGTCGACCACCTGTCTCATGGCGTCGATGCCGTTGCGGTCGAACTTGCGCATGGCAACCGCAATGCCGTCGCCGATGCCGGTTCCGCCGACCACGCTGCGCGGCAGCGAGCCTGCGAGCGCGGCAAAGGCCAGCGCATCGGCCTCGCTCTCGATCACATACCAGTCCGTATCCGCCTTCGGTCTCGTCGCGTCGGCCCACATGACGATGGCGACGGCGATGCGGCCGGTCTTGCCGCCCTTGATGGCCGCCCAGACGTTCGGCTGGCGGAACGCCGTCGCGATCCCCTGCATCTGCAGGCGGTACTCGCCGGCATCGACCGAACTCGACGCATCGATGGCCAGCACCAGTTCAAGATCGACCGTCAGCGATTTCGCGATTGCCGCCTGCGGCAGGAGAAGGGCCAGCCATGCGGCCAGGAAAATGCGCATCATCGGCCGGAATATAAGGCATCATCGTACTGACGCACAGCATTGGGCAGGACAAAGGGCCGCAAAGGCGAAATCGCCATGGCATGGCACGGCCCGGCCGTGATAAGGCGCATGGAAAGACCATCGAGCCCGGAGACACGTCATGGACATCAAGGCGCTGGAAGAGCGTTTCAACGACCTGAAACGCCGCAACTGGCAGATCGACATCACCCGGGGCAAGCCGGCGCCGGAGCAGCTTGATCTCAGCGATCCGATCCTGACCATTGTCGGCCCGGACGATTGCACCGGCGTCAATGGCGACGATTACCGCAATTACGGCATCGGCACGGGCATAGTGGAGGCAAAAAAATTCTTCGCCGCCTTCATGGGGGTCGAGCCCGACGAGATCATCGTCGGAGGCAATTCCAGCCTCAATCTGATGTACGACACACTGGTCGGCGCGATGATGTTCGGCCTGCCCGGCGGCAACGGCCCCTGGAAGGACCAGGGCGGCGTCAAGTTTCTATGCCCGGTTCCCGGCTATGACCGCCACTTTGCCGTCTGCGAACGGCTCGGCATCGCCATGATCCCGGTCGAGATGACCGACGAGGGGCCGGACATGGACGCCGTGGAAGCGCTCGTTGCCGATGATGCCGGCATAAAGGGCATCTGGTGCGTGCCGAAATATTCCAACCCGACCGGCGCGACCTATTCCGATGAAGTGGTCGACCGTCTGGCGGCGCTCAAGCCCGCCGCGCCCGACTTCACCATCATGTGGGACAATGCCTATGCCTACCATCATCTCGGCGACGGCCCGGTCGGCGTGAAGGACATCCTGGCGGCCTGCAGGGCGGCGGGTTGTCCGGACCGGCCGATCCTGTTCGGATCGACGTCCAAGATCAGCCACGCCGGATCCGGCGTGGCGGTGCTGGCGGGATCGAAGGCGATCATTGCCGATGCGACGCAGAAAATGTTCTACGCCACGATCGGTCCCGACAAGATCAACCAGCTCCGCCATGTGCGCTTCTTCGGCGATCTGGACGGGCTGCAGGCCCATATGGACCGTCACGCTGCGCTGATCGGGCCGAAATTCGCCGCTGTCGACGCGGTTCTGACGCGAAATCTGGAGGGCAAGGGCCTGGCCACGTGGACGCGGCCGAAGGGCGGCTATTTCGTCAGTGTCGATGTCATGGACGGCTGTGCGGCCGAAACAGTCAGGCTGGCCGGCGAGGCCGGCGTGAAACTGACCCCGGCCGGGGCCACTTTCCCCTATGGCAAGGACCCGCGTGACCGCAATATACGGCTGGCGCCCACCATGCCGTCGGTGGACGAACTCCAGGCCGCGATGGACGTGTTCTGTACCTGCCTGGAACTGACGTGCGCCCGCAGGAGAACCGGCTGAAACGTTCCCTGGCCGCCCATGAAACCATTTGTTCATCATAAAGCGGTCTACTGCGGTCCGGTAAACGGATTTTCCAGATTATTGCGACATTGTCGGCCTTCTTTGGAGCGGCTTTCCACACCGATTGGCCGACAGAATGACGCGGGAAAGAGATTCAATGGCGCTCAGCGATCGTGCCGAGGAACCGGAAACTGAAGCAGAACCGGTCGATGTAGACGTTGCCGGCTGGATATCACGGCTGGATTTCCAGGATATCAGCGACGAGGTGCGCCGTCATGCGCGCCGTTCGCTTCTCGATCTGATCGGCGTTGCCGCCGCCGGACGGGCGACAAAGAACGCCGAAATCGTCTGCAACCATGCAGCTGATCATTCAGGCCCTGGAAAGCACGGCGCACGCATGCTGTTCGACGGACGCCGCGTGTCCGTGCCGGGCGCTGCGATGGCCGGTGCGGCGATGATCGATTCACTCGATGCCCATGACGGACATCGGCTGGCCAAGGGCCATGCCGGCGTCGTTATCCTGCCGGCCCTTCTGGCGATTTCCGATGAAATGGTGCCGTGCACCGGTTCAGAATTCCTGACCCGCTTCGTGATCGGCTACGAGATTGCCGTGCGCGCCGGCATCGCGCTGCATGAGAGCGTCGAGGAATATCATACCTCCGGCGCGTGGAACGCGATTGGCGCGGCTGCTGTTTGCGCCCGGGCGCTCGGCCTGGACAAGGAGCCGACCCGCCATGCGCTGGGCGCGGCGGAATATTACGGCCCGCGCAGTCCGATGATGCGCTGCATCGATTTCCCGACCATGGTCAAGGACGGCGCGACCTATGGCGCCCATGTCGGCGTCACGTCGGCCCTGCTGGCCGCTGAAGGCTTCACCGGCGCTCCTGCCGTCACCATCGAGGATGTGCTGTCTGAAGATGCGTGGAACGATCTCGGCACGACATGGCGGATGAGCGAGCAATATCTCAAGCCCTGGCCGGTCTGCCGCTGGGCCCAGCCTGCCATGCAGGCTGCCCTGCAGTTGCGCGAGAAGATCGTTGGCAAGCCGATCGACCGGGTTGTCGTCGAAACCTTCGAGGAAGCCTCGCGGCTGACCCCGACCCATCCGGAAGACACCGAAACGGCGCAATATTCCCTGCCGTTCCCGCTTGCCGCCATGCTGCTGCACGGCAAGGTCGACATAAAAACGATTACCGAGGGCCTGAACGATCCCAAGGTGCACGCGCTGGCCGAACGGGTTGAGTTCAATGTCAGCCAGAGCCTCAATTCGGCTTTCCCGGCCTATCGCAAGGCGCGCCTGATCGTCATTCTTCAGGACGGCGAAGTGGTGGAAACCAGTTCGGTGGAAGCCGACGGCGATCCCGAAAGGCCGCTGTCTGACGCCGACGTGGTCAACAAGTTCCTCGATTTCGCAGGTCCCCGCATCGGCAAGCTGCAGGCCGTGACGATCGCCGAAATGGTCAACAAGATCGAGACCATGACGGAAGCCAAGCCGCTGATGGACGCGATCCTGAAAGCCGGTCAGCCGGACTGAACCCCAATATATAGCGACCGGTAACGCCGCGGGTCAGTCCGCGGCGATTTCCAGAAAAGCCTCAACTTGTTCCCGCTTCGGCATCGGCGCCACGGCGCCGTAGCCCTGCGTCGAAAGCGCCGCCGCCGCATTGGCATAGGCCGCTGCGCGAAACGGATCGCGCCCGGCGGCAAGTTCCGCCAGGAAAGCGCCGTCGAACGTATCGCCCGCACCTGTTGCATCGACCGCTTCGACCCTGCGGCCGGCAATCCGCCTGCGCTCGTCCGGTGTCGCGACCAGCGTGCCGTCAGCGCCGAGCGTCAGCGCAACAATGTTGACGCCGAGCGCCAGGTAGAAATCGGCAATGGCGTCCGGATCGGATTGGCCGGACAGCTGTTCGGCGTCATCGAGGCCGGGCAGGGCGATCTGGCTGCGGCTGACGGCGGCGTGGATGACCTCGCGGGCGCGCTCCAGCGGCCAAAGTTTCAGCCGCAGATTGGTGTCATAGGAGACGAGCACATTGTTGGACCGGGCAATTTCGATCGCCGCCGACACACTCTCCGCCGCAGTCTCGGAAATCGCCTGGCTTATGCCGGAAACATGGAGGATCTTCGCGCCGGCAATATAATCCGCCGGCAGGTCTGACGGCTGCATGCGGCTTGCCGCCGAACCGGCGCGGAAATAGCTGAACTGATGGCCGGCCTCTGTGTGGGTGACGAAATAGATGCCGGTGTGAGCGTCCGGATCGCGCTTCACATGGCTGGTATCGACGCCTTCCGCCGCCCAAAGCTCCAGGAAACTGTCGCCGAAGGGATCGGCGCCGATATGGCAGAGATATCCGGTACTGGCGCCCTGGCGCGCCGCGGCGATGGCGCAGTTCGACGTATCGCCGCCATGGCCGGGCAGATAGCGGCCATCCTCCTGCTGGTTGAATTCCAGCATCGGTTCACCGAGGCAGATAATATCGGGCATGCGAAGCACTCTCTTCGGTCAGCACGGTTTCATATGGGAGAAAGAGGCTCTAGCCAACCATCGCCGTCAGCCTGAAGCGGGCGATGCGGTTGATCTGTTCCAGCGCTTCGGCAAACTCGGTTTCCGGATCATGCTTCAGCCGCTGCCGGAAGCTCTCCAGAATGTCGTGCCGGGTCTTGCCGGCGACCGCCAGGATGAACGGAAAGCCGAACCTTTCCTTGTAGGCGGCATTGAGGCGATGGAAGGTTTCGAACTCCTCCGGCGTGCACTGGCTAAGGCCGGCGCCGGCCTGTTCGGATCGCGATGCGTCGGTCAACTCGCCGGCGATTGCCGCCTTGCCGGCAAGGTCCGGATGGGCGCGGATCAGGGCCAATTGTTCCTCGCGCGAGGCTGAAAGCATGATGCCGGCCATCAGTTCGACAAGCCGCTCCGGTGAGTCCGCGTCCGCGCTCAGGCCTTGATCGAACGCGCGTTCCGCCACCCAGGGCGAATGTTCGTAAATGTCGCCGAACCGGTCCACGAAATCATCGCGGGCCATTGCCGAGGGCAGAGGCGGCGGAAAAATGCCTGAATCCAAAGTGCTCATTGCCGCACTCTGGCTGATCGTGTTTCCCTTTGCCAGCCTGCGCGAAGCAGTCATAATGGTTTTTTGCAGCAATTGATTTGGAACCTATATGGGCAAGCTGACCACGCACGTGCTTGATACGGCACGAGGATCGCCGGCAGCAGGCATGGCGCTGCGGCTCTACCGCCTCGGCACGGGCCGCGAGGAACTGGTTTCAACCGCGACCAACCATGACGGGCGCTGCGATGCACCGCTGCTTGAAGGCGATGCCATGGAGGCCGGCACATACGAACTGGAATTCGAGGCCGGCGGCTATTTTTCAGCACTCGGCATCGATCTGCCCGACCCGGCCTTTCTGGATGTGGTGATCATCCGTTTCGGCATCGCCGATATCGCAAGCCACTATCATGTGCCGCTGCTGGTTTCGCCCTATGGCTATTCGACCTATCGGGGCAGCTGATGGCGAAAACGGTAGGTGAAATCCGCTTTCTGCTGGATGACGAGGAGCGTTCGCTCGCCGGCGTTTCGCCGACCCTGACGGTGCTGCAATATCTGCGCCGCCACGAACATCTGACCGGCACCAAGGAAGGCTGCGCGGAGGGCGATTGCGGCGCCTGCACTGTGATGTTCGCGGAACCGGACGGCAAGGGCGGCCTGCGCCGCTGGTCGGTCAATGGCTGCATCCAGTTCGTGCCGAGCCTGCATGGCCGCCGGCTCACCACAGTGGAGCACCTGGCCGGCCCGGACGGCAGCCTCAATCCGGTTCAGCAGGCTATGGTCGATCATCACGGTTCCCAATGCGGCTTCTGCACGCCCGGTTTCGTTATGCAGCTCGAAGCCGGCCGGCAGAGCGGCGAGATGGCGCAAACCGGCCTTGTCGACTGGCTGGCCGGCAATCTTTGCCGCTGTACCGGTTATGGCCCGATCCTCGCCGCCGGGCGGCAGGTGATCGTCGAGGATGCGGGTGAGCGGACGGAAAATGACCGGGCCGTCTCCGACCGGCTGGAGGCACTCATGGGCGACGCCACGCTGGCGCTCAATCACGACGGCCAGCGCTGGTTCGCGCCGGAGAGCGAGGATCAGCTCGCTAAGATCTATGCCGAGCACCCCGATGCCGTCCTGGTCGCGGGCGCGACCGATGTCGGCCTGTGGGTGACCAAGCAGCATCGCCGGCTGGAGACTATGATCGACGTCACGCGGGTCAGGGAACTGCACCATCTCCAAGACGATGGCACCGTACTGCATATCGGCGCTGCCGTCTCGCACCGCGCCGCCACCGCCGCGCTGGCGGCCGTGCATGGCGATCTGGGCGAATTGCTGCGCCGCTTCGCGTCCATACAAATCCGCAATTCCGGCACCGTCGGCGGCAATATCGCCAATGGCTCGCCGATCGGCGATCTGCCGCCGGCTCTGATCGCGCTCGACGCCCGGCTGCATCTGCGAAAGGGCAGCGAGCGCCGCTCCATGGCGCTGGAGGATTTCTTTATCGACTATGGCAAGCAGGATCGCGCGCCGGGCGAATTCGTTGCCCAGGTCGAGGTGCCGCATCTGCCGGCGAACGCGCTTTTCGGCTGCTACAAGCTCTCCAAGCGCTTCGACCAGGATATCTCCGCCGTCATGGGCGCCTTCCGGCTCATCGTCGAAGATGGGACGATCAAGGATGCGCGCATCGCCTTTGGCGGCATGGCCGCGACGCCGAAGCGGGCGGCCGAAACCGAGGCGGCGATGACCGGCGCGCCGTGGTCGCAACAGACGATCGAGGCGGCCTGTGCCGCACTCAGCCGCGATTTCACGCCGCTCAGCGACATGCGCGCATCGGCGGATTATCGCGCCAGGGCCGCGGCCGGTATGCTTCGCCGCTTCTATCTGGAACAGACCGGCGAGGGCCTGGCCCGCTTGGCCGAGATGGAGGCGGTCCATGGCTGATGCTGCGGAGCGCATCGATGGCGGCGTTCACCGTCCGCGCCGGCACGACAGCGCCGACAAGCATGTTTCCGGCAAGGCCGTCTATCTCGACGATATGCCCGAACTGCCGGGCACCTTGCACTGTTTCATCGGGATGAGCCCTCATGCGCACGCGAAAATCCTGTCGATCGACACGTCAGCGGCTGAGGCCGCGCCGGGCGTCGCCTGCGTACTGACGGCGGCCGATATTCCCGGCATCAACGATGTCAGCCCGGTAGTCGGCGACGATCCGCTGTTTGCCGAAGGCGTGGTGGAATATGCCGGCCAGTCGGTCTTTGCCGTCGCCGCCGATACGCTTGAGCAGGCGCGCGCCGCCGCCGGTCTTGTCAAGGTCGCATATGAGCCGCTGCCGGCTTTGCTCACCATCGACGAGGCGCTTGCCGCCGATGCCGATCTGCTGCCGCGCCATGAAATGCGCCTCGGCGAGCCGGAAAAAGCGGTCGACGCAGCGCCGCGCAAGCTGGAAGGCCGGCTCTATGTCGGCGGGCAGGACCATTTCTACCTTGAAGGCCAGGCGGCCAATGCGGTGCGCGGCGAGGATGACGACATGCTGGTCTGGTCGTCGACCCAGCATCCCAGCGAAGTGCAGCACAATGTGGCTCGCGTGCTCGGCATTGCCGATCATTCCGTCACCTGCGAGGTGCGCCGCATGGGTGGAGCCTTCGGCGGCAAGGAAAGCCAGGCGGCCTTGATTGCCGCCGTGCCGGCGCTTGCCGCCTGGATCACCGGCCGGCCGGCCAAGCTCACCCTTGATCGCGACGACGATATGGTGCTGACCGGCAAGCGCCACGAGATGCGCATCGACTATCGCGTCGGCTTCGACGAGGCGGGCGTCATAAAGGGCATCATTTTCGATCAGGCGGTGCGCTGCGGCTATTCCGCAGATCTGTCCAGTTCCATCGCCGACCGCGCCATGTTCCACGCTGACAATACCTACAGCCTGAAGAATGCGCTGATCCGTTCGCGCCGGCTGAAGACGAACAGCGTGTCCAATACGGCATTCCGCGGATTTGGCGGGCCGCAAGGGATGCTCGGCATCGAACATGTCATGGATGCGATCGCCTTTGCCGTCGGGCGCGACCCGCTCGATGTCCGCCGCGACAATCTCTATGGCGGCGAAAACGGCCTGACCACGCCCTATCACATGGAGGTGGCCGACAATATCGCGCCGGAACTGATCGCCGAACTGGAAGCCTCCAGCCATTACCGCGCCCGGCGCAAGGCGATCGACGCCTTCAACGCCAAAAACCCGGTGCTCAAGAAAGGCATCGCCCTGACGCCGGTAAAGTTCGGCATCTCCTTTACCACCACCCACCTCAACCAGGCCGGCGCGCTGGTGCATGTCTACAAGGATGGTTCGGTGCATCTGAACCATGGCGGC
>Ga0316193_10003999_pt1 | contig 10775 bp, 12 predicted proteins | sample MerIslsedime2_MG_FD_207735 | JGI IMG/M metagenome (GOLD analysis project Ga0316193, IMG submission 207735) | Coastal sediment microbial communities from Maine, United States - Merrow Island sediment 2 | ecosystem: Environmental > Aquatic > Marine > Coastal > Sediment | place: USA: Maine... | reverse complement strand
CGGCCTCGGTGGGTTTCATTGCCCTGCTGGGTATTGCGGTATTGAATGGCGTGGTCATGGTGACCTATTTCAACCAGTTGAAAGCGCTTGGCTACTCGATCGGTGAACTGGTTGTAGAAGGCGCCAGGCGTCGCCTGCGTCCGGTGTTAATGACAGCAAGTATTGCCGCTTTCGGGCTGGTACCCCTGCTGTTTGCCAGTGGTCCCGGTTCGGAAATCCAGCGGCCACTCGCCATCGTTGTGATCGGCGGATTGATTTCATCAACAGCATTAACGCTGATTTTATTACCGATCCTGTACCGCCGTTTCGGCATAGCCGCCAGGGAGGCCTGATATGAGCGAAAACTGTCTTTTGAACCTTGTGGTGACGCCGGAGGTCGAGGATGCGGTTGCCGACTGGTTGCTGGAGTATCCGACCGTCACCGGGTTTTCCAGTTACCCGATTGCCGGTCACGGCAGCTCGGAGCAAAGAATGACCCTGGCCGAACAAGTGGCCGGCCGGCGTCGTCAGCTATTATTCCAGTTGCATCTCCCCTGTGTTGACGCCCGTGCCTTGTTGTCGGACATTAAGCAGGTATTCCGTGGCAGTGGTATGCATTACTGGTTGGTGCCGGTCATCGATGCGGGCCATGTGGATTGATGTCGTCCCGGATCAGATGAGATTCAACAGATCATCATGCTGTCGCTGTTAACAAGGGGTGAAATTTCCGGACGACAGGTTCGAGTCCTGGTCCTGGCCGCCACTCTTGTCCTGGGCACACCGGCTCCGGGCTTGACGGCAGAGCCAGTATGGGAAGACTATAATCTTTCCTATGACCGCGCGCGACGCGCGGTGAGACGCGGTGAGGCAATACCTCTGTCACAGGCAATGGCACGTTTGCGTGAAACGATACAGGGGAAATTGATTGCGACAGAGTACGAGTATGAGTTTGATCGCTGGGTCTATGAATTTACCGTGATAGACATGGAAGGCAAGCTGCGAAGAGTACATCTGGATGCGCGTAGCGGTGAGCTTGTGCAGGTGACGGACGACTGATGCGCATTCTTCTGGTGGAAGACGATGACGGTGTCGCAAGCACTGTGACGCAGGCGCTCGAAGCGAGCGGTTATGTGGTTGATCGTGAAGCGGACGGTGAAGCAGCCTGGTTTAAAGGCGACACCGAATCTTTTTCAGCGGTTATCCTGGATCTGGGTCTGCCGGTTATGGATGGACTGACGGTGCTGAAGCGCTGGCGGGAGGCCGGGCAGACTTTTCCGGTGCTGGTGCTCACCGCGCGTGGTAGCTGGAACGAAAGAGTCGAGGGTATTGACGCGGGAGCGGATGACTATTTGCCGAAACCCTTCCAGGTTGAGGAACTGCTTGCACGCCTGCGCGCTATTCTGCGTCGCACGACTGGCCAAACCAATCCGCTGGTCAGTGTGGGTGTGCTTACTCTGGATACCCGGCAGATGCGCGTGACAGTCAATGGTCTGCCGGTGCATCTTGCGCCCCAGGAGTACCGGCTTGTCAGTTATCTGTTACAGCATGCCGGGCGCGTGATTACCCAGCTGGAGCTGACGGAACAGTTGTATTCGCAGGATTTCGAACGTGCATCCAATGCGGTCGAGGTGCTGGTAGGCCGGGTGCGCAAGAAACTCGGTGTCGATGTGATCGAAACGCGGCGAGGTTTCGGCTACATCATCGAGAAACCGGAATAGTGCGTATTCGTTCGCTGCGATTCCGTTTGCTCGCGGCCGCTGCTGTTTCTGTTTCCCTTGCATTGATAGCGGCGGCATTCGGACTGGTTATATTGTTCGAACATCATGTCGAAAGGCGGCTGGATCAGGAGCTTGAAACCGACCTTCGACAGCTTATCGCGCGTATAGAACTCGATTCGGACGGGCGGATTCATATTAGCAGTGAATTGGCTGATCCGCGTTTCGAAGAGCCTCTCAGTGGCTGGTACTGGCAGATTCAGGATGATGAACACCTGACGCTGCTGCGTTCGCGCTCGCTGTGGGATACCAAGCTGGATTTACCGCAAGATCAACTCAATTTGGGTGTTGTGCACCGACACGTATTGGTCGGACCCGTTGCTCAATCTCTCATGGTTCGGGAGCAACAGGTGATTATGCATCCGCAAACCGAAGCGCGCCGATTGCGGGTTGCCGTGGCTATGGATCGCAGTGAGCTGCTCATTGCCCGGCAGGCCTTCTCAGCAGACATGTTGCCGTATCTGGCACTGCTGGCACTGACATTGTTGGGTGCAAGCTGGGTTTATGTGCGCATGGGACTTTCACCGCTCGATCATGTACGCCAGGGCGTTCTGGCAATCAGCTCCGGTGATGCACAACGCCTGCCTGACGAGTTTCCGGATGAGGTTATGCCATTGGTTGACGAAATCAATGAACTGCTGAAGGAGAGAGATGACGCTGTTGAACGAGCCAGGGCATGGACGGCGGACCTGGCGCACGGACTGAAAACACCACTGACTGCACTGGGTGCTGATGCCCAGCAACTACGTAACAGCGGTCACACCGATATGGCCGATAATCTGGATCAACTCGCGCAGGCGATGCGCCAACGTGTTGATCGCGAATTGATTCGCGCGCGCCTGCGCACGGCTGGCGCCCTGCTACCCCGGCATGCCGATATGGTAGCTGTGGCAAAGGGTGTGATCGCAACGCTGGAACGCACTCCGCTCGGGTCGAGACTGACCTGGAATGCCGAGTTACCGCAGGCCCTGGAAGTGGGGATGGCGCGCGATGATTTGACCGAATTGCTTGGCAATCTCATGGATAATGCCAGCAAATGGGCGTGTGAACAGGTTCGAATACGTGTCACACAAGACGACGGCACAAGACTTCTTATCGAAGATGACGGACCCGGGGTACCCCATTCCGAGCTCACCAACCTGGACAAACGTGGTGTGCGTCTTGATGAACAGACTGCGGGTTCGGGTCTTGGTCTGGCCATCGCCAGAGACATTCTGGATGCTTACGGCGGTCAGTTGTCTTTTTCACAATCTGAACTGGGTGGGCTGGCGGTTTCAGTTAAACTTAAGGGGAAAGCACGCTTGTCAGGCTCGTAATAAGGAAGGGGCTGACGCTTTGTCTTTACGCGGCTGAGCCCTGTCGGTGAATGTAAAGAGATAAAGGAAAATATTATGGATATTCAGATACTCACAACGTTTTTCATGTGGTGCACCATCATAAATGGCGGCATCCTGATTCTGTGGGCAATGTTTTTTATGTTCACCCCGGATCTCGTGTATCGCATACAAAGCAAATGGTTCCCCATTCCTCGAGAAACCTACAATGTCGTCATTTACTCGTTTCTCGGGTTGTTTAAAGTCATATTTTTGGTTTTCAATGTCGTGCCCTACATTGCGCTTATGATCATCGGATGAAAAGGAGCAATCCGGTACATTGCACCTGGCGGCTATTCCGTTGTATCCCATAGTGGCCAGTGAGCTTTGGCGTTCCTGAGTGACAGGTTTGTGACACCAGGCAGTCATTTAATTTCAGCTATTAATCTGCAGTAATTCGAATCAATAACATAATGGGGGATAACATGCGGTAATAGCGGGTGAGGTTAACCCTCGGTTTAGACCTCAGGGTGGTTAGCCTGGCAATGAAGTCCAAAGGCTCGAAGATCACAGACAGGTGGTAGCGTCGCGATAAGGTGTTTTCAACTGATCAGCTTGAATTAACAGTTAATAGTGTCGAAAATGGCGACGTCCTAGGCTGTTGGGGTGGTGACAGTCGAATTTACCAAAGTAACCAGAGTGACGTATGAGTACAATTACTGGCTGTAACTGGTATATGAACCCTCAAAGTCTCTACCTGCTTTTTACAAACTAGGGTATCTACTATCAACTGACAGGAGAGTGTCATGAATCCCCCCGGGAAAAAAAAGACGACTACGAGAAAATCTGCCAAGAAAACAGCAACCAGGAAAACTGCAGTCAACGTCAAGAAAGCCTCCACGAGAAATGTCGCAAAGAAGCCCACAAGAACCTCCAGGCCAGACATATCGGCGATAAACATTACGCCAGAGGAGCGTTGGAAGATGATTGCTATCGCTGCCTACCTTAAGGCAGAAAAAAGGGGGTTTGAACCAGGCGGCGAGTTTCAGGACTGGACCGAGGCAGAACAGGAAGTTGATAAGCTTATGTCCAGATAATTGTGTCAAGGACCAGTTGATTAGGTTCTCATTTCGAGTATTCTCATGTTTCCTTTTTCGACAACTCTAGCCGGATTTGACTGAAGGTACGCACACCTAACACAAACCTAACAATGCAATGACAGGGTGGTACGGCTGAGATAAATCAAGGATTGGCAGAATCAGTTGCAGCGGCCTTCGTTCATTCGTTGGTCGCCGTTTTTGTTTGTGCGAACGGCAAGTTTTGCCGCACTCGGAAGTCCGCATTCAGGGTAAAACAGATAAATGCTTGTTCTTTACGGATGTAATAAATGAATCCAGAAACAGACCATTCTGAACAAATCAGATACCCCCGTACAAAGTTGCGATTCAGCAGGCGAGTAATTGCTGATATCGACACTCTCCTTGCAAGCTTCCGAAAACAAGCAAGTAAGGGACTCCATATAGGAGCTGGCAGCAAAAGAATATCTGGATTAATAAACTGTGATTTTTACAATCCAGATGCTGATTTGAAAGCGGATGCATCAAACCTCACAATGTTTGATGATGGTTCTATTGACCTGATTGAGTCGCATCACATGATAGAACATCTTTCATTCAACGATACAGCATTGGTCCTAACAGAATGGAATCGTGTGCTACGCGATAGGGGGCTAATCGTTCTTACTTTCCCTGATATTTCAGCTATCGCCCTGGAATGGATAAAGTACTCACTCGTATATCCTGTTTTTCCGCGGCCAGAGAAACTGGACTATATAGTAAAAATGTTGGTCGGATCTCAGGAACATGAAGGCATGTATCACAAAAATGCTTATGATATCAGGCGGATGTCTCGAATACTTTCAAAATATGGCTTCAGTGTTGAATTCACTTACTATAGATACCCAAGAAGAGCCACCCCTTCAAGGTTGGTAATAGCCAGAAAAATTAACTCGTTGTCATAGCCATTTTACGAGGTATGTATGAGCCTGGTTTTCACTGGCGCGGTTCCTCTTCTGGGCATTCAATATCCTGAAAACGAACTTCCAGCATGCCACCGCGTTTATCCCTGCCGGTCAGGAAACGTGCCTCCAGGTTAAATTTACTGATATCGCCTTTTAGCACAATATTGCCGCCAACCGGCTCATCAGGTTGCAAATCGCGTTGCACTGGCAACTGGCTCCAGACAAATGTTGAACGGTTTGCCAGGGGCAGATTTATCTCGTCCCACCGGGTATCCCAGTGGTCCTTATCCAGACGCCGGAGTGTCTGCTTGTTACTGCTGAGGCGCCAGTCTGCTGTTTCCAGCCAGATCACCCGGTTGCTTTTGTTTTCTATATGGACGGTTACAAAACAGGCCTTGCTGATCAGTTCCAGGGCCTCTCCTGGGAAACCGCGCGCTTCATAAAAGGCGGCTATTTGCTCGGGGGTATGCGGCATGAGCACCATGAGCATGTCGTCATTTTCAACAAACGGACCGGGGTAAGGTTGCTCGATGCCGAAGGCGGACGTGGCCGGCAGTGTGCCGAGCAGTACCCCGCACAAGGACTGTACAGTGATTAGATATTGCATTCTGATTCGCATACCATGGCTCTGTAATGCGTGACTCGTTTCGAGTTTGCACAGTTTGTAGCAGGAGAACAAGGTATGCACAGGATTCTCGTTACATTAATTGTGTATCTGCTGGCCATACCCGGCGCGCAGGCCGGGGAGGGCGCAGCGCCTGTCACCGGCCGACCGGTACATACCTGCTCGATTGTTGCCCGTGATCCGGAAAGCGGTCAACTGGGCGTGGCCGTTCAGTCACACGGGTTCTCGGTCGGCTCGCTGGTCCCCTGGGCACAGGCTGGTTTGCTGGATGCGGACGAAATGGTGCTGGGCCGTATAAATGCCGCCGGTTCAAAACAGGGGGAGGGAATCAACGACTAGGGCGAAGGTCGTGTGGTGGATGGTCTTTAATGTGTGCTCAAGGCGTTGGCGTATTGGTGCAGACGTACAGAAAATTCAGCGGCTGGTTCAGGTTCGCCGTACAGCCAGCCCTGAACTTCGTCGCAGTGCTCGGCACGTAATACTTCGAGCTGGGCCGAATTTTCGACGCCTTCCGCTATAGCCGTCATATGCAGTGATTTTGCCAACACGATGATCGCCCGTGTTATCGCCTTGTCACTCGAAGATGATGTAATGTCGTTGACGAATGACTGATCGATTTTCAGTCGCTGTATTGGTAGGCGCTTCAGGTAGCTGAGCGAAGAGTAACCGGTGCCAAAGTCGTCCACCGCCAGCGTCACCCCCATTCTCCTCAGCTCATTGAGGGTGCGCATGGTCTTGGATGTCTGCTGCATGATCAGGCCTTCGGTAAGTTCAAGTTCCAGGTGTTGTGGTTCCAGCCCCGTTTCCTCCAATATCCGCTGCACTGTTTCTGCCAGTCGACCATGGGTTATCTGCAGCGTGGAAATGTTCACTGCAAGCCGGAATTCAGGTAATCCATTGTCCTGCCACTGCCTGGCCTGTCGGCAGGCACTACGCAGCACCCATTCTCCCAGCTCTATGATCAACCCGGTTTCTTCCGTCAGAGGTATAAATCGTGATGGCGCTATCATACCGAGTAACGGGTGCTTCCAGCGCACCAGCGCCTCCGCCCCCATGACCTGTTCGTTCTGCGCGGACATCTGCATCTGGTAGTACAGCTCGAACTCTCCCTTCCCAAGCGCCTGACGAATGCTGCTTTCCATTGCGAAGCGCTCAAAGGCAGCGGCTGTCAGTTCCTTGGTATAAAACTGGTAGTTGTTTCTGCCCTTCTCTTTGGCACGGTACATCGCATTGTCGGCGTTTTTCAGCAGGGTAGTCACGTCTTTGCCGTCTTCCGGGTACAGGCTGATACCGATGCTACCGCTGACGTGAACTTCATGCTCGTGCAGGTCCAGCTGTCTCGAAATCGTCTCCAGAATCTTTTGGGCGACTGCCCCGATAGCCTGAGGAGAATCGACATCTTCCAGCAGAATGGTGAATTCATCACCGCCAAGGCGCGCTACGGTGTCCTCGTCGCGCACTGTTTTTCTGAGCCGTTTTGCCACGCGCTCCAATAGCTGATCACCCGCTGTATGCCCCAAACTATCATTGATATTCTTGAAGCGGTCCAGGTCGATAAAAAGTACTGCAATGCCGGTATTCTCGCGGTTTGCGCGTTGCAGTGCGTGGTGCAGTCGCTCATTGAAAAGCACACGGTTGGGAAGCCCTGTCAACGAGTCATGATGTGCCAGCAATTCCAGCTGTGCCTGTGAATCTTTTATCGAGGTGATGTCGGAGAACACGGCGACATAGCTGGAAATCTCATTGTTTTCATCTTTTACGCCGCTGATGGTCAGCCATTGAGGAAACAGTTCCCCGTCGCTGCGGCGACCCCATATTTCACCCTGCCAGCGTTCGGCCGCCAGTACGTTCTCCCAGACCTCCGCATAAATCCGGGACTGGTGGCACTCCGGGTACAACATGCCCAGAGATTTGCCCACTATCTCCTCCTGTGTGTAAGCCGTGATTTCAGTGAAGGCCGGATTGACCGACATGACATGCGCATTGTCATCGACTACCAGGACACCTTCAGCGGTGTTGTCGAACAACGCCGCGGCCTGTCGCAACTTGTCTTCCGCGGCCTTAGTATCCGTGATGTCCACATGGGTGCCGACCATTCGGTAGGCTCGACCGTTTTTGTCGCGTATTACGCGACCGCGGTCGAGTATCCAGCGGTAATTACCGTCCTTGTGGCGCAGACGGTGCACGTTGACGTATTCCGGCGTTTTGCCTTCTATATTGTCCTGAATATCTTTCATTACCTGGTCAATGTCGTCAGGGTGGGCTCGCTTTTGCCATTCCTCGAATCTGTTCGCAATTTCCTGGTCTTCGTAGCCCAGCATGCTTTTCCAGCGCGGTGAGAAGTAGACACTGTCAGTTTCCAGATCCCAGTCCCACACGCCGTCGTTCGCGCCCAGCATGGCCAGCTGAAAACGTTCTTCGCTTTCCCGCAGCGCCTTTTCGATGAGTTGATGTTTGGCGATCTGCCCCTCCATTGTTTCTACAGCGCAACGCAGTTCCCGGGTACGCTTGTCGACGCGTTGTTCCAGCATGTCGTTTAGTTTTTCGATCTGATCTTTCTCGCTCTCCAGGTGAGTGACAAGTTCACGATTTTCGAGCTGCAGGCACAGTCCGTTTATCAGGGTCTTGTGCATGCGCCACGCATTCAGTGACAGGAAACCAAGATACATCAGCAGGCCACAGCCCATGATCGAATTGTTGGTGTCGCCGGTCAGGATCAAAAACAGCGCACTGGGTATCAAGGCGGGTAATACGAAGGAAAAAAACGCACTGAGCATCACTGCAAGCGCCGCTACCGAGCCGGCGGCCAACCCGCAGATCCAGAGCAGAGTGATACCTATATAGACAAGGGACCCTTCCGGTGGAAGCAGCAGGGTGCTTACACCCCAGATGCCGCCTGAAATCACCAGCCCCAGTCGGTGCAGGCCGAGCCAGAAATCGGTTCTTTCCTGTCTGCTGCCGGAACGCTGGTAGGCAATGACAAAGCTTGCACGCACCACACTAACTGTCAGCAGCAGCAAGAACCAGCTGGCGAGTGTTTTGCTTTCCGCGACTGACCAGAAGATGAAGACCAGGAACAGAGCGGCGGCAATGCTTGCTGCCAGTGTCACGCGCGTCTGATCGTAAAGTATGTCCAGCTGCGCGACGCGCAGCTGGACAGCTGATTTCTGTGCTGGCAGGTTGATATCCTTCATTATTATGTGGTTAGGCGAGTCCATGGCGTGGCTTTCATAATCGGTCTGCGACCAGGCAGGGAACAGCTACTCTGATTGATTTGTTATTCTTCATCCCGGGAGACGAGAATGAAGAATAACAAATCGGTCAGAGTGATGAGCATTGTGGGAACTACTTACGAAACTCGGGTTTTGGCGTCCGAAGTCAGTAATAAGCATTCCGGCCCGGCTCAAGCTGCATTTACGGCCAGCCGCTAAGCCCCTTACTGTGGGCCATTACATCATACACCGGGATTACAGCTGCACCACAGGGTTACACGAGGTGGCGAAATGAGAGCAAGCGCAGGCATCCCGACCGGTACACAGATCCTGGCAGCACTGATATTGCTGCTGTGCCCGGCAATCTTCGCTGCCGCCCCCCTGCCACCGGCTGGCGATCCTTTCACCCTCGGCTGGCATGCATATGAAGCCGGTGATTACCGCCACGCCCTGTCACTCTGGCTGCCGCTGGCCGAACTGGATGACATGCATGCACAGAGCAACCTGGGGTTCATGTACGAATATGGACAAGGTACTGCCAGGGACGCACAGCAGGCGGCGTACTGGTACCGGCAGTCGGCCAGGAACGGACTGGCAGTGGCCCAGTTCAACCTGGCGCTGATGTATGCCAACGGTGGCGGCATTCGGCAGGATCCACTCAGGGCGGCATACTGGTTCCGGCAAGCCGCCGTACAGGGGCTCGCCGATGCGCAGTACCAGCTGGCCGAGCACCTGCAGCAATACATGGGAGTGCCGCGCAGCAGTGCTGCCGTACACGGCTGGTTGACCCGGGCGGCAGAACAGGGGCAGTCCGAGGCACAGACCGCACTGGTGGCGAACAGTGACACGGTCCCGCTGGCAAGCGTGGCACATACCTCAGAGGGGGAGGATTCCGGGGATCACCTGAGCAGTTTCTCTGTCGGCACTGCCTGGCCCGTCGTTAGTGGCTATGCAGTGACCAATAACCATGTGGTGGCCGGTGTAGAAAACGTGCAACTGATTGATGTAAAGGGTACACAGCTGACGGCCAGCGTGGTCCTGCGTGATGCGGAGCATGACCTGGCATTACTGCGCGTCAGTGAATCCGGCAGCCTGCCACCGGCCCTGCCGCTGGCCAGCGCCGGCCAACGTCCGGGCAGTCGCGTCTTTACCATCGGTTACCCGCGTATCGACATCATGGGCCGCACACCGAAGTTGAGTGATGGCATCATCAGCTCCCTCAATGGCTACCGGGATGATCCTGACAGCTACCAGATCTCCGTCCCTATTCAGCCAGGCAACAGCGGGGGGCCGTTGCTGAACATGGAGGGTGCCGTGGTGGGCGTGGTGACATCCATGCTGGGTGCCTACGGCGACACGGCGGAACCGCAGGTATTGCCGAATGTCAGCTACGCCATCAAGGTGGAGGTGTTGCGCAGCATGCTGTCCCAGGTACTGCAGCAGACAGCCGCAGCGGAACAACTACCTGCATCGCCGGCCCCGCTTGCCGACCTGGCAGAGCGGATACAGGGGTCTGTGCTGATCGTGATGGTGGCCGATTAGTACTGTATTTCCAGCAAAAAGCCATGCTAAAAACAGGTGATTTCGGTGTCTGAGCTGTCATCTGCCACCTCAGCCAACTCTTACTATATTCCTGCTGTTCATCGAAACCATTTCAACAAGTCCACTCAAGCCACTTATTCCTATCGCAATGAATTCCGCAAGGCGAGCAAGCGTCCTGCTCTCTCCTGGTACCAGGAAACTTTGAGCTGCACGTCAGTTTGTGATAGCGGGTCAGTGGTGCTAGCATGCCGCGCAATTCTTGCACTAGGCAATACATTTCCAGGCACTGTTTGTTTACATTTATTCACA
>Ga0316193_10003998_pt1 | contig 10776 bp, 4 predicted proteins | sample MerIslsedime2_MG_FD_207735 | JGI IMG/M metagenome (GOLD analysis project Ga0316193, IMG submission 207735) | Coastal sediment microbial communities from Maine, United States - Merrow Island sediment 2 | ecosystem: Environmental > Aquatic > Marine > Coastal > Sediment | place: USA: Maine... | reverse complement strand
GTTGGGCCACTCGCCATGGGTGGCACCGTGGCATGCCTCGCAGAACACCTCGCCATGGCCCTTGCTCACCCGGTACAGCATGGGGTTGCCGGCACCGGGATCACCCGCAGGCACGATATTCTCGGCAAAGCGATTGTTGCTCGGCACGATCGGTGTGGCCTTGGTGTCGTCGGTGAGGTAGGCCTGCATCAGGCGGATACCATCCAGCGCGCCCATGGTGCCGGTGCTACCGTGCAGGTTGTTGTTGAAATCACCGGTGTGGCAGGAGCCGCAGCCCGGTTCGTTGGCCCAGGGAACACGCACGGTGTCCGGATTGGTGTAGAAATCCGAGGCCAGCTCGAAGGCACCCGGGTTGGAGGGCGACACATTGCGCGAGAAGTCGTTGCCGACCTGGGCCATGTTACCGTGGCAGTCCTGGCACACCATGCCACCGTTGGCCATGGCGCCGCGCATGCAGTCGGTGCGGCGGCCCGGATGACACTGGTAGCAAGTTTCCTCCAGGATCGCCTTGACTAGCGGGTTCTCTGTGCCGCCACGCAAGCTGCCGTCGGGGTTGACCGGTGGTGGCATGTCGGGGAACAAACCGGTCGTAGCGTGATGGCTGTGCATGACGTTGGACATGGACTTGTTCTTGATCTGGTCACGGCCGTTGGCGATCGAATCCGAAACCCGCACCCCGTTGAGTACCAGCGGTCCGTCATTCTCCGGCCCGTACGGACCGAGCTGGGCCAGGTCGAGCGCCGGTGTGTAATGGCAACGCTGGCAGACCACCGGGGCCTCGGCCTCCAGGGTGGTACCGTGCTTCTGGTCGTGAAGCCGCAGGATATTGAGGTCCGCAGCATACTCCAAGCTGACCAATAGAGGCACGTTGCTCAACTCTGGATCGTCGAGCACCGTGGCCGCGTTGGTCAGGTTGCCGGTGGCCTCGCCGTTGCCGCCGTCGACCGGGTCATTATGGCAGGCGCCGCAGTTGGCCTCGCCAGAGATAGGCACCACCGTGTCGACCGAGGCCAGCACGTTACCGCCGGATTTCGCCTGGACCCGATACAACGGCCAGGGGTTCTCCCGACCGTGGTCGTCGAAGGCGGTCAGCGGGATGCCCGCAGCCTCGAACCAGTTCACGCCGCGCGCGGTGTAACCGAACGGGAAGTTGAGGAAGAACGGCATGTCATTGATGAACTGCCCAAAGGTCGTGGCGTCATTCAAGACGTAAGGCGCGGCCCGACCGGGCATGGCCTGCTGGTCCGCGGCGAGGTTACCGCTACCCAGGTACAGTTCCTCCACATCCGGCATCGGCAGACCGAGGTTGACGGTGCCGGTCGGCATGAAGGCCGGCAGGATCCCGGCCGGATAGAACGGATCATAGGCCTGCAGGGCGACGCCCCAGAAATTGGTCTTGTAGACCGAGCCGTCGGTCAGCATGCTGGACTCCACCGGCAGGCCGGTCGAAGTAAGACCACTCAGGATCGGGTCGTCCGGGTTGGAGGCCGCCGAATAGACCACCTCCACACCATTGGCCTGACCTAGCAGGGTGGGTTGGCGGCCCTGCTGCAGAACCTGGGCGTGCAGCACATTGAACGGCGGTAGGATGCTTGAGATGCGGGTGTCCAGGTCGCCACAGTGCATGCCGAGGTCATTGATGGCAAACACCTTGTAGCCGCCGGTACCGGCTAGCGCCTGTTCGAGCACCGGGTCACCGGGTACGCCGTTGGTGGAGACCGAGTTGATCGACACGTTCGGAATCGAGGGAGGAGGCGTGTTGGAGATAGTCACGCTGGTGGAGTCGCTGCCACTGGCGCCGTCGTTATCGGTCACGGTCAGGGTGACGACATAGCTGCCGACCGCGGCATAGGCGTGGCTGGGGTTGGCGGCGCTGCTGGTAGAGCCGTCACCGAAGTTCCACGCATAGGACACGATCCTGCCGTCCGGATCGCTGGAGCCGGCGCTGCTGAAGTTGATAGCCACACCGGGTGTGCCAATGTAGGGCCCATTGGCATTGGCGGTAGGCGCCTGGTTGGACGGCGGTTGACCGTCGTTGCTGCAGTCGGCAGGAGCGTTCCGGACGTTGCGCTCGACCGAACGACCTTCCGACTCGGCCCGAACACGACAGGGTACCGGCGACGGTCCCGATACCCGTACCGACCATTTGCCCTTCGGATTCGCCTGGGTCGTGGCGAGTGTCGTCCCGTCCCCCGCGTACTTGACCAGCACGGTTGCCCGGTCTTCGGAACCACCTCTGACAGTCAGACGGTTGTTAGAGCTCGACCAAGTGGCCGAAGAGATGCTGAGGTCTTTACCAAAGCCAGTCGCCGGAATGAGGAGAGATAACATCCCCAAGCCAGCGATTAGCCGCTTGAATGTGATTTTCATATCGTTATCCCCTCTCAGGTTGCAAGACGAGCCGGATTAATACGTAATATTACTGACGCGAGTGCCGACAACATGACATTTTGCATCGTCGGTGACGTTCTCTCGCCTGACCTCGTCATGTGGCGTTGCCTATATTTCACAGGCAATAACAGGGAAAGATAAGTACAAAGATAGAACAAGGCTAGATATAGGATAAGCAAGATACGCATACTGCACCTCCTCTGTGTAGTCGCAAACAAACGTTATTATTTTAAGCAAAAGATAAAGCTTTTTTTATTCCACAAGCCTCGCCGCGTGTTCACCTTTGGATAAGGAGACAACAACCCGGCGCGGCTTTACATCTTGCTCAGCGACAAACACAAATTCTTATAACTTTTTAGTCGCCGTCAACGCTTCAAGTATGAATCGTGCCGAGCAGAATTTCCAGGTATTCAGCACACCCCATGACTAAAAGCATCCAGGTCAAGTGTAGACCATGTCACGAAACTGAAATAACGGGTACGAACATGATGACTGAAGTCTGACCACATTAAAAGCGGAGGCCGGTCATGGACCGGCCTTTGCATTGTCAGCGATCAGTGCACGGTACTCGCGCCACCTATCGGGTACGATAGCTGTAATGGCATGCCACGCAGGAGGCGGTGACCTTTTGCAAGGCGTTGTAGGCAGCCTTCACATCACCCGTCTTGGCAATGCGGGAAAACTCGCTTGCTGATTCGTGCATTCCCCAGCCGAGATTGCGCATCGCAAGCGGCATAAACCGTCCCGGCCCCATGCCGGTGGCGCGATGCTTGCCCATGGCGCTCTTTCCCATTCTGCTCTCGGCAACCTCTGCTGCCGTAACAAGCTCACCGGTCGCCAGGTGACCAATGATTTCATTCAATGCCGCAAGATGGTCCAACATATCTTGTTGCATAAGCCGGCGCGCCTGTTCCGGCATCGATACTAACTGGCGCATATCGCTGTCATTCGCTCCTTTTGCCTCTTGTGCTTTATCGGTTGCTGTTTCAGCATGCACAGAATAAAACATAGATAAACACGCTATCATAGATAAAGAAACCACTCTCAACACGGTGTGCCTCCTATTGATAAAAACACCAGCTCTAACAATATAGAGCTGACCGATGGACAACTCCATTCTATACCTATAAAAACGGTGGTAAGCCAACCCTGCTAGATCGCATCTTATCTGTTCCCGAGCCTGGCAACCTCAGTGGTTCACCTACTTGTACAGGATACGTATAGCAAGAATAAACCAGCCGTATTTTCATTATCAAACTGGGTGTACGCCTTGGCAATACCTATAAGGAAACAGAGATCAACTTGATTGATCGTGGCGCATGAATTACCAGATATTGATCGGCCACCGCTTTTTAAAAGACAGCCAGGTGATTGATCCATACGTGACCTTCTCCAGGCGGCTCGCCCAAGATTCATAAAGATCTCGTTGCTGAAGGTGAAACATGCAGTGTGTACCGAGTAGCGGGCTTAACGAGTGATAATAAACTTCATTATAGTATAAGTCACAAAGACGAATGTCGGGATAAGGCTGTAGACGAAAGCTTCTTTGTTACATTAAAAAACTAGCTTGTAACCCACAAAGATTACAAAACGAGAGCACAGGCAAGACAAAGTATTTTTAAATATATTGAGGTTTTTATAACCGACATCGCAGGCATGCTTTTTAAACTACATGACGCAGGTAAAAGATGAAGAGAAGTACATTTGCAATTAATCATTCGTTTTATTGGGTGAGCCTTAATCCGACCCTATGATTTGTGCCTTGATTTACACCTTTAAAAATTGTGCCTCAGATAAATAGTAAAGAGCCGGTGCAAGCACTTCCAACAATGTTTCATGTTTTCTTGACAAGTATCAATTTACTGCCGCAACTTTTGTTTACATTCAAAATAGTCTGTGTTAAAAAAATAACACCCGCCCAAACAGGATGAAAAGAGGCGGACTAGTGAGTTGCTTATCCAACTTCAAAAACCAACAACAATTATTCAGGGCTTGTCAATACGTAGATGTTGCTAAGCATGATTCGACTTTCATATCAGGTTTAACTTCAAGGCCCGCGGCGCTATGTAAGCCCAACGATAGCCCTCGAATAAATTACGTAATAGAATAAGGAGATTATTATTATGTTAATAAAAATTATTCGTAAAACACCTATTGCCCTTGCTGTATCGGCAACGCTACTGATGTCACAGGGTGGTGCACTGGCCTATGAATCGCCGGTACACGTTTTTTCAATCAATGACGTCATGGGAGGTTTTGATGGCAGCCTTTTCGGAACCAGTGGCGCCACCCAGGATACTAATATTATCTGTGGTGTCTTAGGAGGCGCAACATGTCCTCCCACTATAGGGCCGGTCGTCGACAAGGCGGGGGTGACGCTGTATCCCGTGGATAGCGAATTTGGATATTACGTTGTTGATTTTCTGGGTGCACAAGGCAAAACCAGGGACGGGGATTACCTGGAAGGTTTTGTCGGCAACATCGAGGACGCCGGGGCTGTCGTGGGAATCAAGATCTCCAATGCGGCCACTGAAACTTACAAGGTGAAGCCACCGCTCGGTACCTGGTGCCAGGGGCTCGGCGGAACATCGGTTAAATGCGAGACCGAGCACTACACCACCATGGAGCATGTTCTCAGCTGTCACGAGACCATTCCCTATTTCTTCGCTGATCCGGTCACCGGAGAACAGGCTGTTCTGTCAACACCCGACGGTAGTCTCTCTTTCGACTGCGCCAATGCACCACTGGATGACAATACGCTGATACTGGCCAACGGGCTTCCAACCACCCGCTTAACCAACGCCACACCTTGTGATGATGTCAATGATCCGGCAGGTTGCCAGATGTTCCCCAACGACAAGACCGACATGCTGAACAATATTGCCTTGGGTACGGACTATTCCGTCCAGCTCAAGGACGACGGCAAACCCTTGTATGGCTGGGGTGGCCTGCACAAACGTCCGAATGACATACGTATGTATGCCAAGCTAGCGCTCCCGACTGAATGGAAGGCGCCGGATGCGGATTTCGTTGTCACCAAGGCACAGCTCGTGGTCAATCACTGGATCACCAACAACCCGAACGACCAGTTGCGTCCGGAAGACCTGGAAAACGAGGCCGCCACGGGACGCAAACCATCCTACAGAATCGAGGGCACACCAGGGACCAGCAATGAAGTGTGGAAGACCACCATCCCCTGTTATGAAGGTGATGGTGACCTTATCGATACCGAAGAGGGTGCCAACGATCCGACCTTTATCGACGTCGGTACGGTCATGAAGAACACCCCGTTTGCCCTTGACCCGGCAGCCACACCCGGTGCTCTGCCGGCGGATGATCCCTATGCGTTCTCCTCGGACCTGACAGGGGCCTTCACCAATGCCTTCTATACCACCATCAATCGTGACCCGTTCGAGTGGTCCTACGATGCCAACCCGGACCCGCTGGTTCAGAACTTTGTCGGCAGCGCGCTCCCCGATGACACACTGGGGACCCTGATATCCGGACCGCGCTGGAGGCTGAAGGCCAACAAGTTCGGTCAGGACCTGCCGGGCTTGGAGATCCCCCTGGTTGAATGCAGCCCGCCACCTTTCCAGAGCGACAACATCAAGTACGAGGTAGGCACACCGGTGACCACGGTAATCAACCTGCTCGACTGGAATGAAGAGGCAAATGGTCCCTCACCGCTGGCGACCAGCAAGGGCTGGATTGACGTATCGGCCAATGACTTTGTTACCGTGGCAGGAGCGGATCCAGTCAGCGGCATCCCCTTCACCACCAATGGCCTGCCGATGACCAACGACTTTGACCTTGCGGTCTATGTTAAGGGTGATCGCAAATCCACGGCCGTGTATAACGCCCGACTTGTTATCGAGTACGAAGGTGAAGTGCAAGTGCCACCGACGGACTTCGATCTGGCATTGACTGAACTGGATGTGCCTGGACGGATAAGGGTTGGTGAGACAGAGGAGCTTGAGGTTGAGGTGACCAATAACGGTCCAGCTGCTGCATCGGGTACCGTCACCCTGACGGGCGTCTCCAACAGGGGTGACACGATTGAGTTCTCGGCTAGCTTTACCGACCTGGCAAGCGGTGATGAATTCGAGGCCGAGTGGCCCTGGACCGCCCCTAACAGACCCACAACAATCCGCTGGACGGCAACTGTGTCAACAACAGGAGGAGATACCAACCCGTCCAACGACACGGCGACGGCCATAACCAGGGTACGCCGTTTCTAAGCGGGACCACTAACCGAACCGGCAACTTCGGGAGGAAGCCTGGCTTCCTCCCTTTTTATTCGTAAACGTTAAACTGAGGGAATTCAGATTATTGTCAAATAGGCCCCGACAATAAGTGATAAGGGAGCGTCTGATGCGAAACACCAAAATGATGGTAATTGCTGCTGTTATCTTCTTGCCGGTGATGGTTTCGTCACTGGCTGATGAAAATACCAAAACAAAAGAACAAGCGGATCACCATAGAGCGTTACTGCATGCAGCAGCATTGGGTGATGTAACAAGCTTGAACAAGCTGCTCAAGCAGGGAACGAACCCTAATGCCAGGGCAAAGGACAAAGCCGGTCGGACCGCCCTGATCCTTGCAGCGGCAGGTGGTCATGTTGAAGTCGTCAATGCACTGCTTGCAAACGGAGCTACGGTGGATGACCGGGACCGTACGGGCCATACCGCGCTCAACTGGGCCGCGATGCGCGGTCGTACCCGGGTGGTGACGGCCTTGCTGAACAAGGGTGCCGATATCAACACGCAAGACAATGGCGGAGTCTCACCCTTGCTGTATGCAGTAGGGACTCACAATATCGCCATGGTCAGATTACTTGTCGCCAGTAGTGCAAATCTTGAAGTCGAGTCCGGTGAAAACAAGATGACCCCCTTACTGCTCGCCATCGAACATAACGATATTCAATCCGTGAACATACTGCTGGACAAGGGCGCCAATGTTAATGGTAAAAACCGTGACCACTTCTCGCCGCTGATGGCTGCCGCGGGAAAGGGTCAAACCGAGCTTGTGCGGATGCTTCTTGCCCGTGGAGCCAAGCTCAACGTGCATGACAACAAGGGTTTGACGCCTTTAATCTATGCCGCCGATAACCGGCACATCGAGACCATGCAGCTATTGTTGGCCAAGGGCACCGATGTGAACAAAAGGGATGGAAAGGCAAGAACCGCCGTCATGCGCGCAGCGATTAAGGGACATGCCGAGGTTATCCGAACACTCCATGCCAACGGTGCTGATGTCAATGCCAGAGATGCAAATGGCAGAACGGCGTTGATGCTGGCGGCAGCAACCGGTAAACAGGACACCGTCAAGCTGTTGCTGCAAAGTGGTGCCGATAGTAACACCAGGGATAAGGGCGGAATGACTGCGCTGATAATGGCGCAGAAACTGGGTCGAGCCACCGTGGTGGAATTGCTCAAGAACCCGCAGTAAGTAGGACAGCTTCAGCCTTCGCTGCGCACCACAGTGAGTCGCTCCAGTACGGCACTCAGATCGGCAGTGGACTGGCCCTTTGCATCGGCAATGCACCGCGTGGCCGGGGCGGTTTGCGGGTAGCCGGGCTGGCGCGCGGCGAGCTCGTCCAGCAGGAAGGGGCGCGACAGGTCTTGCAGAAATACGCCCGTTGGGATGCGCGCCCCCCACTCCTGGCTCTTCGCATAGGCCTCGCACACGACACGCTGACGCTCGGACTCGCTGGCACCCTTGGGGACGCGTGGTTCGTAGCCTTCGGTCTCCAGCGTATAAAGTCTGGGTAGGCGTGGTTCTCGATCATCGCCGGCAAACCACTCCTTGGTGTAGAGATCGTTGTAGACCGGACAGGGCTGTAGCACATCCAGGTAGGCGAGGCCGGGCTGTGTAATGGCCTGCACAACGAGCTCGCTGAGTTGCTTGACGTCATAGGCATAGCCACGTCCGACCCAGCTGAAACCGGCGGTTAGGGCGAGCATCAACGGATTGACTTCGCCCTGCCAGTTGGGTGACGGCATGGCCTTGGTCTGGTCGCCCGCTCTGAGCGTCGGTGCGGCCTGTCCTTTGGTGAGCCCATAGACGCCATTGTTGAACAGGATGTAAGTGAGGTCCAGGTTGCGCCGGCCGGCATTCAGGAAGTGGCCACCGCCGATGCCGAGTCCGTCGCCGTCGCCCCCGAGGGCGAGCACCGTAAGCGCGGGATTGGCGAGCTTGGCGCCGAAGGCGAAGGGCAGGACGCGCCCGTGCAGGGTATGCACGCCGTAGGTAGACAGGTAATAAGGCGACTTGCCCGAACAGCCGATGCCGCCGAACACAGCCACCTCCTCGGGCCTGCGCCCCAGGCTGACCAATGCACGTTCGATGGCACGCAGGATACCGAAGTCCCCGCAGCCCGCACACCAATCCGGTACCGCCTCCGACTGGAAGTCCTTCACGCTAATAGATGGATGCTTGTCGTTCGTCATGGTCATCACTCCCAGGGATTATGCAGTTCGATACGTGAATCGGCCCGGCGGGCATGGATGTCCCGCAACACCTGCAGCAGGGCCTCGCCGGAGAAGGGGCGGCCGTTGTACTTGAGCACGAGGTGGTCGCAGGCGCACCCGGTTTGTGCCCGCAGCAGCGTCGCGAGTTGTCCGGAGTAATTGAGCTCGGCCACGATCAGCGGCCGCGCATCGGCGAGCAGCGCCTCGAGCTCCGCGCTCGGGAAGGGCCAGAGCAGGCGCAATTGAATGAGCCTTGCAGGAATGCCCTCTCGATCCAGCGCATCGATGGCCTCGAGAAGCGCGCCCTTAGTCGAACCCCAGCCGAGTATCGTGAGGGGCACATCTGCTGTTCCGTGCACCGTGAGCTTTTCCTCGCCCGGAATCTCGCGAGCGGCCTGTTCGAGCTTGCGCGCACGCTTGGCCATCATCCGTTCTCGGTTGGTGGGGTCCTCGCTCACGCGTCCCTCCTCACCGTGTTCGGTGCCCGTGAGCCAGTGTTGGCCGCCCGCCTGTCCCAGCACCGGCCGGGGTGAGATCCCGGATTCGGTCAGGGCAAAGCGTCGCGTCGCCTTTCCCGGCGTGGCCGCTTGCAGTGCGCCACGATCGATGCGATGGGCGCTCGGGTCGAAGGGGGGCAAGGTCTGGGTAGTGCTTGCGAGATGCTTGTCGAGCAAGTGGATGACGGGCAGCTGGTAGCGCTCGGCGTAGTCAAAGGCCTGCGCGGCATCATGAAAGCACTCACGAACGTCTGCTGAGGCGAACACCAGGCGCGGATACTCTCCGTGCCCGCCGTACACCGCAAACTCCAGGTCGCCCTGTTCCGTGCGGGTCGGCATGCCCGTCGAGGGGCCGCCGCGCTGGTAGAGCGTCAGCACCACCGGCACCTCGTTCATGCCGGCCCAACCCAGAGTCTCGGTCATGAGTGAAAATCCCGGACCAGAGGTCGTAGTGGCACAGCGTGCGCCGGTGAGCGCTGCACCGCAGGCCATGCCGATGGCGGCGAGCTCGTCTTCCACCTGCAATATGAGCGCAGTGCTCTCATGCCGTTCTTTTGACAATGCGGCCTGGGCCTCGAGGAAGCTGCTCTCGTCCGTGGCTGGGCTGATGGGATAGTAGGTCTGTAGACCGAGGCCACCCGCGAGCTTGCCTAGTGCCGTGCTTTGACTGCCGTTCACGAGCAGCCGTGGTGTCTCTATGCATCCCTCAGGCATGGTCGGTGCATGCAGCGGGCCGCCGAGCTCACTGAGCGCGAACTCATAGCCGGTAGCCACCACCGCAAGGTTGAGCGTAACCAGGGCGGGGCGGGCCGCGAACTCACGCTCGACTGCCCCACGCAGTTGTGCCTGCGGCAAGCCGAGCAATGCGCATGCCACTGCCAGTCCGAGACTGTTTGCGAGCTGCTCGCCGCGCGCCCGCTTCACACCATCACCCAGGGTCTGCAAGAGTTCATGAAAGGGGATCGCAAAGGTTTGCACGCCGCGCCGACGGGCGTACTGCGTGACACCACCGAGGGTCGCCGGCAACCCCTCCTCGGCCAATGCTGCGGCAAGCCGCTCCCGCAATTCGCGGCCGAGGAAGCTCACTCGCTCCAGCTTGACCTCGGCGTCATCGGCACATTGGATCAAGAGGCCGCCGGCGCGGATTGCACGGGCGTGGCGACACACCGTCTCGGACTCGAAGGTGATGAGGGCGTCGAGTGTCTCGCGGTGGCACACCGGCAGTGACGTCCCAATACGAACGTCATAGTAGCTGTGTCGACCCATGATATTGGAGTGGTACTCGCGCCGGCCGAAGACCTCGAGGCCACCGCCGGCGCAGGCCTGCGCGAACAGGCTGGCAATGGTGTCAATGCCGCTGCCCTGAGGCCCGCCGATGCGGCAGGCAAGGTCCGTGGATTCCGGGGGCTCTATGTGCT
>Ga0316193_10003997_pt1 | contig 10776 bp, 7 predicted proteins | sample MerIslsedime2_MG_FD_207735 | JGI IMG/M metagenome (GOLD analysis project Ga0316193, IMG submission 207735) | Coastal sediment microbial communities from Maine, United States - Merrow Island sediment 2 | ecosystem: Environmental > Aquatic > Marine > Coastal > Sediment | place: USA: Maine... | reverse complement strand
CTCGTCATAGATCGGGACGATGACGTCAGCCATCTCCCGGGCGCCCCCACGGACGAAGTCGGACATCGGCACCATCAGGTCCGTGTTAGGCGGCTGCTTTTCCTTTTGCGCCGGAGGTGGCCAGATGTCCTCGTCGTAGGCTGACATGCGGACCGAAACGTCGTCCGCCGTGACGTTGAATACCATATAGTCCAGGGCGAGCGCGAGCGGGCCGTCATAGGTCTTCCGAACCCGGGCGAGAACCTCTGGCGCGGTGTCGAAATCGTTCTGGAAGTGGTAGGCGACGGCGAGCCGGGGACTTGTGAGTGACATCACGCGGCCGAACATCTCGGGTGATGTATGAGCCACGACCCCTACCTGGAGCGCCTCACTCGGAGAGAAGCCCTGCTTTTCGACCATCAGATTGGGTGGAATGAGGCACTCGTGGATGGAGATGTCGGCGTTTTGCGTGTGCTCGATCCACCAGTTGTTCGGGTAGGTGTCGCTCGAGTAAGCGAACTTGAGACCGTTCCATTCGAGGATGAAACTCACTGCGCCGTCGATCGCGTGGATTGCCGGAATCGTGCGAATGACGACTCCGTTCTCCTCGTAGATCACTTCGTGGACAGCGTCATAGGGAAACTCGGTGACGTCGAGAACGCCGCCCCGGAAGTCTATGAAGCCCGCTCGTGTTCCGACGTCCCACGTATACATCTCCTGCATTCGCTCCATCGCGTACGTCGTGCCGAACTCGGGCGCGTGCCCGCTTGGTCCCCACACGCGGAGCGGGGTCAGCCTGTTCATCGTGGTGCCGCCCAGCCAGAAGCTGGCCAGATCACCGTAGTGATCGACGTGGAGGTGACCGATGAACACCTTATCGATCTCGTCGTACGGGATCTTCTGGGCCGCGATCCGTTCATGACAGCCGGCCCCGATGTCGAACAGGAACTTGTCCCCGTTCCCAAGCTCTACGAGCCAGCAGGCTGCGGCCTGTTTGGGCCGGGGACTGGGCATCCCGGTGCCCAGTGCAACGACGCGCATCTCGTCGGGTCCGACTTCCTCGGTGCCGGGATAATAGACGTCCATATCCGGGGTAGCCGCTACTTCAGAGCCTGACTCGCTCGGGTCCGCTGCCCCAATGAGCGCGACAAACGCGATGCAGGCCACGACCCCCGAGAGGAAGGCACTTCCGGTTCGGATCGTCATTCGTGTACTCACCTTTTTCAAGAGAATTCCCTACTCCTGGCCGTCGCCCGCGGGGGCGGCGAACGGATTGGGAATCACCACATCCTCCGTGAGCGGCCATTCCCGGACGAGCTCAGGCATGTGGCCCTCAGGGTACCACAGGGCCGGATCGATCTCGTTGGCCTCGATGGTCTCGTTGATCACGTCGTACACCTGGTGACGCGGCGCCGGGAACGTGATCGTCTCACTCGTAAAGTACGGCTTCGGCGTCTGCGATGACTCGGCGGCAACGCCCTCGCGCCACCATACTTTCCCGTCGCCGTGGATGTTGAAGGTGACGAGATCGGGCGCACCGAAGGCGAACGCGCCCTTGAAGTGGTGTCGTACCTGCGCCACCGTCTCGTTGTTGAAGATGTCGTCGTAGCTGTAGTGCGTCGCCACACACACCTTTGGCTGCGCCTCCTCGCAGATGTAGCCGAGCCCGTAGCCTGGCGTGTGCGCATTGTCGATCGTGTACGCGCCCATTGAAGGGGGCATCCCCAGGGCGATCGACGAAATGGACACTGCTGCGTTCTGGACCTCGCTTACGAGCATGTCCACGCCAGTGCAATACTTGATGGTCAGGCTGTTGGGCCGGTTGTCGCCCGTGTAGCAGAGACTCCGGCCGTTCCAGTCGAGCCGGTAACTGGTGGCGCCATCCTTGGTGTGGGACGTGGGCCAGTGAGTGATCCTGACGCCGTTCTCCTCGTAGACGACACCACCCTCGTCCATGAAATCGAATTCGTGAACCATCGGGTTATAACCTTCTCCGATCGGCCACCCCTCGAAGCTATCCCGGTGCCAGGCAGTCATCTCCAACATCTTCTCGATCAGGTGGGCGATGCCGTACTGTGGCTCGGAACCGCTCGGTCCGTAGATATGCAGCGGCGTCCACCCTCCCTGGATCGGTCGGAACATCATGAAGTAGGGAAGGTCACTCATGTGATCCATGTGCAGATGCGAGAAGAACACGTGGTTGATCGTGTTGAAAGGGATGCTGAAGGAATTGTAGTTGCGGAGTGACCCGATCCCGAGGTCGAACACGAAGTTGTCCCCGTTGCCGAGCTCCACGAAGATGCTCATCCCCGACTGCGACTGATTCGGGTAATACGTCGAGCCCATGAAGGTGACCCGAACCTCGTCCGACTGGAGTTCCTCGGTGCCCGGGTAGTACAACATTGACGCTTTGAAATGACTCGCCGGAGCGACGTGAGGCTCCATCGTCTCGCCCTCGATCCACTTGTCTCCCGGGACTCCGGCGTTCGAGAAGAACTCGGCCGCCTTCTGCAGCTCGGGGTCCTGCGCCCGTGACTCGGGCGCCAGGGCAAGACCACAGAATACGAACAGTAAAGCGACTGGTACGACTGTCCTTCGCATCAATTCCTCCTGTCAGGACGCTGGTCGCAGGTAGGCGCGACCAGCGTCTTCTCTGTAGCGAAAACATTGATTTAGCTGACCTGATGTACTTACATGGGCGAGATCATCGCATCGGATATTCGCAAATAGGGGGGCAACGCAGTTGGCCGGGATCGAAAGGCACGTCATTGCACTTCCCGATGTCGGCGCGGTTCAAGACATCAGGAGCGTGATACCGTGGGACCTCGATATCCGGCTGCTGGAGGGCGGAAACGCGGCGGGTTCGATCGAGACCATTTCGGCTAAAAGGGTGTCGCTTTCCAGGTTCCACTTCCCCTGGAAGCTGCACCAGCGTGGAGCGCCTCCGCCCGGGATGCGGACATTCGGTATCGGCGTGGAACCGGGACAACGACTGCCCTTCTGTGGGTATCCTCTGCAGGACGACTGGCTCGTCGCTTTTCCGAGCGCCAGCGGTTTCGATGCCCAATCGGATGTGTCTTTCCGCACCTATGGCCTGACAGTTGACGAAGCCCTCATGGAAGAGACGGCATCCGCTCTCGGACTTCCGAGTCCGGCCGACACGGTTCCGGAGGTCGGTGTGTACGGAGCGTTGCATGCGCAGGCTTCAGGCATACGTGAAAGTCTGAACCGGATCTTCAGGGTCGCGAGCCAGCCCCGCCGCGACATCTGCGAGCCGGGTCTCGTTCGCGCCCTCGAGGGAGACCTGGTCGCTCAACTCCTGGGCATGCTGTCCGGGGATTCTGAACGAAGATCGAGGCCGCGCTATCGGGACAGGGCGCTCAACCGATGCCTGGAGTTCATCGAGCAGCCGACCAGGAGACTGATCAGCGTCCAGGAACTCTGCGAGGTGTCAGGCGCCAGTTGGCGGACGCTGGACTACGCGTTCAAGGAACGCTTCGGCGTGACGCCCCAGGCCTATCTGCGTGCCCGACGTCTGAACGCGGTTCAAAGCGAACTGCGCGATGCGAGGTCGGAAAGAGGCGCCGTCGCCAGGGTGGCTGGCGAGTGGGAGTTCTGGCACATGGGAGACTTCGCCGGTGGCTATCGGCAGCTGTTCGGCGAACTCCCTTCCGAAACGCTGGGGCGCCAGTCACACGTACCAGGCCTTGGGCCCGAGGTGGCGACCCAAGGGCGGGCGTAACCTCACCCGCACTACAGTTCCACAGCCTCCGACCCGTCCGGGCTATCGACGACTTCATAGAACGAATTGCCGTTCTCATCCTCCACTTCTTCGAAGAACACCATGTCGAACTGATAGTACGTTCGGCCGTCTTCCTCGATCGTGGTCGTGCCTTCGGGCAGCTTGTCGAGTTGGGCGCCGATCTCGGGTTCGCCGTTCACGTAACCGGATTCACCGTTTTCCTCGAACTCCACGTACAGATTGAAGTTCACGTAGTAGAACGTCTCTCCGTCGGCCACGAACGAGGGCGAGCCAGCGGGAATCGCATCGAGTTCCTCTTCCGGCGGGGCGGGTTCGACGAGATAGACTTCCCTTCCCGCATCATTCGTCGTCTTCGTGAAGAACATGCGATCGAACTGATACAGCGTTACGTCACCCTCCTCCTGCGCCACGGCTTCTTCCGGGATGCTGCTCACTTCCGCACCCTCCGGAGGTTCAACGACGATGTACCCTCCTTCCGGCGCTTCCTGGAAGAACGACCAGTCCGCGTAGTAATAGGTCGAACCCTCGAACTCGACCGTCTCTGCACCGTCCGGCAATTCGTCCGTCTCCCAGTCCACCGGAGCGGAGGTGAGCACGTATCCTTCCTCGCCTTCGTACAGCACCTTCCGGTACCACGGGTTGTAGTGGTAGTAGGTGCCTCCGTGCACCACGACGGTGGTGGAGGAGTTGGCGATCGCGGAGAAGGTCGCCCAACGAAGAACGACGCGGCCGACCCAGAAACCGCCGTACCAGCGCCGGTGACGCCAGTAGCGGTGGTGCCCCCACCGGCCGCGCCGGTATCGGCTCGAACGATGCACCCGGCGTGACCGGTTCCTCGTGTGCGCACGAGCCGAGCTCGATCGTCGGGCCGACGTTCGGCGGCCGCTCGTGCCTCCGGCGTTCGCCCGATTGGCGTTGTTGCGCCCCGCATTCGAACTGGGTGCGCGATTGGGAGTCGAAGGCGTGTTCGAGCGGTTGTTGCTCGCCGGGGCCTGCTTGGCCGGCTGCCTGTTCGACTGGTTCGTCGACCCGGATCGAGCAGGGCTCGACCGGTTCGTGTTCGCGCTCTGACGCGACCTCCCACCTCCCCGCGATCCGCCCCGGCGCTGCTGGGCGTCCGCGATGACCGGCTGAATGGTCATGAGTGCCACTGCGGCCAGCAGGACCCACGTGACCAGCCTGTTACTTCCACGTCTCATCCGAAGTCCCTTCCCGTGCCCGGTCATCGCTCGACCACCGGGACGACTTCGACCTGCTCTGAACCTTCGGGCGGAACGAACGAGAAATCCGCCTCGACATCGGCAACTGAAGTAGCCCACTTTCGGAACCGGGCCACATAGGTGGGCTGTCCGTCCGCTTCGGTGAACGCGACGGTCATCTTCGCCAGGAAGGGCTCGTCGCCTTTTCGCACCCACAGCTCCAGGTCGGCCCCCGGCTTCCGCAGCGCCACGTGATCGGTCCAGTATCCTTCCACCCAGGCCTCCCCGACCCACCAGATATCGGTCACTTCTTCGCCGAGCCACAGTTCGGTCAGATCACTGGCCAGGATGTCCCCGAAGGGTACGTCGAGGTCGTAGACGTCCGAAATACGCTGCACCATCTCAGGAATGGTGGGCGGTACCCTGATCTGTCCCCACAGGTTGGCCGGCTGCCTGAGCAGCGTGAACCGCCCGTTCGTGAACCAGGCAGAGTCGGTGGACCCGTCGTCGTTGAGGCTCACCCAGTGGAGCTTGTCCGGCCGCTGCACCGCCATGCGCTGCAGCAGGTCGAAGTGGAGTCTCTGTCCCGACTCCTGAACCGCCTCGTAGCTCACGAGCGCTTCGGTGAGCAACTGGGTCTGGGACCCCATGAAGTCGATGTTGCGTTGGACGACCTCACGCGCTTCCGGCTCCTCCCAGTCCTGCTCGGCCAGGGCCGGCGGCGTCGAGTAGCGGTCCGCCGATTCGGGCCCGGCCTCCCGCGTTTGCTGATCGCACCCTGCCGTACCCACGAGCAGTGCCAAGATCGATAGTCGAGTCAAGACAAGACGATTTACTTCGCAGACTCTCATTGTTGTCCCACGTCCGGGTTCTCCAAAAGCTTCGCAAGTCACGAGGATGCGGTGTCGACTGGCGCTGCGCCAGCCACGCGCGGGTCGGCCAGATGGTGCGCGGCGTAACCTCCATACAGCGCGTACGTTTCTTTTTGCCAGAGACTGGCCCACAGCACATCCCCCAGCATGGCCTCGAGACCTGGCGTCGCCTCGAGGCGATCGATCAATGCCGCAAATTCATCATCAGACAACGTCGTCGCCGTTGATACTTCAATTCCAGGGTCGGGGAGGTCATTGGCCTCCCAGGCCGAAGAGACCGTGTCCGGATCGGCTCCGCCCCATACAATGAACGACGCCATCAGTCGCTGTTCAGGTTTCAAGAGATGCGACGCTACGGACTTGTATCTTCGGAACGGTTCCTGGTTGTCGTCACTTTCGATCCGGTCCGGTTGCATACCGTAGTAGACCGACAGCTCCCGGCGGAGGTCATTATCAAGCAGCCGCAGGTTGCCCGTCGCCAGCAGATCCGTCCAGGTAACGGTCCCGAAACCCCTCGGACCCCACTCCGAGAGTTCGTACAGGGCCACCAGCACTTCCTTCCGGTCGGTGGTCGGGCCGGGTCCCTCTCTCAGCAGGGACACCAACAAACCGGCGTTGAGGACGTTCCTGTGGGCTTGACTCTCGGCTATACTGAAGCTCGTCGAGTCCTGCCTGAGATCACTCTGCAGATTGACCAGATAGGTATCAGTGAGGGTCTTTTCATCAAGACCTCTCACCCAGCGATCGGCGCCCAGGGCCACGAGAACCCCAAGGCTGATGACGACGAATTCCGCCACCAGAAAGCCGGCCGACGTACCGCGGATTCGGCTCATGTCACCCCCCTGAATCGTTGATTTTCGCTGACGAGCGTCCAGTCCTCAGAACTTCCCGGCGGACACGGGTCTCCCGTACGCCACCGGCTCACCTGGCTTGATGACACCGTTGTCCCGGGCGTAACCCTCCCAGGCGTTTGCCAACTCGTCTACGATCTCCGGATGTTCAGCCGCCAGATCGACAACTTCGCCCGGATCTGAGGAGAGGTCGTACAGCTGCCAGTCACCGTTTCCGTGCGGCCCGGGCAGCCGCAGCACCTTCCAGTCACCGCGGCGAAAGGCGTCCATGCCGTACGCCGACCAGCCGATTCCACGCTCCGCGAATTTCGCGCTGCTCGAGCCCTCGAGCAGCGGCAGCAGGGACGTTCCCTGCAGAGGCGGGAGCGTCTCACCATCGTAGGTCTCCGGATAGACCGCCCCTGCCACCTCGAGGAAGGTCGGCATGAAGTCCGTCACGTGCGTGAACGTCGCGTCGATCGTGCCGGCACCCGGCATGTCGCCTGGCAGCTTCACGATCGCCGGCACCTGGATCCCGCCCTGGGCCACGTATCCCTTGAACAGCCTCAGAGGCGACGCGGCGGCATAGGCCCACCCGGGACCGATATCCGTCGATGAGCCCGGCTGTCCCTTGTTATCGAGGCTGTTATCGAACTGCTTGACGAACTCGGCGACCGGACCGCCAAGGGCCAGGTAGTCCTGGATCGCCGTCTTACTCGGGCCATTGTCGGAAATGAACACGATCAGTGTGTGATCGAAGTCGCCGATCTCGCGCAGATAGTCGAGCACCCGCCCGATGCTCTCGTCCATGTAGTCGATCATGCCGGCGTAGATTTCCATGTCGCGGGCACGCTGGGCCTGCTGGTCCGGACTGAGAGAGTCCCAGGCCAGGACCCATTCGGGCCGAGGGTGAGGAACATGGTTCTCGTCCAGGAGCCCGCGCTCGCGCAGACCGGCCACTCGCTCCTCGGCGACTGCGTCCCACCCCCGCTCGTACCGGCCCCGGTATTTTTCGGCGTAACCGGCCGGCGCGTGCAGGGGGTTGTGCGGAGCGGTGAAGGAGAGGTACCCGAAGAACGGGTCTCCGTCGCCCGCATTGCTGCCGATGAACTCGATCATCCGGTCGGTATAGAACGTCGTCGAGTAGAAATCGGCCGGCAGCGAGTCCGCCGGCTGATCATTGCTGACGTAGTGCGTCGAGGCGCCCGGAATGAGCGACGCTCGATCGGCCCAGTGGCTGGCGCCGCCGTTCAACAGGGCGAAGGACTGCTCGAAGCCGCGACCTCCCGGCAGATTCCGCGCATCGTGTCCGAGGTGCCACTTGCCCGTCATGTAGGTGTGATAGCCAACGTCCCGGAGCAGCTCCGCCATCGTGACCACGTCGCTGCGCAGGTAGCCCTGGTACGCCGGGCTGTCCCGCTGATTGTCGGCGATCACCTCGGGGTTGCCGCCGAGACCCGCCCGATGGGAATCGACCCCCGTTAGCATGGCGCCCCGCGTGGGCCCGCAGTTGGGGGCGACGTGGAATTGGCTGAACAGGATTCCCTCGCCTGCGAGGGCATCGATGTTCGGGGTCGCGATCTCGCTGCCGTACGCCCCCGCGTCCGAGTACCCCATGTCATCGGCGACGATGAGGAGGATGTTGGGGCGTTCGCTCGACTCCGCGCTGCGGGCGTTCTCGGCAGCCGGCTCCGGTCCGCAACCGCTGACCGCCATTACGCAGACCGAGAGGACGACCGCAAATACGGTCGCCGCTGTCTTCTCAGGGCTCATTTGTTTTTCTCTGAGTATCGTTGCGATCAAGTGAATTCCTGCCGTCCCGGCCCGCCGTCTCGCACGGCGGACCGGTAGTAGCCGGCTACTGTCCGATGTCAGGATCGGTACGGAATTCCCATGGCAACTCGTACTCGAGGAACTCGAAGATGTCGAACGGCAGGTCCTGCATTTCGACCGGCGGTTCAGAGAGGGCCACTGTCTCCGGTCGCGCGTTGCTCAACCCCGTATAGGCCGGCCCGTGGGCCCGTTCGCCATCCGGGTAGCGCTTCTTCCACAACTCGTGTCTGGCGCGCATTCGGACGAAGGCCTCGTTGAGGTGAAGCGTGTTCACCAGCATCGGGTTCTTCTCCCTCGTGTCGCTCAGCAGGTCGTAGAACGCAGCACCGATACCGCTCGCGGCGCCCGCGTCCGACGTAATCCAGTGCTTCTTGACGTTGCCCTTTACCGAGGCGCCCAGGTTCGGACCCTGGTAGATGAACACGTAGTCACGCCGACCCTGAGTGTCGCCCTCGAGGAAGATCGAGGTCTGATCGATGCCGTCGATGACCCGGTCTTTCGGCACCGCGTCGAGGGCTCCGCCGATGCGAGCGAAGGTCGTGAACAGGTCTACCTCGTGGATGATGTCTCCCACGATCTGTCCGGCCTCGATGGTGCCGGGCCACCAGGCGAAGGCTGGCACCCGGACGCCGCCCTCCAGGAAATCACCCTTGCCGCCACGGTAGATGGTCTCCGTCATTCCCAGACCCGGCGGCGGATTGTGGGCCATCGGACCGTTGTCCGCCATGACCACCAGTAGCGTGTTCTCGGCGATCCCGAGATCCACGAGCTCATCCATCAGCTCGCCGATGAATGCGTCCACGTTGTACTGCATGGCGTCGGTGTAGAGACCGCGGGACACGGTCAGCTTCTCGGGCGAAGGCATGAAGGAGGTCAACATCGGCCACCAGGCCACGTAGAACGGGTTCTTCGCGGCGGCGTTGCGGCGAATGAACTCGAGCGCGCGTACCTTGGTCTCCGGATCGAACGCGTCGTAGTCCTCTTTCGCCGTACCGCGCCATTCGCGGCCCTGCTCGCCTTTCTTGCCCTCGATGTAGCCGACGAACCCCTTCGGGATGAACGTGTCATCGAGCTTGTAGGGGTCCGGTACCAGCAGCTCCTCCTTCAGCCCGAGCATGGCGTTGGCCGCCTCGCCCTGGACGTTCATCAGGCTGAACACCTGGTTGTAGATGCCGAACAGTGTCTCGTCGAAGCCCTGGTTGTGGGCGTAGGACTGCTCGATGTCGCCCAGATGCAGCTTGCCGTAAAAGGCTGTGGCGTAGCCGGCCTCCGACAGCACTTCTGCGATCGTCACTTCGTCGCCGCTCATCCCCGAGTACTCTGTGGGAAAGCCGATGACGTACATGTCTGATCGGACCGCGTGTCGGCCGGTCAGGACCGCCGCCCGGCTGGGAGTGCAGCCCACCTCGGTGTACATCCGCGTAAACAGGATTCCTTCATCCGCCATGCGGTTGATCGAGGGCGTTTCGAAGCCCCGGATCTTGCTGATGGCCGGAATCCCGACGTCTCCGAACGAGGTATCGTCCCACATGACGTGGATGATGTTGGGTGGCGTGCCGTGCTCGGCCCGTAGCTCTTCCAGCCTGGAGTCGAGGTTGGCGTCCTGCGCCGTCCAGACCTGCCGGTTCTGGGCTTCGAGGATGTAATACTCCGCGTCGTGGACGATCTCCTGCGCCCCCACTCGCGGCGCGACTGCGACACCGACCAGCAGCCACAGGGCTGCCCCAAGCTTCATTGTCCGACCCATCAAGTGCCTCCCGTTATCAGACGACCTCTGCTCCACGTATCAGGACCCTCGGCGACCGTCACGCGTAAGTTATAGTTTGGTCAGTATAGCCATATTGCCTGGAATTCTGTATCAAGAACTCGCAAGACCGAAGGAGCCCTGTTTGACAGCAGTCCGCAGGCAGTACGCACGGCTCGAGGGCTTCGACCAGGTCGCGGATGCGGCTGAGGCCTGGGACGTCGACTTCCGGCTTCTCGGGAACGGGAACGGAGCGGGGGTGATCGAGGCGATCGCGACCGCTCGCGCCGTGGTGCAGCGGAACCGATTCGGCTGGAGCCTTCACCAGCGTGGAGCGGCGCCGGGTGGTTTCAGGACTTTTGGCGTCGGCGCGGATAGCAATCAGCGTTTCCCCTGGAACGGCCACGCGGTCGAAGATGAGTGGCTTCTGTCCTTCCCCACGGACGGCACCTTCGAGTCGGTGTCAGGCGAGTCCTTCCACGCCTACACTCTGTCGTTCGACGAGGAATTGATCCAGGACACCGCTCAGGTGCTGGGGCTGCCCCCGCTGGGCGAC
>Ga0316193_10003989_pt1 | contig 10787 bp, 8 predicted proteins | sample MerIslsedime2_MG_FD_207735 | JGI IMG/M metagenome (GOLD analysis project Ga0316193, IMG submission 207735) | Coastal sediment microbial communities from Maine, United States - Merrow Island sediment 2 | ecosystem: Environmental > Aquatic > Marine > Coastal > Sediment | place: USA: Maine... | reverse complement strand
GGATCACGACACACCGCCATCGGCGGATTCGTGAGGGCTCGCTACCTCTGCACTGTTCTTCTTGTGACAGCCTGCGTTGGCGCGGTATCGGCGACTGATCGCAGTTGGGAGAACCCGGTCTTCGATACCGTGGGGGAGGCTGTCACCGCCGCGAGGAACAATATCTCCGAACTCGACCAGGAGAGCCCGGCCGCGCTGAGGTTTTTTGTTGATTTCACGTTGTCGGAGAGGGATGTCGATGGCCGCCATCCTTCTTCGGCCATCACCGGGGAGGCGATAGGGAACCTGTACATCACCCATCCAAGCTCGTTTGTACGCAACCGGGTTCAGCTGCAGACTATTGAGAGATTCCGAAACGCAATTCCACGCCAACAGTCGATTCTTGAAGAGAGACTAGCCCGGTTCGGTTACCCGGACCTGCCCGGGTTGGTGTACTGCCGACTGGTGGAGAGCGTTGACGCATTTGCGGACCTTGGCAGGGCATCCACTGAAAAGATGACGCAAATAGGCGGGGTGACCTATTACTGCCGCTACGTTGTTTTGCCGCTTTCCTATGTGGGTGAGCAGAACCTCCGGGAGCTCCGCCGTTCCGCAGCGCTCAACCCCTCGATCAACGTGGAGGACACGGTTCGGCGGTGGCAGCGCGAGTCATTTGCCAATCTGGTCAACACCTTTCGCCATGAGCTGGTCCACGTCCACACCAATACCACCCTCGACGTGCCCTCCTACTCCGACCGCATGGCGTACCCGACCTGGTTTCACGAGGGAACCGCAACCTACCTCGCGGCGGACCCTCACTCTGGTCTCAGCGAGGGATACCAGGAGTATCAGGAGCTCTTCTTCTATCTGGCTCAACGCTATGGTATGCGCGACCTCCAGGCTTTCTACGCCGGTGTATTCAGTGGCAGTGATGTCAATTCGGCCCTCGCGGAAGTGTTCGCGATCTCCGGCTCCGAGCAGCTCTTTGCGCGCAGCGCCCGCTGGCATAGCGTCAAGGAGGTGGTCAAAACCGGTCTCTGGATTGCCGCCCTGGCCATCGTCATCGCAGCTTTTCGGGGGGCTGACCGTCCGTACATCGGCGCCCTCCAGGTGCTGACCGGCGTTGCCCTTGCACTCGCCGTTGCCACCGGCCTCGCCGAGCACCTCTTCGGCCTCAGAGGCCCTGGAGTCGTGCTGGCCGCAAAACTCTGTTTCGGGTTAGGCGCCATCGTTGTCGCGGTCAAGGGGTTCCGCAGGATTCAGAGGCACAGAATTCTCGAAACCTCATCACCCTGAGCGAGCGGAGGGGCAGCGGCCACCCCTACTCGCAGTCGTCGAAATTGGGATGCACCTGACCAGACATTGGTTTGGAGCGGGCGCCCACGAGATTTCCGTCCTGGATGAACTACCGGCGCTACGCGTAAACCGAACAAGATGTGCAAGCTCCATATTGGTTCGGGGCGGGTGGCCCTCCCAGGCTGGATCAACCTCGACATCCAGCCTCTTCCGGAGGTCGACGTCGTCAACGACGTGACAGAGGGCTTGCCGTTCGACCAAGCTCAGTTCATTTTTGCGGAGCACTTCATCGAGCACCTGCCGTTTGATGCTGCCCTTCAGTTTCTGCGTGAGTGTCGCAGGGTGCTCGTGGAAACCGGCGTGCTGCGGTTGTCCACCCCCAACCTGGATTGGGTCCTTCGCAGTCATTACGACCCGAGCCGGTGGCAGTCGACCGCCGAACCGATTCGGGACTGTCTCTGGCTCAATAAGGCCTTCCGCGGATGGGGCCACTGCTTCCTTTACAACCTGGACACGCTCGCGCAACTCTTGAGTGCCGCCGGCTTTGCTTTTGTCTCGGCACAGGACTACGGATGCAGCCGGTTCTCGGCCCTGACCGGTCTGGAATCACACGATACCGACCCGGACCTTCCGGCAATTCCCCACGTTTTGGTGGTTGAAGCATCGGGGATGGTCGGAGAGATTTCCCCGGTGATCACCGCCACCGGATCCGATTTCCTCACCGCGGTCGACGTCACCTGAAACCGCTGCACGACTCGCTCTACGCTTCCCGAGAGGGCGAATTTCGGTTTCCTGTATCTCACCCCCGTGCAGGTCGGTGTCCTGTCACCTCGAGTTGACTCATCTACTTCGCAGCCTTGGCTGCCTGTTTTGCTGCCTTTTTCGCCTTCTTCTCCTTGGCTGAGAGCTTGGGCTTGTTGACCTTCTGTTTCTTCACTTGACCCTTTGCCATTTCGTTGCCTCCAACCTCAGCGATGGGACGATTCGGCCGCGGCCGGTGGTCGCTGAGAGTTGTCACTGTACACCCTCATACCGCCGATTGAGCATTCATCATTCCGATGAATCAGTGTGTTTCACAGCCGGACTGATGTCGTCGAAACGTATCTCCATTTGGAACTCGCGCTTGAGGAGGAGGATCTTTGCGAGACCATCCGTCACCATTCGGGACAGGAACAGTTGGTCGCCGATCTGTTGAAACTCCATCCTCATCCGAAGCTCCTTGAGAGGTATCGGCGGGTCGACGGCTTCCATCTCCAGCCATCGGGGCTCGAGGCTCTCAGCATCCCAAGCAATGGAGCCGCGCGACATATCGTCGTCATCTTCATTTCCTGGGGCCGGTTCGAAAGGGATGACCTTTGTCGCGCCCCGAGATTCGACGCTGCCATAGAGGTAACTGTCAGCTGCGTCGCCGAACGGATCGGCGAGGTCGTCGCCATCGTCGTCTTCTCTGCTCTCCTCCTCGCGTTCGAATTTGGTCCGCTTCTTCTCGGTGACATCGGTGCCGTCTTCGATGTATTTGATGAGGCGCCGCTGCGTTTCTCCGCCACCGTCTTTGATGACCTCCGCCTCGATGAGGCTTTCCTCTCGGCTTTTGCCGTTCGGTTTTTGGATCAATGACGAGATCGTGATGCGGTAGCTGCCGACGAAGTCATTCTCTTCGTCGAACGCAATGACGTTCTCGAGCCGGTCGGTGACTTCCGGTGGCAAGCCGGAGCCGGTCGCAATAGCAGACGAGGTCGCCATCGCAAGAACCAAAAACCAGCCGACGTTTCTCACGCGACCCCCTCTTTTCGACAATCACACGGGATCTAGCATCGAGCGTGCCAGCTGACGTGTCAAGGGAAGGCGGCGCAGGGTGCCGTGGCAGGGTCGGCAAGTATACTGACGGCCTGCAAGGAGGATGGATCATGAAACCATCGCGGAAGTTCGTTTTCTGGTGGTTGGTCGGCGTGCTCGCAATTTTCAATACGGCGTGGTTGGAGGCGCAGACACCGGATCCGGCTGACCTCGCGGTCAGAAGCTGGATCGAAAAGAACATCCCGCTGTACATGGAGAGAGCTCGGATGCCGGGCTTCAGTATCGCGGTCGCCCAGGATGGAGAGACCATCTACGCCGAAGGCTTCGGACTTCGGGATACTCAGAAGATCCTGCCGGCGACGCCGGATACCCTTTACGGGATCGGGAGCATCACCAAAAGCTTTGTCGCCATCGCCATCATGCAGCTCGTCGAGGCCGGGGAGATCAGTCTCGACGATCCGGTGAGCAAGCACATCCCCTTCGAGCTGGGCATGCCGGACGAACCCATCAGGATCCATCACCTGCTGACCCACAGCCCCGGCATCCCGAGCCTGGCCACCTCGACCGTAGCGATTTCGCGTGGGCTCGGCCTGGACACTGGCGTACCGTTGGGAAGCGCAAATGATTTCTACCGTCTAGTCAACGGCGCCCAGGACGAGATCGTAGCCAGGCCGGGCGAGCGGTTCTTCTACCACAACGCCGCCTGGCGGATGCTTGGCGCCATCATTCAAGAGAAGTCCGGCGTGCCCTTTCACCAGTACATCAAAGAAAACGTTATCGACCCGATCGGCATGGGGCGTACGACCCTGAGTCTGACCACGTTCCAATCCGACCCCGATCACATCCTGCCGCACCTCAAGGTGGGGGACGAGGTCGAGGCGTCCCGCTTTCCCTATCCCAACCCGGACGACAACCTGGAGTTCAGCTTCATCACCGCAGCCGGCGGCATCGTCAGCTCGGTGAACGAGATGACCCGATACGTCAATGCCCAGATCGAGAAGGGTAAAACCGGGAGCGGGCGGCTCGCGAGCGAGGAGTCGTTCGAGAAGATTCAGCAGCTTCATATTCATCGGCCCGACCGCTACTACGGTGAGTACGGCTATGGTTACGGTCTTGCCATTACTCCCGATTTTCTCGGTCACAAGATGATCGACCACGGCGGTTCGATCGCGGTATCGACCGCCTATATGGCCATTGTTCCCGATCTGAAAGCGGGCGTTGTCATGATGGGCAACAGCTCGGGGATGGACTACGCGACGATCGCCGAGTCGGTGCTCGCGATCCTGATGGGAAAGGACCCGTCAGATGCGATCCCGGGCCTCTACATTCGGGAGCGAATGAAACGCCTGACGGGGAGCTACGAGGTCTACCGGGGCCTCGAGCGACTCGAGGTCGTCAGCAGGGGAGGCCTGTTGTACCTCGAAGAGAAGAGCCGCAGGACCGAGAAGACAACCTTGACACCGCTGATGCCGGAGGACCCGACCCTGGCCGCGACGGAATTCTATACCCTGCGAAATGGCCTCAAGTCACCGGTTGAATTCAAGATTCACGAGGACGGGAAGATCGACCTGTTCATCGGCAGGTACTGCTACCACAAGGTCGACTGATTTCGCTGACTGCTTGCTGTCGTTCACAATGCAACGATGCGAAACCGGGAACCCATGCTGATCATCACACCCCTGACCGGCAACCTGCCGGCGGATCCGCCCGCAGTTGAGATGAACGAAACAACCTCAGATCGGAGGGTACGATGAATCTGACGAAGTCAACACAGGGAATCGCAATGGCCGCAGTGCTTCTGGTGGCAGCGGGCTGCTCCGCGAAGGCGGGCGACGAGAAAGCTCGGTGTTGCTTTCCAGCCCTCGAGGGCCCTTACCTCGGCCAGACGCCGCCCGGTCTCGATCCGGCGGTCTTCGCTGAAGGCGTAGTGTCGACCGGGATGAGCGAGCTCAACTCGGTCTTTTCGCCTGACGGCACCGAGTTCTACTTCTCGATCCAGGCCGGCCCAATGCACTGGGCCATCATGGTCTCTCACCAGCGTGACGGTCTGTGGACCAAACCCGAGGCGGTCACATTCCCCGGGCCGTACAGCGCGGTCGACATGGCTTTCAGCCCGGACGGTCAACGCCTGTATTACTGCTCGAACCGGCCTGCGGGCGGCACCGGGGAAGCCAGCGAAACGGCCGACATCTGGTACGTCGAACGGACCGCGGACGGGTGGTCGGAGCCGATCAACCCGGGTCCGCCGATCAATTCCGAGCACCACGAGTTTTATCCATCGCTGACTGCCGACGGAACTCTCTATTTTCAGTCCCGTCGGCCTGGTGGCCCTGGTCCGGGCGATATTTTCAGGTCGCGTCTGGTTGCGGGCGAGTATCGCGAGGCCGAGCTCCTGCCGGCGCCAATCAACACCGAGGATTCCGAGGGCGATGCGCTCATCGCACCGGACGAGACCTTCATCATCATCACTGGTCGAGCGACCGAGCCGCCCGAGACGCGGAATTACGATCTCTTCGTCAGCTTCCGGCGCGAGGACGACAGTTGGACCGATAGGATCTCGCTGGGTGACAAGGTGAACTCGGACCAGGGTGAGAATTGTCCGGTGCTGTCTCCCGACGGACGTTACTTCTTTTTCACCAGTCGACGCGCCGACGGCGTGCCCGGCGAACGAGAGAGCTACGACGAGCTTCACGAGCGGTGGACGGCGCCCGCTTTCGGCCACAGCCACGGTGACATTTACTGGGTCGACGCAAAGCTGATCGAAGCGCTGCGACCACAAGAGTGATCGCAGCTCGCGAGGGTACGCCTAAGAAGCCAGGCCGATCGGTCTCAGGCCGTTCGGAAGCGCGTGAGCACGGCCAGACCAGCGATGGCCACCAGCACACCGAACAGCACGAAACCGAATTCTCCCAGGGTCGGGACCGGGACGCCGGCAAGAATCCTGGCGAACTTGTTCCCAAACATCTTCCCTCCTCCGGAAAAAATTGAACCCTAATCGAGTGCTGACTATCAGCGCATAAATCGCCTCGAAACGCGCGTCGAATATCGTCCGCTGGCACTCGGATCGGTTAACCTGACTCATGGCCGCGAACCACCTGAGATCCGCGCTGCAAGAAAGCCGTTTCATCTGTTCGGCCGAGCTGGTGCTGGGCCGGGACCACACCGTGCCCCAGGCCGAGGATTTTGTCCGCGACGCCTCCAAGGAACCGGACGGCATCAAGGTCATCAGCCTCACCGACCTGCCGTCCGGTGGGCCCGCGCTGCCGCCGGAGGCGTTCGTGCCGTTCATATTGGAGCACGGCCTGACGCCGGTCCCACATCTCACCGGCAAGGACGGCAACCGGAGCTTCATCGAGGCGAGGCTGCACGGCTTCGCTCACATGGGGGCGGAAAACCTCCTCGCCCTGACCGGCGACGTCCAGCACCGGGGCTTCCAGGGGGAGGCAAAGCGTGTCTACGACCTCGATTCGGTGCTGATCCTGTGGCTGGTGCAGGCCCTGCGCGAAGGGATGAGCTACCAGATGGGACCGCGCGAGGTCCAGACCACGCCTTTCGATTTCTTCCCCGGAGCGGTGGTCAGTCCTTACAAATGCGATGGGCCGGGCCAGATGATGCAGCTCTACAAGCTCGAGCTCAAGATCCTCCTCGGCGCACGGTTCATCATCACCCAGCTCGGTTACAACCTCCGCAAGCTCTACGAGCTCAAGCAGTACATGGACCGGGAGGGCCTCGGTCACGTGCCGGTCCTCGCCAACATCTACGTCACGACCGCGACCATCGCTAAAATGATGCGGGCGGGCGACATTTCGGGATGTGTGGCGCCGGAGGCGCTGATCCGAAGCCTCGACGGGTCGAAGAAGGCGCAGCGGCTGGAGCGCGCCGCGGCGATGGTCGCGGCGGTGCGTGACCTCGGCTTCGCCGGCGCCCACATCGGCGGCTTCGGTCTTTCCCACAGTGACTTCATGAAAATCCTCGAGCTCAGCGCAGAGATCGGCGGAGGCTGGAGGGACCGGCTCGACGAGCTGGTGTTCACCGAGCCGGACGAGTTCTACCTGCTGCCCGAAGGAGCCGACGGCCTCAGTGACCCCGAAGGGTCATACAACACGAGCGAAACCGAATCCGGACGTGGGCTCAAACAACGACTCGGCCGGGTAGCCCACGACCATCTCATCTCCCAGGACTCGGCGATGGGCCGGTTCTTGCAGGGTCGGCTCGGAGACGAAGACGGTTCCGCCCGGCGGTCCGGGATCTGGGACCGCCTGCTCGGCGTCTCCACCGTCTATCGCAAGGCCGCCCTCGGCTGCATGTCCTGCGGCGATTGCATCCAGGACCACCTGCATTATGCCGGTTGCACGATGAACAAATGCTACAAGGAGCTTCGCAACGGACCCTGCGGCGGCTCGCGCATCGACGGCACGTGCGAGGCCGACACGGATCTCCCGTGCATCTGGAACGTGGTCTACGAGGCCACCCTGGCGGACGACACCGATCCGCGCAAGTTCGCGAGGACGCTCGTTCCGCCTCGGGACTGGTGCCTCGATCAGACCAACGCCATGGCGAACCGCGTTCTCGGGCTCGACAACGCCTGCAGGCGGCAGGACCTGTCAGCGGACGAGGCAGAATCATGAGGTGTGTCACGAACCGCGTAGACCAAAGGAGGCAGACATGCTGATTGTCGGCGAGCGCATCAACGCGACCCGGAAGAAGATTGGTGAGGCCGTGCAGAACCAGGACGCCGAGCACATCAAGGCGGAGGCGGTCAAGCAGGTCGAGGCCGGGGCCAATCTCATCGACGTGAACGGGGGGATCCCCGGCAAAGAGACCGAGTACTTGCTGTGGCTGGTCGATCTGGTGCAACAGGTGGTGGAGGTGCCGCTGTGTCTCGACAGCGCCGACGCGAACGCTCTCGCGGCGGCCTTGCCTCACTGCAAACAGCCGCCGTTGATCAATTCCATCACCTTTGAAAAGGAGAGGTTGGAAGCGGTGACGCCGCTCGTCAAGGAGCACGACGCCAAGGTGATCGCCCTCTGCCTGTCCGATGAAGGTCCCCCTCAGGACTTTGACGGCCGGATCGAGATCGCCGCGCGCATGGTGGATCACCTGACCGGAGACGGCATTCCACTGAAGAACATCTACGTCGATCCTTGCGTCTTTCCGATCAGCACGAGTTCCGACGCGGGCACCTTCGTACTCGACGCGATCAGTTGGATCCACGCACAGTACCCCGGTGTCCACACAATCTGTGGGGCCAGCAACGTGTCCTTCGGATTGCCGGTAAGAAAGCTCCTCAACGCGACCTTCCTGGCCATGCTGATCGCCCGCGGGCTCGACTCGGCCATCATCGACCCCTGTAACGACCTCACCCGGGCCTGCGTCCTGGCGGCGGAGGCGCTCGCCGGTCACGACGACTTCTGTACCTCCTACATCGGGGCATTCCGCGCCGGCCAACTCGAGGTGTAGCGCCCGGGCCTCACGTGGGAACCTACAGATGCGGACGGGATGAACCCCGCCCCGACAACCTATGAATGCTCGCGTTGGGGCGGCATATATGCCGCCCTTGAACGATCCAGGTTGCTTCAACGAACAAGGGCGGGATATATCCCGCCCCTACATAACCAGACCGGTTTTCCCGCTGAACTGAACTCCTACCTGACGCAGAGGTCTGGGACGAGCCGCGCGCGGTACTCGGTGGAGGATTCTCGTGTGGGAGGGATTTCTTTCCAGACGTCCTCGAGCTCACGCGAAAATGCTTCGCGAAACAGATCCCTATAGACGACTTCCCAGTCCACGTCACCACCCTCGTCCCAATGATCACTCACGTGAACCTGATTCCAGGGCACCACCCCAGGGTCCTCGATCTCGGTCTCCGTCACCTCGAGCGCTACGAAGCAGTGAAGCATCTCACGTTCGACGAGGAGACCGTTTGCCGGACCAAAGTAGCTACTCATGAGATCGTGATACTGCGTCAGCGAAGCTGGAGTGTTCTCCACGCCGATGAACTCGATCAGGTAGTCGATCCCGGAAGGCGCATCGGGATAGGTGGGCTCCGGCATTCCGAAGCACGAGTTCGGAGTGCACACCATGTGCTCTTCCCGCAAGACCGTATGAGCAGGTCCGTCGGATTCCGCCGGGCGGCTCGAAGCCTGTTCGGCAACTGTGAAATCCTCTGCCGAAGAGTCCGGGCCGAGACCGGCAATCATGAGGTAGCGCCAGGGCGGAGAGACCGGGGAGGTCGTTTCCATCTCACTCAGCTCGAACAGACTGACGGTCGATACGATCCCGGCCTCTTTGAGCTCCTTCCATACGGGCAAAGAACACTCTCGGACGTCTTTGAAAAAAGCTCCGTCCTGATCCGGTTCCACGGTTATCAACCGGATAACGAACCCACCTCGAGTGGCCTCCGGGAAAATGGGAACATGCTCTGTTGCGACCTCGTCTCCGACGGCGCACGATGTCTGTGTCGCCAACGCAACCGAAATGACAAGAACCCATCCGACCAGACGCATCGAGTTTGTGTTTCTCACGGTTCAAACTCCTTGCCCACGGTATTGGCGCCTATGGTATCGGTGCCCCGTGAATTCGGAGGCCTGAGTTCGGAGAAAGTGATTGGAGGCACCCTTGCGAGAGTGTGAGAAGCTGAGGCAGCCATGGAGAGCTTGACGCAGTCGAAGCTTGGTGACGCGATCGCCACGAGTCTCGCCGGGCGGCGGTGGTATCGGTGTGCGGTCGCGGTGCTCGCGGTTTTCGTTTTCATCATGGCGGGGGTGATCAGCGAACGGGTTTTTGAACGGTTGCCGCACCTGGAAGATGAGCTGGCCTACCTCTACCAGGCGCGGATCTTCGCGGGCGGCCAGATCGTCATCGATTCGCCTGAAGATCACCGGGCGTTCTGGCAACCCTTCGTCATCGACTATGAGCCATCGGGCAAGAGGTTCGGGAAATACCCCCCCGGTTGGCCCGCGGTGCTTGCCCTCGGCGTCACAGCCGGTTGCCCGTGGTTGGTCAACGCAGTTCTCGGCGCGTTGACTGTCATCCTGGTGTTTCGGTTGGGGCGTGAAATGTGGGGTGTTCCCGTGGGACTCCTCGCCGCTCTACTGACGGCATTTTCGCCGGCTGCGCTGCTCCTGAACGGCACTCTCATGGCCCACACAGCGGCACTGTTCTTCGCGTCCTTCTTTCTCTGGTGCTGCTGGCGGCTCGAACGACATTCGCAATTACTTCCGTGGACTCTGGCCGCAGGTGTGGCATTGGGGGCGCTCTTCGTGACCCGGCCTCTCAGCGCGGTCGCGGTGGGCCTCCCATTTCTGGTGTGGGCCGGGGCATCGATCGTATCCGGATGGAAGAGCACTTCGGCGGAAAGCCGAACCTCCCGGTTGCGTGCCGGCGTTGCTCTTATCGTTGTCGCGGCGGTGGTAGGAAGCGCCGTGCCGCTCTTTAATGCCGTTGCAACGGGCAACCCTACGACCGATCTTTACCGCCTCGTGTGGTCGTATGACCGGCTCGGGTTCGGCGACGGCCACGGGCGCACCGGGCACACGATCGTCAACGGATTGCGGCACGCACGATTCGACCTTTCGTTGGCTACGGCCGACCTTTACGGGTGGCAGCCGCACGCGATCACGCCCGACCTCGTCGAGCACCTACGCGGAGGAATGAACGGGTGGCCGGTTCGTGCGTACAGCTTCGCGTTGCTGCCGTGCGGCCTGTTGGTCGGT
>Ga0316193_10003984_pt1 | contig 10793 bp, 8 predicted proteins | sample MerIslsedime2_MG_FD_207735 | JGI IMG/M metagenome (GOLD analysis project Ga0316193, IMG submission 207735) | Coastal sediment microbial communities from Maine, United States - Merrow Island sediment 2 | ecosystem: Environmental > Aquatic > Marine > Coastal > Sediment | place: USA: Maine... | reverse complement strand
CCTTCACGGATCCACAAAATGGTAGGCGCGAGCGGACTCGAACCGCTGACCCCTACCGTGTCAAGGTAGTACTCTAACCAGCTGAGCTACGCGCCTATCTTCCCGAGATGGGTGTCTCCAGTGCGAGCACCGTGAACACACACTCGAGGACTACTGACGGGTGGTCCCGTGGACGCTTCCGACCCGTCTTCGTCTCATGAACTTACAAAGAGCAACCCCTCAAAAAAGGGGGATGGGAGCATAGCAACGGGTATGCAAACTGTCAACACGACGGTGTGTTAACGTCGGTTGACATGGATAACGAATGGATCGTCGTCCACACCGCCCAGGGCGAGTTTGAGGAGACCCAGGTACGGTCATTTCTGAATGCCTACGGCGTGCCGACCTCGACCCGGGGCGAGGCGCTGCGTAAGACCCACGGCCTCACCCTCAATGGGCTCGGCCGGGTCGAGATCCTGGTCGCGCCGGAACAAGCGGAAGAAGCGCGAGCACTCCTTGCAGCAGCAGAACAGGGCGATTTGGCCCTGTCCGACGGAGACGGAGATGGATTCGACGCGGGCTAGCTCGAGCGCCGCTCGGATGAGGCGGCATCCTTGAGCAGGCTCCGCTCCCTGCGGATTCCGACCTACGAACACCAACAACCGGGCCGAAGCCGATGGCCCTGATTCACCTCCTGCAACGGCTCGCCGCCCTGGTTTCGGCCCGGGACGCGATTGCGGTAGTGGTCCTCGCGGCGACCTTCGGAACCGCGGTGTCGGCGTTCTACCGCGAACCCTCCGGTCTGCGACGGCATCGTCTCGCGCTCGGCGCGGTGGCTCTGGGAGCGCTGGCGCTTCTGGTCGCATCGCTCGGATGGCTTCCGATCCCGATAGTGGCCTGCATGGTCCTCGTCGCGACCGCGGCCTTCATTCGGCATTCCTTCGCCGGTCGGCAGAACGGAGAGGACTACGCCATCGGGGAATCGACGCCGAAGCACGCCACCGCGCTGTGGATCGGTGCCGCCTCGATTCTTGCGGCGTTTTTCCTGCTCACCGATCTCGGCGGGTACTCCGGCTCCCTGATGAACTGGGAGCCGGAGTCGATGGGGGGGTTGGTCGAGGCAGCGAAGAACGACGTGTCCTGGCCTCAGTTCGCCGTCTCGCGCCTGTTGTGGGGCAGAGGCCTCGTCAGCACCGGCCATGACAGCCTGCTCTTCGGCTCCGGGACCTATGGGTTGTGGAAGCTGGTCAACGTCTCGCCCGCGACCCTGCGCCTGACATCGCTGCTCCTCGCTGCCGCCTGCTTACCCGCGGCGTACTGGGTCGGCAGGGCCGTCGGCGGCCGACACGTTGCGGCGGCGGCATTGGTCGTCATCGCGGTCAACCCCGTGCTCCTTTTCTACGGGCGGTACGGAGTTTCGCTGACGGCGACCTTTTTTTCAGTGCTTCTGCTCCTCGGAGTATTTGTGCGGATGCTGGACCCGAATCGGGAGGGTTGGAGATTCGGCCTCGTGGCCGCCGGGGCGGCATTTCTGGCGACCCTCGGTTATGCCACCGGGCGGGTGGTGGCGGTGGCGGTCGTGATGACGACGCTGCTCTACGGAGCGAGGCATTGGCGACGCCTCGGCCGCGAGCGCAGGCGCGCGTTTTTTGTCATGGTGATCGTGTTGGCGGCGGTGTGGATTGTTCAGGCGGCGTCGAATAGAACGCGGGAGTTCGTCAGTGTGAATCGCGAACACATCGCGACCACCGACGTGCGACCCGAATGGGTGGAAGAGCTCCTCGGAGAGGATGTCGACCCCGAGCACCTGACTTTCAACCACCGCCTGATCATGGCCCGAAAGGTCGTTTCCGGGGCACTCGTGGAGCTGAAGGAGGTGCTGTCATTTCCGTTCCTTCGTTCCAACCACCCATGGCTGGTCCTCGGAGATGATCCGCCAGAGTTCCCCCTCGCCCAGGGCCCTACGCTGTTGTTCGCTCTCTGGGGAGTATCGCTTTCCATTGCGGCTTGGCGCCGCCGCTGGCCTTTGCTCCTGATGACCGCCCTGGCGGCCGCGACTCTGCCGCTCCTGCTGACCAATCGCGTCGATGTGCACCGCCTTTCTCTGGCGGCGCTGCCGGTTGTCGTCTGGGCGGCAATGGGGCTGGTGGCCGCTTCTCGGGTGATGCGTGAGTGTCGTGTCCCAGCGGTGGGTCGTCACGTCGTTGCGGCGGTTTTGTTGGTGCTTGTGGCCGCCGACAACAGCACCTTTCTCTTTTTCCCAACGCCACCAGATCGTTCACACATTGTCCCTGCCGTTGCGGCCGAAATCACCTCCATCAAAGGGCAGGTTGCCGTCGGTGTCGCGGACGATTTCCGATCAGAAGCCGAAATCGAGCTCTTCTTGCTCGATCAACGGCGGCTCGACACGAGCGATCGAGGCGAGCTCCTGTGGCAAGAAACTGTCAGAGCACTGACCGCAGAAGACGGACCGGACGCCATGACGATTGTGCGAGTCGAAGGGATGCTTCACGATTCGACCGTCCTCCTGGCGCCGCGCCGAGATTTCGACGCCGCCATCAGCGACCTCCGCGCTCGTGGAATGAAGGCACGGTCAATCGGCGATGACAGAACCGGATTGTGGCGTTTGGATCGGTTGACCAGGGCCGATTTTCGCGCCGTTGGAAAAACTGAATCCCCGCTGGACTTGAACCCGCGCCCGAGGCGGTCTCGGATCGCTCCTCAAAGGTCGGTCCGGAAGCGGGTACCCCTTTTCGAGGCCGAAGTACGTGACGTTTTTCACGGCTCCAATCCACCGCGATTCGAAACCTCGCACAACGGGCAGCCAATCGCCATGAGCGGGGCGACCTTCGATTTCGGCATCGGCATGCATGCTTGGACTCATATGGCTTTTCTGGTGCCCCACGGCGCCGTGGCCTTGGAAGCGATCGTCGGAATCCCGGACGCTGTTTCGAACTGCGGCGACGCAATTGTCACGTTCGAGGTGTGGGGCAACGATAATCGTCGAATCTTCGAAAGTGGTCCGTTCAGCGCAGGCATGACTCCGCGGCAGATCCGGGTTCTTCTCGAAGACGCTTCGACCATCACACTCGTCACCACCGAGGCCGGTCACGGGCATGAATGCGACCAGGTCTTCTGGGCGGAGCCGTACTTCACCCTCACACGTTGACCAGAGTTCCTCATTCAGCTCGAGGCTGCGGCGGGTCAGTCCTCGTCCCGGCCTTTGAGCCCGAGCTCGACGAGCTGCCGCTCATCTACCGCCGACGGGGCCTTCGTCATCAGACACGTCGCCGAGGTCGTCTTGGGGAATGCGATGACATCGCGAATTGAATCCCGGCCGGCCATCAGCATGATCATGCGATCGAGCCCGAGGGCGATCCCACCATGCGGTGGCACACCGTAGCGGAACGCCTCGAGCAGAAAACCGAATCGGGACTGCGCTTCGGCCTCGTCGATGCCGAGGGTGGCGAATACTCTGGTCTGCAGCCCGGGATCGTGGATTCTGATCGACCCACCACCGAGCTCGACGCCGTCCATGACGACATCGTAGGCGCGCGCGTGCGCCGCCCCGGGGTCGCTGTCGAGCAGCGCTTCGTCTTCAGTCCGCGGCGAGGTGAAAGGATGGTGCATGGCGTAGAAGCGCTCATCATCCTCGCTCCATTCGAGGAGCGGAAAATCAGTCACCCACAGAAAATCGTGGCGCCCCTCTGGAATCAGCCCGTGCTCACGACCGAGGTGGATTCTGAGTGCGCCGAGCGCCGAGAAGACCATCGTTTCCGCTCCACCCACCGCGAGCAGGAGATCTTCTTCTCCTGCGCCGGCACCGTCGAGAAAACGCCGCACTCCGTCATCGCCAAGCGCCTTCTTGGCCGGCGAGGCGACACCGTCCGGGGTCCGTTTGAACCACAGCACGCCGGCGGCGCCGTGCGGACGGACAATTTCGGACAGACCGTCGAGCTGTTTGCGGGAGAGCGCTGCGCCGCCTGGTAGTACCAGGCCCTTGACCCTGCCTTCGGCAGCGGCCTGCTCGAGGATTTTGAAGCCACAGCCTTCGGCGAGGGAGCCGAGTTCGACCAGCTCGAGACCGAAGCGAGTATCGGGGCGGTCGGTGCCGAACCGTTCCATGGCCTCGCGGTAGGTGAGGCGGGGGAACGGAGTCTGGGGTTCGATGCCGACGATGGGGAAAATGCATGAGTAGAGCCCTTCGATGAGGGTGAAAATGTCTTCCTCACACACAAACGACGCTTCGATGTCGACCTGGGTGAACTCCGGCTGCCGATCGGCACGCAGATCCTCGTCCCGGAAGCAGCGGGAAATCTGCATATAGCGCCCACAGCCGGCGACCTGGAGGAGTTGTTTGAAGAGCTGTGGTGACTGCGGCAGGGCGTAGAACGACCCCTTGTGGATCCGCGACGGCACCAGAAAGTCGCGCGCACCTTCCGGCGTCGACCTGGTCAGGATCGGGGTTTCGACATCGATGAAACCCATTTCGTCGAAATATTTGCGGACCTCGGCAACCACCCTGTGGCGCAAGACAAGGTTGGAGATCATCTCCGGCCGTCTCAGATCGAGGTAGCGATGGGTGAGGCGGAGCTCTTCGGAGGCATTGACCCGGTCCTCGACCACAAAGGGCGGGGTTTCGGCCGCGTTGAGAACTTCGAGCTCCTCGACCTTGATTTCGATTTCGCCGCTCGCCAGCTCGAGGTTGGCCTGACCCTCCGCACGTTCGCGGACCTCACCGGTCACACGGACGACGTCCTCGGCTGAAAGCTGCTCACCCTGAGCCACCATCGAGTCTTCGAAGACGAGCTGTAAGAACCCGCTTCGATCGCGAAGATCGACAAAGACCAGGCCGCCAAGATCCCTGCGGCGCCTCACCCAACCCACAACCTCCACCCGTTCGGCGAGGTTGTCGCGGCCGAGGCTCGCGCACCAGGGTCTGTCCCACGCGCTTGTCGTCATGCTTCTCTCCGTTTAGCCATTAAGTTCCCGTTCCCGACTTGTCCCGGCGTAGCCCGAAGGGCGAAGCCGGATCCCGACGACAAGGTCGTTCACGTCTCGACATCAACACCTATCAGACGCGCAACAAAATCCGGCACCTTCTCCAGCGTCACCGTCTCCTGCTCGCCCTTGTCGAGATCACGGACAATCGCCGTACCGTCAGAGATCTCGTTCTCGCCCAGAATCACGGCCGCCTGCGCGCCGATCTTTCCGGCCCACTTGAAGCCCGCCTTGAGTGACCTGTCCGTGACTTCAGTCTGCGCCGAGATGCCACGTTGAACGAGTTTGCGAGCAATTGCCAACGCGGCCGCGTTTGTAGTTTCGCCGATCGGCAAAACTGCGACCACCGGTCGATCGAGGACCCGGCGGCGGAACGGCTCGGGCAGGACCTCGATCAACCGATCCTCACCGATCGCGAACCCGGTCGCGGGCACCTGCGAACCGCCAAGATCCGAGATCAGCCGGTCGTAACGACCACCGCCGCAGATCACCGTGTTCTCTCCAAGCTGCGGTGACACGACCTCGAAGACGGTTCGCAAATAGTAGTCAATTCCGCGGACTAGCCGAGGAGCACGTTGTACCGGGATCTCGAGTGACGCGAGGCCATTTTCGACCGCCTCGACGTGGGCACGGGCCTCGTCGCTCACGACCTCGGCAACGGGCGTTGTGTTGGCCACCAGCTCGCGGCACCGGGGTACTTTGCAGTCGAGGATCCGCAAGGGGTTGGCGTCCCACCGGCGCTGACAATCCGCGCAGAGCTCGGCGCGGTGTGATTCGAGCTCGGCCTTGAACCCTTCGATAAAACGGGGGCGATCTTCCGGGTCACCGAGATTGTTGATGACAATCACCAGGTCATCGAACCCGAGCTCCGTCAGGAAGCTGTGGAGCGCGAGCAGAACCTCGACATCGGCCTGTGGTGTGGCGGCGCCGATGAGCTCGATACCGATCTGCGCAAACTGTCGATAGCGGCCGCGCTGCATCTTCTCGTAGCGAAACATCGGCCCGAGATAGCTCAGGCGGAGTGGCATCGGTCGCTGGCCGAGCCCGTTCTCGATATAGGCTCGCGCGACCCCGGCCGTACCCTCGGGCCGGAGGGTCAACGATCGGCCCTTCCGGTCGGCAAAGGTGTACATCTCCTTGCTTACGATGTCCGTGTCCTCACCGACTGAACGCACGAACAGTTCGGTGGGCTCCAGCAACGGCAGTCGAATCTCCTCGTATCCAAAGCCACCGAAGATCCGATTCGCGACCGATTCAACCTCGACCCACAGCCTGGATTCAGGCGGCAAAATGTCGCGGGTCCCCTTCACCTTGCGAATCATCGATCACTCCCCAGGATCGAAAACGGCGGCTCTGAAGCGCCCGCCGAGCCGATCCACAGCCCGTCGTTGACCTCGCCCGTGATCGACCCGACACCCCGCCATCGTGAGCTGGACTCGTGCCGTCGTAGACGGAGATCGCACGCTACCATACGCCCTCCTTGGACAGCAACTTCCAAGCCGAAATTCCGTCCCGCAAGCGCCCGTAAATCAGGGGGTTGTGGATCCATCAAAAATGCACCCCTATGCCAACGGCCTCAAAATGAAAGACATCCAAGGAAATCATTGATAAATAAACACTTAACCTGATTCGCCCAAAGAGGCCTCGAAGACAGGAAGTGTTTGCGTTTACATTGCCTTAACGTGTTTTCCACAATGTTTTCCACAGGTGTCTCCACATTTGCGCGCACGGCCGATTGAGCGCCTCAAACGAAGCTAATATCTGTCCGGGTAGGGCTCCTCCCAGACACACGCCCCGGGACGCAGAATTTCGGGCTCTCCTCGACTGAGATCGACCAACGTGCTCGGCAAACCGCCCGCCGTGGCACCGGCGTCGAGCGCAAGATCGGGAGGCTCGGCCAATGATGCCAGCGCTCCGTCGACGGTCGTGCATGGAGGATCGCCGTGGCGGTTGGCCGAGGTCGCGGTGAGCGGCCCGAGTCGATAGAGCAGGGCTCGTAGCTCGACATGTCCGGGGATGCGCACGGCCAGCGTTCCGCTCCGAGCCGCCGGCACTTCGCCCACGGTTGTCAGGACGACGGTCAGCGCCGCCGGCCAAATGCGCGCCAGTTTGACCCTGAAGGTCTCCGGAACCACCACCAGCGACTCCAGCTGCTTCCAGTCGGCGCACAGGACCGGCAGACCGAGCTCCGCCGGCCGGTCTTTTAAGGTGAATATTCGGGTCACGCCCGTCTCGCTCCAAGGGTTGGCCCCGAGGCCGTAGAAGCTCTCGGTGGGCAGGAGAAGAACGCCGCCCTGGGCGACCGCCGCCCTCGCCGTCTCAACCACCTCTGCCACATCACCGGGTTCGACAAACGGGAGTCGGATCACGGCCGTTCCAGCAATACGCGAGCGTGGGCCCTGGCCGATTCTGTCAGCTCGCCCCCGGCCAGCATTCGCGCCACCTCGGCTTCCCGTTCATGGCCATCGAGGACGGCGACCCGCGTCGTTGCGCGTCCCTCGTCGACCACCTTCTCGATCCGAAAATGACTGCTCGCCGTCGCCGCCACTTGCGGCAGGTGAGTTACCACCAGGACCTGGTCGTCCGCCGCGAGATCGGCGAGCAGCTCAGCGAGAGCTGCCGCCGTCGCGCCACCCAAGCCTGAGTCCACTTCGTCGAAAAGCAGGCTCAATCCGCCTGTGGATCGCCGCCTCCGCAGCACCGTCCGGATCGCGAGATGGACGCGCGAAAGTTCTCCTCCGGAGGCGATCCGCGCCATCGGTCGCGGCTCCTCGCCGGGGTTGGCGGCAATCAGGAGCACACACTCATTGACTCCGCCAGCGTCAAACGCGACCAATTCGCCGTCCCTCATCAGAGGGCTTGATGCATCGGCCCGCGGTTGCCACTGAAACTCGAGCCGGGTCCCATCCATGGCGAGATGGGCCAGAACTCCCTCGACCTCGCTTGCGAGCTCGTCGCCGGCTGCCAACCGTGCTTCGTCGAGCTTTGCGGCGCTGGAGTCGAACTCGGCCAGTGCCTCCTCGGCCGCGGCCGCGGCGTGATCGAGACGTTCCTCGACCGACTCGATCTCCCCCCGTTCGCGAATCAGGGCGTCCCGATGGGCGAGGACATCCGACAGGTTCGAGCCATACTTCAGCATCAGTTGTTCGAGGGCGTGAAGTCGAGACTCGGCAGATTCCAGCTCGCCGGGATCGGCGTTCGCGTCGTCACCCAACGCCTGCACCTCACGCACGACTTCCTCGACGTGGACCCGCGCCTCTCCGAGTCCTTCGACCCCACCCGTCAGAGGCACACCACATTCGGCAATGGCCGCAATCTCGCGCTCGGCGCGGGCGAGTTCATCGACCACCGATGACTCTCCCTCACTGAGGCGATCGAGGAGGGACGACGCGAGTTCGGCAAGCTGAGCCGCGTTGCGAAGCACCAGCCGGCGGCGCCTCAGCTCGTCGTCCTCTCCCTCGGACGGACCGACGCCCTCGATCTCCTGGAGCTGGAAGGTGATGGTGTCGAGGCGATCGCGTCGTGTCGCCTGTTGTATTCGCAGCCGTTCGAGCTCGGCGTCCGTCTCACGCCAGATAGCGAAACACCGTGCTGTCTCTTCAAGCACGTCCTCGTGCGAGCCAAAATCGTCCACCAGACGACGTTGCACCTCGCCATCCGCGAGACCATGTTGCTCGTGCTGACCGTGGATCGAGAGCAGATACGGAGCGATCTGCTGCAGGGCGCCGGCGGTGACCGCCACATCATTGATCCATGCGCGGCCGCGACCGCCCTCAGTCACCTCTCGACGGAGAACGACGGCTTCCGACAGTGGAACGCCGAGATCGTCAAAAATCGCTTCCATCGGCGATTCGGATTCGACGGTGAAGACCCCTTCGACGCGCAGCCGATCATCGCCAGTCCGAACCATGTCCGACTGAGCGCGCTGACCACCGAGCAGCTTCAGCGATTCAACGAGCAGAGATTTCCCGGCACCGGTCTCGCCGGTGAGCACGGTAAAGCCAGCATCGAGCTCGAGCTCTATAGCCGAGATAATGCCGAGGCCACGAACAGACAGTCGTTCGAGCATTGGCGTTCATCCTAGCCCGCACTATTCATGAAGTCACTACTGCTCTCGGACGAGGTACAATCGGGCCCTCCCTGGAGGTCGCCATGAGCCATCCGCCCACCGCTGTGGTCCGTGCCCTGGATTCCGTGGAAGCGGTTCCCGTCCCGCGCTGCCGAGGCGCGTCGCTGAAGGTCCTGCTCGGCCCGGAAAGCGGGGTCCCGAACTTCATCACCCGTCATTTCACTCTCGAGCCGGGAGGCCGCATTCCGTGCCATCGTCATGACGGCATCGAACACGAGCAGGTCGTTCTCGAGGGCACGATGGTCCTGGGACTCGACTCGCGCGAGGTCGAGGTCGGTCCAGGCGACAGCGTGTTCATCCCGGCCGGAGTCGGTCACTGGTACGAAAATCGCGGAACCGCCCCTGTTCGGTTTCTGTGTGTCGTACCTCACACCGCCGACTACCAGACACAGTGGTTAGAGGAACCGGCCGAGTGAATTCGGCATTCGGAATTCGGAATTCGGAAATCCCGCCTGACCCCCCGGATCAAACCGAAACAAGGAGACCGTGCACGGTCGGGCTGAGCGGGGGCCTGGCAACTGGCAAATCGACGGTGGCCAGGATCCTCGCCGCTCGAGGGGTCCCCATATTTGATGCAGACGCAACCGTCCACGATCTTTACGAACCTGGCCGCGCGGGCGCAGCTGCTGTCGCGACTCTATTCGGTGACGCCGCCCTCGACGCCGAGGGCGGCGTCTCGAGGGCCGTTCTTTCGGAAATGGTTCTCGGCAACACTTCAGCCCGCCTTCGCCTCGAAAGTGTCATCCATCCGCTGGTTCGTGAGGCGGTACGGGAGTGGCTCGAGGCGAACAGTGATCGGCCGGTAGCCGTGGTCGAGGCTGCTCTGCTCGCGGAAACCGGATACTTCCGGGAATACGACGTCTTCATGGTCGTGTGGTGTGAGCAACACCAACAGTTGCAACGCGCCCTCAACCGGGGTGTGCCAGCCGAGCGAGCGCGCGGCCTGATCAATGCGCAGCTCCCGATGGCTGAAAAAAAGGAAATCGCAGACATCCTGGTAGACAACCGCGGCGATCTCGAGAATCTCTCTGACGAGGTCGACCGTGCGTGGTCGCAGGTTCACCGATTGTGCGCGGAACGCCCCTCGCGCCGAGAGTGAGTCCGGCCTATCCGCGGCGGGACTTCGCCGCGCTGACGGTGTTGGCCATCAACATGGCGATGGTCAGCGGGCCGACACCACCGGGCACCGGCGTCACGCGACCCGCAATCGGCAGGACACGGGTGAAATCGACGTCTCCGGCGAGCACTGCGCCGCGCTTTTCAAAGGCGGCGATCTTCTTCTCGTTACCCGGGTAGAGCTGGTCGACAGTCTCGCGGTCGGTAATCCTGTGCATGCCGACATCAACCACCACCGCTCCATCGGCCACATGTTCCGGCCCGATCAGCGATCGCACCCCCACCGCCGCAATCAAAATGTCCGCCTGGCGCGTAACCGCCGCCAGATCGCGGGTGCGAGAGTGGCAGATCGTCACCGTGGCGTGGGCGTGGAGGAGGAGCATCGCGATCGGTTTGCCGACAATATCCGAACGCCCCACCACGACCGCGCGACGACCCGAAATCTCGATCTCCTCGCGCCGCAGCATCTCCATGACGCCCGCCGGGGTGCACGGTACCAGCCGCGGCCGGCCTTGCTGCAAGAGGCCAACGTTTTCCGGATGGAGACCATCCACGTCCTTTGCGGGAT
>Ga0316193_10003981_pt1 | contig 10794 bp, 9 predicted proteins | sample MerIslsedime2_MG_FD_207735 | JGI IMG/M metagenome (GOLD analysis project Ga0316193, IMG submission 207735) | Coastal sediment microbial communities from Maine, United States - Merrow Island sediment 2 | ecosystem: Environmental > Aquatic > Marine > Coastal > Sediment | place: USA: Maine... | reverse complement strand
GGTGCGCAGATCGAGCGGCCGGTTGGCCACCGCGATGCCCAGCGCGTCGAAATTGATGGCCGGGTTCGGATGATCGTAACCGAGGCTCGCCGGAATGTGCCGATGATGAAGGACGAGTGCCGTCTTGATCAGCCCGGCGATGCCGGCCGCTGGCTCAAGATGCCCGATATTGGTTTTTACCGAGCCGATGGGGAGCGGGAATGCGGGCTGGCGCCTGCCGAAAACGGCACCGATCGCGTTGGCCTCGATCGGATCGCCGACCAGCGTGCCCGTGCCGTGCGCCTCGATATAGTCGACAGCGTCTGGCGTGATGCCGGCGCGTTCCGCAACGCAACGCATCATCGCAATCTGGGCATCGAGACTAGGCTCCGTGATCGAGCCGGTGCGGCCATCCTGATTGACCGCGGTTGCATCGATCACGGCATAGATTCGGTCCCCCGCAGCGAGTGCAGAATCGAGCCGTCGCAACACGACGACACCGACGCCTTCGCCGCGCACGAAGCCGTCGGCACCTGCATCGAACGCGCGGATCCGGCCAGTCGGCGACAGCATGTGCGCGCGGCTGAATGTTACGAACATGCGCGGGTCGAGGAGGATATTGACGCCGCCCGCAAGCGCCATATCGCAGGAGCCGTCCGCCAGGTGCCGGCACGCAGTATCGACGGCGACGAGCGACGACGAGCATGCGGTATCGACGCCCATGCTCGGACCAGGCAGATCGAGCCGATTGGAAATGCGGTTGGCGACGATCGATAGCGCCGTTCCAGTGCCGGCGTGCCTATCGCCGTGGCCAGTTCGATAGCGCTGCAACAGGCCGTAGTCGACGTTAGACACGCCGATGAACACACCGGCTCGGCCGCGCCGCAGCTCATCGAGGGGCAATCGCGCATCCGATACCGCCTCACACGCTACCATTAGCAACAACCGCTGCTGCGGGTCCATCGCATCGGCCTCACGCGGCGAGAGGCCGAAGTAGGCGGCGTCAAACGCGCGAATATCGCCTAGGAATCCGCCCCACTTGGAGTAGGCCCGGTTGGTCAGGTCCGGTCTAGGATCAAAGAAGCCGTTGAGGCTCCATCGGTCGCGGGGGATTTCGGTGATACTGCTGCGCCCGTCGCCGAGCAATGACCAGAAACTCTCCGCGTCATGGGCGCCACCAGGAAAGCGACAGCCGATGCCAATGATGGCGATGCGCTCCACTTTCGGGTCCTTCTATTGCCTCTTGGCAGCGACGACAGTTACGTTAATATATGAAAATGTTTGAATGCAAGGCGTGTTCACGGCGCCTCGACACCACTCAACGACGGAGCCTCGTTAGATGAGCTGGATGCAGAGACTCCGTGCGATCGAAGCGCTGGAGGACGGCGATTTTGATCCGATTCTCGTTGCAGAAATGGAGGATCTTGCAGCCGGTGTTCAACCGCACTCCAGGGAACCGGCCGTTCCGAGAGCGATCAGATTCTCGACGCCCACCTTCAAGGAGTATTCGACCTCCGAGATGAAGGGCTGTGGCAAGAACTCATTTCCGGCATTCTCAGTAACGGCGGGGGCTTGCGCGCTGGACTGCGACCACTGCCAGGCCAAGATCCTGGAGCCGATGATCCCGGCGACGTCGCCGGAAATTCTCGATCGGAAGGTGCGCGATCTCATCCTGCTCCAGGATCTGCAGGGGTTCCTGCTGTCAGGCGGTTCCAACCGCCGCAACGAGATCAAGTACGAAAAATACCTGCCGGTCGTCGAAGGCATCAAATGCGACTACCCTCACCTCAAGATCGCGATTCACACCGCACTGCTCGACGAACCTCGCGCCAAGGCGATGGAAAGCGCCGGCGTCGATACCGCGATGATGGATGTGATTGGTTCGCCCGAGACAATCCGCGACGTCTATCATCTCGAGCGTACTGTCGACGAGTTCGAGGCCACGCTGGCTGCCCTGTGCTCGACGGGCATGGAAGTGGTGCCACACATCGTCATAGGTCTGCACTACGGTCGCATTCTCGGCGAAGCGAACGCGCTCGACATCTGCGCGCGCCACGGTGTTCATTCGCTGGTTTTGGTCGTGGTCATGCCTTTTTATGCGCGGGCTGGCACCTTTGTGACGCCCGAGACCGGCGACGTTGGCCGTATCTTCATTGAGGCGCGTCGCCGGCTTCCAGACAAGCAAGTGCTGCTCGGCTGCGCGCGTCCCGCGGGTATGCACAAGCGGGTCACCGACGCTTATGCCGTGATGGCAGGCCTCGACGGAATTGCATTTCCAGCTGACGGTGCGGTGGCGCTCTGCGAAGCAATCGGCCGCCCATTCGAGCAGCAGCACGCCTGCTGTTCGATCAAGATCGGCGGCAATATGCAGGCGCGTCCGATAGCAACCGCGGGTGCGGGATAGGGGATAGGACATGAGCTGTCTGAAACGTGAAGTCGCACTTCCCTCAGCCCAGGGAACCAATGGCCTCGATTTCAATGCCCTCGAGGCAATGATCCCACGCGCACCAGAGCCAACCCCGCGCGGAGCGAAGAACGGCGGCCGCGTCAAGCTCGCCAACGTCCCGCCGGAAGGCGTGTATCTGCCTAACAATAACCGGCTTGTACCACATATGCGCTCCCCCGAGTATGTACAGATGTCGACGGCCGCTGCGATCACGCTTGGGATAATGGCGGGCAAAATGCACGGCTGCTCATGCACCCGCTGTCTGAACCTGCTGCTCAGCTATCCGGAAGGCTGCCGCGCCAACTGCGCCTATTGCGGGCTTGCGCGCCACCGAGAAGCCGACCGCGACTATGCCGATCGCAATTTTATTCGCGTCGACTGGCCGGCGGTGCCGATGGCGCAGATCGTGGATAAGGTCTCCAGCGATGGCGACAAGACGCCATTCCACCGCATGTGCATCTCGATGATCACGCATCCCAACTCGGACGCCGACACAGTAACCGTCCTCAAGCAATGGACCGACCGGATTGACCCCGCGACGGTGCCGGTCTCGATCCTGTCCAACCCGACGACGATGTCGCGCTCCGACTTGGTGACGCTGCATGGGCTTGGCGCCGACATCTTCACCGTCGCGCTCGATGCGGCGACGCCGGAAATCTTCGATCGCACGCGCGGCAAGGGCGTGCAGTCCCCCCACTCCTGGGCGAAATACTGGGAAATTCTCGAGGACGCGCGCGATATATTTGGCAATCAGAAGTTCGGCGCGCACATCATCGTCGGCATGGGCGAGACGGAGCACGACGTTCTGGCGCTCGTCCAGCGCCTTGTCGACATGGGCGGCCATAGCCACATGTTTTGCTTTTTCCCGGAGAAGGGCTCGCTGATGGACCACTTGCCGGCAACGCCGCGCGACCAGTGGCGGCGGGTGCAGCTCGCACGCTATCTGATCGACTACCGCGCCGTGCGCGTCGAGCAAATGCGGTTCGACGAGGCGGGCCGCGTGAGCGACTTCGGTATCCCCGAGGCCGAACTGGAGGAGATCATCGATCAGGGGCTGGCATTCCGCACGAGCGGTTGCCCCGGCAAAGTTCGCGAGGATCTCTCCGCCTGCGACCGGCCATATGGCGATAGCCCGCCGTCGAATATCGCGAGCTACCCGTTCCAACCCGCGTCTGCCGACCTCCGAAAAATTCGCTATCAACTCGGGATGGAGAAACCCGGGGAGGTGTACGTCGAGGGCGAGGAGATCGAGGTCGAGCGTCCTTAGGCCATGAGCATAAAGTTCCGAGTCATCGATACCGGAGTCCGCGACGGCCGCTTGCAGATCGCGTTCGACGAGGCACTGATCAATCTGCACAAGTGCGGCAAGTCGCCAGACACAGTGCGTTTTATGCGCTTTCCGCCAACCGTACTGGTCGGGCGCCATCAAGCCGTAAGCCACGAGCTGAAACTTGATCACGTGCGTAGCAATGGCATGGGTATCGTGCGCCGGATCACCGGCGGCGGCGCCATCTATCTCGACGAGGGACAAGTCGGCTGGGAAATCGTGCTGTCGCGCCGCCGCCTGCCGCTGCCGACGCTAGGCGACTATACCACCAGGATCTGCGAAGCGGTGGCAGATGGATTGTCCCGGACTTTCAGAATCGATGCTCGCTTCCGGCCGCGCAACGACATCGAGGTCGACGGGCGGAAGCTCGGCGGCACCGGCGGATATTTTGACGGAGATACGCTGATCTATCAGGGCACTGTTCTCATCGACGTCGATCCATCTGCGATGATGGCATGCCTCAACGTCCCCGCGCCGAAGCTCGCGAAGCGCGACCTGGATAAGTCCGAGGCTCGCGTAACGACTCTTAAATACCTTCTTGGCCGCGCCCCCGAAATCGATGAGGTTCATGGCGCCGTGCTTTTTGCTCTGGAGACCAAGCTTGGGTTGAGTTTCAACCATGAGGCCCCCACGGACGAAGAGGAGACGTTGGCGCTAGCCAGGTTCAACGAAGAGATCGGCACCGACGAATTCGTGTTCTCAATCGATAATCCGCGACGTGAGGACGTGTTCGAAGCCACGACGACCTCGCCGGGAGGCACCGTGTCCGCATTCGTTCGGCTGGAGGGCGAAGGACAAGCCCGCAGAATTCGTGAGGTACTATTAACGGGCGACTTCTTCGTGACGCCGCCCCGCATGGTGCACGATCTGGAAGCCCACTTGCGCGGCGTTCCCGCACGCGAAGTCGGGACCTCCGTAGATTGGTTCTTCAACGCCACCAAACCCGATTTGCTGACCATTGCGCCGGCTGATTTCAAGAACGCAGTCGAACGCGCCGTGGCGGATGGGTCATGAAGTATCTTTCGATCATTCAGCACACCCAGTCCGAATTTCTCGGCCACATCGAGGACCACCTCGAGGGCCGAGGCATCCGCTTCGGCTACAGCCGTCCTTTCACCAGTGGTGGCATGCTGCCGGACGTTTCGACAATCGGTGATGGTCTTGTCCTGGTAGGAGGCGGGTCTTGGGGAACTGCTACAAAGGATCGGCTGCTGCCGACGTTGGACGCAGAGGTTCGCCTGACGAGAGCATGCCTGATGTTGGGCAAGCCGGTGCTGGCGCTTGGGTTGGGGAGCCAGATTCTTGCGATTGCGGCCGAAGGTGGTTCTGTCGAAAAACCCCTGACGCTTTCCGTGAGCACCGCCCGGCGAGTCAAGGATGGCGCACTGGCCGGTCGCCTTCCCGCCGAGTTCCCAATCATCATGTATGGACGCGACCGGGCCACCCCGCCAAGCTATGCGGAGATTTTGGCGGAGGACAACGCCGGCTTTCCCGCTCTTTTCCAGATTGGTCCGAACGCGTTTGGCTTTGCAGGCCATCCCGGTCTCAGGCCGGCCATGATTGAGGACTTGATCATGGAGTCGGACGAGGCGCCTCCAGATGCGGATAAGATCTTACCAGGCCTCGCATCGATCGCCGTCGAGATCGAGGATGCGCTTGTGCCCATCATGACCGGCGTGATCGAGTTGACGGGCTGGATGCGTTCATAGCAGACGCAGGCCCGCCCCATGGTGCCGCCCAAGCGAATTGGCAAACAATAGAATTCATAAATGCGAATATTTGCTTGTAAGGAGATATACAGCAGGCTAGCATAGGCGATGCGCGCGGATGGTTTGAGCGCTCAACGAACGATGCCCATTCTGCCGGCGACAAAAAATGGCCGTGGCAGAGGAGGAGCGAAATTGGCCACGAAACTTCTAATCGTGATGGCGAATACCGATCCGCGCAATGGCGAGGAGCTAGGCGCCCCGTTTTTCCAAGCTTCAGTCGCAGCCGCAATGGACTACGACGTCGAGGTGATCTGCACAGCGACATCGGGCAGCCTGATGAAGAAGGGCGTGGCCGAGAAGCTCTTCGTCAAGCAGGGCAGCCCGAAGAGCGTCTATGACTTCATCAAGGACGCACACGAAGCTGGCGTGAAGTTCTACTGTTGCTCCCCCAACCTCGATCTTTTCGACATGAGCAAGGATGACCTGATCCCCGAGTGCTCCGGCATCGTCGGCGGCGCCTACATGATCGAAGAGGTCATGGAGGGCGACTGCAAGGTGCTGACATATTGATAGAGATCAGTTCTAGCTGAGGCAGCGCATATGGCTGACGGCTCCGCCACCAGAGTCCAGGACTTCATCGGCGACCCTGTGAGCGAGACGCCGATGGTGCCGCGCGCAAAGCTGGAAGAGATCTTCCAGGATCTTCAGGCCGATCTTCGCTTCGATCACGAACTCAACGGCTGCCTGAACTGCGGCATCTGCACCGCTACGTGCCCGGCTGCACACTATTACGACTTCTCCCCGCGCGAGATCGTGCAGCTGCTGTGGACCGAGAACCTGGACGGCATCTACGATGCCATGCAGGAGAAGATCTGGTCGTGCGCGCAGTGCTACACCTGTGCCGCGCGCTGCCCGTTCAAGAACTCGCCCGGCGGCCTCGTCATGTTGATGCGCGAAGTGGCGATCAAGCATAAGATGCAGTCGGCCAAGGACGTGCTGCGCCCGTTCAGCCGCGTCATGCTTAAGCTGGTTTCGACCGGCAACCAGCTTGCACCCGACATGATCAACCCGCAGCACTTCGCTGATTGGGGGCCCAACATCTCCAAGGTCGACGCGCCCCTGAAGCTGCTGCGCAAAGCGATCCCGATGGCGACGCTAAACACGACGGAGACGGCTTGGGAAGTGAACCTCAAGACCTCCGTCGAACTCTATACAATCTGGGAGATGACGGGCGTTCTGGACCAGCTCGAGGGCATCGACGAGAACCTGTTCGATGTCATCACCGACATTATGGAAGAGAAGCGAGAGGACTGGGCGGATTTCCTGGAAGAGCAGGAAGATGAGGATTGATGCGGGTCTTTTTTGGATGCCGACTGTGGCTGAAGCGGTTGCCGACGCCTGAAATGAAATGAGGAACTGACGATGAGCACCGACAACAAGGATCGCCCCGGCCAGCCGGTCGAAAAGTTCACCGGTCATGGCAGTGAATGGCGGCCATCGAACCTCACCCCGACGGAAGCCCAGCGCGCCACCGCCTGGGTCGAGCAGCGCATCGACAGGCGCTCGATGCTGACAAATAAGGATCGCGTCGCGGACGTGCGCGATGAAATGTGGCAGCTTGAGAAGGACGGCCAGATCGTGGTGCATCGCATCACCGACCAGCACAAGCCGGTCGAGGCGAAGACGCTCTATGGCTGGACGAAGCGCATCCCGACGACGCAGCTGTGGCATCACAAGAGCTGCGGCCAGTGTGGCAACATTCCCGGATACCCGGTGTCGCTGCTGTGGCTAATGAACAAGATGGACATCAAGTACATCGACGAGACCGACCAGACGAGCTGTACGGCGTGGAACTACCACGGCTCCGGCATCGGCAATCTGGAAAGCCTCGCCGCGGTCTTCCTGCGCAACTTCCATCAGGCCTACGTTGCGGCCAAGGCGCAGGGCCTGCCCGAGGGCTACTACTATCCGCTCGTGCACTGTGGCACCTCGTTCGGAAATTACAAAGAGGTTCGCGGGTATCTCATTCACTCCGCCACGCTGCGGGAAAACGTGACCAAGATCCTCGGCAAGATCGGTCGTCTCGTCGATGGCAAGCTGCTGATCCCGGAGGAGGTCGTACATTACTCGGAGTGGCTGCATGTAATGCGCCACGAGATCAAGAAGCATCAGGTGATCGACGCCTCAAACGTGCGCGCGACGATCCATCCGGCGTGCCACGTCTACAAGATGGTTCCGGAGGATGCGATCTACGACGAGACGGTGCTGGATGGAAACCGCGTCGCGGTCTCAACCGGTCTCGTCCAGGCGCTCGGCGCACAGGTGATCGACTACAAGACCTGGTACGATTGCTGCGGCTTCGGCTTCCGCCACATCATTTCGGAGCGCGAATTCACCCGCTCGTTTGCTATCGACCGCAAAATCCGCGTCGCGGTGGAGGAGGCTAAGTCCGACGTGATGATCGGCCACGACACGGGCTGCATTACCACGCTCGACAAGAACCAGTGGATTTCCAAAGCCGGCGCCGAAGGCACGGCGGTGGAGCTTCCAGTCCTGGCCGACTGCCAGCTCGCGGCACTGCTATGCGGAGCCGACCCTTACAAGATCGTACAAACGCATTGGCACGCGAGTCCGGTAGAGACGCTGCTCGAGAAGCTCGGCATCGACTGGCGGTCCAAGAAGGCCGAATTTGAGACTTATCTTGAGCAAATCCAGACCGGCGCTGCAGACCAGCTCTACGATCCACGTCTTCGCATCACGAGCGGCCCAGGGTTCAAGCCGTTCAAGCGGGAAGTAAGCTTGCCGCCGCCGGAAGAGTAGAAATTCGCGTTAAGCGGCACCTTCCCGAGGACGAGGGCGTCAGACAATGGTGAGGGGCGGCTCTTCTGCCTTCTCCTCGAATATCCGCTCCTCTCAAAGAAACTATCAGCGCCCGCAGCAAGCTGCTTTCCGCGTGCGCATTTGGAAAGCAGAAAGGATAGCGAATGAGCAAGCCCATACTGATTGTTGGCGGCGGACCTGCTGGCCTTGCAGCGGCACACGCTGTTGCGAGCATTGGCCACCGCAGCGTACTGGTCGAGAAGGCAGAGATCTTCGGTGGGGCGCCAATCCAGTCGGGCTACGCGAAGCTTGTGCCATCGGGACTGTGGGCGAAGGACGCGATCGGCGGCATGGTGCGCCGCGTCGAGAACAATTCGCAGATCGATAAGAAACTCAACACGGTCGTCAAAACGTTCGACGGCACGCCGGGAAATTTTGTCGCCGAGCTGTCGGACGGGACGCGCGTCGAGGCGGGCTCTGCGATCCTGACCACCGGGTTCACCCATTTCGACAGCGTCAACAAGCCTGAGTGGGGCTTCGGCCTGTTTCCCGATGTTGTGACGACCACGCAGGTCGAGCAGATGATCTCGAGCGGCAAAGGCGTTCGCTGCCCATCGGACAATCGCAAGCCGAAGCGCGTTGCGATCCTGCTGTGCGTTGGATCGCGCGACCGACAGATCGGCCGCGAGTGGTGCTCAAAGATCTGCTGCACCGTATCGGCGAACCTGGCGATGGAGATCCGCGAGGAGCTGCCCGAGACCCACGTCTATATCTATTACATGGATATCCGCACGTTCGGTCACTACGAGACGGATTACTATTGGAAGAGCCAGGAAGAGTTCAAGGTCAAGTACATCAAGGCCCGCATCGCCGAGGTGACCAGCGACGGCAAGCAACTCATCGTAAAGGGCGAGGATACGCTGGTGAAGCGGCCCATCACGATTCCGTTCGACCTGGTGGTCCACGCTATCGGCATGGACCCCAACGTCGACAACATGACCCTGTCGGCGGTATTCCGCGTCGATCTACACAAGCAGGGCTTCATCGCGCGCAAGGACACCTATGGCGTGATGGGCGCGACATCGCGCGCCGGCGTCTTCGTGGCAGGTGCTGCCATCGGCCCGGAAACGATCGACGACAGCATCGCACAGGCAAATGCGGCGGCACTGAATGCAATTGCGGCCGCAACCGGCAATAACCTACAGGCGGCGGAGTAGGCGGCGTGATGGCGAGCTTGGCTGCCAACTCATCCATATCGCCGCAGCGACCGGTGCTTGAGCTTTCCGGCCCGAAGTTGCGCATTGCGTTCGAGACGTTGGTCAATGCCTCGGAGGCAGTCGGCGGGATCGAGCAGTTCGTCGAAGCCGTAAAGCTCAAGTCAAAGGTGTGCCAGGAGCTGCTTGGTGAGGGCAAGGCCGCCACCGTCGTCCGTGCCGAATTTGAGCAGCTGGTCCAATTGATGGCCACCGTGCGCCGACGTCTCAGGCGATTGATCGACGACCAAGGCTGGCCCAAGGTGCAGGCAGCGATTGCAGCACTGCTTGACCAGGCGACGGATACAACGATTGCGGACAAAAGCGTCGCGGCCTTCGTGAAAACCTTTCCCGACAGCAGGGGGAATCGCTTCACCCGTGATCTCGCAGCGGAGATCCTCCACAATGTGCTGCCGGAGCACTACCCCCTGATGCAGCGCTGGGTGTGGGACACGAAGACCAACTCCGGCGTCATCCGCGAGATCTGGCACGGTGATGACGTCGACCACATGGTGATCGACATTGCCGACGGCTACGAGACATTCCTCGTGCTGCGCGAGGAGTTGTCACAGTTCCTATCCGACAACGGTGTGTTCCGCGACATGCTCTGGCACGTCGACTTGCTGTGCGCGCAAGTCTACGGCGACTACATCAACGCGCAAGGCGGCGCCTGGCTCAAGACGGAATTTGGGTCCGATAGTGATCCGCTGGAGCACACCCGTCGCATCATGGGTCTCGACCGCGTTGCGGGCAAACGAGCAAGCAAGGGCAACGCGCTCGATGGCACCGCAGAGACCGTTTCACCAACCAAACTTCTTTCCTGAGGACGACGCGATATGCCTATTCACGAAAAATCGCTGATCCGTCCAGAGAACATCACGACCCATGATGAGCTTGTGATCGAAGGCGTGGATGTTTCCGGCCACTGGTCGACGTTCATCGAGAGCCGCGTCATATCCGACTATAACGAGGCGATGGAGGAGGAGATCGCCGCGCTGCCGGGGGGAGAGAATATTCACCGCTGCTGGCAGTGCGGCTCGTGCACGAACTCGTGCACCGTTCATGCGATCGAGCCGCGATTCAATCCGCGCTACTGGATCTACCTGATCCGCACCGGTATGGAATCCGAGCTACTGCGCGACAAGGATCTCATCTGGCAGTGCGTCTCCTGCAACAAGTGCACCTACGCCTGCCCGCGCGATGTCGTGCCAGAAGGCGTGATGAAGGCAACAGCACACTGGCTGGAAATGAAGGGCCACG
>Ga0316193_10003978_pt1 | contig 10802 bp, 9 predicted proteins | sample MerIslsedime2_MG_FD_207735 | JGI IMG/M metagenome (GOLD analysis project Ga0316193, IMG submission 207735) | Coastal sediment microbial communities from Maine, United States - Merrow Island sediment 2 | ecosystem: Environmental > Aquatic > Marine > Coastal > Sediment | place: USA: Maine... | reverse complement strand
TCGGGCTGATCGGCGGATCGATCTGGGTCGCGCTGCGGATGCTCGACAAGGTCGACGGCATCTCGCTTGCACTGATGCTCGGCATCGGTGGAACGATGTTCCTCCTCCTCGGACTGCGATCGGACACCGAAGTCGCCGACAACGCACTGGAGGTCGTCACGAAGCCCTGGTGGGTCTTCTTCCTCGCCGGCGCAATCGCCATCTGCGCCATGATCCTCCCGGGGATCTCCGGGTCGTTCATCCTCGTGATGCTCGGGATGTACACCGAGGTGCTCGGCGCCGTGAACGACAGGGACTTCACCGTGCTGATCGCCTTCGCGCTCGGCTGCGTGGTCGGCTTGGCGCTGTTCTCCACGCTCCTGAACTGGCTGCTCGAGCGGTACCACCGTTGGGTGCTGGCGGCGATGATCGGCCTCATGCTCGGCTCCACCCGAGTGCTCTGGCCCTGGCCGAACGGCACGAACACCACGACGTTGAGCATGCCGAGCGACGACGTGATCATCCCGATCCTCATCGCGGTGATCGGCGCGGCCGTCGTGGTGATCGTCGACCTGCTCGCCGTCAAGTTCGTGACCGTCGAACCGCTCCACGGTCACGACCCCGAAGTCGAGCCCGCCCGCTGAGCGTTCACGATGTGGCTGACACATCGTGAACCTCAGCCGACGAGCCCGGCGAGGCGGTCGATGCCCTCGGAGAGGTCGGCGTCGCCGAGCGCGAACGAGAACCGGCCGTACCCGGCGAGCCCGAACGCCTCACCCGGAACGAAGGCCACCTTGGCCTTCTCGAGCACCAGATCCGCGAGCTCCAACGTGCTGGACGCAGTCGACCCGTCGATCGGCCGGTTCAGCAGACCCGTGAGGTCGGGATACGCGTAGAAAGCTCCCTGCGGTTCGAGACAGGTGATGCCGTCGATCGCGTTGAGCTTGGTGTACATCGTCTGCGCACGCCGGGCGAATGCGGCCCGCATCTCGACGACCGCATCGAGCGAGCCCGAGACGGCGGCGAGCGCGGCCCGCTGGCTGACGTTCGCCACGTTCGAAGTGGCGTGGCTCTGGAAATTCGTCGACGCCTTGATGATGTCGCCCGGCCCGATCATCCAGCCGACCCGCCACCCGGTCATCGCATACGTCTTGGCGACCCCATTCACGATGAGGCACTGGTTCGCCAGCTCCGGCACGACCGTCGGCATCGAGACGAACTCGTGATCGCCGTACGTGAGGTGCTCGTAGATCTCGTCGGTGATCACCCAGACGCCCTTGTCGAGCGCCCATTCACCGATCGCCTTCACCATCTCGGGCGGGCAGACCGACCCCGACGGGTTGTCGGGGCTCACGAACAGCAGCACCTTGGTGCGTTCGGTGTACGCCGCATCCAGTTGCTCGATCGTCACCTGGAAGCCGGAAGCTGCATCGGTGTCGATGATCACGGGAACCCCACCAGCGAGGGTGATCGCTTCCGGGTACGTGGTCCAGTACGGCGCCGGGCAGATCACTTCATCGCCCGGGTCGCACAGGGCGGCAAAGGCCGTGTAGACGGCGTGCTTGCCACCGTTGGTGACGAGTACCTGGGAGGCAGCACACTCGAAGCCCGAGTCACGTTGGGTCTTGTCGGCGATCGCTTGCTTCAGCTCCGGGAGACCCCCGGCCGGGGAGTACTTGTGATTCTTCGGATCTCGGCACGCCTCGACCGCGGCGTCGACGATGTGGGCGGGCGTCGGGAAGTCGGGCTCACCAGCGCCGAAGCCGATCACGCTCTCGCCGGCGGCCTGGAGGGCCTTGGCCTTGGCGTCCACGGCGAGAGTGGCGGAGGGGGCGATCGCGGCGAGTCGTTGAGAGGTGCGCTTCACCTCGCCAGCCTGCCACAGCGGATCACCCATCCCAACGACGATTCGGCCCAAACCAGCTCCCCGCGGTGAGCGGTACACGCCCAAGGCCCCTTCACCGCTCACACCCACCCCGAACCGTCCGACCTGCTGTGAGCGGTGCATGCCCCAGGCCCGCTCACCGCTCACCCCTCACCGCTCAGCGAAATCAGATCGTGGGATCTCGCTCGAGCGCCGCCATGCTTGACGACGTGAGTGCCGATCCCTCCGCCATCGTCATCCCCGCCGATCTCCTGCCGTCCGACGGACGGTTCGGGTGCGGCCCGTCCAAAGTTCGTCACGAGCAGGTCGATGCCCTGGTGGCCGCCCGCGACACGGTGCTCGGCACCTCGCACCGCAAGCCGGCGGTGAAGAACCTCGTCGGGTCCGTGCGTTCAGGTCTGAGCGACCTGTTCAGCCTCCCTGATGGTTGGGAGATCGTGCTCGGCAACGGCGGGTCCACGGTCTTCTGGGACATCGCCACGTTCGGATTGATCCGCGATCGCAGCCAACACCTCGTGTTCGGCGAATTCTCCTCGAAGTTCGCCGAGGCGGCCGCGGCAGCTCCGCACCTCGGCACGCCGACGATCGTGTCGTCGGAAACCGGCGGTCACCCCGAGGCGGTCGCCGAGGGCGGCATCGACCTCTACGCACTCACACACAACGAGACCTCGACCGGTGTGGCCATGCAGCTCCGCCGCCCGATCGGCACGAGCGCTGACGATGCACTCGTCGCTGCCGACGCGACCTCGGCCGCCGGTGGGCTCACCTGGGACCCCGCCGAGGTCGATGTCTACTACTTCGCCCCGCAGAAGTGCTTCGCCTCCGACGGCGGACTCTGGCTGGCCGCCTGCTCGCCAGCAGGCGTCGAGCGCATCGAATCCATCGGCACGAGCGACCGGTGGCGCCCGGCATCGCTCGATCTCAAGATCGCGTTCGACAACTCCACGCAGAACCAGACCTACAACACGCCGGCGGTCGCCACCCTCGTCATGCTCGACGCGCAGGTGCGCTGGATGAACGACAACGGCGGGATGGACTTCGCTGCCGGCCGCAGCGCCGCGTCGGCCGCCACGCTCTACTCCTGGGCCGAGGCCACCGACTACGCGACACCCTTCGTCAACGATCCGGCCCACCGCTCCAACGTCGTTGGCACGATCGACCTCGACGACTCCATCGACGCGAACGACGTCAACACCGCACTGCGCTCCAACGGCATCCTCGACACCGATTCGTATCGCAAGCTCGGGCGCAATCAGCTCCGCATCGGAATGTTCCCAGCGATCGAGCCGAGCGACGTCGACGCCCTGACCCACTGCATCGACCACGTCGTCTCGGCACTGCACTGACACACGGGAACTGACCCCAGGCCTCATTTCGCTGGCAGACTCCAACCATGGATTCGAGTGAGGTGCTGGAGTTCGGCACGGGCGACATCGGCGCGCTGGACCGCCCGGTGATGCTCGTCGGGCTCGAAGGATGGTTCGACGTCGGCGGCGCAGCCACCCAAGCGGTCAACGCCTTCGTCAACGCCGACCATGCCGTGACGGTCGGATCGATCGACCCGGATCCGTTCTACGACTTCACGCAGCAACGGCCACACGTGTCGATCGACGACGAGATCCGCGAGATCGTGTGGCCCACGAACGAGTTCGTACTCCAACGGAATCCAGGCCACCGGGATGTCGTCGCCTTGATCGGGGTCGAGCCACACCTCTCGTGGAGCACATACATCAGCGCGATCACGACCGTCGCCGAGGCACTCGGCTGCGAAGCCGTCGTCACCGTCGGTTCCGGCGCGGAGGCCATCCCGCACACCCGGACGCCGCCGGTCACCGGGAGTACGTCGTCGCCCGAGCTTGCACGTCGACTCGGTCTCATCGCACCGTCGTACCAGGGCGTCACGGGCGTCGTCGGCGTGTTGCAGGCCGAGCTCGAAGGCCTCGAGGTGCCATCGATCTCACTGCGCGTCGGAATCCCCCACTACCTGATGAACGCCGAGCATCCGCAGGCCGTGTCCGCGCTCGTCCGTCACGTCAGCCATGTGCTCGACGTGCCGAACACCATTGATCTCAGCGACCAGATCGACGGCTGGCGCGACGTTCACGACGAAATCGTCGCCAATGACGAGCAACTCAAGATGTACGTCCGGATGCTCGAGGCCGACTTCGACCGGCGAGCCGAAGCGCAGATCCCGACTGCCGACGACCTGGGCGCCGAGTTCGAGGAGTTCCTCCGGGACCAGCGAGACGACTGAGCGACAACACGGGTCAGACCCGTGTTGTCGTGATCGGTCGGAGTCAGGCGCTGGCCGCGGCGAAGGCGGTGTCGAGGTCGGCGATGATGTCGTCGATCGACTCGAGGCCGACGCTCAGGCGTACCAGGCCCGGCGTGACGTCGGATGCCGCCTGCTCCTCGGGTGTGAGCTGAGAGTGCGTGGTGCTCGCCGGGTGGATCACGAGGCTGCGTACGTCACCGATGTTGGCGACGTGGCTGTGCAGTTCGGTACCTTCGACGAATTTCTTGCCCGCTTCGATGCCACCCTTGATCTCGAACGCCAGCACCGCGCCGTAGCCCCGATCGCCGCCGAGCTTCTTGGCGCGCTCGTGCCATGCGCTCGAGGGAAGTCCCGCGTAGTTCACGGACTCGACCTGGTCGTGTGCGTCGAGGTACTCGGCGACCTTCTGGGCATTCGCGAAGTGCCGCTCCATGCGCAGGCTGAGCGTCTCGAGACCCTGGAGGATCAGGAACGCGTTGAACGGTGAGATGGCGAGGCCCATGTCGCGCAGCATCTGCACGCGCGCCTTGAGGATGAACGCGCCGTGGCCGAGCGCCGGGAAGTAGGCGAGGCCGTGGTAGCTCGGGTCGGGCTCGGTGAAGTTCGGGAAGCGGCCCGATGCGGCGTAGTCGAAGGTGCCGCCGTCGACGATCGCGCCGGCGATCGACGTGCCGTGACCACCCATGAACTTCGTGAGGCTGTGGAGCACGATGTCGGCACCCCATTCGAGCGGTCGGATCAGGTACGGCGTCGGCACCGTGTTGTCGACCATCAGCGGGATGCCGTTGGCGTGGGCCACGGCGGCGACACCTTCGACGTCGAAGACGTCGTTCTTGGGATTCGGGATCATCTCACCGAAGAACACTTTGGTGTTCGGCTTGACCGCCGCTTCCCACTGGGCAAGGTCGTGCGGGTCCTCGACGAAGGTGACCTCCACCCCGAACTTCGGCAGGGTGTAGTGCAGCAGGTTGTAGGTGCCGCCGTACAGCGAGGGCGACGCCACGATGTGATCGCCTGCTTCGCACAGGGTCATGAAGGCCAGCGTCGATGCCGCCTGGCCGGACGCCACGGCGAGCGTGCCCGGAAGACCGACGGCGGTGATGCAGCCTCCTTCCAGCGCGTTGATGCGCGCTTCGAGCGCACCCTGCGTCGGGTTCATGATGCGGGTGTAGATGTTGCCGATCTCGGCGAGACCGAACAGGTTCGCCGCGTGGTCGGTGTCGCGGAACTCGTATGCGGTCGTCTGATAGATCGGCACCGCCCTGGCGCCGGTCGTCGGGTCGGCCTCGCCGCCGACATGGATCTGCTTGGTCTCGAATCCCCAGGAGTCATTCATAGGGCCGAGACGCTACCCGTCTATTCCCGACCTCACAAGTCGGGATTTCTGGGGCAGGCGCGCTCAGAGGAGGCTGGCGACGAGGCCGGCTTGGCCGAGGTGATAGGTGACCATGACCGTCACCGGCATCCAGCGGGCCGTGCCGACGAACTGCCGCCAGCCGAGCACCGAGTCCGACGCGACGAAGAGGCCGGCACCGACGATCGCCCACCAGTTGCCCGTGGCCGCAGCGGCACAGAACATCATGGAGATCGCGAACAGGTAGGCGCTCACGGCGGGACCGAGCGCTGGATCGGATCGTCGAGCAGCGCCGACGATCCGCAGACCGACGAGTCCGGCCAACGCGATCATGACCGCGGCGCCGAACCCGAACGCCGTCCACGACCACTCGGGCGCGACCACGAGTCCGACCGTGTAGGCAACGTGAGCCAGGAGAAATGCGACGAGACCCGGGACGAACCGCCGGTCACCCTCCAGCAGGAAGATGTCACCTGCGAGCGAGAAGAGCAGGGCCACGACGAACCAGGCTCGTACCGCCGGATCCGCCGGATCGAGCGTCACCGCGACCCCGATCAGGGCGATCAGCGCAAGCGGCTTGCTCCACAGCTCGACCGCACGGTCGTCGCTCCATCGACTCCACCAGTTCGCCGAGGCGGCGATCGCGAACACGACCACACACGCCCACGCGCCAACCGTCACGTCACACCACGGCCAACGATGAGATCACGGATCGACAGGTGCACCAGAATCTCATCGCCGGCCGGACACTTCACCCTCCGGAGATGTCAGAGACCTTCTGCTTGCCGGCGCTGATGAACGGCATCATGTCGCGCAGCTCACCGCCGATCTCCTCGATCGGGTGCGCCTTGCCCTCGTCCTGCATGCGCTTGTAGTTCGGGCGGCCGGCCTCGGACTCGGCGATCCACTCGGCGGCGAACTGGCCGCTCTGGATCTCGTCCAGGATCTTCTTCATCTCGGCCTTGGTGGCCTCGGTGACGACGCGGGGTCCGCGGGTCAGGTCACCGTATTCGGCGGTGTCGGAGATCGAGTACCGCATGCCGGCGATGCCCTCTTCGTACATCAGGTCGACGATCAGCTTCACCTCGTGGAGGCATTCGAAGTACGCCATCTCGGGGGCGTATCCGGCCTCGGTGAGCGTTTCGAATCCGGCGCGCACCAGCGCGGTGACGCCACCACACAGTACAGCCTGCTCACCGAACAGATCGGTCTCGGTCTCGGCGGCAAAGGTGGTCTCGATCACGCCGGCGCGGGTGCCACCGATGGCATCCGCGTACGACATCGCGATCGCACGGGCCTGACCGCTCGCGTCCTGCTCGACCGCGATGAGTGCCGGCACCCCGCCGCCTTCGGTGTAGGTACGGCGCACGAGATGGCCGGGGCCCTTCGGGGCGATCATGATCACGTCGCAACCGGCAGGCGGATGAATGCGGTCGAAGCGGATGTTGAATCCGTGGGCGAAGGCCAGGGCTTTGCCGTCGGTCATGTGCTTGGCAATGTGTTCGTCGTAGATCGCCTTCTGCTCGGTGTCGGGAGCGAGCAGCATGATCACGTCGGCCCACGCAGCGGCTTCGTCGATGGTCATCACGGTCAAGCCAGCAGCCTCGGCCTTGCCCACCGAGGACGACTCGGGACGAAGGCCGACGACGACATCGACACCGGACTCCTTCAAGTTCAGTGCATGGGCATGGCCCTGGGAGCCGTAGCCGATCACAGCGACCTTCTTGCCACGGATGATCGAAGGATCCGCGTCCTCTGCGTAGTAGACGGTGACGGCCATCTCAGCCAGCCTTTCCAGTGTTGGGTGTGGGGGTCGGGTTCATGGCGCGCAGTCGTGCGCCGCGATCCAGTTTGGGCAGCGCGACGCGTCCTGTGCGCTGGAGCTCAACGATGCCATAACCGTCGAGCAAATCCTCAAAATCGTCGAGCTTGTCGGGGTGACCTTCCAGGCTGACGGTGAGCACGGACTCGGCGACGGCGATGATCTTGCCCTCGAAGATGTTGGTCAGCTCGACCACCTGAGCCCGCTGTTCGTCGGCTGCCTTCACGGTCGCAATCAGCAACTCGCGTTCGACGGAGCGACGCGGGTCGAGCTCGGAGATCTTCACGACGTCGATCAGCTTGAAGAGTTGTTTCGTGATCTGCTCGAGCGGTGTGGACTCGACGTCGACGACAATCGTGATCCTGCTCATCCCCTCGTCCTCCGCTGGAGCGACGGCGAGCGAGAAGATGTTGTAGCCGCGCCGAGCGAACAGCCCGGCCACCCGAGCGAGAACACCAGGACGGTTCTGCACGAGCACCGACAAGATGTGGTGATTGAGGGTCTGGCCCCCGTACTGGTTGATCGTGGTCATGAGCAGAGCCCTTCTGTGGCACACGCAGCGAGGGAAACACCAGCGACGAGCCCACCATTCTGGGTGATGGTCACTTGAGGGCCTCGGCTCGGTCTTGCTGGGTGGGGTGGAGGATCAGCTCGTCGTTGCTGGCGCCGGCCGGCACCATGGGGAACACCTTCTCGGATGCATCGGTCCGGAACTCGATGACGACCGATCGATCCGAAATCGAATTGGCCTTCTCGATCGCCGGGCCGACCTCCTCGGGCGACTCGACGAGGATCCCGACGCACCCCATCGACTCCGCCCACATCACGAAATCGGGCACCTTCGCATTCAGGTACACCTCGGAGTAGCGCTCGTCGTAGAACATCTCCTGCCACTGTCGGACCATGCCGAGGTAGCTGTTGTTCAGCAGCGCCACCTTGATCGGCAGGCCCTCGACCGTTGCCGTCACGAGTTCCTGTGCGGTCATCTGGAAGCAACCGTCACCGTCCACCGCCCACACGTCGCACTCGGGCTTGGCCGCCTTCGCCCCGATGGCGGCGGGGATGGAGAAGCCCATCGTGCCGAGACCACCGGAGTTGACCCAGGTGTACGGCTCGTCGAACTCGAAGAACTGCGAGGTGTACATCTGGTGCTGGCCGACACCCGATGCCACGATCGTTTGCGGCTTCGCCAACCGGTTCAGCTCTTCGATGCAGTACTGCGGCTTGAGTGCAGCCCCGGGCTCGGACTGCTCGTAGGTCATCGGGAACTGCTCACGCCATCCCGACACCTTGCTCTTCCACGCCGACGTATCGGCCTGGACCTTGCCGGCGGCGAGCATCGTCTTGATCTCGCTGATGATCTCCTCGATCACGTACTTGGCGTCACCGACGATCGGGACGTCCGGCCGGCGAACCTTGCCCTGCTCAGCCGGGTCGATGTCGACGTGGATGATCTTGGCCTCTGGGGCGAACGCGTCGACCTTGCCGGTGATGCGGTCGTCGAAGCGAGCCCCAAGTGTGATCAGCAGGTCCGCCTTCTGCATCGCAGTGACCGCCGTCGCGTTGCCGTGCATCCCCGGCATGCCGAGGCACAACGGGTGGTTGTCGGGGAACGCGCCCCGGGCCATCAGCGTCGTCACGACGTAGCTGTCGATCAACTCGGCCAACTCGCGCAGCGCCTCAGCCGCACGCGACTTCAAGATCCCACCTCCGGCATAGATGACCGGTCGCTCGGAGGCGAGGATCAGACGTGCCGCTTCCTTGATCATCCGAGGGTGCCCCTTGACGTTCGGGCGGTAACCCGGCAGCGAGGCCAGCACTTCCTCATCGGTTGGCCAGTGCCAGGTCATCTCGTTCTGCAGGCAGTCCTTCGGGACGTCGATCAACGTCGGGCCGGGACGTCCCGTCGAGGCGATGTGGAATGCCTGGCGGACGGCCATCGGGATGTCGTCGGCCGAGAGGACGAGTTCGTTGTGTTTCGTGCACGAACGGGTGATACCGACCGTGTCACACTCCTGGAACGCATCGGAACCGATCGCTGCGGTGCCGACCTGGCCGGTGATGGCGACCATCGGCACCGAGTCCATGTAGGCATCCATCAGTGGGGTGACCAGGTTGGTCGCCGCAGGCCCCGAGGTGACCATGGCAACGCCGGGCTTGCCAGACACGTGGGCGTAGCCCTCGGCCATGTGGCCCGCACCCTGCTCATGGCGCACGAGCACGTGGCGAATCGGGCTCTCCATCAAGGGGTCGTACGCCGGCAGGATGCAGCCGCCGGGGTACCCGAAGATGAGCTCGACGTTCTCGAACTCGAGCGCTCGGATCAGCGCTTCGGCGCCGGTCAGTCGTTCAGCTGGTTCTGCAGCCATGAGTGGATCCTTTGTTCGGTCTTCGACGGGGGTGGTGGGGTGTGGAGGAAGCTGGCGGAAAAAGCAAACGACCTCCCGTCTGGGAGGTCGTGGGCACGCGCGGCGAGAAGCCGGCGTGCTACCGGATGAGTACTACGAGCGAGTTGAGGACGCGTCGGGCGGCGTTCACGGGTGACAGTGTGCCACCGAATCGCCTCGAGGTCAACCTCACCGGCACGCTCGCCGGGGTCCTCGAACTCCGGCGGGACCGGGCGGATGAGCGGCTCGGCGTCGCGACCGCGGAGTGGGGTTGTACGAGCATGCCGGAGACGGCGTCGCGCGACGAGCGGCGTACCGACACGTCACCGGTTGACGAGCGGTACGGTGAGAACGTGAGCCGGCGCGAGGAGATCATCGAGGTGGCTGCGACGATCCTGCGCGAGGAAGGCCCCGCTGCGCTCACTTCTGTCGAGGTCGCGTCCCGCGTCGGGGTCACGCAGTCCGCGATCTACCGACACATCGTCGACATGGACGAGCTCAGCGGCATCGCCAGTCGAATCGTCGTGTCGGAACTGACATCGGTGTTCAATTCCATCCTGCTCTCCCCCGACGTCGACTTCGACGAGCTGTCGGGCATTGCCGACCTGAGCGTCAAGATCATCGAGGCGATGCGCAACGAGGCCCAGGCGTTCGAGGTGATCGACCGATGGCGCTTCGCTGAGGGTTCGCTCGGCGATGGCATCCGAGATGTGCTTGCGACGGCGCGAGACCTCTTGGTGTTCGTGCTCGAACGGGAGTGGCGCAACGAATACGCCTATACCGAGCCGCTGCCGTCCGCGCTCGTCCAGGTGCAGCGCGCACACGCGGAGGTCATGCTCGAGAACGTCATCGCCGTCGCTCGACTGGTCCGCGCGGGCGGCGAGCCGTCGGCGCAGGCTCGTCTCCTGCAGCTGCGAATCGTGACGGGATGGGTCGGCTACGTCGTCGACCTGCAATCACGCCTCGACCGGCCGATCCCGGTCATCGACGTGGCCTGAGGTCACGCCGAGTCGTTGCCGGTCAACCCGTGAACGCCCCCTGGAGCTGCGCCGCGGTGAGTGTGTTCTCGAGCAGGCAGGCAATCGTCATCGGGCCCGTTC
>Ga0316193_10003976_pt1 | contig 10802 bp, 6 predicted proteins | sample MerIslsedime2_MG_FD_207735 | JGI IMG/M metagenome (GOLD analysis project Ga0316193, IMG submission 207735) | Coastal sediment microbial communities from Maine, United States - Merrow Island sediment 2 | ecosystem: Environmental > Aquatic > Marine > Coastal > Sediment | place: USA: Maine... | reverse complement strand
ATCTCCTCCAACTTCTCTGGAGTCAGTGGTCCATATACCTCTTTATTGATCAGAATAGCTGGTGATCTATCGCAGTAACCAATGCAGCAAACCGGCAGGAGGGTGAATAAGCCGTCCGAAGTGGTTTCTCCCATCTCAACTCCAAGCTTGTTGCACAGGTGATCTCGGATTGACTCATAACCATCCATCCAGCAGACGACACTGTCGCACACGTGGATCACATACTTTCCAACGGGCTCACGGTAAATAAAGGTGTAGAAAGTAGCCAGTTCTTCCACCTCCAGGGGGGACATATTCAGAAGTTTGGCAACCTCCTCAACAGCCTCATCACTCAAATAGCCAAACTGATCCTGAATAGCGAACATGATATCCACTACCAGCTCCCGGGGATGGTCAACGCTGGCGATGTGTTCCGTTAGCGATGTTTTAAGTTCGTTGGGCAACATTGGGCCTACTAGAATTGTCAGTGGGTGATGCCCACCCTACGGTTATTGGAATGCCTAAAATGTTCTAAAGTGCCTAAAATGTCTAATCAAAGAACACAGTAGTCAGGAGTTAGGTGTCAGGTGTCAGCAGTACACGGCAAATCGTTATCGAGAATCTAATATCTCAAATTCCTTAATTCCCAAATTCCCAAATTCGAAATTCGCAATTACTTCCCTATTCTCCATGCCCTACTTGTCCTGCCTGTCCCGAGCGTAGTCTCGGGGAGCCTGTCGAAGGATGCCCTATGCCTACTTTAGACACTTTAGACATTTTAGGCACTTTAGGCATTCGCAGTTATCTATCTATATCCGGCAGAATATAGTCGACAGAGCCAATAATGGCGATCAGGTCTGCAATGGTTTCGCCCACGGCCATCATTGGCATTACCTGCACATTGGCAAATCCCGGCGACCGTATTCTTGTTCGGTACGAGTACCCGAGTCCGTCGCTCACCACATAGTAGCCCTGCTCCCCCCGGGGTATTTCGCACGATACGTATGCCTCACCCCTGGGAATCTTGGGCCCACGGGTGACGTTGATGAAATGATGGATCAAGCTCTCAATGTCTTTTAGCATGTCCTCTCGCTTAGGAATCACGTAGCGGTAGTCATCGGTGATGTGCCGACCAGAAGGCATCTGTTCTGCAGCCTGTTCAATGATCCTCAAACTCTGGCGCATCTCCTCAACCCGCACCAGATAGCGAGCATAGCAATCACCCTCAGTGGCAGTGGCAACCTCAAAGTCGAAATTCTCATAGCCAGAGTAAGGGAACTTCTTCCGCACGTCCCACTCCAGGCCGCAAGCGCGTAGGTTCGGACCACTTACACCCCAATCGATGGAATCTTCCAAAGACATGCGACCGATGCCCTGAGTCCGGACTTTGAAGATGGGGTTTTTCGTTATCAGTGCCTCGTATTCTTTGAGAGCCTTAGGGAATATCTTGACAAAAGCATCGACTGCTTCTTGCCAACCTTCCGGCAAGTCAGCGGCAACACCTCCCAAACGGAACCAGGACGGATGCAAGCGCCCTCCAGTTATAAGCTCAACAATATCAAGAATCATCTCCCGTTCACGGAAGGTGTAGAAATTAGGAGTCATGGCCCCCACATCGTGGGCCATGGTGGCAAAAAAGACGAGATGGTTGCTCAGCCGGAAGAACTCGCTGAGCATGACCCGAATAACCTGGGCCCGCTCTGGAACCTCTATGCCCGCCAGAGTCTCCACGGCCAGAAGGTAGGGAAGGTTATTGGCTGCCCCGGCCAGGTAGTCTACCCGGTCAGTGTATGGAATAAACTGGTTCCACGTTTGTCTCTCTCCAATTTTCTCCGCCGCTCGATGATGATAGCCGATGTCCATGTGGAGTTCGGTTATCTCCTCACCCTCGAGGGAGACGATATAGCGCATCAAACCGTGGGTACTCACATGGTGTGGACCAACGTTGAGTATAAGCTCGTGTTCCCTGCCGTCTCTTTTCACATAGACACCCCCATCCAACGGCTGGAGTCTTTGTGCATCAGCAAGGGTGTACGGGTCCATCTCCGTGGCTCGACCGGGATGACTCTTCCTCAATGGATGACCTTCCCAGTGGTGCGGCATTATGATCCGCTGCAGATTCGGGTGGCCTTCGAATCGGACCCCGAACATGTCGAACACTTCCCGCTCGTACCAGTTTGCGGACGGCCAGATATCGGTCACACTTTGAGTTACGGGGGCATCGCCTTGTAGGCCCACCTTCAGTCGCAATCTGGATGCGGGCTCAAATGACAGCAGATGATAAACCAGGGTGTAATCCGGGTACTCCTGACGATTTCTGCGCGCAGACTCATCAATCGCCGTCACATCATCCAACCGCTGAAATTGGGGTGCAGCTTCAGTTTTAAGAAAACGCAGAACGTCTTTGAGCCGACGTTGCTCCACCATAAAAGTAAGCATGTCTGAGGTATGCTCAGTCTGCTGCACGCTGTCCCCAAAGCGGGCTCGGAGATCTGTGGCCAGGTTCTCATCACGCTCACTCAATTCGATTCGCCTTGGTGGTGGGGTCCACATGAGGTCGGAGCGACTACCCCAGAATCCAGGCGGGACCACAGAAGTGCCCCGTATGGCGGTTCCCTGCATGCCAGGTCCCCGTGAATCTCGAGACTTTGTCTCACCATCCACGAGGATGGGTTTCTGGGTTCCCTGGCTCCCTCCCGCAAGGTGGAAAATTGAACGCGTTGGTCTTTCTTCAGCGACTATCTTTTCTTGTAAAAGGACAAGCCCTTGCAGTACAGCCTCAGGCCTGGGTGGACAACCCGGGATATAAAGATCCACTGGCAATATCTGATCCACTCCCTGCACCACGCTGTAGGCGTCGTACATGCCCCCACTGTTGGAACAGGATCCCATGGAGATGACCCATTTGGGCTCGGCCATCTGTTCATAGAGCCGTAAGACAACTGGGGCGATTTTCTTGAAAACTGTACCCGAGATGATTAGGAGATCAGCCTGCCGCGGTGATGGCCGGAGTACTTCCGCCCCAAATCGAGCCATATCGTAGCGGGCGGTGAGGGCCGTTGCTTCCTCAACGAAACAGCAGGAGAGTCCAAAGAACATGGGCCAAAGACTATACTTTCTGGCCCAGTTGATCAGCCCGTCAGCTCCGCTCAGAATTCGGTTGTTTAATTCTTTTTCGACGTTGGCCCCCACTCGAGTCCCCCCTTCTTCCAAATGTAGAGAAGGCCAAGGAGCAAAACAAAGATGAAGAAAGATATTTGCAGCCAACCGGCCCAGCCCAAGCTGTCGTAAGAAATTGCCCAGGAAAATATGTAGGCAGCTTCCACATCAAAGATGAGAAAGAAGATGGCCACGAGGAAAAACGGAACAGGGTATCGGAGGCGGGCCGAGCCTGTGGGAATTATCCCACTTTCGTACGGTCTCAGTTTTTCGGGATTACTTTTCTTTTCCCCTAACCAGGATGCAAAAAAAAGCAGCAATGCTACCAGGCCCAGCACCATAAGGCCGTAGATAACCAAGCTGAAAAGACCCGGCTCCCAAGGTGACAATGTAAGTCCATTAAGGATTGGTTGCACGCGTCCTCCAGAGTGTCACACCCAGAGTTTTCCCTCTAAGACTTTTGAGGACAACGGATCAGAAATAGTGCTGATGCTCGAGGGCCATAGAAAGCCCTGCCTGCAGAAATTACAGTGAAATTGAAGCTCCCTGTCCCGCTATAGCGGGACTAAAGCGGGACAGGGAATCTTCGAAATGTAAGGAAGTGATCCCATTTTATTGTAGTTCGCTCGCTAACCCCGTCCGCCTCCGGCGGACTAGGGGGAATGCGCTCGCTGTAGCATTTTCATGATAATTGAGAGTGTTAGGGAGTGCAAGTCCTTTCCACAACACAATCAGACAGATGTGTAGATCTTACACTGCCCCTATTTCAGGCTAATAAGAACCGGTTCTTCGCTCTCAGTCAAGCGCTTCGCCGTTGAGCACAAAGCGCATTGCGCTGGGCACAAGGCGCAAGGGAAAGACTAATACTAGTCACTATATGCCTTGAGCCTTTTACCTCGTAGTTATCCTCTTCAAATCGTTGTTTATTATGTTAGAATTCGTTTAACGAGTTTAACCGAGTTCTTGGCAAAACTATATTGACATCTAGTCCATCCTGCAGCACAGTAAACAGAATTATGGAATTTAGGAATTCAGGGATCCAGGAATTAGAAAAGAACGTTTCCTAGATTACTGATTAAAATCGGAATCTTAATCCTCCAATCCCCCAATTTGCTTGGTAAAGGATAGTTTTGCAGAAGCAGATTCAGTTTTCAAACCACTGGGGTGAAACACTGGCGGGCACCTTTCATGTCCCCACAGAGGATTGCCGCCGTGGTATTATCCTCGGTCACTGTTTCACTTGCTCCAGACATACCAAAATCCTGCGCGATCTGAGCCTGGCCCTCGTGGAAGAGGGGTTTAAGGTACTTCGCTTTGACTTTTCCGGAAACGGTCAAAGTGAAGGGAATTTCGCTGAGTCTATCTATTCGAAGCAGATCTCTGATATGAAGGATGCGGCCTCCTTCATGTCTACTGAAGGGGTCTCGTGGTTCGGTCTTGCCGGACACAGTATGGGCGCTATGGTGGCCCTGCTGGCAGCAGCAGAGATGGATAAGGTTCGAGCGGTTTGCACCTTGGCCGCAAAGGCTTCAGCTCTGCATACCACTCACTTTCTCAACGAGAGCCAACTCCATGTACTGCAGAATACTGGGCGAGTTCACTTTGTCAGTAGGGGCCGCAACTTGGAACTTACGGACGCCTTTTTTGCTGACGCGGCAAGGTATGAGCTTTCCAAGGTCTTGCCCTCTTTGGTTCAGCGCTGGCTTATAGTGCACGGTGATCAGGACGAAATAATTCCAGTAAAGGACGCGCATAGTCTCCACCAGTACAAACCTGCAGATACCGAACTAGCAATAATTCCAGATGCTGATCACATGTTCAGCCAAGATGCGCAACGACAGGAGGTTACTGACTTGGTGGTGAAGTGGTTCAAGAAACAGGCAAGGGAAGATGGATTCTAAATTTCGGATCTCGGATTGCGGATTGCGGATTTGGGGAAGAATAGGGCATAGTGCATATTTTAGATTTTAGTGCATTTTAGGCATTTTAGACATTTTAGCTCATTTTAGACATTTTAGACATTTCTTAAAGGTGGAACTACTATGGCTTTGACCGGGGCTTGGAATGCCGAATTCATCGATGAGCAGTACCGACAGTGGAAGTCTGATCCCAGCAAGGTTTCCCGAGATTGGCGGTTCTTCTTCCAAGGCTTTGAACTGGCCTCTGCAAGGGAGTCCGAAGTCGTTCTGGTCTGTGATGAGGATCAGGTCTCACGACAATCGCAGGTGGAGGCACTGACCCATCGGTATCGTGATCTCGGCCACCTGCTGGCCTGCCTGGATCCGCTTGCGGCCTGCCCAACTGATCATCCTCTCCTGAATCCTGCAGCCTTCAATCTTACCGACGACGATCTGGAGCGGGAGTTTTATACTCATCTTTTCCCAGGCAAAAACCTGGTGGTCCTGAGTGAGATACTTAAGGCTCTCAAAGAAACCTACTGTCGCTCAGTCGGGGTGGAGTACATGCACCTGCAAGATCCCGCTGAGCGCCAGTGGTTGCAAGAGCGCATGGAACCAAGCCGCAATCGACCTGTGTTGTCCAGGGAAGAGAAGGCCCGGATTCTCAACAAACTCTACCAGACCTCCCTGTTCGAGCAGTTCCTGAATAAGAAATATTTGGGACAGACGCGCTTTTCCCTGGAAGGGGCGGAAGCGCTCATTCCCATGTTGGACTCGCTGGTTGGACATATAGCTGCCCAGGGATGTCGAGAAATTATTTTGGGGATGGCCCATCGTGGCCGGCTCAATGTTCAGATCAATGTCCTCGAAAAATCTTACGCAGAAATTTTTTGCGAGTTTGAGAGCAATTACGATCCCGATACCATATTTGGCGCCGGAGATGTCAAATACCACAATGGCTTTCTGGCTGATATTACCACAGTCAACGACCGCTCAGTGCGGGTGTTACTCGTCAACAACCCCAGCCACTTAGAATCGGTAAATCCAGTGGTTGAAGGCTTTGCCCGCGCCCGTCAGGATACGTTTGGGAGAAGCGATGGACACAGGCTGGTGCTACCGCTTCTCATCCACGGTGACGCCGCTTTCGCCGGTCAGGGTGTTGTGGCCGAGACTTTAAACATGTCCCAGTTGGAAGGATACAGCACCGGGGGCACTGTTCATATTATTATCAACAACCAGATTGGCTATACCACGCTGCCTGAGGATGCCCGCTCCACGAGATACTCCACTGACGTTGCCAAAATGCTCATGGTACCTATTTTTCACGTGCACGGAGAGAATCCGGAAAGCGTGATTCACGTTACCAAACTTGCCTGCGATTACCGCATGGAATTCGGCAAGGATGTGGTCATCGATCTGGTTTGCTACCGGCGCTATGGGCACAATGAGGGGGATGAGCCCTATTTTACTCAACCGCAGATGTACGAGCGCATCAGAGAAAGACCGCCTTTATATAAAATCTATGGCGCACAACTGCTTGCTGAAAACATTGTTAACGAGGATGAGATCAAAGACATTGCCTCTGGAATTAATGAGTGTCTGGAGGCGTCCTTTACCACCATGCGAGAAAAACAGTGCATCCTTCCCAAGGTTGACTTTTATGAAAACTGGGATGACATACACGGAGAGTATTCCCATAAAGTGTTGAAAACAGGAGTAGCAGCAAAGCAACTTCGCTCACTTGCCCGTAAGTTGAATAAGGTACCGAAAGATTTTTCACTTCACCCCAAACTGGCAACCCTTCTGAAAAAACGGCTGGAAGCAGTGGAGAACGGCGCGGGAATCGATTGGGCTAACGGAGAAGTTCTTGCTTTTGGTTCTCTGGTAACGGAAGCCATTCCCGTTCGCTTGAGTGGCCAGGACAGTCGCAGAGGCACCTTCAGCCAGAGACACAGCTCTCTGGTAGATACAAAAACAGGTGATACATTCGTACCTCTTAATTCTCTAGGCCAAGGGCAAGCACCGTTCTCTGCTTATGACAGTTTACTTTCTGAAGCTGGTGTCGTCGGCTTCGAGTATGGGTATTCCCTCGCCCAATCTGAAGGGCTGACTATCTGGGAGGCTCAGTTCGGTGACTTCGTCAATAACGCCCAGGGAGTAATCGATCTGTACATATCCAGTGGTCAATCCAAATGGCAGCGGTTGAGCGGTCTCGTCCTGCTGCTCCCCCACGGTTTCGAAGGCATGGGGCCGGAGCACTCAAGCGCCAAATTGGAGCGTTTTCTTCAGCTGTGTGCCGAGGAAAACATCCAGGTTTGTAATCCCACCACTCCAGCCCAGTATTTCCACCTGCTGCGACGTCAGGTAAAGCGTGATTTCCGCAAGCCCCTTGTGGTTATGACGCCCAAGAGCCTGCTGCGCCATCCCCTTGCAGTCTCTCGCCTCTCGGATATGACCTCAGGTTCCTTCCAGGAAGTCCTTGATGATGAAGGCAACAAGAAAACTTCCCGCCGCATCCTCTTTTGCAGTGGCAAGATTTACTACGAACTTTTTCAGAGACGTCAGGATCTGAAAGCAACCGATCTTGGTATCATACGACTAGAGCAATTTTACCCCTTCCCGGAACAGCAACTTGAAAAAGTTATCGCTCAGTACAATCAGGCCAATGAGTGGTGTTGGGTGCAAGAGGAACCGGAAAACATGGGCGGTTGGAATTTTGTCCGCTCACGTATTGCCTCTCTGGTCCAAAAGCACATCAAGTATATAGGCAGAGAAGCGGCAGCGAGCCCGGCTACTGGCTTTCACAACATTTACAAAAGCCAGCAAGCGGCCATTATTGAGGAGGCAGTGGGCAGGAAGCAGTGAAGTTATTCGTTATCAGTTATACGTTATACGTAAAACCTTTCCGCTGTGAGCTCGGAACTGCTTACTGCTCACTGCTTACCAACAGCATTTTAGACACTTTAGACATTTTAGTTCATTTTAGGCATTTTTGAACACTTTAGACATTTGAAAACGGAGCAACCATGTTGTTAGACATTAAGGTCCCTAGCGTGGGAGAATCGGTGACGGAAGCGACCCTGGCTCAGTGGTACAAAAAGGACGGCGATCTGGTGGGCAAGAGTGAACCGCTTTTCGTCCTGGAAACCGACAAGGTCACCCTTGAGATCGAGGCGGAAGCTGATGGAGGCCTAAGTATACGTGTATCTGAGGGTGAAACAGTGGCGATCGGAACCGTTGTCGGCACTATAGATACGGCGGCAGCTCCTGAAGTGGTCGAAGAACCCGTTCCTGAGGAAGTGGCAGAAATTGCCCCAGCCGCTCCACCTCCATCTCCTGAACCACCACCTGTTGAGCCAGTTGTAGAGATTCCGCTGGCAGCCAAGCCGGTCTTGGCCCCATCAGTCCGGAGACTTGTGGCTGAAAAGAACCTTGATGTTTCCAAAATCGCCGGCACTGGGCCAGGAGGCAGAATAACCAAAGGTGACGTGATTCTTTATCTGGAGCATGCCGTGCCCGCAGCACCCCCTGCAGTTGCGGTCACTCAGCCGACTCAGCCCCATGAGGTTACTCCCCGCCCAGATGAGCAAATAACCCGGAAGCCCATGAGCCGGATCAGGCAGCGGATCGCCACCCGTCTTCTGGAGGCTAAGCAGAACACGGCCATGCTCACAACCTTCAACGAAATTGACATGGCCAGGGTCAAAGAAATTCGCGCTCATTACCAGGATGCCTTCCAGAAGAAATACGGGGTCAGACTGGGTTTCATGTCCTTCTTCATTAAAGCCTGTGTGGAAGCCTTGATGGAATTTCCAGAATTAAACGGTTCCATAGAGGGGAAAGATGTCGTCTATCACAACTACTATCACATAGGTGTGGCCATTGGTGGTGAGCGTGGTCTGGTGGTGCCGGTGATCCGCCATGCAGACAAACTCAGCTTCGCCCAACTAGAACAGGACATTATCGATTACGTCAACAAGATCCAGGAAAATAAACTCGAACTTGCCGATCTCGAAGGCGGCACTTTTACCATCACCAATGGCGGTGTTTTCGGTTCTCTTCTGAGCACTCCTATTCTGAATATGCCTCAGAGTGGCATCTTGGGCATGCATAAGATAGAAGATCGCCCCATGGTGTTGGATGGAAAAGTTGTAGTGCGGCCCATGATGTACGTGGCCTTAACGTACGATCACCGTATTGTGGACGGGCGCCAGGCAGTGACTTTTTTGGTGCGCATCAAAGAATTCATCGAAGACCCAGAACGGATCATGATGGAAGTTTAGGGGATTTGTCAGTGGTCTGGAATTGCATAGCGCATAGAGCATAGCGCAAAGCGTAAAAACTCCACTCTGAGAACGCTATGCGCTTGGCGCTCTGCGCCATGCTGCAGAGCACTTTAGACATTTTAGGCATTTTCTTTACTCTAGTAACCGTAGACCGGGGTTTTGACCCCACAATGAGATAGGATCTGACCATGGCAAAGAAAAAGAATTACGACTTGGTTATCATTGGATCTGGGCCTGGTGGCTACGTGGCGGCAGTACGCGCCGCCCAGCTCGACATGAAGGTGGCCTGCATCGAGAAGGAGCCCCGTCTGGGTGGGGTGTGTCTGAATGTGGGCTGCATTCCAAGCAAAGCGCTCCTGGACTCTAGCGAGTATTTCCACCTTGCCAAAGATCACTTTGCAACCCATGGGATCAAGATCGGCAGGGTGAGCCTCGATTTGGCCGCCATGATGGCGAGAAAAGAGCAGGTAGTTGAGGAACTGACCGATAATGTGCGCAAACTTTTGGAGGGTAACAAGGTTGACATTATCCACGGTACCGCTCGCTTGGCCAGTGAGGATCAGGTGGAGGTGTTAAAAAAACCCGGCTCCCGCCGCAAAAGTGATCGCCAAACCATCCAGGCAAAGTCCATCCTGCTGGCCACTGGTAGCGATCCCATCTCAGTGCCCGGGCTGGAATTTGACGGCGACCGCATTGTCAGCTCCACCGAAGCCCTGACCCTCGACTCTGTCCCTAAACACCTTGGTATTGTGGGAGGCGGCTATATCGGACTGGAGTTAGGGTCCGTGTGGATGCGTTTGGGCTCCAAGGTGACGGTAATCGAAATGCTACCTCAAATAGCCACCACCTTGGATGGCCAGGTTGCACGCGGTCTGGAGCGCATCCTTGCCAAACAAGGTCTGACCTTTCGTTTACAGACAAAGGTTGCAGGGGCAAAAGTGGCTGGCAAGAAGGTCCAGGTGAAGCTGGAAAGTAATGGCAAAAAAGAGACCATGAACTGTGACCGTTTATTGGTTGCAGTGGGTCGCCGTCCTCTAACTCGCGGCCTTGGTCTGGAAGAGATAGGGGTGGAATTGGATCCCCGCACCGGCCATGTATTAGTGGATGAACAGTACAAGACCAATGTCCAGTCCATTTATGCCATTGGCGATCTCATACCTGGCCCGGCCTTGGCCCACACGGCCTCTACTGAGGGAATCGCTGCGGTTGAAAACATGGCCGGTCTGCCTGGTGAGGTCAACTATGATGCTATTCCGTCGATAATATATACCTGGCCAGAAGTTGCAAGTGTTGGGCTTACTGAAGAACAAGTAAAGGAGCGCGATATTCCCTATTGTGTTGGTACCTATCCATTTGCCGGTGCCGGCAGGGCGCGATGCATGGGTGAAAAGGATGGATTTGTCAAGATACTCGCTCACGCCAAGACCGATCGAATTCTGGGGGTACATATCCTGGGCCCGCGTGCTTCGGACATGATCGC
>Ga0316193_10003975_pt1 | contig 10806 bp, 13 predicted proteins | sample MerIslsedime2_MG_FD_207735 | JGI IMG/M metagenome (GOLD analysis project Ga0316193, IMG submission 207735) | Coastal sediment microbial communities from Maine, United States - Merrow Island sediment 2 | ecosystem: Environmental > Aquatic > Marine > Coastal > Sediment | place: USA: Maine... | reverse complement strand
TTCAGGTTACCAAGTGGACAATGAACCCGGAAACCGGAATAGGCAAGATAGTAATTAAGGTTCCTAAAGGCTTTCCTCCAGGAGATTATGTTGTCACCGTCAAAAATAAGGTAGGTTCAGATACAGTAGAGGACGGATTTCACGGTCGAGTAATTGGGACTCTCTCTGACTACGGTTGAAGGCAGGGTTAGCAGTGGCGCTGCCTTGCTTTTTCTAAAATTTACATTACATACTCCACACTTTCTCTTTTGAGACCCAGCTACAATAATTTGTGCTAGATTCACTAGAAGCAGAAGTGTGGATTAAGGGATGTAATCTCTACTTTACCCTCTTTCTCTTTGAGCCAGTCGATTAATCTAAAAAATGGTGGTTTTTTATGTTGACCGAATCGCTGGTCTGATTGTATTCTGATTTTAGGTTGGTCCCCTTTCTCAACCTTAACCAGATATGTTTTTTCAGCGAAAGAAATGAACCTAAAAATGTGCCAGTCTGACTTCTAATAGAACGTTGCTTGTTCTATCGGGAGTATAATATTTTGGCTGAGATTCTCCTGGGATTGATGGGAACTCAAGTTCCTAGCTTCACTGAATATAGCAACCTCACTTACCTCCGTAAAGTCTCCACCTTCCATCGACTCCTTAGTCCTACCGCAGATCCACCTTTTACAGCTTTTCATCGAATAGTATTGGAGCCCTCCTTTAGTCTTTACGAAGTCAAAATAAGGGGAAATTCTCTAGTTTGAAGAATCTCTGTTTGCTCTGATCTAAAGTCCGCCTTCATTTTATACAAGATAGCCAAGGCTGGGGCGGAGAACATGGGGTGGAGGACGAAGAATGATAAAATCAAAAAAACTTCTGATTGCTGTAGATGGATCACCTCATTCACTCAAGGCAGTGAGCTATGTTGCCCTGAACTGCGCTGCAGTCAACCCCAGGATCAACCTGATGTATGTCATATCTACAGCACCTGAAGCATTTTGGGACTTTGAGAAAGGTGGCTTTTTCAAGAGGAAGATGAGGGCAAAGTACACTGATTGGAAGAAAAATGAGGAAAAGGCGGCCGAGGCATTCTTAGATGAAGCCAGAAAGTTGATGCTCCAAGCTAAGATTAAGGAAGAGGACATTAATATAATACACAGAGAGCGGCTGGTGGGCGTTGCCCGTGACATTATTTCTGAGAGCTCCGAAGGTTATGATGCTTTGGTTTTGGGGAGGAGAGGCTCTAGCAAGATGGAAGACCTTTTTCCCGGCTCCGTTTCCTACAAGATTGCCCAGGGGGTCGAAAACACCCCGATATGGGTGATTGGGGATGATATCCCCTTGAGAAAGATGCTTCTCGCGGTGGATGGTTCTGAAAATTGTCGCAGGGCGGTGGATTACGTTGGAACTTTCGCTGCTGCAACTGGTGTTGAAGTAACTCTCTTCAGTGTGGTCCGAGACTTTAAGCTGCAACTGCTTGATGTTTCCACTCCCAGGGGCGAAGAGATAGAAATCAAGTTATTGGAAGAGGTGGAGAGGGATATCCGCAGCATGATTGATTCTTACAGGGAACGACTTGAGCAGGCTGGAGTGAAAGGGACACGAATCTCGACTAAACATAAATTGCGAAGTCAAACCCGTGCAGGTGACATTCTCGAGGAAGCAAGTAAAGGGAACTATGGCACCCTCATTATAGGACGCAGAGGGTTGTCTGCAATTCAGGAACTCCCTTTGGGTCGAGTTGCCACAAAAGTACTACACCGGGCTAAGGGGACTGCGGTATGGATTGTGCCATGAAATTCCCAAGACTTGTGGTGCCTGATTTTATGAAGAAGACAGTCCTGTAAGCTCGGAATAATTTGCAATTGATGGGTGTAGGTCTTCAAATGGTTGTGGACAAATCAGGTATGAAATTAAGAGAGGGTTCCTTCCTTCCGTATATCCTTTTTCAAGTGTTCATGCAATCCTCAAAGAGCAATTATGTCTTCTGCGTAACAACATAGTGTTTTTCTTAATCTGCTCACGCCTGGTCAGTATCTCACGGTCCCTGCGATAGTAAACATCAGCCGGTGTTACGTTGTTCAGCGCTTCATGGTACCGATAGTTGTTGTAGTAGTTGACAAACCTCCCGATTTGATTTTCAAGTTCCAAGGGGCTGTAGTAATGCTCAAGCAATAGGAGGTTTTTCATCGAACGGTGATAGCGCTCAATTTTACCCTGTGTCATCGGGTGATAAGGCTTGCCACGGGTATGACGGATACCTTCTGCTTCGAGATATTCTCTTAGGGCTTTGGAAACATAGCAGGGACCGTTATCCGAAAGCAGCCTGGGGCGATGCCATACAGTTGGATTTCCAATACCGGTGAAGCTGATGGCTACTTCAATCGTTCTCACCACCTCCTCGGTGGACATACCAGTACATAAGTTCCAGGCAAGAATATATCGCGAATAATCATCCAGAATTGTGCATAGGTAGTACCAGCCCCAGTGCACTACCTTGAACCAGGTAAAGTCGGTCTGCCACAGTTCATTTGGCTCTTTACTCGGATGCGGGAATTTATCGTGTGCTGTTATAACCGTATAGACGGGGCTGGTTATCAGGTCATGGGCTTTTAGAATCCGGTATACCGATGACTCCGAGATATAATAGCCTCGTTTATCGGTGATGTACCAAGCCAGCTCACGCGGTGACTTCTCAGGGTGCTCAAGAGCGATCTCAACCACACGCTGTCGCTCCCACGGCGGTATCTGATTCCAGAACTGCTTCGGAGGCCGGTAGCGGTTCGCCAGTGCCTCGTAACCTCCCTCATGGTACCTGCGGTACCATTTGTAAAACGTGCTCCGGTTGATGTTGAGCTTGAAAAGCGTCTGCTTAACACTCAGCGGTGATTGCTCTACCAACCGGATGATTTCCATCTTCTCTGACTGGCTGTAGCGCATATAGCGCCTCCGCTTTACTCTAGACCACTCATACTTTTTTTCAGTACCCGGTTGTGCAAACTCAGTTCGGCTACAAGCTGCTTGAGTTGCTCGTTTTCTTTGCGAAGCTCAGACACTTCATCGCTGCTGGCTTCTCGGAGCGTATCGCCCTGCAAACGCTGCTTGCCTGCCTCCAAAAACGCTTTGCTCCACTTATAGTACATACTGGGAGCAATGCCTTCTCTGCGACAGATGTTGGCAATGCTGTCTTCAGCCTTCAGGCCTTCCAGAATGATCCTGATTTTTTCTTCCGAGTTGAATCTCCGGCGGGTCTTTCGCTTGATCTCACGGACAACAGATTCAGGGCTCTGCTTGGTTTTAGGTTTCATTACTCACTCCTTTCACAGAATATGTTATTACCTAAAACCGTCTCTTATTTCATCCCCTGAATCTGTCCACTTTCCTTTGAAACGCTACACCTGGAGTGCCCAGTGATGGAGTAGCCATTGATCTGCATAATGACGAGTTGAAGATTATGGGGGAGGTTGAGCCTCAAGGGTCTGAAAATGAAACACCCCTGGTTCGGGAGTATGAAACCGGTAGGTTCCATCGCCACTTTAGTCTTTCTGACCGGATTGATCAGGATAGAATCAGCGCATTCATGAAAGATGGCGTCCTCAGGCTGGTATTGCCTAAAGTGGAAAAGGCAAAGCCAAGGAAAATTGAGGTTAAGTCGGATTGATGAATAGGGATTTTGGTAAACCCTAGTAGGTATGTTAAGCGGGCTTTAAGCCCGCTTTTTTCTTTTGTAAGTTCTTGTGTTGAAGAACGGGTGTGAAACTGGAGATTCCCTTAATCCACACTTTCGGCTCTAGGAAGCATACTACCACATGTTAGGGTGGGGCAACAGCGGCGAGACTGTGCAGTATGTAATGCAAATTTTCAAGAGATCATTGAGGACTTTGCCCAATTTAAGCCCCAGATAAGCTCCTGCGCATCAAGCCTACTATTCCCGCTAGCCCTTTGCTAACGCAATAGCCTTAATTGTCGCGTCGCGCAGCTTCTTTGCCATAAGCGTCGTAACTCTTCTTAGATGTGGTGACACAGATTCCCATTCTCTGGCCAACCGTTCAGAATCTAGGATACCTACTAACACAGGCCCATTCGCTACCACCGATGCCGTTCGAGTCTTCTCCTTCATCAAAAAGACCATTTCTCCAAAGACGTCACCTTCTTCGAGTGTATCTATGGCAACCGTTCCTTTGGGTGTTTTTTTTTGGATTTTGACCTGCCCTTTTAAGACCACGTAGATAGAATCTCCATGGCTCCCTTCTTCAATTATCATTGCAGCTTCGGAGTAGTTCTCTTCGCTCAGAACATATTCATACACTAAGTTACTAACACCACTCATTAATATTTCCTCGCTATGGCATCAAAAAGAAACCCAATGTCTTGTTGGTCTGCTCAGTTATCCGGACAAAGGTCATCCCGAGAGATAGGGGTTCTTCGGTTCGGCTCTTTACTAAACTAGCCAATTCTGCAGTCACACCCAGATGCTCTCCTGTCGGGAGGAAAGCGCTTATAAAAAAGATATCGCCTAGTTGATGAGAAAAATGAGACATATTCTCGGCACTTATATCTAACCGTAAGCCTCCTTTACTAATGTCCTTGATTCGGCCTTCCAAGACAACTCTCTGCGGTGTATTCAGAGGCCGATAAACACAATCGAAATCCACCTCCTTCCGGTAGAATTTTCGATAAAGGGCCCAGGGATTCTTTTGTTCGAGTTGCCTTTTTCTTGTTTTCTTAATGTCCAGTTCCGTGATCACCCTGTTCATCCGCACTATGCGCTTGAACTCCTGGTCTATGATGTATTTGAGCATTCTTGGCATCTCTGCGTATTCTTTTGAGAGCCTGGCAGGATGCAAGGCCTCCAATTCGCAGTCCTCAAGAGCCCTTGCTGAGGCCGTGCGAGGATTACTACTTCCGCTGAAGAAAGTCATTTCGCCAATGATTTCTCCCGGCCCTAAAGTTGCTAAATGAGTCTCAGTGCCTTCGGATTCAGTGAAAAGCCCTACTCTGCCCCGTATAATCTGATAGATCGAAATTCCATAATCGCCTTCTTTGATAATCAAATCCCCTCGCTTATATTTGAGACGAGAGACAGCAGGAGTTTGTTCGCTAGTTTTTGTTTTACCAGTCTGCTTAGATACCATAGCATTTCCCTCGGTTCCTAAGTGCTCCAACCGAAGCCGATCAGGCTGGCACCTCTCAGAGTTAATCCTGTTCCACTTGGAGCCACAGGAAGCTCACCTTTAGAATCAGTTCCTGCCGTTTCATTCTCATTCCCTCAACAGAAAGCGAATACAATAACTTACTTGGCTTATCCTAGGACTGGACTCAATCAGTGCTGACCAGCGGTGTGATCGCTCGAGAATGAGCCAGAAAGCGAGAGAATCGGACTACTTTCAGATTAGGCGACGGAGGCGGTCGATGTCAAGTGAAAGGACAATCTTGAGGCAGTTTGGGTGGGTCAAAAGGGAAGGGAGCAAAGTAGAGATCCCTTAATTCACACTTTGCTGGAATTTAATCTGGCACAGAATGTTGTAGACCGTCAAGTCAAGGCTATGGAAAAGAAACCCCCACTGACCGTGCGCCAATAGGGGCTTGGTAGGGTTGGTCTAGTTTGGGGGCTAGGGTGACCCTACCGCAATGCAATTTAGCACAAGGATGTGGCACATGGGAGAGGTAATTTTCAGAGATCCTTCTAGTTGGGAATATGGTTGGGAGTTTATTCTTCTGACAAAAAAACGGGGGCTACGATTTCTCGTAACCCCTTGATTTTATTGTGGAGCGGGAGACGGGTTTCGAACCCGCAACCCTCAGCTTGGAAGGCTGATGCTCTGCCAGTTGAGCTACTCCCGCTTTTTTCTTTTGCGGAGCCATTTTATAGCACGGCAGTGAGTCTTAGATCAATAGAGAATATCTCAGGAGTTTACCCATTTTTTGCTCTTTTTGGATTTGCCTATCTGCTATGGTGACCATGTGGTATGGCCAGGGTAGGCTACTCAACAAAGCAGCATAGTCGCTGCTGCCATTATAGAGTGGGGTCTTGAGCTGGTTTCCCATTGGGGGTGTAGTAGGTGATTTGGCCAATCCCAAAAGAGCAAAATCGTCAAGGGGAGGTTGCGGCACTACGAGCACTTGAGCCACCTTTTTGGAATCTATATCTTTTGCGATAAGTCTTGACACGTTTCCTCTGGACGAGTATGAACGAGGCTGCAAATGAACCTAACCCGGATAATTCATGAATCGGCTACTCCGATCGCGGATATGGCCGTCCTTCCGGGCTTCCTCAGATCCCGCATCCTGCGACGTACTGTTCAAGTACGCCTCGGATACGAGATCCTGCGGTTGCCCGGTGCACGCCCATCTTCACGGTCTCGCGACGCAGGTTCATGAATTATCCGGGCTAATGAAGGCTGAACGCTCACCTTCAATCCAACTTCAGGGATAAGAAATGCTGAGTTTTTTACCAGGTCCCGTGAAAGGGGTTTTGTCACTCAGTCTGTACGTCATCAACACCATTTTCTGGACGATGGTGCTTTTTCAGGTAGCGCTCTTGAAGCTTTTTGTGCCGGTGCCTGCATGGCGTAAGCTCTGTAGTAAAGTAATGACTGGCATTGGCAACATTTGGATTTTCTTCAACAACTGCAATATGGAGCTCATAAGTAAAATTCACTGGGACGTTGACGGTACTGATGGATTGAAAATGAATCGTTGGTACCTGGTGGTGGCCAATCATCAGTCGTGGACTGACATCTTGGTTTTGCAGAAGATTCTTTACCGCAAGGCTCCATTCCACAAATTCTTCCTGAAGAAAGAGCTGTTCTGGGTTCCGTTCCTGGGTCTGGCCTGGTGGGCATTGGATTATCCGTTCCTGGAACGCTCATCCTCAGCCCAAAAAGATATAGAAACCACGATGAGGGCTTGCGAAAAATTCAAGACGCTTCCAGTATCCATCATGAATTTTGCGGAGGGAACTCGATTCAGTGCCGAAAAGCACCGTAAACAACGCTCGCCTTACTCCCACCTGCTAAAACCCAAGGCCGGTGGTATTGCTTTCGTACTTGCAGCCATGGGAGAGCAACTGGACTCCATCTTGGATGTAACCATTGCGTACCCAGAGGGGGCAGAGGGTTTTTGGGCCTTTCTCTGCGGCAGAGTTGCCGAAATCAAGGTGAGGGTAGAATCTTTGCCAATCAATGAAGAGCTATCCGGCGATTATTTTAAGGACCGGGAATTCCGCAAGAGATTCATGAGTTGGCTGAATGCACTGTGGGCTGAAAAAGACAAGCGCCTGGCAGCTCTGCTGAATGAGGAGAGTTCAACACTCCGAAGAGGAAAAACTTGACATTCGCGACTGTAAGTGGTTAAAAACAAAGAAAAGGCGGCATGGCCAAGTGGCTAAGGCAGCGGTCTGCAAAACCGTTATTCCCCGGTTCGAATCCGGGTGCCGCCTCCAGAGAAATCAAGGGGTTAGGTCTTCAGCCTAACCCCTTTTCACTGCGTAGGGGCAGCAAAGTCCTTTACCGTTATTCTGAAGGTGCGTTATGGAAGATGGAGCATCCTTCAACTCCGACATGCCAGAGCCTGTGCAACCCGGACCTTCAGCTTTCGGGCTTCTCAGAGGATTTTTGGGGACAGCAAGGGCGGTACTCCTGAGCCCCCGAAAGTTTTTTCCGAGCATGCCACTGGAGGGTGGACTTCTAGGCCCCTATATATTCTTTCTTCTGTGCACAACTTTCTCTTTTCTGGTCTCCCTGGTTCTGACTCTGGTCACCGGTGGGGAATTCTCTCCCTGGACCTTTCTCGTCATGCTCGCCGCATTCTGTATGCCTTTTTTCAGTGCTGCGATTCTCAATTTCTTGTTCACCAAGTTGTTGCGAACTGGCGGGACCTATGAGGCCACGTTCAGAGTGGTCTGTTATGCTAGTGCCGTGAACCTGTTCGCCTGGATTCCAGATATCCTCGTTATTCTTCTCTTTCAGTTCTACGAAATTTACCTCTCTGCCCTGGGGCTAAGCGTCGTGCACAGAACCGGCCTTGGGCAGGCCCTGCTGGTTGTGATAGGCACCCTGCTCACCGTTTCAGTGACCATAATGTTCATGGCGCGTATGTTCTTTTCTTTCTAATAGATAAGTGGTTCTTTGGGTAGGCAGGTCATTGAGGATTGAACATTTGGCGTTTCTTCGCGCTCACCGCGCTCCGCTCAGTCCCCGCAAGCGGGTCCCAAGTTTCGCATTGCGAATTTCATCTTACAACAAATGACAGCGTAAGCGTAATGACCCAATGACGCCGCAGGCAAATGACGCAAAACTTAGAGAGTTTCCAGCTGATAGCTAAATAGAACCGACCAAACCGGCTAAGCCCAATCACCATCATTGAGGAGGTAGTCGTGAAGTGGACTATCAACGGCAAGCAACTATTGCTTTTACAGGGTGATATTACAGAGATGGATACCGATGCCATCGTCAACGCTGCCAACCAGGACCTGGTTCTCGGGGCGGGCGTGGCTGGAGCCATACGGTCCAAAGGAGGTCCTAGTATTCAGGAAGAGTGCAACCGCATTGGAGGTGCTCCTGTGGGAGGAGCTGCAATAACCACTGGTGGTGATCTTAAGGCGAAATATGTAATTCACGCAGTTGGGCCGCGCATGGGGGAGGGGGATGAGGATCGGAAGCTGGCGGATGCCACCCGCAACAGTATGAACCGCGCCAATGAAAAGGGATTGGCGAGCATAACCTTTCCGGCCATAAGCACCGGAATATTTGGTTTTCCCAAAGACCGGTGCGCCCGGATCATGCTGACTACTGTGGCGAAAACCTTGCGAGGAGAGGACACTTCCCTGAATGAAGTGGTTTTCTGCCTCTGGGGTGAAGAGACTTTAGAGATCTTCAAGAATACGGCTGCAGAGTTGTTCCAAAATGCAGATGTGTGAGGTGAAATTCAGGGATTCAGGGATTGCGGATTTGTCCTTCGGACTCCCACCCTTCGGGCGGGTTCCCGGTTTCGGATTTGAGATTTCATAGTGCAACAAATGACAGCGAAGCGTAGTGACTTAATGACGCTGAAGGCAAATGACTAATGACAAATATGGTTAGTCCTCAGTACCTAATTGACCGAGGCCGGTGAGATCCAGAAATTGCTCCTGAGACACCGGGGAGATACTCTCGCCAACGGTGAATATGCAAGAGGATTCAGTGGTCGGTTCGAAGACTTTGCCGGCCTGGATCACAGGCTCTTTCAGCCAGAGAAAGTAGTCGTCAAAAAAACGAAGAACGAGATCTACATCTTCGGAATCTTCCAACATCTCAGAGAAGTTGAAGTTGTTTATGAGACCGCGGCCTCTCAATTGCTTCCGTCCTTTCTTGTCTAACCAGATTTCAAAGGTGACATTGCGCAAAGACAGTCGGTTTCTGCTGGCGTCCACCAGGTAAGCCTGGTCCACTTCGTATAATCCCTCTGGTAGGTCTATCATTGTCTTAATCCCTCATAATTAGCGGCTCTCCAACTATCACTTGTGGTTTGGCATTGTAAATAAGCTTTTCTCAAAGGGCAATGGTCAGGCTAGACTTACTCGGCACTTGGCAAAAGAAGTATATCAGTTATTCGTTATACGGAAAAATCACATTTGAGTATTTTGGATGTTAGTTTCCGAAGATAGCCCAAAATGAGACCGGGTGACAATTAACGGATAACGGATAACTTTCCGGTCTTGCCCGACCTCCCGTCTCGCCAGTCTCGCTTTCAGTGCTAGGCGCTATGTGCTTGGCACTGAAACATTACCCCCAAACACCTCCCGGATAATCTCCAGCAGGAAGGTGTGTATGGACGGATTGCCGGCAACCACGTCGCCAACCCAGATATGCTTGTTCCCGCCATTGAAGTCCGAAATATATCCTCCTGCCTCCTTCACTAGGAGGTGGCCGGCAGCAATGTCCCATGGACTGAGGCCGAGCTCCCAAAAGCCTTCGCAACGGCCACAGGCCACATAGGAGAGATCCAGGGCCGCAGACCCACCTCGACGAATATCGCTCACCTTTGCAAAAACCCGGTTAAACCCTTTGAGATAGTGGGATAAAATTGTTTTCTCCCTCCAGGGGAAAGCAGTGGCCACCAGAGCTTCATCAACCTTTCGTCGGTTGGAAACCTGAATAGGATGGCCATTGAGGGTGGCACCATGCCCTTTCTGAGCGAGAAAAAGCTCTTGGCGGCAGGGATCGTATACCGCTCCCAAAACTATGGCATCCTTATATTCCAGAGCAACGCTCACCGCAAAAACGGGGAAACCGTGAATGAAGTTTGTGGTGCCGTCCAGCGGATCCACCAACCAGCGGCTAGCGTTCTGGCCTGGACTGCTTTCGTCTTCTTCGGCCAAAATCTCATGGTCCGGGTGGCGACTCCGGATCAGTTGGACGATGGCTTCCTGTGCGGTCAGGTCTGCCTCAGTCACGTAATCAAAGCGACCTTTGGACTGGATCTGCAACGTTTGAAGTTTATTGTGGTAATCCAGAAGGACAGCGCCAGCCTTCTTAACGCAGTCTACGGCGGTTTTTATTAGTTGGTCGTTCATATTTTGTCCTCGAATATTAGTGGAGAGCATAGTACTGTAGAAACTATTTGTTGACAAAGATTTTCCGGGTCATTTGGCATTTCGCATTTCACACCTATTTACATGTAAGCACTTTTAAATATAGGTCTCATCTCCAAGTGTCAAATAGGTAATGGGCAATGAGCATTGAAAAATTTGCAATGCTAAATGCCAACTGTTCAATGTCGTTGATCTTTTCCTGAATAATGTGGTAGAGTTCAGGCGACAAAGAAAGTGAGCATATAATCTGGTATT
>Ga0316193_10003974_pt1 | contig 10806 bp, 13 predicted proteins | sample MerIslsedime2_MG_FD_207735 | JGI IMG/M metagenome (GOLD analysis project Ga0316193, IMG submission 207735) | Coastal sediment microbial communities from Maine, United States - Merrow Island sediment 2 | ecosystem: Environmental > Aquatic > Marine > Coastal > Sediment | place: USA: Maine... | reverse complement strand
TCAAAGAAGCCGGGGTGCAGGTTGACCAGGTTGTCAAAAACCGCTTTACGCAAGTCGGCGCTTACCCGCTCTCCCAGCCAGGACACCAGGTAGAACCGGATAAAGGTGCCCACCGCGATGGCCGCGGCAATGGCAACGAGCAGGCCGACCGCAGCACTCAGGTCAGTGCTGTCGCCGCCGAAGCCCTGGTCTATCAGTACCTGCAGGCCACGACCCAGGGACAGTGTGGCAGCGGCCGTGAACAGCAGTGCCAGGCTCGCTGCGATCAATCGCGTCTTGTAGGGTTTAAGAAAACCGATCACCGGCAGCAGTGACGGCAGCCTCGCAGCCTTGGGCTCAGTCGCCACCGGTTATTCGGTTTCCGGCTTTCTGTTGCGGGTTATTATGCGGCCGAAATATACCCCGAGTTCAAACAACAGCCACATCGGCAATGCCAGCAGTGACTGGGAAATAATATCCGGGGGCGTGAGCAGCATGCCAAGGACAAAACAACCCACGATGATATAGGGCCGCTTCTTCGCAAGGTTATCCGGCGTGGTAATACCGGTGGATATGAGTAGTACGGCAGCGATGGGTATTTCAAATGCCACACCGAAGGCAAAAAACAGTTTCAGGACGAAGTCCAGGTAGCTGTTGATATCGGTCATGATGGTGATGTCCGCCGGACCGGTGCTGGTGAAGAAAGCAAAAATCAGCGGAAACACTACAAAGTAAGCGAACGCCGCTCCGGCATAGAACAGCAAGATGCTGGAAGCGAGCAGTGGCACGGCCAGTCGCTTTTCATGTTTATACATACCGGGTGCGATGAAGCTCCAGACCTGGTAAAGCACGTAGGGTATGGCCAGGAATATTGCGGCCACCAGGGTGAGCTTGAAGGGGGTCAGGAAAGGCGAGGCCACCTCGGTGGCGATCATGGTAGCGCCTTCAGGTAACAGTGCCCGCAGCGGCTCCGAGACGAAGGTGTAGATTTCGTTGGCAAAGGGGAACAGGCAGATAAAGACCACCAGAACCGCCAGCAGCGCGCGCAACAGGCGATCGCGCAGCTCGGTGAGGTGGGCCACCAGCGGTAATGGTTGATCCATGCTTTCCGGCTCGCTCATTCTGCGCGTTTATCCGTGGCCTGGGTTGGTGTGTCCTGGGAGGGGCCGTCGTCCAGCACAGGGTTCGTAAGGCTGGGGGTGGTGTTCTGAAGGTCCTGGCCAAACTCGTCTGCCTGTGACTTCAGCTCCTGGCCAGTCTTGCGCAGTTCCTGCATTACCTCGTCATTGTGCAGCTCCTGCTGCACCTCACGCTTGATATCGTTGAAGCCACGCTTCAGCCGGTTCAGCCAGAGGCTGGCTGTGCGGATGGCTCCGGGCAGGCGTTCCGGCCCGATGACCAGCAGGCCTACCACGCCCACCAGCACCAGCTCGGTGAAACCGATATCGAACATTCAGGCCTTACTTGTCCTTTTCGGTAGAGGCAGCAGTTTCCTCCGGCTGGTCTTTCCCCGCCGCGGTGTCTGCTGCGCCATCATCCTGCATGGTTTTGCGGAATCCTTTAACCGCACTGCCCAGGTCGCTGCCCAGAGTGCGCAGCCGCTTGGTGCCGAACAACATGATGACGATCGCGAGGACGATCAACAGTTGCCATATACTTATTCCACCCATTCCCATTTTAATCTCCCACTTACATATTCGGTTTACTGTTTGTTGCGCCCTGCCTTCTCATCGATACCGGAGATGCCCATGCGCTCACCAAGGCAATCGGATATCTCGCTGACGTCCACCTCCAGGTGAGACAACATGACCATACTGTGGAACCACAGGTCGGCGACTTCAGCGATTAACTCTCTGCGGCCCTCATTCCCCTGCATATCCTTGGCCGCGAGTATGACCTCCGTAGCTTCCTCGCCCACTTTCTCGAGAATCTTGTTCAAGCCTCCCCTGTGCAGGCTTGCCACATACGAAACTTCCGGGTCAGCGCTCTTGCGCTGCTCCAGGGTAGCTGCCAACTTTTCCAGCACATCACTCATGATGTTTTTCCGTATATCTCGTCCGGCGATTGCAACACCTTGTCCGTTACCTGCCAAGCGCCATCTGCTCTTTTGCGGTAAAAGCAACTTCGGCGGCCGGTGTGGCAGGCGATCCCGCCCAGCTGTTCCACCTTCATTAATACCGTGTCGGCATCGCAGTCAATGCGCAACTCCTTGAGTTGCTGCACGTGGCCCGACTCCTCTCCCTTGCGCCACAATACTTTGCGAGAGCGGGACCAGTAGATTGCCCTCCCCTCGCTGATTGTAAGCTCCAGAGACTCGCGATTCATCCAGGCGAGCATCAGTACCTCGCCCGTCTGCCAGTCCTGGGCAATTGCCGGAACCAGCCCGTGCTCGTTCCATTTAATGTCCTGGGCAAGGTCGGCTGCGTCTTTACTCATCGTACTGCTCTTTGTGGCCGGCCATTATGACACAGGGCTGTGTGTGGCACATTCTGGTGATCTCTCCGCTATCTCTCAGCTATCTCTGTTAGTTATGCCGTGGCCACAGCAGCGCCAGGGCCAGCCCTGCCAGCAGCCAGCTGACCAAAGGGGCATCTGTCAGCTGCTGCCAGCCCCCCGGAAACACTGAAATAGCCGCCCCCACACAGGCAAGTGCGGCTACCAACTGGCGCCTTTGTCTACGTACCTTGTCGGCATTTTTCTTGCGCAGGTCTTCCGACTGTTGTTGCTGCTGGGTGAAGCGTATCTCGATGTCGCGAGACTGTTGCAGGTTGTCCATCATAACGTCCGGCAATTGCGGCAGTTGTTCCAACCAGGAGGGAGCCTGTCGCTGCAGGCGGCGCAGCAGGGACTGGGGCGAGTAGCGCTCCTGCACCCAGTCCTCCAGGAATGGTTGGGCAGTGTCCCACAGGTTCAGGCCCGGATAGAGCTGGCGCCCCAGGCCCTCAATGTTGAGCATGGTTTTCTGCAGCAGTACCAGTGAGGGTTGTATGTGCATATCAAAGCGACGCGCGGTCCTGAACAGGTAGATCAACAACTGCCCGAAGGAGATTTCGCCGATGGGGCGCTCGAATACCGGTTCGCATACAGCCCGCATCGCGGACTCGAAATCCTGTACCCGGGTCTGGGGCGGTACCCATCCACATTCAACGTGCAGTTCGGCCACCTCGCGGTAATCGCGGCGGAATATGCTGAGCAGGTTGCGTGCGAGGTAGTACTGGTCGGAGTCGCTCAGGCTGCCAATAATTGCGCAGTCCACCGCTATGTAGGTAGGGTCTGCCGGGTCGGTGGCATCGACAAATATGTTACCGGGGTGCATGTCAGCGTGAAAAAAACTGTCGCGAAACACCTGGGTGAAAAAGATTTCCACCCCGCGTTCAGCCAATAGTTTCAGGTCAGTTCCCCGCGCCTCCAGCTCCGCCATATCAGTCACCGGTATGCCGCTGATACGTTCCATGACGAATACGTTGCGACAGGTATAGTCCCAGTAAACCTGTGGCACATACACCAGTTTGCTGTTTTCAAAGTTGCGCCGCAGCTGGCAGGCGTTCGCCGCCTCGCGGCCCAGATCCAGCTCATCGAGAATGATCAACTCATAATCCGCGACCACTTCCACCGGACGCAAGCGCCTGCCGTCGGGAAAATACCGCGCCACCAGTTTCGCCAGGGTGAACATCAGTGCGAGATCCTGGCGAATAATGGGCTCGATATCGGGGCGGATAACCTTTACCACGACTTGTTCGCCGCTGTGCAAGGTAGCGGCGTGTACCTGGGCCACCGACGCCGAGGCCATGGGCTTGGCGTCGAAACTGGCGAACAGCTCGGCCACCGGTTTGCCCAGTCCCTTCTCGATAATATCGATGGACTGCTGCTGCGGGAACGGCGGCACGTTGTCCTGCAGCTTCGCCAATTCGTCCGCAATGTCTGTGGGAAGCAGGTCGCGTCTGGTAGATAGCATCTGGCCGAACTTGATAAATACCGGTCCCAGTTCTTCCAGTGCCTGGCGCAGGCGCACACCCCGGGGCAGATCCGGCGCAGTTTGCAGGCGCCAGGGCGCCAGGGTCAGGGCCAGTTTCGGTATAGTACCCAGGCGATCTGTATCGATGAATTCGTCCAGGCGATAGCGCGAGGCAGTGCGGAAAATCTTGATAAGTCGGGCTGCGCGAGACATAACTGGCCTATTCCCGCAATTTCTGCATGCGTTTGCGCAGGCGTTGGGTGCGTGATTCCAGGCGCTCTACTCGCAGGGCCAGTTGCTGCACATCGGAATAAAAGTCCTCCAGCTCCAGTCGCGGCGGGCTCAGTCGCGCCTCCTCGTGGATGAACTCCTCTAATTGCCGCTCCAGCCCGGTAGACGCCTGTCGGCCCCAGCTGTAGGCGCCGCGCAGCATCTGGGCCAGCTGGTGGCCCGCTACATCACCCAGTGCAGTTACCAGCGGGGCCTCCCAGTCCACTTCCAGCTGGGTGATTATTTTCTGCAGTTCAATCAATGGCGCGCTGTCACCACGCAGTTCCAGCGCGCCATTGATCAGCGCAGCCGTCGGGTCTTTGGCGGTGGCCAGTTCGGCGAAATCGGAAGCGGAGCCGCGCACGCTGGTAGTGACGGGCCCATCGTAAAACCCCATCAGTCGAATAGTGCCATTGCCCGGTTGCAGGTAGGCATCCAGCGGCGGCGCAGTGCAATGCAGCGCAAATACATTGTCCGCCAGTGTAGCTAACGCTTTGCTGCCGCCGGGGGAAAGTTCAAGCGCCTGGTTGACTGCTCTTTCCAGGGTGGCAAGAGCCGCAGTGTGCAGAGCTGGATCGATGACGGCGGGCATTTCAGGCTTTAACGCCTTTGTGCAGCGCAACGACGCCACCGGTCATATTGTGATATTCGCAGCGGCTGAAGCCCGCCTCTTCCATCATATCCTTGAGTGTTTCCTGGTCCGGGTGCATGCGTATGGATTCAGCGAGATACTGGTAGCTGTCGGCGTCATTGGCCACCAATCGGCCCATAAATGGCAGCACCTTGAAGGAGTATGTGTCATACGCCTTGCTTAACAGGGGGTTATCCGGTTTGGAAAATTCCAGCACCAGAAGGCGCCCGCCAGGTTTCAGTACCCGCAGCATCGAGCGCAGGGCCAGGTCTTTGTCGGTGACGTTGCGCAGGCCAAAAGCGATGGTGATGCAATCGAATGTGTCATCCGGGAAAGGCAGGTATTGTGCGTCGGCCTGGACAAACTCCAGATTGCCCATGTGCCCGGTGTCCAGCAGCTTATCCCGGCCTACCTTGAGCATGGAATCGTTGATGTCTGCCAAAACCACGCGACCGTTGGCGCCGACAATGTCCGAGAAGCGGGCCGCCAGGTCACCGGTACCACCGGCGATATCCAGTACGGCGTCGCCAGCGCGCACGCCACTGAGCTCAATTGTGAAGCGCTTCCAGACCCGGTGTATGCCACCAGACATCAGGTCGTTCATCAGGTCATAGCGTGACGCTACGGAGTGAAATACGTCTGCCACCATGCCCGCTTTGGCATCGGTGTCGACCTCCTTGTAACCGAAGTGTGTTCTGTCTTTGTCGCTCATGGGGTCTGCGCCCTCCCACCTTGGAACCGCGTATTGTAGCGCGATGTGGGCTAGTGTAGTGGATCCTGGTTAATCTAGGGCTGGAAATGGATGACCTGGACTTCCGGATCGCGGCTGGCACCGGCCTCGTTCAAGCGGTCCAGGTAATCCTGCCAGCGCTGGGACTGGTGAGTACAGAGCTCGTACAGGTAATCCCAGGAATACAGGCCGGTGTCGTGGCCATCGTCAAAAATCAGCTGAACTGCGTAGCGGCCCACTGGTTTGATGGCGGTTATCCCGACATTGATTTTGCCGGTTTGCAGGGTTTCCTGGCCGCTGCCGTGACCACGCACTTCTGCTGAAGGCGAGTATACGCGCAGGTATTCACACGGCAGTGAGTAGCGTTCGCCACCGGCGTACTCCAGTTCCAGCTCCCGGGAGCGCTGGTGCAGTTTCAGGCCCAGTGGCTTTTTGTATTGCTCGGCACTCACCCGATTAGAGAATAAAGCGCGACAGGTCTTCGTCCGCGCTCAATGCCTTCAGCTGGCTGTCGACGTAGTCGGCGTCAACCCGCAGGGGCTTTTGGTTCAGGCTCGCATCGGCGGCACCGAAGGATGTCTCCTCCAGCAGTCGCTCCATCACCGTATGCAACCTGCGGGCGCCGATATTCTCGGTTCTTTCATTCACGTGCCAGGCGGTCTCGGCTATGCGGCGAATACCATCAGCGCTGAATTCCACCTGCATGCCCTCCGTGCCCAGCAGCGCCTGGTACTGTTCGGTTAGAGAGGCATTCGGCTCGGTGAGAATGCGTTCGAAATCGTCTGGTGTCAGCGCGGACAGTTCAACCCTGATCGGTAACCGGCCCTGCAGCTCCGGGATCAGGTCCGAGGGCTTGGCCAGGTGGAATGCGCCGGAGGCGATGAAAAGAATGTGATCGGTCTTGATCATGCCGTGCTTGGTGCTGACGGTGGAACCCTCGATCAGGGGTAATAAGTCCCGCTGAACGCCTTCGCGGGAAACGTCAGCACCGGCTCCCTCGCTGCGCTTGGCCACCTTGTCCAGTTCGTCAATAAATACGATACCGTTCTGCTCGGCCGCGGTTACCGCCTTCTGTTTGAGCTCGTCCTCGTTGACCATCTTCGCAGCCTCCTCGTCGCACAGGGCGGATAAGGCGGCTTTTATTGGCAACTTGCGTGTTTTCTGTTGTTGCCGTGACATATTCGAGAACATGCTCTGCAACTGGTTGGTCATTTCCTCCATCCCCGGGGGCGCCATGATCTCCATGGCAGCAGCATTGGTACTGATATCAACTTCGATCTCCTTGTCGTCCAGCTCCCCTTCCCGCAATTTCTTGCGCAATAGCTGACGAGTACCAGCGCCGGACTCGGTGTCCGCATTGCGGGCCGGTGGTAACAGGATGTCCAGGATTCTCTCCTCGGCCATTTCCTCCGCGCGAAAGCGTACGCGACTCATTTCCTGCTCCCGCAGCAACTTGATGGACACATCCACCAGGTCGCGTACGATGGAGTCTACATCGCGCCCGACGTAGCCTACCTCGGTAAATTTGGTGGCCTCCACCTTCACGAAGGGCGCGTTGGCCAGCTTCGCCAGTCGTCTTGCGATTTCCGTTTTGCCCACCCCGGTAGGTCCGATCATCAGGATATTCTTGGGGGTAATTTCAACGCGCAGCTCCTCCGGCAGCTGCATTCGCCGCCAGCGATTACGCAGGGCTATTGCCACGGCGCGCTTGGCCTCATCCTGGCCGATGATGTGTTTGTCGAGTTCGTGAACGATCTCGCGAGGGGTCATATCGGACATAGGCCTAGAAATCCAGTTGTTCGATGGTGCGGTTATGGTTGGTGTAAATACAGATGTCACCGGCTATTGCGAGGCCTTTCTCTACGATGTCGCGAGCTCCCAGATCGGTGTTATCCAGCAGAGCCTTGGCCGCAGACTGCGCGAAGGGGCCACCGGAGCCAATCGCTATCAGGTTGTCCTCCGGTTCGATCACATCACCGTTACCGGTGATAACCAGCGAGGTGCTCTTGTCTGCAACGGCCAGCAGCGCTTCCAGGCGACGCAGGGCGCGCTCGGTACGCCAGGCCTTGGCCAGCTCAACAGCGGCTCGAACCAGGTGACCCTGGTGTTTGTCCAGTTGGGCTTCGAACAGCTCAAACAGGGTGAAGGCGTCGGCGGTGCCGCCAGCGAAGCCAGCCAACACCTGGTTTTTGTGTAAGCGGCGCACTTTGCGCGCATTGCCCTTCATGATCGTATTGCCCATGGAGACCTGCCCGTCCCCGCCAATCACCACGCTATTTCCCCTGCGCACGGAAAGGATGGTTGTACCTCTGAATTGTTCCAATATGGGTTACCTCGTAGCGCGTTACCGGGGGGTAGTCTGATGGATATGGGGAAGGGGCCGCGGAATTTCAAGGCTCCGCGGTGATAAATCAGGTTGTCCCTCGTTTCAGCAATAGTGTGTCGATGTCCTGGGCAGCGGTGAGGCTGCGGGCCCGGGTCATCGCAGAGTGTGAGTTGAAGGGGCCCAGGTAGACGCGGAACCAGCGGCCGTTATCGCTGTTGGTTTCTTCAATTCTGGGTTCCAGCCCCAGCAGTAACAGTTCTGCCCGGCGCCGGTCGGCGTCTTCCCGCTGCCGGAAGGAGCCAGCCTGCAAAAGATAGGTCACCTGCGCGGCCCCGGGAGGGGGTTTGGTGACCTCTGCCGGCTCGACCGGGCCGTCGATGGTCTGCTCGGGCAGCATGGTATAGAAATCGAAACGTGGCTTGGGCGGCTCCGCAGGTACTGCCGTTGTTGGGGCCGCTTGCGGCGTGTCGCCGGGCCTGGTGGCGGGTGGCAGGGTACCCAGATACAGCAGAAAGCTGAGAAATACGCCGCTCAGCAGACCAGCAAGATAGGCGCGCCAGCGACTGCCTGGCTGCGTTTGGGCTGCGTTTCGGGAAGACTGGCGCTGCGCGGTCTTTTTCTTGCCCGGCGCCCGGCTCCCGGTCTTTCGCGTTTTGGCAAAATCCCGCGCCATGTCTTACATCACCTCCGGGGCGGACAGGCCCAACAGGTCCAGCCCATTGGCCACAACCTGTCGCACGGCCTCGCTCAGGGCCACGCGAGCATTGCGCAGGGAGGGCTCTTCCACCAATACCTTGTGGGCGTTGTAACAGGTATGAAAGTCCCCCGCCAGCTCCCGCAGGTAGGTGGCCACGGTATGTGGCTCGGTGTTGGCGGCGGCGCTGGCCACGATCTCCGGATAGCGGTCCAGCTGGCGCAGCAGGGCTTTCTCGTGGTCTTCGGTCAGTTGATCCAGGTGGGCGAGGCCTGCCTGGACAGTCCATTCCCAGCCGTGCTCGGCGAGCTTGCGCATCACACTGCAGGCTCGTGCGTGGGCATACTGGATATAGTAGACCGGGTTATCGTTACTCTGGGACAGGGCGAGGTTGATGTCGAAGGTGAGCTGGGAGCTGGGAGCCCTGGCCGCGAGAAAGTAGCGGGTGGCATCGCAACCAACTTCGTCGATAAGCTCGCGCAGGGTGACGTAGCTGCCCGCGCGCTTGGACAGCTTAACTTCTTCTTTGTCACGCATCACGGTGACCATCTGGTGCAGGACATAGTCCGGCCAGCCCTCGGGTATGCCGGATTCCAGTGCCTGCAGCCCAGCCCTGACACGGGTAACCGTGCTGTGGTGATCCGCACCCTGCTCATTGATTACGCGCACAAATCCGCGTTGCCACTTGTTGAGATGGTAGGCGACGTCCGGCAGGAAGTAGGTATAGCCACCCTCGCTCTTGCGCATCACGCGATCCTTGTCATCGCCGAAGTCGGTGGTGCGCAACCACAGCGCCCCATCCTTTTCATAGGTGTGACCGCCTTCGATCAGACACTGTACGGTGGCTTCAACCTCACCGTTTTCATAGAGCGACGATTCGAGAAAATAGTTGTCAAAGTGCACGGCGAAGGCCTGCAGGTCGAGGTCCTGTTCACGCCGCAGGTAGGCCACGGCAAAGCGGCGTATACCGTCGAGGTCGTCGGGGTCCGCCGCGGCACTTACGTGCTGGTCGCTTGCATCGATGCGATCGCCGCGCAGGTAAGCCCTGGCCACGTCCTCTATATAGCCACCGCGATAACCGTCTTGCGGCCAGCCCGGGTCGTCAGGGCCACGCCCCTGGCAGCGCGCCTGTACCGACAGCGCCAGGTTGGTGATCTGCTGGCCCGCGTCGTTGTAATAAAACTCCCGGGTAACATCCCAACCGGTAGCTTGCAGCAGGCGGCAGATGCAGTCTCCAACTGCCGCACCGCGGCCATGCCCGACGTGCAATGGGCCCGTGGGATTGGCGGATACGTACTCCACCTGGACTTTGCGGCCCTCCCCTGTATTGGCGCGTCCGAATGCCTCACCCTGCTCCAGGATTTGCTGCACCACTGCCTGGCTGCTTGCCCCGGAGAGGAAAAAATTGATAAACCCGGGCCCGGCTATCTCCGTGCGAGAGACGAAGCTTGCGCTGGGCAGGGCTTCACAAATCATGGCTGCCAGTTCCCTGGGGTTTTTGCCGGCCGCTTTGGCCAGACCCAGGGCGACATTGCTGGCGAGGTCACCGTGACTGGGGTCGCGGGTGCGATCGATATTTACCCGTGCCGGCAGTTCTGCACCTAATTTGCCCTGCTGTGCCAATGTGTCCAGCGCCTGGAGTATGAGCTGGCTGAGTTGTTCCTTCATTACGAGAGGGATTACCTGAATTAATTCAATAGGTTATTGGAGCTTCGATAGGCTGTCTGAAGCCCTGAGTTCCGCTGGCTGGCTATTATCCTTGTAAGTCCCTGCCATGGCTAGCATCGGCTAGTACAAGTCCTGTGGGTCTATATCGATCGTCCATTTCAGGTCGCGCCGGGCTTTGTTCACCTCCGCCAGTGATACCAGCACGCTGGCGGCGGCCTGGGCTGCCCTGCGATCAACAGCCAGAACTATCAGCTGGCAGCGGAATTTGCCTGCCCGGCGCTGCATGGGTGAGGGCAGTGGGCCTATCAGCTGGGTCCCGTTCGGGAGTGCGTTGCCAGCCTGGTCGCGAAGCTGTTGCAGGAATTGCTCGCCACGGGCCGAATCATCGCAATCACTGCGCAGCACGACCAGCTGCCCCACCGGTGGCATGCCGGCAGCCTCGCGACCAGCGAGCATAATTCTGGCCTGGTCGCCATAATTCATGGTGAGCATGGCCTGCAGCGCGGGGTGATCCGGGTAGTGGGTTTGCAGCAGTACTTCACCAGGCATGTCC
>Ga0316193_10003971_pt1 | contig 10808 bp, 7 predicted proteins | sample MerIslsedime2_MG_FD_207735 | JGI IMG/M metagenome (GOLD analysis project Ga0316193, IMG submission 207735) | Coastal sediment microbial communities from Maine, United States - Merrow Island sediment 2 | ecosystem: Environmental > Aquatic > Marine > Coastal > Sediment | place: USA: Maine... | reverse complement strand
CTGCATAGACCAGGGTATTCAGGCCAGGTTGATGGCTGGAATACAGAAGAAATGCGACCACAGTCATTTGAATCAACAGTCGCAGGCCGGCCCCCAGGTTGTGCCGGTCATCGAGCAGTGCGACCAGTGCCAGGGTGAAGATGCTGATGCCCGTCGGCAAGGCTACAAGGGCATAGCCCCCGGTAATCCAGGCGGTAAACAGACCCGCAGAAGCACCGGCCAGAATAGCGATGCCCCCGGTCCTGGGTGTTGGCCGGGTATGCAGGGAGCGCTGATTGGGTTCGTCGAGAATCAGCCAGTAACCACGGGCGTTGGCTAGCAACAGGGCGAGCAGCCATGTAATGACAAATGCAGCAATCATTGCCGGGACCATGCTTGGTATCAGCCTATTGCTAATATGTGCCCGTAATGGTGGGTGTTTTGCTGACGCATTAGCTACTGTTCCTGCTCGATTTTTTCCCGTGATATCAAGAGGGTAACGACCCTGTTGGGTGGGGGATATAGAAGTAGTATCACCATGGCCAATGAATTAGAATACCCTTCTTATTTTTACAGTGTAATCCCATATCATTGATCCGCAGAGTGAATTTCTGATAAAACCGGCTTCTTAAAGCGGAGTTTACAAGTTCGTGTTGTCAATGGGTCAATATTTTTGTGCCTGTACATATGTATCGTTATCTGGAACTCATTCACTACCGTGCCTTGGCTGAACTCAAGATGGAGGCATCCCGACTCTACCTGGGACTTCTCTGGTGGGTGGTTGAGCCAGTGCTTTATATGGCCGCTTTTTATCTGGTGTTCGGTATATTGTTTCAGCGTGGCGGCGAAGGCTTCGTCGGGTTTTTGCTGTGCGGACTCGTGCCATGGAAATGGTTTAGCAGTAGTGTGATGAATGCCTCAAATTCTCTTGCTGCCAATGCGGCACTGATCCAGCAGGTCTATGTACCAAAGTGGATATTCCCAACAATTGTTGTTGTTACGGGTTTATACAAGTTTCTGGTAATTTTGGCCTTACTAATGTGCTTTCTGCTGATTTACGGATATTCCCCCGGAGTGAGCTGGTTGGTAATGCCACTAGTCGTTCTGGTGAGTTTTTTTCTGGTGTTAGGTTGTGCGTCCCTGGTGGCATTTATCGTTCCATTTCTTCCTGACCTTAAGATGATACTGGCCAATGCGCTGGTTCTTCTGATGTTTCTTTCCGGGATTTTTTACAATATCGGTCAATTGGATGCAGCGTATCAGAGTTGGTTTGACCTGAATCCACTTGCTCACCTGTTTCAGCTGTACCGTACTGTTCTGCTTGATGCGCAATGGCCTGTCTGGAATGATCTATTCGGCTTGGGTGTCATTGGTCTGGCCCTGATGGGATTGTCTTTTAGCTTATTCCAGCGTTACGACCGCGTCTTGCCCAGCGTAGTAGGTTAATCCCCGGTGACTGATCTTGCGATTCTGTTGGATGCTGTGTCACTGACCCTTAGATCACGACGGGCTCTGGGTCGTAGCACCGGGCATACGGTGCTTAAAGATATCAGTCTTAGTCTTCCTCGAGGTAAAACCCTTGGAATTGTTGGTCGTAACGGTGCGGGTAAAAGTACCTTGCTGCGTATTATTGCCGGAATTATCAAGCCTGACAGGGGGAGGGTTGATTGCTTTGGTTTGCGCGCATCACTCCTGGGGCTTGGTGCAGGCAGGTTACCGCATTTATCCGGTCGCGATAATGCCCTCATGACAGGTATGTTGCAGGGGCTTAGAAGAAGGGACATGGAAGGTCGGCTGGAGCAAGTACAGGAGTTTTCAGAATTGGGTGAATACTTTGATCAGCCGGTGAGCACTTACTCAACTGGCATGAATGCTCGTCTAGGCTTTGCCACTGCGCTGCAGGTGGATCCGGATATCATGCTTATTGATGAAATACTGGGTGTGGGTGATGCCGAGTTTCGCTTGAAATCGCGCAAGGCATTACGAGAGAGAATCGTCTCGGATAAAACGGTTGTATTAGTGTCCCATGAGCAGGCAGCAATTAAAGATCTTTGTGACTGGATACTATGGATTGATCAGGGACGGGTACGAGCGATTGGACTGATGAATGAAGTCATGTCCGAATACCTGGAAGCCATGAAACCGGCTTCCTGAGTCTGTATGGCAAATGATTCTAGTCAGCTAATGGTTGAAGAAGGCTCTAAAAAGACGCTAGTTGTTGTGCTTGGTATGCACCGTAGCGGTACAAGTGCCATAACACGCGGGTTGCGCATGCTTCAGGTCGAGATGGGGGAGTCCCTGATACCCGGTGAAGAAGGGCGTAATGCAAAGGGCTATTGGGAAGATATTGAGATAAACGCCTTTAATGGACGGTTGCTGGCACGGCTTGATACAAGCTGGTACGGACTCCGGCATCTCGACAAGGACCTGTTTTCAGAGGCGGGGCTTGATGATCTCAGGGATGAAGCAAAGGCATTGCTCGAACAGAAGACCCAAAATATCCTGGTGTTCGGGTTCAAGGATCCAAGGACCTGTATCCTGCTGCCATTCTGGCAGCCGATCTTCAGTGAGCTCGGGCTTGATGATCGTTACCTGATTACACTACGCAATCCTCTGGATGTCGCCAACTCGTTAGCAAAACGAGATGCTTTCCCGCAGCAGCATTCCTTTTTAATGTGGGCCAAACACATTATCGGAGCACTGGAATTTTCGCGCGGGAAAATGCGGGTGCTGGTCAGTTATGATGCATTTCTCGAATCCACGAAAGCTGAACTGAAGCGGATTGCCGCGGTACTGGATCTGAAATTGATACCAGGGGAATCGGATGCGCTGCGTGAATATTCGGAGACGTTTCTTACCCGTGATCTGTGCCACAGTAAGTCCAGCCAACGGGCAGTGGAGAGTTGTCAGAAAGCCCCTCCCTTCATTGGTCTGGCTAATCAACTCCTGCAGCGAGTGGCAGATGGCACGATTGACCTGGACACTGAATCATTCAGGCAGGCATGGGCGGGTATTGAGCAAATCTACGAGCAGCTCATACCAGTCAATGCCTATATTGATCAGCTGCATGCCGATGCTGCCAATTACCATGAGCAAGTTACTGTGTTTGCGGATAAGCAAAAATCACTGCTGTCCCAGCTGGATAAAATGCATCTTACTGTTGCCGATTCCGACAAACATCATGAGCAGATTGTTGAACTTGCGAATGGACAGAAATCACTGCTGTCCCAGCTGGAAAAGATGCATCTGGCTGTTTTCCATCAGGATGGTCAGTTTAAAGAACTGAACCCGGAGATTTCAGGACGGGAAGGCCAAGTTGCTACCCTGAGTCAGGCAATTGCAGGGCGGGACGGCCAAATTGCTGCCCTGAATCAGGCAATTGCAGGGCGGGACGGCCAAATTGCTGCCCTGAATCAGGAAATTGCAGGGCGGGACGGCCAGAATTCTGGTCTGAACGAGACCGTTGCACAACTGCATCAGAGGCTGGGTGGACAGGAGAGGCTGCTGCAAGAACGTAGTAAAGAACTGGAACGAATATATCAGTCCAATACATGGCGGTTGAGCCGCCTGCCGCGTGCACTCAGGAGAAGTTTGTTAACACGACCCTATGCAGGATTCAGGCGCAAGCTGTCCATTTTGCCGAGAAAGACATGGTGTGCACTGAATTTGACCGCAGAGAACAAACGCCGGTTAAAGAATAACATCTTCAGGATATTGCCCACCTTCCTGCGCAATACCCGGGCCTATCGTGCATGGGAAGTCTTTGAAGGACAGCAACAGGCGGTTTCCGGGGGTATTCCGGATGCCCATTCTGTATCCATGTCGCTGGCGGAGGGCAATGCACCCATGCCGGTTCCACTGCTTGATGCCCGACCCCTGGACAGCATGCCGGTGCGGCTGTTGGCCTTTTATTTACCGCAGTTCCATCCTATTGCGGAGAATGATGAATGGTGGGGTGAGGGGTTCACGGAGTGGAAAAATGTCCGTCCTGCCAAACCGCAGTTTGAAGGGCACTATCAACCGCATATTCCCGGGGAGTTGGGCTACTATGACCTGAGGGATCAATCTGTACAGCAGAGGCAGATTGAACTGGCCAGGCTTTATGGTGTTGGCGGGTTCTGTTTTTATTTCTACTGGTTTGCCGGCAAGCGATTACTGGAACAGCCGCTTCTAGATTATCTGGATGCCCCGTCGCTGGACTTCCCGTTCTGTCTCTGCTGGGCGAATGAGAACTGGTGTCGTACCTGGGACGGACTGGATAGCGAGATCCTTATTGCGCAAGAGCATTCGCCGGAGGATGATTTTGCTTTCATAGAATATGTTGCACGCTACCTCAAGGATCCCCGTTATATTCGCATTGGCGATAAACCACTACTGCTTGTATACCGGCCAAATCTGCTGCCATGCCCTGCTGATACGGTGGTGCGCTGGCGCCAGTGGTGCCGGGAGAACGGTATCGGAGAGATCTATCTGGCGTATACACAGTCTTTCGAGGCGGTGAATCCAAAGAAATATAACTTTGACGCTGCCATTGAATTCCCACCGAATAATAGTGGGCCACCGATTATTACTGATCAGGTCAATGCAGATCCTGATTTCTCGGGGGTTGTCTATGATTGGCGAGTGTTTCCTGAAAGAAGCCGTCATTATCAACAGCCAAAATATACGCTCTTTCGTGCCGTCAATACTGCCTGGGATAATTCCGCTCGCCGCAAGAATAGAGGGGCCGTGTTTGCGCTGAGCTCGCCTGAAGGGTATCAGGAGTGGCTCTTTAATGCGGTACAGGACACGATTAAACGATTCAAGGAACCAGACGAGCGCATTGTCTTTGTTAATGCCTGGAATGAATGGGCGGAGGGTGCTCACCTTGAACCTGATCAGCGCTATGGCTATGCTTATTTGCAGGCGACACGTAATGCTTTAGCCGGCGCAGTTAAGCCTGCGCCACACCGGATTGTACTGGTTGGGCACGATGCCCACTCCCATGGTGCACAGACGCTGCTACTGTACATGGCGCGGATGCTGGTCCGTGAGCTGGGATTTCAGGTTGATGTCGTGTTGTTGGGTGGTGGGTCACTGCTCAGTGAGTATCGGGCCGTTGCGGATGTGCACCTTCTGAGTGGCGATCGGGATATAAAAGCGGAAGGCAAGCGCCTGGCAAAAAGACTCTATGCCGAGGGAATACGATCGGCGATCGCCAATACCACTGTTTCCGGCATTTTTGCAGCCATACTGAAGCGACAGGGTTTTTCAGTTGCGTCATTGATTCACGAGCTGCCAGGCGTCATAGAGCAATATCGGTTGCAGGCCCATGTTGCCGAAATCGCAGAGAATATAGACCCTGTCGTTTTTGCAGCGCAGCACGTCATGGATGGATTTCAGCAGTTTTCCAAACTCTCCGAAGGGCAGGGGAGGATTCGGTCGCAAGGACTCTACAAGAAGAACCCGATACATGGTGAAGAGCAGGTAAAAATGGCTCGCCACAGGTTACGTAAACGCTTCGGATTGCCGGACGATGCACTGATAGTCCTGGGTGTTGGCTATGCCGACCATCGTAAAGGCATCGATCTTTTTGTTGAAACCGGTACCCGGGTTATTCGGGAAATCGATACAGCATTTTTTATCTGGCTCGGTCACTTTGATTTGAGCCTGAAACCGGAAATTGACGCTACTATCCTGAGGGCCGGTCTTTCTGATCGTTTTATTTTCCCCGGACTTGAGGCGGATACCAGAGACTACTATGCTGGAGCCGATGTCTATGCATTGACTTCACGTGAAGACCCTTTCCCGTCGGTAGTCATGGAATCCCTGGATGCGGCCTTGCCGGTAGTGGCTTTTGACGGGGCAGGTGGTTTTTCTGAATTGTTGGACCGGGGCTGTGGTCTGCTGGTGCCAGCATTTGATACGGCTGCTTATGCAAGGGCAGTAGTCAATCTATTGAATGATGCTGACAAGGCAGCTGAGATTGGCCTGCTGGGCAAGAAAATTATCGATGCCGACTTCTCCTTCAGGCGTTATGTGTTTGATCTGGTTTCAATGGTAGACAAGACGTTTCCCCGGGTCTCTGTCGTAGTCCCCAATTACAATTACGCGGACTATCTGGCCTCTCGTATCAACTCGATTGCAGAACAGGACTACCCTGTCTACGAGCTGATTATTCTCGATGATGCCTCTACCGATAACAGTTTGCGGGTCATGGAAGATGTCCTGTCATCGATCGCTGTCGATGTTCGGGTTGTTGTTAATGATGTCAATACGGGCAGCCCCTTTTTGCAATGGTACAAGGGGGTTGAGCTGGCGCGCGGTGATCTGGTCTGGATAGCAGAGGCCGATGACCTGGCAGCTAGCAGTTTTCTGCGGGAGGTGATCAAGCCCTTCGAGGATGAAAAGGTCGTGTTGAGTTATTGCCAATCCAGGCAGATGGGAGGCGGCGGAGAAATACTATCCCCGGATTACCTCGATTATGTTGCCGATGTTTCTGATCGCAAATGGCTGAATCATTATACGAATGATGGAATCCAGGAAATCCGTGAAGCATTATCAATAAAGAACACCATACCCAATGCAAGCGGCGTTGTTTTCAGGCGTTCAACGATTAAAGAAGTTCTTGATGAGCATCTCGATGAAATTGAAAAATTTTCAGTGGCCGGTGACTGGGTTACCTATATCCATACCCTTGCCAAAGGGCGTATAGCCTTTTCGCCTGAATCCCTGAACCTGCATCGTCGGCACGAGAGCAGCGTAACCCTGAGTGCTTTTGATATTTCGCAGCTGGAAGAAATTCTGTCTGTGCAGAAGCTGGTCAGAGGGGAGTATAAACCGGATGCAGAGACAGTCATGAAGGCCAGTCAGTATTCAGGCAGGCTATATGAGCAATTTGGGTTAGCCTCATCAGAGGCGCCCACTATAGGAATGCATGAGCGCTTGATCCAGTATATGGATAAATAAGATATAATGATTATTGTACGTTACAATATTTCCGTTTCCGCGTAGCTCTGATTTTATCGTCCTGCCTGAAGAGAATAGAAAAATGCAAACACGTATACATGAGAAAGATAAAAAGTCAGAAAAGCTTAAAGAGTCTATTGATGTTGTAATTGCTCCATGGAAGGACAGTCCATATTATAAAGATGCTGAGGAATTGCTACATATTTTCTGGCAGGAGGGGGCGGTGCCAACAATAAAGGCGGCTGGTATATATACCCTGTTAATAACGGGCAGTACGGTAGCCAATTAAAGTTTATAACCAGGAAGAGGTAAATGATTTATTCTGACAGATTTGTGTGGCTGCACTTCCCAAAATGTGCAGGCGTAAAAATTGAGTATTTGTTTGATAAATATCTTTCTGGTGTAAGAGGGCTACACCTGGATGCTGTGGGAATAGATAAAGACCCGACCATTGCATGGCATGACGGTATAAAGCAGCGAGAAAAAAGGGATCCAAATTTCAAACTTGGGACCAGAACTGTTATATGTTCATTCAGAAGACTGCCAAGTTGGCTTGAAAGTCGATATAACTTTGAATGTCAAAGAAGCTCAGATTTGCCACACCAGCCAGAATTACTTCTTGACGGGGTGTTCCTTGAATATAAAGGGCATAAAAATAACGCGGAAAACTATGTTAATAGATTTATTCCTGATGAATTGCTGGCTACCGCTAAAATCAGGTTTTTGAGGACCGAGTTTTTTGCGCATGACTTTAAAAAAATATTTGGTGAATATATGGATATTTCCAGTATTCCTGACTGGGAGTTCGAAAAAAAAATCAATACATCCGAGTGTTATCTTCCTTCTGAAATAAAAGAAAAATTGTATCATTCGCATGAAATTTATGACAAATGTCCGCGTTGGAAAAAGATAGAAAAATTAGCCTACGAATAGATATACATATTAGCTGCGCTGTACATGAGTGTTTGTTTTCCCTACGCTCCAGGCGATGGCCGCAAGTTGATTGACCTCAATATGGTGGGAGGAATATATAGCTCCACAATTTTCCCCTTATGGCATGCCAGTCAGAGAATTTGAGATATGTATTTAAGCTCTGAATTGCCCGTTACCGAGACTAAACCAAAAGTGTTGCTCAATGGCCTGCATGCATTACGTGGCATTGCCGCTATGATGATCGTGCTATTTCATCTCCATTGGTTGGCGAAACTCGAGATGCCGGAGAGTTTCTGGCTCATAAAGAATTACTTCGGAATGGGTGTTCCGCTCTTCTTTGTGATCAGTGCTTTTTCTCTCTACCTCAGTACGTTTACGCGGGTTTCAAGTCCAAACTGGCTGCGGATCTATTTTATCAAGCGTTTCTTTCGCATTGCGCCCCTTTTCTACCTGATGATTTGCATATATTTGATCTTCCTTTACGTAAAATTCGATAAGGTGTTTTCTCTGCAGGAGATCACCATTAACTTTCTTTTTCTTTATAATTTTTTCCCCGGCAGGCAAGGAAGTATCGTATGGGCTGGCTGGACCATAGGTGTAGAATATCTGATTTATGCGGTGCTACCTTTCTGCCTTGTATATGTTCGCAGTGAGCGTCGTGCCTTGATCATCCTTCTTTTTTGCACAGTCGTTAGCATTGTGGCACGGGGTCTTTATGCGGAGCTCAGCGTTCCCGAGGAATACGGGTATATGAGCTTTCTGGGCCAGGTCGGTGTGTTCGCAGTCGGTATTCCCTCGTATTTTATTTACCGGTCATCCCTTGGCGCGTCCCGTCAGACTTTCTATGGCTACCTTGCTTTTGCGGTCTTTTTCATATTGGTCCTGGGTATGTTGAATATATCCTTCCCGTTATTCCATGGTCCGGGGAAGATCCATCTGCAGGTCTGGGCAGTGGCATTTGGTGCACTTATTCTTTCCCAGGTCCTTGCCCCAATCGGGATTATTACCAATCGATTTACCGTCTTTCTCGGCATGCTCAGCTTCAGTCTCTATCTTTGGCATCCCCTTGTTATTGTTGGACTGAAGCCCGTCTATAAATGGATCTATACTGGGATTAGAGAGACCTATTACGCTTTCCCCCTTTGTTTTCTGGTAACCACAGTCGTATTAATCGCTGTGGCTATCGTATCGCATCGTTTGATCGAGGTCCCGGGAATCGCCGCAGGCGAACGGATTATACGGCACATAAAGGCCAGGACGGCAGCCGCTACGGCGCTGTCACCGCCAGCCACAACTTATCAGGGTGTGTGATACGAAATCAGTATAAAATACTTCTCTATGAGGAGGCGGGTTACAATAGGCGCAGGAAAGTCGCGTGTATAGAAACATTAAAAGAGTGGTAACGGCTGCTTCCCGTTACTTTAGCACTGGAGAGAGTCACGTGGCGGATGTGCTAAGCGTAGACGGGTATTGTCCAATCTGCGAACAGGCTGTGACTTTCAGTGCAAAGAACGAGTGGCTGAGAGATTATTTTCTGTGTTCCGGCTGCGGGTCTATTCCGCGTGAACGGGCGCTTATGAGTGTCATCAACGACTATCACCCTGATTATCGGGAGCTGGAAATCCATGAATCATCTCCGGGTGGCAGGGGTGTTTCTGTGAAGCTGCATAAAGAGTGCGCTCGATATTCCGCATCGCATTTCTACCCTGATCAACCCCTGGGGGCTATCCATCGGCGCCACGGATATCAATGTGAAAATATGGAGAAGCTGACCTTTGCTGATAATTCATTTGATCTGTTTATTACGCAGGATGTACTTGAACATATCTATGACCCGGAGAAGGCATTTCGGGAAATCGCCCGGGTGTTGAGGCCAGGTGGTGCCCATATATTTACAGTGCCCCTGATTAATAAATCCAGCAAGACTGAACGCTGGGCCTCGCTTGGTGAGGATGCCAAGCCGGTCTTTCATCATGAGCCGGAGTTTCACGGTAACCCGATTGATCCTGATGGTTCACCGGTCACCATGCACTGGGGTTACGATATCGCAGAATACATTATGTTCGTTTCCGGGTTGCCAACCACAATCATCATGATCGATGATCTCAATGCCGGAATACGGGCGGAATATATTGAAGTGCTGGTCAGCAAGGCGCCTTGACCTAGTGTGGTGTAACTGGTGGGTCAGGCATACATCAGCGGATAAAACAGCTATCCTGGATCATGTATGAATAACCGGGAAGTATCTGCGGCTGTCATCATCGTTAATTACAACAGCTCGGACTGGCTCGCACGGTGTATCGAGGGCTTGAAGCAACAGACCCTTGCTCCGCAAAGAATTATTATTGTAGACAATCACAGTCATGACGAGTCTTTACAGGCATTATCGGGCCTGGATTCCTGCATAGAGGTGCACAGGCTTGATCGTAATATCGGGTTTGCAGCAGCCAATAATTATGCGATCGGGCTGGATCTCGAATGCCGGTGGGTAGTGTTGCTGAATCCTGATGCTATTCCTGAGTCATCCTGGCTGGAGTCGCTTGTCGAGTATGCAGATAATCATGCAGACTGTGCTGCAGTCGGTTCTTTGATGATTGATGCGGTGGATAATTCCTGGCTGGATGGCATTGGCGATGCATATCATGGCAGTGGACTGGCCTGGCGTCTGGGGTATGGTATGGCGGTAGAATCCGGGCGGACTATCGATGCTCCCGTTTTTTCCCCCTGTGCGGCAGCGGCACTTTATAACCTGGAAGTAGTCCGTCAGTTAGGTGGCTTCGAGGAGTCATTCTTTTGTTATTATGAAGACGTTGACCTGGGTTTCCGTATTCGTCTGGCGGGCTATGATTGTGGTGTGCAGAGAAGTGCCGTTGTTTATCATGCCGGGTCTGCGACGACAGCAAAGCGTAGTGATTTCTCCACTTATCATGGGCACCGGAATATGGTCT
>Ga0316193_10003969_pt1 | contig 10810 bp, 12 predicted proteins | sample MerIslsedime2_MG_FD_207735 | JGI IMG/M metagenome (GOLD analysis project Ga0316193, IMG submission 207735) | Coastal sediment microbial communities from Maine, United States - Merrow Island sediment 2 | ecosystem: Environmental > Aquatic > Marine > Coastal > Sediment | place: USA: Maine... | reverse complement strand
TTGTGAATCAGATCCCGAATGGTGAAGGTCAGCGGATAAATAAAGGTGCCGGCATCCATGCTGAAGCCGGCTATCAAGGTGATCTTCAGGCTGGCAATATCAGACAGCAATTGCGCGGCAATATATAGAGAGATGACAACGATTCCCACGGTGGGAATCGTTGTCATCTGTTTCTGATTATACGCAGCAGCCATTTATAACGATTTTTCTATCTTGGCACCCTTCTTTAAATCCTCCACATACCGGGTGGCGTCTTTTTCGACCTTTTCCTGCTTCAGACGCTGAGCGATTTTATCTTTGACCTCAGCATAGGCCAGGGTTTGCTCGGGCTTTTTATCATATACCTTTATCAAATGGTACCCGAAGCGGGTTTCGACCAGGTCGCTGACCTCATCGATTTTCATTGAATAGGCAGCATCCTCAAACGGTTTGACCATCTGTCCGCGCTTGAAGTAGCCCAGATCGCCGCCCCGGGTGTTGCTGGGTCCCTCGGAGTTCTCCTTGGCCAATTCGGCAAAGTCGCCGCCGTCTTTCAGTTTTTGCTGAAGGTCTTCAATTTTTTTCCGGGCGGCCGCTTTGGTGGCGTCATCAGCGGTGGGTTCGACTTTGATTAAAATGTGGCTGGCCTTCACCTCCTCGGGCTGATTAAAAAATTGCAGATTGGCGTCATAGTAGGCTTTGGTTTCTTCATCTGTTATGACGATTTTGTTTGCGACCTTCTGATCGATGAGTTCCCGGATGGCAAGTCCATGCTGGATTTGCTCGCGGACGTCTTCCTCGGTCAGGCCCATAGTAGCCAAGGCTTTATTGAATTCTTCTTCATTTGGAAAGCGCTTTTTGATGGCCGCCACCTGATCATCAACTTTCTGATCGGTGATTTTAATGCCGGCTTTCTGGCTTTCCTGATACAGGACCTCGCGTTCAATAAGCCCCTCCAGGATGTCCTTTTTCAGATCTTCCATCTTGTCGTCGGTTATCTGCCCTCCCTGCCGGGAAACACGTTCGAGGTGAACTTTTAGCTCTTTGTCGAATTGAATCCGGGAAATGACAACGCCGTTTACCACTGCCACTTTTTCATCGGAAGGTTTTTGGTCCGTTGCCATGGCCGGAAGAAAAAACAGCACTAAAGTCAAAATTGCTGTGATCTGATAAAGTCTCCTGCAGTTTGCAAACTTCATTGAGGTGGTTCCTTTCAAAGTTCGGGTAAAAAAAAAGACTCAACAGAGTCCATTCTAATAGAAAAAATTGCTGCTCCGATCGGCGCGGACTGCGTCCGTATTCAGTTGTATCTTTAGTTTCTGATTGGTTCGGTATCTTAACTGCTTAATTCTAACACAGATTTAAAAAATTTCAATGGTGAAATCCGGCAAAGCCATTAAGCCTTTTTGAAGTGGTTTAACAGAATAGGATTACGTTTAAAGACAAGACAATCAGTAGCTCAAAGCTCAAAACTCATTTAAAATCAATATTAATCCTTTTGCTATGAGCTATGAGCTACAGGCTATGAGCTGGCATGTCAGTGCCATGAGCTATCAGCTGGAAAGCTCTGCTTTCCTCATCAGCAGACCCCACTCCGCATCAACCTGTTGCTGGATCAAATCGATATCCGCATCCGCCAGGTGCTTAAATCGACCCTGGCTTGTAAAGTATTCGTTCACATTGCGATCGCCTTCGAAATTCAGGGTATAGTGAATACCGCCCTCTACTTCGTACAGCGGGAACACGTTGGTTTGAACAGCAAGCCGAGCGATTTTAACCGACATTTCTGATCCGATTCGCCAGCCTGTGGGGCAGGTGGCCAGGACGTGAATGAACCTTGAGCCGCCTTTCATTTCCCCGGCTTTTTCGAATTTGCGCATCATATCTTCCGGATAGCCAATGCTGGCGGTGGCGGCATAGGGAATGCGGTGGGCGGCCAGCGCTTCCATGATGTTTTTTTTGCCGGTTTTTTTCCATTTATCAGCCGGTGTGGTGGTGGTTTGGGTGCCGTAAGGGGTGGCCGAGGAACGCTGGACACCGGTGTTCATGTAGGCTTCATTGTCATAGCAAACAAAGATGCAATCCTCGTTGCGTTCCACGGCACCGCTCAGGGATTGAAATCCGATGTCGAAAGTTCCGCCGTCTCCGGCCCAGGAAAGAACTGTGGTTTCGGTATCTCCTCGCATGTCAAGGGCAGCCCGCAGCCCGCTGGCGGCCGCACCGGCAGTGGCAAAGGCCGTGTGCAAGATGGGAATTTTCAGCGCGCTCTGGGGATAGGGCCCGGCGATAACCCCCCAGCAGCAGGCCGGGATAACCACCATGGTTTTTTCTCCCAGAGCCTGGAGAGCAAACTTCATGGCAATGGTGGCGCCGCACCCGGGACAACCCAGGTGTCCGGGATTCATCAAATCATCGTACTTCAAGATACCGGCATTCTTACTTAGCATTGGAACCTCATTGTTTTTGTGATCTTATTCTTTTTAAGGATGTGGAATGTTGGAATTTGCGCTAGTTGTTCCATGACTCAACGGTCTCCTGATTAAGCCCGATCCAGATCGTTTCTTCGGCAGGGGCTGGATTATTTTTGGTGTGGTTGTAGATTTCAACCAGGGTATCCGGTGTTATATCACGTCCGCCCAGCCCAGCGACGTAACCGAAAACCTGAGGATGCGGATTCTGATTGCACAGAGCCGCCCGAATTTCCTGGGCAAAAATGCCGCCGGCACCAAAAGAGATATTCCGGTCGATAACCGCAATTTTTGGAGCGGATTTAAGATGCCGGCAAATGAGATCCGCTGGAAAGGGCCGAAACAATTTGAGTTTGAACAGACCGACCTTTACGCCCTGAGACCTGAGATCCGCCAGCACCTGCCGGCAGGTACCGGTCACGGTTCCGGTGGTGACCATGATAATTTCAGCATCTTCGCACTGGATGGCTTCGACCAGGCCGTGGGTTCGATTAAATATAGTTTCAAATTCCTTTTCGATTAGCACCAGGCGGCGCTGGGCTTCCTCCATGGCCAGCTGGGTATTGTAGCGCATCTCCATGTAGGCTGCGGGAGTCACCAGTTGATTGACGGCACAGGGATCGGCCGTATCCATCCGGATGCGGGGGGAAGGCGGAGGCAAAAAACGGTCCACCGTTTCCTGGTCCGGAACATCGATGGGCTCAAAGGTGTGGGAGAGATAAAAGGCGTCCAGAACCACCATGACCGGCAGATTGACCGCTTCAGCCAGACGAAAGGCCTGCAGAGTTGTGTCGAGAACTTCCTGGCCGTCTTCACAGTAAAGCTGGATCCAGCCGGTATCACGTTGGGCAAGGCTGTCGGTCTGATCTGTCCAGATATTCCATCCCGGTCCCAGGGCCCGGTTGACTTCGGCCATCACAATGGGCAGCCGGGCGGCCGATGCCCAGTGCAGCAACTCGTGCATGTAGGCCAGCCCGTGGGAGGAGGAGGCCGTAAATGCGCGCGCACCGCCACTGGCAGCGCCGATAACGGCGGCCATGGCCGAATGTTCGCTTTCCACATTAATAAAGCGGGCCTTCAAGGTGCCGTCCGAACAGTATTGCGACAAGGCCTCCACGATATGGGTCTGGGGGGTAATGGGATAGGCGGCAATCACCTGGACTTTTGCCAGACGGGCGGCCTCCGATACCGCGTGACTGCCCTCTAAGACCTTTTTCATATTATTTCCTCCTCCAGCGCCATGGCGTTGCGCGGACATTCCGTGGCGCACACACCACATCCCTTGCAAAAATCCATGTTGATCGACCGCCGGGCGTTTTCAACCATCACTGCCATTTCCGGGCAGTAAAGACGACAGTAGTCGCAGGAAGCACAAATTCCGCAGTTAAAACAGCGACCGGCCTCTTCTTTGGCAGCGTTTTTATCCAGGGTTGATTCGATTTCGGTAAAGGATCGGATGCGCTGACCGGCATCAAGCGTTGACGGGACGTTCCGGGCAGCCGATTGAAAATAGTCGCTGACGATTTCATCATAGTTGACGATATGAGCCGTACGGTTTTTACGATCTTTTCCAAGGTAGACATCCATTGACAGCGCCGGTCCGGCCCCGACCCGGCAACCGGCGAGCCTTTCTTCGATCGCATTCGTTCCGTGCTCAAAATAGGTGTCAAGGGCCATGGCGGCCTGTTTGCCGGAAGCGATGGCATCGGTAACACTTTTCACCGGACTGGCCAGATCACCGCCATATATCAAGGGTATCTTTTGATCAAAGAAGTGGCAGTGGCTTAATCGCAAAGATTTTGCTTCTTCTGAGTCGGGAAACTGCCAGAGGTCTTCGGCGACGGCCCCGATGGCAACAAAGATATTCTGAACAGCAATGGTTTCGGTTTCATCACCGTCCGGGATAACCCGTGCCCGGCCGCTGATTTCTTTTTTGCTGACTTTCATTTTCTGCAAAGTGAGTTCATAGCCGGGCAGGGAAGAAAATGAATCACCGGCGGTTTCCCGGATGCGGATCGGGGCAACCAGCTCCATGATGCGAACGCCTTCTTCGGCAGCCATTGCGACCTCGGGCTCAAAGGCCGGCATATCTTGAATGCGTCGGCGATAAACGATCAGCGGTGCCGCCCCTATACGTCCCAGAGAGCGGGCCACATCAATGGCAGTGTTGCCGCCCCCGATAATCGCTGCAGTCCCGAAGTACGAGATTTTTTCGCCGACACCAAGTCTGTTCAGAAAGTCCAATCCGTCGGAGGCGAATTCCTCCCCTTCAATATTCAGCATGAAGGATCGAGCGTAACCACAGCCAACAAATAGCCCATCATAGTCTTTTTTTAAATTTTCCAGCAAGCGTCCGTTTACCGAAAATTTACAGTGAATGCGCACCCCGGCATTTTCAATTCGCGCGATTTCATGTTCAAGGATATCGCGGGGCAGGCGATAGGCGGGAATACCCCAGCGTAAAAGGCCGCCGGGTTCCGATGCTGCTTCGAAGACATCGCATCCATATCCCAGGCGGGCGACAAAATAAGCCGCTGCCAGCCCGGCCGGGCCCGTACCGATGATGGCGACTTTTTTGCCGGTGGACGGCCTGGGGTCGAGGTCGGCTTTGATTTTCCCGGTGATAGCCGCGTCGCCCAAGAATCGTTCGAGATGATGAATGGAAATGGGATCATCCATGCTATCCCGGTTGCAGGCGCTTTCGCAGGGGTGAAAACAGACCCGCCCGCAGACGGCCGGTAGTGGATTTTCATCCAAGATCGTCTGCCAGGCATCTTTTAACTGGCCCCGGGAGGCCAGCATTTCAATCCGGGGGATATCCTGTCCCACCGGGCAGGCCGCACTGCAGGGTGCGGTTTTTTCTTCATATTTAGGGTGGAAAAACCGCCAGGAACCGGTCTTGTTCACCGCGGTGGAAATGCTGGAATGGGGAATGAATAGGGGGAGTTGTCTGTCAATCAATGGATCTTTCATGGGTTGTACCTTTTTTTACAGAAAACAGATGACAGATGTCTGCGATTTCGGATTTTTTAAAAAGGAACTCATCCTATTTATATTTATCAGTCGATCATCCCGATGATCTGCACATTTTCGTAGGCTTGTTTGGATGCCTGGATGTTTTGCTCCGGTTTTATGGAAATGTCCTCTTTAATGGCCTCGGATATCATATCTAACGGCGGCATCTCCAGTATACGTGCAAATGCACCTATCATGGCAGTATTGATAATAGGGTGGGTGCGGGTGCCCAGCCCGTTTTGGATGGCGATGCCGGTGGCATCCACGCTGGCCAGGTTAAAACCGGAGAAAGGGCCCAGGTTTGCCGGTCGTTCCGGGCTGTTTATCAGAATCCACCCCCCCGGCTTAAGCCCGGCGGTAACATCAACGGCGCCCAGCAGCTTGACGTCCTGGACAACCGCATGGTCGGGCGTGTAAACATTGCAGCGCAGCAATATCTTTTCCGCGCCCAGCCTCAGATAGGCTTCCACCGGCGCCCCCCGCCGTTCCACACCGAAAACGGGGAAGGTCTGGACATAATAACCGGCACTGAAAAAGGCTTTGGCCAGCAAAATCGAGGCCACCACCGTTCCCTGTCCGCCACGACCGTGAAAACGAATTTCCTGCATGGGGGAAACCTTCGGTTTAGTTGAATAGTTGATAAGTTGATTGGTTGACTGGGTAATTAGTTCGTATTTGAAACAAATACCGAATAATTCCTCCTATTACCCATCGCCTATAACCTATAACCCGCAAGCTGCTTATATTATATATTCTAAAGCCTGTCAAAACGATATAAAGACCTAAATTTCAAATCGTGGGAGCGGCTTTTAGCTGCGAAGTTGCCCGGCCGGGGGTAAAATCTTAGAAAAATAACATATTTGTATATAATAGGTGGTGAAATAGACATTTATGTAATAATTGAGTTAAACAACTAAATTTTTCCGGGGAGCAAGCTTCGCGATAACATGATAATATTATTTAAATAATTTTTAAAATAGGATGGAAGAGAGGATCTGGCACAATACTTGTATTTATGTTTGGAGTATGGTATATGGTTCCAAAAAGATTAACCGGAGGGATGGAAATGGATACTGACAGATCGTGTGCTGAAAGAATGGTGGTTGAGAATGCCAATACCGGGCTGCAAAAATGTGACTCCTGTAACCGGGAGTTGAGGTCCTCTGACGATTGGGTATGCAGTGATCATCGCGTCATATGCAATATCTGCTACCATAATTTAGTGACTCCCAATAAAAAAATTTATTTCGTGGATTAACTGAGCCTTAGTACATTTATTAACCGTTGATCTTAGGCTATACCCATGCCAACCCTCCTGAACCGTGTAAATCAGCGGCAGTAAAAAAAATGAAGCCTTTTCGCACACATAAAAGGCGGCCCCAAGAGGTCGCCTTTTGTGATGATGGATACGAATTTTAGCTCTTCGTCTTAACAAGTCCCCTTGCCGGATCCTGGCCTGGCGTTTGGTATCCCCATATTTCCCAAATCCAAAATCGAAGAACCCGCAGCTCCAAACACCAAACACAAAATACCAAACACAAATACTTTTACCGGATCTGTCAAAGCTGTGCCATAGAATGGATATATAAAATCAAAGGAGGCGCAATTATGGGCCAGGTAATTGATATTTTTTCACGCCGGGAGCTGGAAAAAGATTTCAATGGCGCGTTTAACTCTTATGAAGGCCAACTGATAGAATATGATCCTGAGATGCCAATAGCGCTGGAACTTTTCGTCGTTCTTGACAAATCCATACTCTTGGACGGCTGCTGGGTGCCCCTCTGTGTTTGGTATTTTGTTTTTTGGGTATAATCTGAACCCAAATCCTCGGTATTTTAAAAATTCATTATATTGGTTTTTTACAATTTTATTAAAACCGTATATTAATAAAACATTATCTTAATAAAAAGGAGGTGACCGCACATGGCTATGCTGAACGTTAAACAGGTTAACAAGCAGGGTCAAATCTCTATCGGCAAAAAGTATGCAGGCAAAAAAGTTCGGATCGATGAATATCCTGATGGTACAGTAGTTTTGGAACCAGTTGAGATAATTAGCGAATTTGAAATGAAGCTTATTAAAAGCAAGGCCTTTCAGGACCGATTAAAAGCATTCGACCGTTGGGAATCGAATAATAAACCAGCAGAAACGGACCTCTCCGCTCTGGAGGAGAAACGTGAAGATTGATCTGACCTTTCCGGATTTCCAAAAAGATCTTTTCAAACTCGAAAAGAAGGAACTCTATGCCCTGATCAAGACCTTCAGGACCCTGTCAAGGATGGATTTCGACCAGCTCAGATCTTCACCGGGGCTAAACCTGGAGCAAATAAAAAAAACGAAAACCCGCAAAGGCAGTCCCATCTATTCAATACGTATCGCCCGCTCTTTCAGGGCCATCCTCGCAATGGAGGGTGATTACCTGCGTTTCATTTCTCTTCATCCTTATCACGATTCAGCCTACAAGAGATAGAGCTGCTTCTGATCACTCAAACCATTTCCGGCCGTCGACTTTGAGCCAGGTTCGGCCGACCGTTCTTTCAACCCTGACTTTAAGAGTCAGCGGATCGAAAAAATAGGTGAGATAGCAGTGGAGTCGTGAATCTGACAGCACCTCCGGATTGAAGATCACAATATTTGTTCCATTGTATCTGGACGATGGCGCTAACAGCCCCGGATGCCCCTCTCGGTTCATTCTCTGGCCAATTTGCCGGGTGAATCCATAATTGCCTGCCACCAATTCGGGAAAGGATTTCTGCTTGCCCCTGAGATCGATCAGGATTGCGCGGCATTTAACCCGGTAGACAGCCCGCTCACGGACAACCACCTCGTCGAGGCCTTCGACGGCACGCTCCGCTTTGATCATGTGAAAGCCGGTTTCAAATACCGTGGTTTTCATCTCGAGAGAACCGTACCACACGCCGTAGGTTCCGTCACCGAAGCGGGTGAACAGGTAGGGTTCGTTCTTAAACGGATACTCGATTATCGACCGGGTATAATCAAAACCCCGGTGAATAATTTTGGGGTCCCGGAGAACCGATCGATCTTTCACCCGCATTTCCGCTTCGGCCGCGATGGCCGAGGCATTCTCATCCCCGTCGGTCAGATCATCGAACAGATCCTCTGATTCTCGCAGAGTGGTGATATTCCGGTAGGGTTGACCGGTATAGTCAGCTGTTTTGTCAAATAGAGTCTTGGGGGCGGTCATCACATACCCCGTAGAAAATCAAGATATCTTGCGACCCGGGCAACACCAATCAGTCCCTGGTATTTCATGATGTCCAGGGGCCGTTGATCGTCTAATATACGGTTGCGGCGCTTAATCCAGGTGTACCGGATATTTTCATTGCGCGGGTAAAGAAGCCGCAGGCTTTTGTGGATGGAAAGCAGCCAGCCGATTCGATCGAGCATGTCCCGGGAAGAAGGCATGGCCCCTCCGTTGCGGTATTTTGAAATCTGTGCTCGGCTGGTTCGACTCAGACCCAGAAGTTCAAGTTGATCCCCAGTGGAAAGATTCCAGAGCTTAAACAGGCGGGTTACCATCAGGGCCAGCTTACTCCTAGAATCGCTGTTTTCAATGTTAATGTGGGTTTCTTCTGCAACTTGGGCCATAGCAGGCATTTTAGATGTCTTCCTCTGCATGCCTTATTATAAACATTTATTGTGTATTATGCAACAGCCTATTTCTGCCGTTCAAATTAATGATTAATGCGTCCGATCGCTTTTAATTGAGAAAACGTTTATTCTGGCTTCGCTCATAGCCGGCAATTTCCCTGTAAAGCGACAGCGCCCAGCGGTGAAAGGGGGCCTCTTTGTCCGGCTCCACTTTCATGAGGTGAATCAGGCACTGTTTGGCAGCGACGGCATTCTGGCAACCCTCCCACAGGATCTGGGCCTTTAAGAAAAGGGCTTCGGTATAATTGGGGGCAGTGGCCAGGACTTCATCGATGCAGCCGAGGGCCAGATCATGGCGTTGGCTCATTTTGTGAAACCGGGCCTGGCTGAGGGTGCCGATGAATCGATCCCGGACGGTTCGGTCAACCCGACCCTTACCGTAAAGAATGTTGACTGAACCGTCCCAAAATTTTCCTGAAATAACCTCCACCGCGAGGGCTGCTACAATACTTCCCGGCAGGGCAACTAACAATCCGGGTATGCCGCCAATCGCCCAGCCGAGCAAGGCACAGGCCGGCGCCAACCGTACGGCGATCATTATGAATCGCGTTTGGGTGACCGAATCGACATCTGTGGGCTGATTTTTTGCATATGAATTCATTTCGCTCTCCTTTTTACGCCTATCTAAACTATTTAACTAATCAATTTATCCAGTTAAATTCTTCGAAGAAGAAAAGTGAGGCGAATTTAACCGGGACTAATCATCTATTTAACAAACTTTATGTAAAGATTATCATGGGGGTGTGACAGATCCGGTCACAGTTTCCGCAATTTTTCTTTCCCAAGGAACGGGCTGCCAGAACCACTTTGCAATTTTCTTTAAAGAATTATTGTAATGAATCTTGGGGCTTATCCGACATACAGACAATGATAGCAAAGATACAGGAACCAGGTGGATGTTGATTTTATACCGCTTTTCATAAAAACATTCCGGCTGGTATAAGTGGTTGTCAAAAAAACGTTTGAATAACGGAACATTTTTTTGACAACCACTATAATGCGGCAATACTGAAATTGATTAATTTAGACCCAGACTGGTATTTGAGCCGCTGGTTTGATCTAGCTTATGTGGCCGTGCCGCTTAAATTGACAAGCACATAATTGATAACTACTCTCATTGCTTAAGGGTTTTTCACCCTGTATACGATGCGGTCTTCTTTTCCCAATTCAACCGCTGACGGCTAACGGCATCTTTAAGGAACCTTCTGGACGACTCAGGAGAAAAGGTTATGTCATTAAAAGATTTTTTTCGTTTCCCGGCATCCCGGCTGTCCCGGCGGATTGCGCTCTGGGTTTTTTTTAGTGTTATCTTAATTGAAACCCTGATTTTTATACCGTCATACAAGAACCGCGAAAAAGAACTTCTTTCTCACCTCAAAGATATTTCAGCCGCCCGGGTGGCTTTAATCATGGAAATTGTCCCTCCGGATGCATCGGATGAGGAACTTTTCGAGCAAATCAAAAAACTTCAAAACGACAAGGTCGTTATCGGAGGCGCTCTATACTCGGCTGATGGGCGCAAAATCGGTGAGTTCGGTGAAATGCCGGAATTGATGATCGCCGACGTCGAGCCGGCCGGTATGACGTTTATGTTAAATCAGGACGGTTCCCGCTATGATATTGCCTGCTCGCCGGTGGAGCTCCAAAGAGACTATCGCTTGATTCTTCGTCATGAT
>Ga0316193_10003966_pt1 | contig 10814 bp, 7 predicted proteins | sample MerIslsedime2_MG_FD_207735 | JGI IMG/M metagenome (GOLD analysis project Ga0316193, IMG submission 207735) | Coastal sediment microbial communities from Maine, United States - Merrow Island sediment 2 | ecosystem: Environmental > Aquatic > Marine > Coastal > Sediment | place: USA: Maine... | reverse complement strand
ACCATCGACGATGTAGCCGGCAAGCCTCTCGTCGAGAGGTTGCTCGGGTCGCACGACGGCCTCGCGCTTGGCGCCCCGAAAGTGGTCGCTGATGCGGGCGATATGGTGTTGATGGATCGCCGCACGCTGCTCCGGCGGTTGCTGCCGCCAGTCCTGCGGCGCCTCCGTCAGCGCTTCATCGTCTGTCTCACCCGTCACCAGAGGGTGGTTGAAGAGCAGGGCCTCGGCCATCCGTCGTTCCTCCTCGGGGATCGCCGCGTAGCGCTCCAAACGCTCGGTGTTGACGATCGCCAGATCGAGGCCGGCCCTGGTGCAGAGGTAGAGGAAGACCGAGTTGACGATCTCGCGGGCGCGGAGGGGCAGGCCGAAGGAAACGTTGGAAACGCCGAGCACGGTCGGGCAGGCTGGAAAAGCGTTTTTGATCAGCCGCAGACCCTCGATGGTCTCGACCGCGCCGCCGATGTAGCTCTCGTCACCACTCGCCGCCGGAAAGACCAGCGGGTCGAAGATGATGTCTGTTTCCGGGATTCCGTACTTCCCGGTCATGAGCTGATGCGCACGGCGGGCGATCTCGAGCTTTCGTTCGCGGGTGAAGGCCTGCGCCTGCTGCGGGTCCTCGTCGATAACACCGAAGATCACCGCCCCGCCATAGCGTCTGAGCAACGGCACCACGGCCTCGATCCGCTCCTCGCCGTCCTCGAGGTTGATCGAGTTGACGATCGACTTGCCCTGGCAGTAGGTGAGTGCGACCTCGATGGCCTCGGCGTCGGTAGAGTCGATCATGACTGGTACCTTGACCGCGCGGCCGATCCGGTCGTAGAGCTCGCTCACAGCGGCCTTTTCGTCGCCTTCGGTCGACTGCAGACAGACATCGATGATCTGGGCGCCACCCTTGACCTGGCGGCGGGCAATCTCGGTCGCCTCGTCCCACTCGCCGACGCCGACCATCTCGCGAAACTTCTTGGAGCCGATGACATTGGTTCGCTCGCCCACCAGCAGCGGCCGGTTGTCCTCATCCGGTTCGAGCAGGTCGATGCCGGTGTAGACGGCACGTCTGTTCCGGACCCCATCCAGCGCCCGCGGCTGGCGGCCCTCGACCATCGCCGCCATCGCCGCCGTGTGCTCGACGCTGGTGCCGCAGCAGCCGCCGACGATATTCAGCCAGCCGGAATCGACAAAGCGTTCGAGCGCGGCCGCAAGGCTCTCGGGGGTCTCTGGGTAGATTCCATCCTGGTCCGGCAGACCGGCGTTGGGAAAACACGACACTGCGACGCGTGCGCGTTCGTGGATGGTGCGCAGGTGGTCGGTCATCAGATCGGGGCCTGTAGCGCAGTTGAGGCCCACCGCCAGCAGCTCGGCGTGCTCGATCGAGGCCAGGAAGGCATCGGCGGCCTGGCCGCCGAGCATCGTGCCCGATGTCTCGATCGTCCCCGACACCACTACAGGGCGGCGCACGCCGGCCTCGGCAAACACCTCCTCGATTGCAATCAGGGCCGCCTTGGTGTTGCGGGTGTCCTGGCAGGTCTCGATGAAGAGAAGGTCGGCCCCGCCCTCGATCAATCCTCGCGCCTGCTCACGAAAGGTCCATACCAGCTCCGCGAACGTGATGCCCCCGGTGACCGAGATCGCCTTGGTGGTCGGTCCCATCGACCCTGCCACAAATCGCGGCTTCGCCGGCGTCGAGGCCTCCCGCGCAGCTTCGACCGCGAGCTCGGCGGCCAACCGGTTGAGCGCCCGCGCATCGGCCTCGAGCCCATACTCGGCGAGGACCAGCGGCGTGCCACCAAAGGTGTCGGTCTCGATGATGTCGGCCCCGGCCGCGAGATAGGCACGGTGGACGTCGAGAATCACATCCGGTCGGGTGCGGACCAGGATCTCGTTGCAGCCCTCGAGCTCGGGTCCGCCAAAATCGTCAGGCCCGAGCTCCTGCGCCTGCAGCATCGTGCCCGTAGCACCGTCGAGGACCAGGATGCGCTCGGCCATGATCGCGCGCAGCTCGGCTGTCCGGTCGGAACCGGCTGCAATAAGACGAGGTTCTACGGCGCCATCACTCACTTCAGCTCCTTCTTGTGCAGGTTAAGAGGTTAAGGGTTAAGAGTTAAGAGTCAAGCCCCTGCAGAACTTCCGATAACGACACATCGTGCGGCGATGTCTTAACTCTTTACTCTTAACTCTTTACTCGCTGGCGGCATCGATGACCGGCAAAATTGCCTGCGGCTGCTTGAAGGGTGCGATGAGATAGACCCCGGCGGCGTGATCGGGGGCCTGCCGGAGCATTTGCACCGCTCGCTCGTAGCCGACCTTGGCGGCGTCGGCGCCGGCCGCCTCGAGGGCCGTGAGAAGATCGTCGGGCACAACGATCCCCGGCACCTCGTGGTGCAGCCGCAGCGCCATCTTGAGCGACCGCAGGGGCCACACCGCGGCCAGGGTCGGGATCGGCAGCTCGCCACCACAGTAATCGGTGAATCGATCCCACGCTTCCCAGTCAAAGCCGACCTGGCTCATCGCGAAGTGGGCACCGTTGTCCACCTTGCGCTGCAGGCGATCGGCCTCCTTTTTCTGGTTATCCGCTGCAGGGTTGACGGCCACTCCGATGAGAAAACCGGGGGGGTCACCAATCCGATTGCCCGCGCAGTCGAAGCCCTCGGCCATCCTCGACAACGCCCGAACGAGCTCGAAAATATCGACGTGATACACATCGTGCACGCCGGGGAGATCTCCGAGCTGTGACGGATCACCGGTGATCGCGAGCAGGTTGCGGATGCCGCCGGTCCAGGCGCCGAGGAGCTGCGACTGCAGACCCATCAGGCTGGCGTCGCGCGGAGTCACGTGCGGCACCGCCTCGAGACCCGTGCGCTGTTGGATGAGCTGGCCGAGGAAGAGCGGATCCATGCGCAGACGGGCCAGGGGATTGGAATTGACATCCACCGCGTCCACATCGGGGTGAGCGCCAATTGCTACTGCAGCCTCCAGGATGGCCTCGACATTGGTCCCCTTCGGCGGGTCGAGCTGTACCAGGCGCACGAAACGGCCGCGCTCGAGCTTGGTCGCAAGCGAGGAGGTGGGTTTCACAGGTTCCGGCGCCGGTGGGCTCTCCGGCACAACCACCGAGGTCCCGGTCCTCGGCTCTGGTTTGAGCTCGCGAACCGCCTCGGCGATGGCGCGGATGTGCTCGATCCCAGTACCGCAGCAACCGCCGATCAGGGCCGCACCCAGACCGACCGCCTGGCGGGCGAATTGCGCCAGATAGCTCGGGGTTGCGGGCGGCATCAGAATCCGGCCTTCGCGCTGCACCATCATCCCGGCGTTGGGCGACGTCGCCAACGGCAACCTGTCCTGCTTCAGGTGACGGAGTATCTCGATCGCCCCCATCGGTCCCGGGGCGCAGTTGACGCCGATCGCCACCAGGTCGAGCTCGGCCAACTCGTCGACCATTTCGGCCTGCTCGAGATAGGGATGGGGGGGCCGCTCATTGGCGAAAGTCATCATGCCGATGAGCGGCAGGTCGGTGACGCTGCGGGCCGCCGCCACCGCAATCGCGAGCTCGTCAACTCGGAAGAAGGTCTCGAGGATGAGCAGGTCGGCGCCACGACCCGCCAATATCGCGGCCTGCTCCGCGTGGGCGGTTGGAATCATGGCGCGGCCTTCGGGTTCGTCGAGATCGAGAACCCCGGCCAGCGGTGCGATCGACCCCGCCACCAACACATCGCGGCCCGAGATCTCGCGCGCCTCACGCGCCAGCTTGACCGCGGCGGCATTGGTCTTTTCGGTGAGATCACCGACCCGGCCGCGAACCATACGCGGCCGCGAGCTGCCGAAGGTTGCGGTCTCGATGAGCCCGGCTCCGGCCTCGATATAGGCCAGATGAATGTCGAGCACCTCCTGCGGGTGCTCGTGGGCGGCGACATCGAGGCGCGATCCTTCCGGGAGTCGTTGGAGCAGCTCTGAACCGGTGCCGCCATCACCGACGATGACGTGCTCGGACAGGCGCCGTTTCAATTCATCGACCTTCATACAGTGAGCCCTCGGGCCACATGCTGGGTCCAGTTTTCTTCTAATGTGCCCGCCTCCGCGGCGGTCAGGAATTCGTCGAGATCACCCCGGCCGACGACTTCGATCACCGGCTCCGGCGGCTTCTCGCCATCCGCCGCGACCCAGTAGCTCGGGATGCCAGCCTTTCCGGCGCAGACCACGTCCCATCCCCAGTTGTCACCGACCATCAGGCACTCCTCGGGTTCTCTCTCTAGAAAATCGACGATCTCCCGAAAATATGCCGGGCTCGACTTGGTCGCGCGACTGTTTTCATAGCAGGTCACGAGCTCGTAGTCGTAGCGATCCACCCCCACCTCACCCCACGCCATGCGCTGCTCGATGGCGGTGCGCGGGAAAAGCGGGTTGGTTGCGATGACCACCTGCAGGCCGCGACTCTTCGCCCACTCGACAATCTTCGGCGCCGCCGGACGCCGTCCGGTCAGCGGCGCGAGCCGTGGAAACGCCTCGCTGTAGAACCGGGCCAGGAGCGGCTCCATCTCCTCCCGTGGCACCCCGAGTGCCGGGTAGAAGGCGGCGGCAAAGACATCCTCATTGCTCGGTCCGGCACCGTCGTTGCCGTCCATCGCCCGGGTCGCCTTCAGAAGCTCCTCGATAAATCTCCCGGGCTCCACAACACCGGCCACGAAGGTCTCGAGAGCGCGGAAGTACGCCGGGATAAACGTGTCCATGGAATTGTCGATGAGAGTGTCATCGAGATCGAGGAGAAGGGCCTTGAGGCCGGTAGAAGTCATTGGGGGAGTATAGCGATTCATTGGCTTGAGGCTTGTGGCTTGTGGCTTGTGGCTTGAAAGAACGGTGCGTTGGTTTTTTGGGTGGGTGGGGGTCAAGCCCCAGGTCCCAAGCCCCAAGCCTGCGACGGGTCGTGGCACAATCGGGGCGTGGCGACAACGACCTTGCTGCTGCTGGTTCCGCTGTGTGCGCTGGTGGCGGCGGCGTACGCGGCGGTCGGGCTCGGCGGGGGCACCGGCTATCTGGCGGTGATGACGCTCTTCGGCGTCGATACCGAAACGATGCCCTCCACGGCTCTTGCTCTCAATATCGTGGTCACCAGCGCCGCCCTGCTGCGTTTCGGCATTGCGGGTCGGCTTCGGGCCGGATTGCTGGCACCCTTCCTGATCGCCGCGATCCCTGCCGCGTTTGTCGGTGGGCTGATCGATGCACCGCGCCGCGTTTTTCTCATCGTGCTCGCGATCGGTCTCGCCGCGGCCGCAACCGCGATGCTGAAAACAGCGACCAATCCAGATGATCCCGTGGCGCCAACGACTGTCAGGCTGTGGGCGGTGGCGATTCCATCGGGCATTGCGATCGGGCTCGCCTCCGGCTTCCTCGGCATCGGTGGCGGCATCTTCCTGGGCCCGCTGATCCTCCTGCTCGGATGGGCAGGACCGCGCGAAGTTGCGGCCATCAACTCGGCCACCGTCCTCATTCTGTCGATCGCAGGGCTCGCAGCGCACGGGCTGCGCGGGTCCGTGGATCTCCATATCGCCCTGCCGCTGGGAGTGGCGGTACTGATCGGCGGTCTCGCCGGAGCCCACATCGCGGAGAGCAAGCTTTCGGCCACAGCCCTCAAGCGACTCTTTGCCGTTATCGTTCTGATTGCCGCAATTCGCGCCGCAGTCTCGGCTTTCTCGTAAGTACGCGCTAGAATGCCCGCTCGATGAAACGCGATCGAGGCAATAGATGAACGATCAGAACCAATTGACACACCGGCTCGGAATCCTGACCAGTGGCGGCGATGCGCCCGGCATGAACGCCGCTCTGCGCGCGGCGGTACGGACGGCTCTCGAAGAGGGCATGGAAGCCGTTGCGATCCGCGAGGGGTACCGGGGGCTGGTCGAGGGCGGCGACGCCTTCAAACCGATGGACTGGGACGCGGCCGGCGGCATCATGCACATGGGCGGTACCGTGATCGGCACCGCGCGCTGCGACGAATTCCGCACCCGTGAGGGGAGGCTCCGAGCCGCCCAGAATCTCGTCGAACAGGGCATCGATAAATTGATCGTTATGGGCGGCGACGGCAGTCTCACCGCTGCTGATCTCCTGCATCGAGAATGGTCCGGGCTGATCAAGGAGCTCGAGGAGCAGGGTCGAATCCCTCATGAGGCGGCTGACCGACACGCCCATCTCTCGCTCGCCGGCATCGGCGCCTCGATCGACAACGACATGGCCGGCACCGATATGTCGATCGGCGCCGACACCGCGCTGCATCGGATCGCCGAAGCGGTGGACGGCATCGGCGCCACCGCGGCCAGCCACCAGCGCACCTTCGTGGTTGAGGTCATGGGCCGCCACTGCGGATATCTCGCTCTGATGAGCGGTCTGGCAACGGGCGCCGACGCTGTCCTCATCCCGGAAGCACCACCAGCCGGGGGCTCGTGGACCGAGATCCTCCCGCGGCGGCTGCGCGCCGGTCGCGAGGCGGGTCGTCGCGACAGCATCGTCCTCGTCGCCGAGGGTGCCATTGACAACGACGGTCAACCGATCACCGCCGAACGCGTCAGGCAGGTCCTCGAGGAGCAGATGGAGGAAGAGGTTCGGGTCACCATCCTCGGGCATGTCCAGCGCGGTGGCGCCCCGTCGGCCTACGACCGGCTGATGGGAACCCTGCTCGGGCACGCCGCGGTCCACGAAGTAATTGCGGCCGGCCCGGGCTCGGCACCGCAGTTGGTGGGCGTGCGACACAACCGGATCACCCGGAAGCCATTGACCGAGTGTGTCGAAGCCACCGCTGAGGTCTATGCGGCAATCATCCGACACGACTCCAACGAAGCGCTGCGGCTGCGTGGCGGCAGTTTCTCGGACAATATCGACACTCTGCAGACTCTGCTACGGTCGCTGCCCAACCCACCCAACTCGGGTCAACGCCGGCTGCGTCTCGCGGTCCTTTCGTCGGGCGGGCCCGCTCCGGGGATGAACACCGCCACCCGCGCCGCCGTGCGCCTCGCTCTCGATGAGGGCCACCAGATGCTCGGCATCCGCGGTGGATTCCGAGGTTTGATCGACGGTGACATCGAGGAGCTCGGCTGGATGAGCGTCCGCGGCTGGACGACCGCCGGTGGTTGCGAGCTTGGAATCAACCGAACGATCCCGCGCGGCAAGGACTTCTACACCATCGCCCGCAATCTCGAAGACCTCGACGTCGACGGCATCTTGATGATCGGCGGCTGGTCCGGCTATGACTCTGCGCTCCGTCTCGCCCGCAAGCGCGAAGCGTTTCCGGCATTCGAAATCCCCATCATCTGCATGCCGGCAACCATCAACAACAACCTCCCGGGATCGGAGCTCTCGGTCGGCGCCGATACCGCCCTCAACGCCATTGTCGAGGCGGTCGACAAGATCAAGCAGTCGGCGGTTGCCTCGCGACGCTGCTTCGTAGTCGAGGTGATGGGCCGTTACTGCGGCTACCTCGCCCTGATGGCCGGACTTGCGAGCGGCGCCGAGCGGGTCTATCTCAACGAGGAGGGTGTGACCGTTGCCGACCTCCAGAACGACGTCCGGGACCTCATTGAAGGCTTCCGGAACGGAAAACGCCTCGGCCTGATGATTCGCAATGAGGGGGCCAACGCCTGCTACAACACCCAGTTCATGGTCTCGCTCTTCGAGGAAGAGGGCGGTGATTTCTTCGATGTCCGGCAGGCGATCCTCGGCCACCTCCAGCAGGGTGGCAACCCCAGTCCCTTCGACCGCATCCTCGCCACCCGGCTCGCCAAACGCTGCGTCGAGCGTTTGATCGACGAGGCCGAGGCTGGCACCGATGCTGCGCTCGCGATCGGGCTCAATGACGGCAAGATCGAGTTTTCCGAGCTCGAGACTCTACGCCGGCAGGTCGACTCCGAGCATCAGCGTCCAAAATCGCAGTGGTGGATGGATCTTCGTCCGATCGCGCGGGTGCTCGCGCAGACTGGGCCGTCTGGGAGCGAGAACACGCCAGATTGACAGGCATCCGAGGAAGGCTATTCGGCTATATGGCCTTACGGCTATACGGCTTGACGGCTTTCTCCACCCGCCCAAATGAAAATCGAATCGGGTCAAACCAGTAGCGCCAGGTCAAATATATTCTCTGCGCCTCTGCGTCTCTGCGCCTCTGCGCCTCTGCGTTGATTTTGCGAAGGTGGCACTTCAATTTCGTCTAGACTGTGCTTCTCACAGGAGGAATCGATGAAATACCTCGCGCTCTTCGGTCTTCTTTCGTTCGCGCTCGCTTGTGGTGGCCCAACCGATGAAATGGTGCCGGTTACCGACGAACCGGCGCCCATTGTGGCGGGGCCGGGCACTGTCGCGGCGCCGGATGGAGTTACGGTCGCCTACACCGTTTCAGGTGAGGGCTCGCCGGTCATGGTCTTCATCCACGGATGGATGTGCAACCAGACTTTCTGGGCGGCGCAGGTCGAGGAGTTCAGCGCATCCAACACCGTCATCACGATCGACCTCCCAGGGCACGGTCTATCCGGGATGGACCGCGAGGAATGGCCGCTGTTGGGCTTCGGCGGCGACGTGCAGGCGGTCGTCGAACACCTCGGTCTCACCGATGTCGTACTGATCGGCCACTCGATGGGCGGGTCGACGGCCCTCGAAGCCGCACGGCTGATGCCGGACCGTACTATCGGAGTCATCGCCGTGGATTCGCTGCAAAACGCCGATGCGAAGTACGATCCGGATCAATTCAACGGGATCCTCGCGGCGTACGACAAAGACTTCGCCGGGACCTGCAAGAAGTTCACGACCTCGATGTTTCTCGAGAGTGCGGATCCACAGCTCATCGAACGGGTCACGAGCGATATGTGCGACCATTCGCCCGAGATCGCAATCGCTCTGTTGCGCGAGTTCTTCAACTACGAGATGGGGCCGGCGCTGGCGGCGGTGGACGTTCCCGTGCGCTACATCAATGCCCCAACCTACCCGACCAATGTCGAGGTCAACCGCACCTATCAGCCGGATTTCGATGGAGTCATCATGGATGGCGTCGGCCACTTTCTGATGATGGAGAAGCCGGTTGAGTTCAACGAGCTGCTGAGGCAGGTCGTCGAGGGACTCGAGCCGGCGGCCGGGTCTTGAGGTCTTTGAGCCGTAAAGCCGTCTAGCCGTACAGCCGTATAGCCCGTGTTCGGACGCGGACTCGGGCGCGGGTCAGTTCCCGAGATCGATCACGAAGCCCGGTTTGGAGACCGAAACCTCAGTCGCCGCGACCATTGCCGGCGCCACTACGATGGCGATTGCTGAAAAAACAAAGAGTGAATATCCGGATCTACGCGTTTGTTGACTCATCGAGGCTCCTCCGCCGCGGCATTGTAGCCGAGGAAGACGAATTGGGAGCCGGCGGCGGGTGATACCATACCGCCTCGAGTTCACGCGACAGCATGGAGAGTCAATGAACCCCTGCGCGAAATCCCTCCTCGACGGCATCATCGATTACGCCGGTCTCTTCCCTCCGGCCAAGTTGCCGATGGACGAGGCTTTCGCGCGATTCGTCGAACACCGTTCCTCGGACGACGGCTGGATGCTGGCGCGCTTCGTCTGTCCTGCGGCACGCCTCGATGAGCTCGATCCGCTGCTCGAGAATGCCCAACCGTCCCATCTCCCGATCGCCGTTTCAGTGCTCGGACGGGGTGGCGAGAATCTCGAAAGCTTCCTCGAATCAGTCAATCAAGACGAGAAAGTGATGACGGGTTTTTCGGACCGCCTCGGCGACAAGATCGTGGTCGATGCGTTTGAGGTCCGCCTCCCAGAAGCCGGCGGGGCAAAGGTCGCGGTCGAGAAGGCGTGGAAGCGATTGACCAACAACGGATCTCGTTCATTGACATCCTTCTTCGAGGTCTCGCTGCTCGGAGAGTGGCGGCCGCGATTGCCGGCCGCCGCCGCGGCGGTGCGCGACACCGACCACAAAGCCGGCGACCACAACCGCGTCGGCCTCAAGATCCGCTGTGGGGGCCTCGAAGCGTCCGCGATACCCGAGGTCACGGCGGTGGCGGCGGCCATCGCGACCTGTCGCGCGACCGGCGTCCCGCTCAAGGCCACCCAGGGCCTGCATCACCCGTTCCGGCACCACGACGCGGAACTCGACACCGACGTTCATGGCTTTATCAATCTTTTTGCCGCGTCGGCTCTGGCCCATGTCCATGATCTACCAGTGACGAAGCTGATCGAAATCGTGGACGAGACCGACCCGGAGGCGTTTGTCGTCGAGCCGGAACGCCTGGCGTGGCGCGACTACGAGGCCACTGCCGACCAGGTGGCTGAGGCCCGCCGCGCCGTTCTCACAAGCTTTGGCAGCTGCAGCTTCTCGGAGCCGCGCGACGATCTGCGAACCCTCGGATTGGTTGACAAAGGAGCTCCTCAGGAATGACCACCATCGATCGCAATATTCGTTCCTTCGTTGATGTCCCGGCCGACTCGCACTTTCCGATTCAGAATCTTCCCTACGGGGTCTTTCGGCCGTCGGCCGGGCTCAACCCGCGGATCGGAGTCGCGATCGGCGACGCGGTGCTCGATCTTTCGGTCCTCGCCGATCGCGGCCTGCTCAACGGCCGCAAACTCCGTAACGGTGACGCCCTCCGGCAACCGACACTCAACGCATTTATGGCCCTTGGGCCCATGGCCTGGCGCGAGGCGAGGGGCCGGCTGACCCAGCTGCTCCGTACCGACGAGCCGACCCTGCGCGACGACGCCGCGGTTCGTAAAGCGGCGTTCCACCCCCGATCGAGAGTCGAGATGCTGCTACCGGCGGCGATTGGCGACTACACCGATTTCTACTCCTCACGCGA
>Ga0316193_10003965_pt1 | contig 10814 bp, 5 predicted proteins | sample MerIslsedime2_MG_FD_207735 | JGI IMG/M metagenome (GOLD analysis project Ga0316193, IMG submission 207735) | Coastal sediment microbial communities from Maine, United States - Merrow Island sediment 2 | ecosystem: Environmental > Aquatic > Marine > Coastal > Sediment | place: USA: Maine... | reverse complement strand
AATGGAAAGAATGCAACGCCTCTCTTCCAGTTTGCTGCCTCCGCGCTGCCGGGGCTGCTGGGCAGTACCAGGATAAAGTGGAACTTTACAAAGTTCCTGTTCGATGAAGAAGGCGAACCTGTAAAGCGCTTCGCGCCCAAGGATACCCCTGAAATGATTCTGGAGTTCCTGTCGCGAGACGCGGGCTAGTATCTGATAATTGTAGTAATAGCTACAACAACTCACGTGATGGCAGTCATGGCTATGGCCGTGCCGATGCTAGCTCGGTGCCTAGTCCGGGTGGTGCGATTTGCAAACTTACCCGCAACAAATATCTTCGGTAATGCTCAGCTGCACTCCGGCCAACCGTAGCCCCATCGCCAGGAAAGGCCAGTGCAGGGCATGCCACCAAGCCGCACGGCCAGGTGCATGCTGTCGGCGATAGTCTCGTATAGCACAGTGATTTGTTCATCACTAAGCCCGTAGTCGGATTGAAGCGCTTCACCGCGCTCTGTTGCCGTACCTAGCACGCACGCGCGAAGTTCCTCATCTGCCTGTTCCCGTGCGGTAAGACTTTGTGCGGCCGTAAGACCTTTACCGCCGCCGGTATGATAGCTGCGATCATGCGCGATACAGCAGCTCTCCCAGGGCGGTTGCGTACCATGCCGATCACGAAAGAACCCTGCCTGTTGGGCAAAATTATCCCAACCCACCGACAGTCCGCCGCTACAACCATCCGTGGTGAATTCGGCCAGTGTGCTATCCGCCGAACCTATGTGGTCCTGAAATTGTTGTTGCAGGCTTAACTCCAGGTTGCTATTTGCATCCTCAGATTCAGCATCGTTCGATTCGATACTCAAGCTGGGCGCTTCGACCCCAAATATTGGCGCCATGTGCAGCAGCAATCGCTGGGCCGAGCTCAGTTCGGCCCTTGCCAATAAAACCTCGCGCCCGAGTGCTGGCTCGTCAGTAATGATGCCGTCAACACCGAGTGACAGCATCTGCGACATTGCCAACGCATCATTTACTGTCCAGACATACAGCTCTTTGCCAGCAGCATGTGCCGCTTTAACCAGCGTCGGGCGGGCTAGTGCCATATTCACGGCGAGGAAATCCGCATCAAGTCGGGTAAGGTCGCCGACAGCACGTGCTGAAAGCAGCCCGATCTTCCAGTCGGGCCGCAGCGCCCGTACTTTCTGGATGCCCGCATACTCGAGCGACATGATCATCGTGTCATCCTGCATATCGGCTGCTTCAATCAGGTCTATCACCCGTTGCTCCAGCTGCTGATCATGACCGTAGTACTTGAGCTCAACGATCAGCTTTGAGCGTCCTTTCGCCGCAGTTAAAACATCGGCCAGTGTCGGCACCCGTTCATCCGCAAACTCGGGCGCAAACCAGCTGCCAATATCTATGCTGGAAAGCTTTTCCCTGGTTGCTTCCCAAACGCGCAGGTTCACGCCAGCCAGCTTCATGAAGTCACTGTCATGCATAACCACCACCTCGCCGTCTGCAGTTTCCTGCACATCAATCTCGACCCAGTCGGTACCGTCCGCTATCGCCTGGCGTATTGCAGCCAATGTGTTTTCTGGCGCGGCACCCGCAGCACCCCGGTGGGCGATGATCTGAGCATCATCGGTAATTCGTATCTCATCCAGCAGGGTGAAACCTATGAAGGTCGCAACGGCTGCCGTAACAATGAGACCGAGCGCGAACCGACGTCGAGTCCTTTTCGCCGGATTGAATTTGCGTTGTGCGCGGGACTGCAGATCAAGTACCCGAAACTGCGGTTCCAGTTGATGCGCTAATGCCGCCAGTAGCAGTGCGAGTCCGCCCGCCGCCAGTGCTGCAGCTATCACGCTTACCGCTGCCCATAGCGCTGTCAACAGACCAAACAGAATCGCCAACCATGCCACTGAGTCGATAAACAGTGGTACGAGTATTTCGGCCAGCAATTGCACAAAAATTGTAGTCACCACGCCGAACAGCAGTGTTGCGGCGGTCCAAACAATAAGCGCACGGAGGATGATGCGGCGGCTATGTTGCGTAAGTAGGGTGCTGGCTGAAAATGATTGCTTTGGTGCCGTTCCCACGAACAAAACCAGTGGTAATGCGAGCGACCAGTCAATCAGGCGCCGTAGCAATGATCCTGCCATCAGCAGGCCAACTATTCCGATGATAATGGCAGCTGCCCAGAACTCCGGGGGCTGCACTGCGAGATAATAATTGATGTCGTAGTCAGCGATCAGAAGAAAGGCGACGCCACCGCCGACCAGAAGGAACGGTGCCACAATAATTATGAGCCTGATCACGAGCCAGGCTGCAAACTGGAATATCCGCGTAACTCTGTTGAAGCTAAAGGCCAGCGCTGTGGTCACATCAATGGGTTTGCCGCTTGCATTTGCCACACCGACGGCCATCAGCGAAGCGAGTTCGAACGCACTGATAACGATCGCGACGGCTACAAATATAATGAATGCAATCAGGCCTGCGGGCGAAAGGGCGAAGAACAGCAAATCCATATCGGCGAGGGCGGGTTTGCCGGACAGCTTCAGCAGGACCTGGCCCAGCGTGCCGAGCAGCGGAGCAAATATAATGATGCTCAGGCCGGTATAGATTAGATGAATCAGCAGAACCTGGCGCACGGCTGATCTAAGTTGAGATACCGCGGCTGAAATTAGTTCACTCATATGTTCTGTACCCTGCAGACATACCAGAGTTTAAACCAACCCGCCCCGTTTACCCGGCTGAAGCTGCCGTGCCCGCCGCCAGGCTACTCAATCAACCCAGCACTGCGCATATGACCGGCTATGGGTGCCGCGGGGAACTCGGGCTATACCGGGTATTCATAGTTATAGGCTGCCATCTCTTTAGCGCAGCGGCCTGGTTGGTGGATTTCTAATCCAGAGCAGCAAATTTTTCCTGCCAATTGTTTTCCGGCGGCATTTTGACCGTGAACACTTCAAAGGTCTTGTCGATCGCTTCGACATTCCCGAGAGCGGCGACGCAAACCGTAGCTACATCCGCGCGTGCAATGCTGACCGTTTTGACCGTATCAGCTTGCTCGAAGACGACTAACTGTTCCCCGCCCGCTTTGTCATGCAGCCCGCCCGGCCTGATGATGGTGTAGTGAACACCGCTGTTTCGCAGATAATCTTCGCTTTTCATTTTCCAGATCAGGACATTTCCAAAGATGCGATTAAGCACGTGATCTTCATGGGTGACGCCCATTGACGACACCAACACGAATTGTTCGACGCCTGCGTTATGCGCGGCATCCACCAGGCTGTTGTTGCCTGCGTAGTCTACGAACTCGGGCGAATTAGGGCCTTCCTTTTCGCTCGCGCCAATTGCGCTGACGACCTGTGTAACGCCCTTAAATGCCGCCTTTAGTGACTCGGGCACGGTGACATCGCCGACGGCCAGTTCAACTTGCGGGTCGAGCTTTTCGGTTGCCGTATCAGCATTACGAACAAGCGCCCGCACCGCATAACCATTTTCCAGGAGTTGACTGACTACGTGCTGGCCAGTTTTGCCAGTCGCGCCGGCTACCAGAACGAGATCTGCTGCCGTAGCCTGAATGCTTATAAACAAGGCGCAGAAGAGTGCAACTAATGGGGGTGTCTGCCGCTTCATGGAATACATTGTGATACCTGTTTCATTTGCTGGTGATTGAACGCCGTCGATCAAAGATAATCGCACAGGTCATGGTAACGAGAAACTACCATATTTGGACTCGCCCCTGCCGTCGCGGGAGGCTCAGACACGCTTTGCTATCGATGTTCGGGCGCTAGAAAATCTTCACAACCTTCACGGAGAACTCATAGTCTTCCAGGGTGTTTGTGTCGTACACCGCGAAAATATCCAGACCTTTACGCGGCCTGTATGAATAGGCGAGTCGGTAGATATTTTCGCCATCAGAATAGATGTAGCGGCCAGCCAGAGCATTCTGTGTGGTGATATCCCAGGAACTGACCAGCACTAGCTGATCATTGACGCCAAAACTGTCTGTGCGTTCCGCTGACAGGTTTATATAAAGTGGCTGTACCGGACGCCACCACACATAGCCCAGGTAGTATCGGTATGGCCCGCCGCCAAGATCTCCGCGGTCATGCTGCAGGCCGCCCGAAAACTTGCTGCTGCGCGTATTGAAGTCGAGATTGAAACCATAAAAGCGATCATCATTTATCTCATCTTCGAAAACACCGCGTTCATCACTGACTGGCCGGTAAGGCCCGTCCTCGGCGAACAGGCCGATGCGGGTATCGTTGGTGAACTCCACGCTCCCGGAAACGTACACTTTTTCCTGCTGCTTCTGGCCCGCTTCTGTTTTTCTGTACTTCGCCCCGACGTAGGTGTCTATCGTGCGGACTATCGGATGTGAAACCTCGCGGTACAAGCCCGTGGTCATGGCTACCCCTTCAGTGCCTGGCAAGTCATCCTCCAGCAAAGCATTGGCAGGGAAATAGCTCGTTTCATATTTGTCGGCACCACCGTTTACATACCAATAGTCCCCGCTCCAGCCGAGTGAGCCAGCATAGTGGTTGCCTTTACCTTCGGGCGCTTCCTCGAGGTCCAGAACATTAGTGGTTTCTGAAAATGCAGCATCAACTGAATACTGCAGGCCAGAGGGCTGTCGCCCGTTAAACTGCGCTACCGCGAGTGTGTTATCAAAGTCTGATTGTTGCGTCGTCACCAATGTCGCAATGGCAGAGTTGGTGTCATTTACTTCAAACAGTGTTCTGCCGGTGAAATCCACGCGATCATCCGCGGCAGTTGTTGCCAGCACGCCATATTGAGTTCGGCCTGCACGACCAAAGCTTTTAGCGCCCGCGTCAAAATCGGGCACGCGGTTGGAGTAGAAATAGCGATCGTCATCATTATCTGCGCTGAAGAAATCCCGCCCTTCAACAAAGAACGGACGATTATCGTCAACCCTTCGCTCGTTATAGTTGAAGCTGATGTCGGCTATAGCGTCCTCGACCTGGCTGAAGTCTGGGTTCAAAGCGAGCATGCCGGTCAAATCCGGCCGGGGCTGATAGCGGATATCTACCCCGGCTGTTATGAGAGCATCCTGAACCTCGCCATCCTTGTCAGGAATATTCGTTCCTGCAAGAACAAAAGGCATAAAGCTCCATACCTTTTTTTCTTGCAGCGAAGGCAGGGTTAGCCCGTAGAGTTGACCCATTTCTTCATCCAGAGACCGGGGCGTTACGTCGGCCCAGTAGGTGTATTCCCTGGTTCGACTTTGGTACCGCTTGAAGTTCACGCCCATCCGGGTCGCATTCTCGTCAAAATTCAGAATTGAGAAAGGAATAGCTACTTCGGCTTCCCAGCCATAATCCGTTCGTGTTGCTGCGCCTTGCCAATCACCTTTCCACTCGATCTTGGATGAGCGGCCTCCGGCAGGTTCATCGCTTTGAGTGCCAAGTGGGTTGATTGAAAATTTGGAGATATCACGACGATTGAAAAAGCTATCCAGCTGAATCGTTATGGAATCGTCATAGCCCAGGCCAGAGTCACGCACGGTTCTCGTTGCCTGGATTGCTTCGGGGTCGTCATCATATGCACGAAAAGCAAAGTACATATTTTTGTCATCCATCATGACGAACACTTCCGTCTGATTCGTTGGTTGCCGGTTCTGGCTGGAGTTCCAAAAACCATCCGTCTTGCTGGCTTGCTGCCAGGCTGCATCATCAAGCGCACCGTCGATCACGGGACTGGTTGCGGCAGGGTCTTTGGTGTCGTCGATCCTCGGGATTGCCAGTGAACGTTGATGTCCCGGCATGGGTGCTGTTAGTGCCAGGCTCTTGCTTTTGCTTTGGCCAGCAAAAATCTCAATTGCGGGAACCTCTGTATCGGTGGCCAGATCCATTTCAGAAGTGGGTGGACTCGGCACAATATTATCGACACTGCTACCGCCCAGCGTAGCTGCTTCAAGCTCATCGAGTCCAGAATCAGCAGGTGTTTGATTCAGCACCTCATCGGAAGTCGATATGACTATTCCCTCTTGGGCAGCAGCAGCGTTCATATCTTGACGGTTTTGTGGTTTATCACTGTTAGCGGCGCCATCGGACTGGCTTATAGTTGCCGTCGCCGAGACAGCCAGGCCGGCAGCCACGGCTTGTCCGGTATTGGTGTCAGCATCTTCATTTGCGATAGCGTCGCTATCCCCGGTTGATGTCGCGCTCTGTGGTCCGGTCCTCGTGAGAGGCTCCTCCAAATCAGTTAGCGCCTCGCGACCAGTTTCATCGCTGAGGTCGCTCAGTCCTGCGATCGCGACCACGCTAACGCTTGCTATGTCCGCACTATTGGCTTCGTCGAGGGTTGCGACTTCCTGCTCGTCGTTGGTGGGCGAGTTCGCGTCAACTAATTCGATTGTCTCTGCAGGTTCCTCCGAATTGTCAGAAATATCGGTGATCCCGCTTGTACTGGTCGCAGCGTTAATACTGGCAGCTGTGATGGCTTCTGGACTGATGTTGGCAGGGGCCGCCATTTTCTGCTCGTCGTTGGTGGGCGAGTTTGTCTCAACTAATTCGGTTGTATCTTTTGACGCCTCCGGGCTATCAGGTTCATCAGCGCTGCTGCTTATTCCCGCGGCGACACCCAGCAATGCGGCGCCCACGGCCGCTTGATCCGGGACGCTCTCACGTTCCTCTGGTTGTCCATCGTTATTTGCAGCATTGTTATCGCCGGAGGAATCATCCGGCATGTCATATTCAGCGTCGGCATTATTCAAGCTGGCCGTTGCGCCCGCAGCCGCCACTGCGGTAGTCGCCAGGTTTGGGCGATCATCCGAAGTTGCCGCTTGCAGATCGCCGGCCGTGGGACTCGTATATTCTGGCCCGGTGGCAGCGACGGAACCCTCCGGCAGCTCAGGTTCAGCTCCAATCGCACTCGGGGCTGGGTTCTCCAGCAGGTCGACCGTCAGGCTGGTTTCTGTGGTTGCCACAACACTGTTGACGGGTGACACGCCTGGTGCGCACTCGTCAGCAGCTGTTTGTATCTTCCGTGAATCAATTGTTACGCCGGTAGTTGCAGTATCGACGTCGATAGTTTCGATTGCAGATGTGGACTCGGATTCTGAAAAGATTTCCCAGATCGGCGACGAACTCATGTCGCATGGATCGGTGCCGGCGAGCAATTCATCCAGATTGGTATAGCCGTCGCCATCGCTATCCTTGTCTGCATCTGACGGATCGAATGGGTTCAGGCCATAGAAATCCTCCCAGAAATCATCTATCTGATCCCCGTCGGTATCCGGGTTGCCCGGATCGCTACCTATACTATTGACCTCTTCACCATCGAGTAGCCCGTCATCGTCGCTGTCGCTATTATTCGGGTCGCTGCCGTTCTTGTATTCGCCGCTATTGTCCAGGCCATCTTTATCCGGGTCCTGTTTCGCATCATTGGGATCAAAAGGATCTAGTCCAACTGACGTTTCCCAAATATCGAGCATTTCATCGCCATCGTAGTCGTTGCCGGCATTAGTCTCTGGCTGCTCCGCTACGCTGGCTTCCGCATATTCACTCGTGAAAACTGCGGTAGAACATATGAGCACGCAAAATGTTACGAAAATAGCGCCATCTGCAGCTATTTCCTTCATTCTCTTGGCGCGTATAAATTCTAAAATCACTGTCGTGCTATTTCTTATTGTTAGCAGGAATGCATTTGTTATTTTTTTTATTTGTTACCTGTATTTTTCAACTAGTGTTTGTCCAGCGTCCGACGAATTGCTATTGCCATGTCGATGTACTTGCGAACGACGTCATCTGAAAAATCGAGCACTATCGAGTCACTAAGTGATTTAACGACTTTGTGTAGCAAGTAACACTGGACCGCATAGGCCATTTCGGTTTTATCTGCTGCGAGAGTGCAGTGCTGGCTAAGTTGAGTGCGATAAGCGTTGAGCAGGATTTCAGCCTTATCGGGGGCATAGCCATGCGCGATAAAGGCCAGATCACATAGACCGCCCCCTGTTGCGGCGAGTTCCCAGTCTACGGGGCAAATTCGCGTTGCGAGCCCAGTATTCGTAACCAGAATATTCTGCACTCTGAAGGAGCCATGGACCAGCGTGGCAGGCTGGGAAACCATGATGTCGATGAGCCTGGAGTATCCGTCCAGAACGCTTGTCAATTGATCGGCATAGTCCTCTGAAAACTGCGAAACCGCCGTTAAAGCGGTTTCGGCTTTTTCTCTGAAAAAGCCGGCATCATGTCGTATAAGAAAATCAGCCGCTGCCAGATCATCCTGTCTGTTCATAAAGGTGCCATGTAGCATCCCGAGCCAGCCCGCAGCACTCACCCAGTCATCGAAATCGCGATACTTGAGCCACATGCCCTCTACGAACTCCAGCAGCAGATAGAACCCCGTTTGCCCGGGTTTAGCTACTGTGCCGAAGTAGTGGGCGGTACCCAGGTCCTGCTGTGCGAGCAGCTCACGGTAAACGCGGCGCTCTCTTTCGCTGCGCTGTTCCAGGCCATCTTTCGGCAAGATAGAGGAGCTAAAGTCTTTAACAAACAGTTTAAGCGTGTCACCGCTGGTCAGATGCACCTGCAGGATATGCACGGCAAACGATGTCTGCATGTCGATGGCTTCCCATCGCAATGCTTCGATTTCTGCGGTGTGGCCAAAATACCGGGGAAGTTCTGTTTCCAGGTGCCTCTCAAGCAGTCTATTGATCGTGCCAGCGTCGACGTCATTCGGAGCAGTCGATGAGAAAGTTACGGGCACGCAGTCGTTCGCAGCATTCGTCACTTTTCAGCGCCTCCGAAAATCGTCGCCAATCTGCCCACAGTTCTCATAAACCACACCCTTCGAGTATGTCTGCCGCTATTTTGCTTGCGTCGAAATAGGCTGCAGCGATCTCCCGTGCGGCTTTGCAGTGCTTTTCATAGTTAGAGTTTATGGTGGCGATGGCGTCAACAGCTTCTGCCATTGTTGAGAATCGAAACATGCCTTCGCCATCAGGTAAGTAGGTGCTTGGGCCTGTATTCTGGACGACCACGGGTTTTCCGCTAGCCAGATAGCAGATTGTTCGGTCACTAACCCAGGCGCTTTGAAATTTTATATATGAAGGCTTCGCGCAACTAAATTCGCCGCGAGAGTTCTGGATATACTTCTGGTATGCGGCGGGGCTATTGGCGACTGCATAAGGGTCAGCTATTTGCCAGCCGTGATTCAGTAGTTTGCGGCGGTCGACGGCATCGCCCCGGTAATCTGTTATCGGCCGACCATCTGGCGTCAGCTGCGTTGGCTCCATCTCATCTTCGTCTATCTCCTCTGTGCCGAGGTTAAGTGCCAGCTCAAGTGCCTGAGACGTCTGCTGCGGCAGATCGACATACTGCAGGAACGTTACGCGCTTATTGTTTTCGTAAACAAGTTCATCGTAATCAGTTACAAATTCACCTCTGCCACCATCACCCCACCACCCGGAAATCGTCGTAAATGCAGTGGCGTCCTCTTTATAGCTGTAGGGCCAGAGATCCAGGGCGACGGCTGGACGAATATTTATCCATGAGATGCCGCAATCGGGGAACAGCGCGGTAGGCTTGCCAACAGTCTCGCCAGTGGTGCAATAGTAATCGTGTTGCGACACTTCGATCTGGCCGGTACTCATCCAGAGTTGCAACAGGCTAGGGTCGATATCGACGAGAGCCGTGCGCCTGAACAGAGCGAGCATTGTCGGGCTCATCGCGTAGTAGAAATTAAGGAGCAAGTCGGTATTAGCAAATATGCTCTTTGCTCTGGTCTCATCAATGCCTATGTAGGTTCTCTCGGGCACCCCACCAGAGCCACCCTTCGATGTTTTATAGAGAATGGTTTTGCCCTTAAGCCCGAAGCGCTCCATCCGTTTGGCAAAGCGTGTCAGCGTTTGGGCATCATGGGTCGCATCGCCGCTGCTTGCGAATTCTTCCAGCCAGTAGACATCACACCCTTGCCGGAGAAAACCCTGCACGTACTGCATATACACCCAAAAATGGCCGCCGCCTTCCGGGAAATTGGCTACGTTAAATGTTCCGATGACGACCGTGCTCATGGCGCACCATCCGATTGGCAATTGCGGACATTCCCCCCAACAGATAACTGTGGGCAGTGCAGCCTGATTCCGGCGACGTCTGCGGAGTGCTTTCCCGGCGTTGCGAAACTACTACCTATTAATCCGTTAAGCGTCATCATGTGCCTTAGTTTCGGGATGCCTGTTCATAGCTGGTTGCGACCGGCAGAAGTGGTTGCAGGGCCTCAAACCACTGGCTGATCTCGTTGAGTTCTGCAAATGCCCAGTCAGTGGGGTGCTCGCATGCATTTATTGCAGACCAGAGTGTCGCTGTGGCCAGGCGCGCGAGCTCAGCGGTTTCGCATAAAAGATTAAAATCTTCGGCGGCTGGTAATTCCCAATTCAGTGGTTCGACGGCGGCCTGGTAGCAGTCCAGAACACTCTGTCTGCGCTCCGCGGGGAAGCGCAGCAGGTAGGTTGAAAGATCATAGGAGATCTGGCCGACACCGATGTGGTCCCAGTCGATGAGACGCGCCTGTAACTTGTCCCCGGGCATTACGAAAATATTTGTTGTCCATAAATCGCCATGCAACAACGTTTCCGGTCCGCCACAATTTGCCAGTGCTTCGGCACGATAGTTACGTTGCGCCCAAAGTTCGCTAAGTTTTTCCAGTAGTTTGTCGATCAGCCGCTGTTGCGCCGCCTGTAAGGTCGCTGGGCCGGAGCTGATGGCCATGAGATTGCGTATTCCGTCGCGGATACTGGATTCATAAAACCCCATTCCAAAATCCTCGCCAGCACAACGGCATTCAGCCAGCACGGCATGCTCGGTTCCGCG
>Ga0316193_10003964_pt1 | contig 10814 bp, 9 predicted proteins | sample MerIslsedime2_MG_FD_207735 | JGI IMG/M metagenome (GOLD analysis project Ga0316193, IMG submission 207735) | Coastal sediment microbial communities from Maine, United States - Merrow Island sediment 2 | ecosystem: Environmental > Aquatic > Marine > Coastal > Sediment | place: USA: Maine... | reverse complement strand
TGGCGCTCGATGCACGTGGTTTGCGGTCAATCTTTGATTTTTGTGGCCTGGCCTTTTTTCCACCTCCGCCTTGCCTGGCGTTCTTGCCGCCACCACCGCCACCCCTGTCGAATTTGCCCGCCCAGGCAACACCTTCACTACCCGGGGTGGGGGCGAACAGCACCGGTCCGACAAGCAGCAGGGTCGCAAGGACCGAAGGCAGTAACACCCTGGTCGCTTTCCATAGAGATATCTGCTTCATCATGGCCTGTCTCCCTCTCCATCATTATTCGCCGCCCTGAACTCGATACGAGACGCCCCTTCCGAGGGCGTAAAGGAAAATTCTCCTGCTTCAATGGCAGGCCTGAAGTTCCAGTCAGACAGGCGGGCTTCGTATCTCGGGACACCCTCTTTTTCACGATATTCGATAATTACCTTGCGTATAACAGGTACTTCACCACCCTGTATCCAAACCTGAAAATCCGCAGCGGCTGCACGAAACAACAGGTGATGCACAAAAATGCCATCAAGATAGTGCCGTCCGCCATAGAAACCATCGAGGATATCGTCATCTAACCAGGCGCAGGGTTCACTGCTCATCAGGTCATCTAGCGGAAGCGAAACCCCGCGTTGTTCCAGCTTGTCCAGGGTTGCATCAATGGTATCGGGGGCAGGTGCCTGAACATACATATTCTCGTCCGGGTCAAAAACTGTGAACGTCTTGCCATCATAGAGAATGGTCCGGGTCCCCTTGTCACTCTCGCCATCGACGCGCAGATGGTTCGGGCGATCAAGCACCAGTTCGCTATAGCGCTGGTACTGTACCTTCAGGCCGGACTCGAGTACATCGTCATAACTGATGTCGGCTGTTACCGAAAAAGCGGGTGCAGATTTCAACTGTTCACAAGCGCGTTCCATAACACGATCTGCCTTCGCATCGACAACACGGGGTACGGTTGATTCTGCGCACAGGGCCGGGGGTATGCATAACAATGCACCCGCTACTATCCCTCGTAAGTCTCTCATATGACTCCTCCATTAGATGAAACTGTCATTGCTTTTGTTTGATCCCGTGTGGCTTTTTCCATGAACGGGCATATGATGATGCAGATTACGGTCGATTATAAACAAACATAGCAAGCCGGCCATAGGCTTTCCTGAAAAACCGGCAATACGCCCTGCAATTATTCATGGCTGCTCACTAATATAGTAATACATTTATTAAAGGTGCTCATTCACATCCAGAAAACGCCAGTGCTGAGCAGATTCCGGCAACCAGCATGATTCCTCTTTACCAAACCATTGGTAGCGGTGCTGACCAATAAAGTCATAAACCGGATCAGCAATGAAACGCGGTACCAGCAGAAAAACTCCCATCATCGGCCAGGCGCGTCGCAGAAGTAATGCGATATGAAGTACTGCACGGGATTTTCGATATAGTCTGCCCTTGTGAATCAGGATAACCGAATCAAGACCCATGTCGCCGGCCTGCTGTTCAGCCAGTATTTGCTGTGCGACTTTTGATTGCAGGCGGGCAAAGCGGAAGCGTTTATGCGGATCACGCTTGATAACAAATTGCACGCTGCCGGCACATAAATGACAGACACCATCAAAGAGAATAATCGGAGCGTCATTCATTTTCTTACTAGTGACTGTAATAACCGGGTTGTAAGGCAGAATCCAGCGGCAGAATCCAGTCTGCCGCTTTCAGGCTGCGCGGCACTGTCGATAGATCACGCTGGCTATCCAGCAGGTATTGAGGCTTCCGAAAGTTAAGTGAACACAAGGTCAGCGCCGTAACAACCGGCGCACGGACCTGATGCTTATCCTGCCATACAGCATCGAGATGGTGTGCAAACTGCAAAATCATGTCCGGGCGATTCGGCATTTTTTCAAACTGTCGTCGGGTCAGCCAGATAGCCGGATTTACCTGCCAGTGTTTACCGGTCTCGGGATCCAACACCTGAAATTCAATACGGGCTTCCTTATCTCTAAGTTTCATGCGCCAGGAAAAACGGTGCCCCTCCTCTGTCCATGCAACCATTCCAGGATAGATCAGGGGGCGCATCGGCATAAGGATGTTATAACCCAGGAATATGCCAAATAACAGTAATACCGGCTTATCTCGACTTAACTCAACTTGTGTTGGTCGGGGACCGGGTTGGGAATTGATCGCCAGCTGATGCAGCCACCGACGCGGCCAATCAGGAGCAAAGAATAATGTAGTTGCACAAAGGGTCAACCAGGGAAAAATACCAATTGAGAAGATCAATGCATTGGAGATATGAAATATCGCGTAGAGGCTGAATACAATCAACCGGGTGCGTGTAAAAAACAGCAATGGTGCTCCCAACAGGTGCAGCAGCATGGAAAACCAGGCACTGAAAATTGCGAAGTCCGGGCTGGTCAGTATTGGCTCCAGCAGCGGGTAGTCACCGGCCCGGCTTGCGAACCAGAATTTCAAAGGCCAACCTTGCAACCAGTCGATATTAATCTTCACCAGGCCGGCATAGAGCAGCACAATCTCGGTCATAATCATCAGTCCGAGCAGCGACCAGCGAGGGATCCAGTTGCTGCGAATCCCCCTGCGTAGAGACCAGACCTGATCGGCCGGCACCAGCAACAGACAAATGCCAATCAGAATAACGAGATAGAAGTGATTTAAATAATTTGCCTGATCAATAAAAAACTGCCAGCAGAAGGTCACCAGAAATACAATGCAGGCAGTTCGGTAGAACAGTCCCAGCATGATACCGAGAGAAGCCAGCCCAATGATGGCGAAAAGTACATACATGCCATTACCGGGTAAAGCCGGCACCCATTCCCAGCCATAATACTTAAACTGAAAGCCACCGCCGGGATTTCCCTGGCTATCCAGAAACAGCCGCTGAATGCGCAGCCAGTAGCGGAAAACATCCCATAGCAGGATTGCCCCAAAACTAATTCGGAAGATGGCAAGTGAGGCACCATCAACAGGCTCACGCAGCCATGACAGCAACCTGTTCATATCAAGAACCCCTTTGATTGTATGACTCGATGTTACGATTGCCATTTTATAGTTTCAAAACAGCACCAAGCTTGTTACTGCTAACGAATGTGCGCGAGATAAGCAGCTGTTCGTTTTCTCCCGAGGCTGGTGAAGGCTTTCCAAAAAACAGAAATATTGGCTAAGAGACAAGCAAAAAATCAGCCACCGGTTACAACTTCGCGAATATGTTGCAGTAATTGTTCACGGGAATGGACACGCCTCTCGAATACCTGCTCTACCCGGCCACTCAGGATGCGCTGGTCTTCTTCAGTAAGGTCCTTGGCAGTGAGTACAATCACGGGAATATCCCGCCATTCAGCATGGGTGCGCATCTCCAGCAAAAAGTCGAAACCGTCCATTACCGGCATCATTAAATCCAGCAGGATGATCGTGGGGCGATTCACTGACAGTAAATGCAGTGCTTCTCGGCCGTTAGCGGCTTCGAGTACCTGTTCGCCGGCCTTCTGCAATATACGTGTCATTACATCACGCGTATCAGTATCGTCTTCTACCAGTAACACCGGGCCAGTCTCGCCCGGAGTTACATATCCGGAAAGCGTGGCAAGCAGTTGTTCCCGGTCTACCGGTTTGGTGAGATAATCAGTTGCCCCCAGGGAATACCCCGTACTGTTTTCAGCATCCATGGTCAGCATAACCACGGGGATGTCCCGAAGGTCAGGGTCGGCCTTCAGGGCGCGCAGGGTAGACCAGCCGTCCATATTCTGCATCACAACGTCCAGTGTGATAGCAGCAGGCTGAATTTCACGCGCCAGACGCAAAGCCTCTTCCGCGCCTGCAGCAGTGACCACTGTGATGTCATCCTTGCACAGAGAACGTTCGATTATTTGCCGGGTACCAGGGTCTGCGTTGATCACCAATACAGTGGTACCGGAACCGGGGTGGTGGTTCGCTCGAGTATTTTTTGCTGCGATTGTGCTGCGGGTGCCCGATATGGTGCTCTCGGGCAGAGTCGCGGGCAGGTGCATGGTAAAGGTGGAACCTTTTCCCGGTTGGCTTTTTACCCTGATATCACCACCCAGCAAGCGGCAGAAGCGCCTGGATATGGCGAGTCCCAGACCGGTACCTCCATAATCCCGCGTGGTTGATTCATCGGCCTGACTGAACTCCTCAAACACATGATCAATCTTGTCTGCCGGGATGCCAATACCGGTATCACTGACTGCAAATGTTAGCCAGTCAAGGCCGCCTTGCTGTTTGCGTTGTACCTGCAGCGTGATATTGCCTTCCCGGGTGAACTTTGCAGCGTTGGACAACAGGTTGAAAAGTGATTGCCGGATCTTTGTCAAATCCTGATGCGCGCTGCCCAGTTGCGAATCACGCCTGATATCAATGCGGTTAGCGTTCTTCTCGATCAGTGGCTGTACCATCGAGCTCACCTCATCGATAAGGATATCAATGTCGATCTCTTCGGCAAAGGCTTCCATTTTTCCGGACTCGATCTTCGACAGATCGAGCACATCATTGATTAATGCCAACAGGTGCGTACCGGCCTGGTTTATCTTCTTGAGGTCAGGGACAAAATCCTTCTGTCCGAGATCTTGCGCTTCTTCCATCAGCATTTCACTGTAGCCGAGAATGGCATTCATGGGCGTGCGTAATTCGTGACTCATGTTTGCCAGGAAGGCGCTCTTGGCAACGTTCGCTGCATCGGCGGCCTCTTTTGCGCTGGCCAGCGCCACTTCTGCGCGCTTGCGTTCCTGCACTTCACGACCGAGACGGCGGTTCCAGACGGCTATGAAGATGATGACAAGTATGCCTCCCCCGACAACAGGTGCAACCCAGGCAATTACGCTTTTCCAGTTCAACCCGCGTGATATCCAGCGGTCATTAATGGTTTTCAGGGTATTCGAAGGTATTGCAGCGAGCCCCTCACTGATCAGTGCAAGTAAATTGGCATTGCCTTTGAGTACAGCGGCATGGACTGTTTCTGTGAACAGGATATCTCCCTGCTGTGCAGCCCCGGTGATGCCAAGGCGGTTCAAGGCAAACGTCATCTCTGGTACTTCAGCAACTGCCGCTTCAACCTCTTCCATTAGCAGCCCTGTTAGCAGACCATCGATGTCCGTATAACTGATAATGCGATTGCCCGGGTATTGTCTTCCGAGATATTCCTCCTGGAAGGAGTCGCTAATAACGCCTGTGCTGGCATCGGCAAGCGCATTGAGCGGGACGGCATCACCCTTGCCTGTTTTAAAATAGACGGCCGTCTCTATCTCCAGGAGGGGATCGGAAAAATCAAGCCAGGCATCCCGCTGTGTGCTTGTAAACAGGCCGGAGTGAATATCCGCTTCTCCGGATTTTATACCAACCAGCGTATCCGCCCATTTGGTAGCCCGGAACTCCACCTCCCTGCCAACCTGGCGGGCCCATTCTTGCCAGAGATCGACGAGATAGCCACCGGGCTTGCCGTCGATACCAATCGTTGAAAACGGTGCATAGTTGCTGGATATAGCGATGATGATCGCGTCTGATGCCTCGCCAGGCATTCCGGATACCCAGCGTCTTGCGATGCGCCTGCGCTCGTCCGGCGAGATGAGCGCCATGCCCTGGTTGACAAGCTCCAGCATATCGCTGTTGCCTTCGCCGGACGCAACAAACCAGTCGTTCTGATACAGCGGAGCTGACTGGTCGTAATGAAATTTTGCCAGTAATCCAGCCTGGGCCAGATAAAAGAGTCCCGTCGGTGTGTCGGCAGCAAATATCTTGAGTTCGCCGGACTGCAGCCTTGCCATGATTTCGCTGTAGTCCGGATAACCGACGACAGAATCCGGTGTTATCCGCTTCTGCAAATAGCCTTCAACGAAATCCTTGTCAAGAACACCTATCCGGTAGGCCGAGAGTTTGCTGATATCCTCGGGAATTCCGATTGAATTGTGATAGAAGACATGGGTATCTGTCTTGGTCAGCGCCACGCCGTAATCGAGAAACCGGTCTCGTTCCTTATTGAAAAACAGGCCGGCATGCGCGTCTACCTTGCCGTCCCGGGCCAGGCTCAGCGTCGTATTCCAGGTTGCCTCGACGAAGTCGACGGCGATCCCGGTTTTCTCCGACCACAACTTCCAGTAGTCGATAATGATGCCGTTGGGTTCGCCCTTTTCGTCGGTGTATTGAAACGGAATGCTGTCGATTGAGTAAGCAACTGAAATTCGTTCGGGGGACGCTGCATGCAGCGGGCTGGAGTACAGGAAAACCAGCAGCAGGAAAGATAACCAGCCTGCATGCCAGTTTATTGATATTGCCGTGCCGGAAGACTTGCCGGTGGCATTCATACTGCGTATTTGATCAATTCCTGGCATGAAATTACATCCTGTATCCGACCCGTTCAGCGAAGGCCGAACCTGTCAGCCGGGTTTATTATGCATGTTATTTCAGGACATCAAGACCGCCCATATAGTTTTGCAGGACATCCGGGACGATAATTGATCCATCTGCCTGTTGATAGTTTTCCATAACGGCAACCAGTGTTCGCCCGACAGCAAGTCCTGAGCCGTTGATTGTGTGCAACAGTTCCGGCTTGCCGGTTTCCGGATTGCGCCAGCGCACCTGCATGCGGCGTGCCTGGAAGGCTTCGAAATTACTGCAAGAGGAAATCTCACGATATTTTTGCTGCCCGGGGAGCCATACCTCAAGGTCATAGGTCTTGGCTGCGGAGAAACCCGTATCACCGGTACAAAGTGTCACTATGCGATATGGGAGCTTGAGCTTCTGCAGGATGGTTTCCGCATGAGTGGTTAATTGTTCCAGTGCTTCATAGGAGTCTTCAGGACGAACCAACTGGACCATCTCAACCTTTTCAAACTGGTGCTGGCGGATCATGCCGCGCGTATCTTTTCCATAGGAGCCGGCTTCAGAGCGAAAACACGGTGTATGCGCGGTATAGCATATTGGCAATGTTCCGGCATCAATAATGGTGTCGCGTGCCAGGTTGGTAACCGGGACCTCTGCAGTAGGTATCAGGTAGTAGCCGGACTCCCCTTCCATTTTGAACAGGTCTTCTTCGAACTTTGGCAGCTGCCCTGTGCCTTTGAGACTGTCACTGTTGACCAGGTAAGGGACATAGACTTCGCGGTAGCCATGCTCGCGAGTATGGGTATCCAGCATGAACTGGATCAGCGCCCGGTGAAGCTGTGCCAGCGGCCCCTGTATGACGCAGAAACGTGAGCCGGTTAATTTGGCAGCCGTTTCAAAATCAATCTGTCCCAGCTGTTCTCCCAGGTCAACATGGTCCTTCGGTTCAAAATCGAACTGCGTCGGTTTGCCCCAGGTTCTGAGTTCCTGGTTATCTTCCTCGCCTTTGCCCTCGGGAACCGTTGCATGGAGAATGTTGGGGATGCCCAGCAGTATGTCGTTGAGTTCGGCTTGTACAATGGCCAGTTCGTCTTCCCTGCTTTTGAGCTGTTCACCGAGGCCTTCGACTTCCTTCAGGAGAGGGGCTATATCTTCGCCATTAGCCTTGGCCTTGCCAATATTCCTTGAGTGGCCATTACGTTCAGCCTGCAGTTCCTGGGTGAGCGCCTGGATGTCCTTGCGCTGCTGTTCCAATGCCTGCAATTTACCTGTATCCAGGGTGAAGCCACGTCGTGCCAGTTGACGTGCAACGCCTTCCAGATCGTTGCGTATTAATTTGGGATCAAGCATGTTATTCCTTTTTTTTAAACTGCCAGTGTGGCCGACCAGCAAACGATGTGGCCGGGTTCAAGCATCGTGCGTATATGCTCGAGAATTATATTTACCTTCTCGGGGACGTCAAAGAATTCAATCACCAGCGGCAAGTCCAGTGACATATCCATGAGGGACGCTGAGTGCATCTTTCCGGACTTGCCAAAACCGCTGATGGCACGTAAGACCGTAACACCCTTAACCTTCTCCTGGTCGTGCAGGTGGCTGAGGAGATCATCCAGCAAGCCTTCTGCTTCGGTCAGATAGATTCGGACAAAAGTGACTTCAACTGTGTTCATAGCTGCCTCGCTGCAAAAACACCCAGTGCCGCCGCGGTCATACACACGGTCACGCTGACGACGACGTTTAGCAGTGCCTTGCCGAGTTGCCCGCCTTCAACAAGATTCAGTGTTTCCATTGAAAACGTCGAAAAGGTTGTGAAGGCGCCGAGCACCCCGATCAGCAGGAATGCACGCATGGCGGCACCGGCCGCAATTCGCTCAATCAGCCAGATATAGAGGAATCCCATCAACAAACTGCCGAGCACATTGACCATCAGCGTACCGTACGGAAATCCGCTGCCCAGACGACTGTGGACCGCAAGGGAGGTCCAGTAGCGCAGTAATGCCCCGATAGCGCCACCGGCGGCTATGGCCATCATCTGGGTCATGCGGATCCAAGGTCTGTCATACGGGTAATGTTACACGCAGGCTTGAGATTACGCATCTGTCATCTCTGCATGATCAATCTTTATGTTTGCTGTCCAGTTCCCGCAAGTGCGCCAGCTTTTCTGCAATTTTAATTTCCAGCCCACGCGGGACCGGCTGGTAGTAGCCAGGGTGACCCATTTCTTCGGGTAGATAGTTTTCACCAGCCGCATAGGCCTCTGTTTCATCATGGGCATAGCGATAGGTCTTTCCATATCCCAGCTGTTTCATCAGCTTTGTCGGTGCGTTCCGAAGATGCACTGGCACCTCCAGTGAGCCGGTTTTGCCTATGTCAGCACGGGCATTGCTGTAGGCCTTGTAGACCGCATTGCTCTTTGCTGCACATGCCAGGTAGATAACGGCCTGTGCGATCGCCAGTTCACCTTCAGGGCTGCCAAGGCGCTCCTGTACATCCCATGCATTAAGGCTCAGGGTCAGCGCCCGCGGATCGGCATTACCGATATCCTCGGAAGCCATGCGGACTACCCGTCTGGCAATGTATAAAGGGTCACAGCCGCCATCCAGCATGCGCACCAGCCAATAGAGAGCACCATCAGGTGATGAGCCACGCACTGACTTGTGCAACGCCGAAATTTGATCATAAAAATCATCGCCGCCCTTGTCGAAGCGACGGCTGCCGCCGGCAATGACCTCATTCAGCGTCGCTGGCGCGATGGTGCGTTTACCATCGACGTCTTCTGCAAGGTCAGACACAATCTCCAGCAGGTTCAACGCACGACGAGCATCACCATCTGCTGCCTGTGCGAGGCTGTCGCGGAGCTTGCCCGGCATGTCGAGTGACAGGTTGCCAAGTCCATGCTCGGCATCAGCCAGGGCAGCGTCAATAATAACCCGCAAATCTTCGGGATCCAGTCGCTTGATCACATAGGTGCGGGCCCTGGACAACAGTGCGCTGTTCAGTTCAAAAGACGGGTTCTCGGTAGTGGCGCCAATAAAAATAAGCGTACCGTCTTCGACATAGGGGAGAAATGCATCCTGTTGCGCCTTGTTGAAGCGGTGTGCCTCGTCTATGAAGAGTATTGTCTGGCGTGACTCCATGTCGCGAATCTGATGTGCAGCAGCTACTGCATTGCGAATATCCTTGACCCCGGCAAGTACCGCAGAAAGCGTCAGAAACTCAGCATTGGTATATTCAGCGAGTAATTTTGCCAGCGAGGTCTTGCCGGTGCCGGGCGGCCCCCAGAGAATCATCGAGTGCAATTTGCCCTCTTCGATTGACTGGCGCAGTGGCTTCCCGGGTCCCAGTATATGCGCCTGCCCGGTATAGGCATGCAGCGTCCGCGGCCGCATGCGGTCGGCCAGCGGGCGATAGTCTGCGGTGGACTCAGTCACGGAAATCGACCTGCAGGAAATCGCTAGTCGATATCTCCAACGACATCCGCGCCGGCGGGTGGGGTAAAAACAAACACAGCATCATCCAGTGCCGGGTTGCGATCGAAATCAGTAAAACTGAAAACTGTGGTATTGCCGAAATTGTCATCGGCCTTTATACGCAGCAGCACTTTTCCCGAGAATACCAGTTGAATGCGGGTGACATTACTGTCATCCGATTTAGGGGCAAGCACGACATGCTGCTCATCATCCAGCGTTATTACTTCTTCAATATTGAAAACCTTTTCCAGTGGTTGTTCGCCGCTCAGCAGCATCGCCGGTGTTGAGGTGAGTACATCGGCTGCTTTTTGTACGGTGACCTGCTCCAGGTCTTCATCGTAGGACCAGAGGCGCTCGCCATCTGCCACCAGTTGCTGGCGATAAGGGGTTTCATAATCCCAGCGAAAACGGCCGGGACGTTTTATCCACATATGCCCTTCTGATGACTGCAGCAGTTTGTTATTTCCATCAGTCACCTCCTGCCTGAAGTCTGCCTGCAAGGTATGCAGACCGGTAAAGAAATCTGTCATGTAGGTTGGCGCCTGTGCGGCGTGAACAAATGCAGGCAACAGTGCCAGTGACAAGGCCCTGATCATCAACTTCAAAGAAATCATCATCATCTTTCCGGTGGTGGCGGTGCCAGCACTTCGCGATTACCGTTATTTTCCATGGGTGAGACAATGCCGGTTTCTTCCATATGCTCGATCATGCGTGCGGCACGGTTATAACCAATCTTGAGGCGCCGTTGTACGCCGGAAATCGAGGCACGTCGCGTCTGGGTAACAATGGCTATTGCCTGATCGTAGAGTGGGTCTGCCTCGGTGTCATCACCGCCACCGCCACCGTTTTCTGGTGACAGGCCCGGTACTGGCTCCGTGGAAGCTTCAAGAATTTCTGCCATGTATTCCGGTGCGGACTTGCCTTTCAGGTGCCCGGCAACCTTGTGTACCTCCTGGTCGGAAACAAAAGCACCATGTACGCGTACCGGCACACTGGTACCCGGTGCCATGTACAGCATGTCGCCATGT
>Ga0316193_10003962_pt1 | contig 10818 bp, 7 predicted proteins | sample MerIslsedime2_MG_FD_207735 | JGI IMG/M metagenome (GOLD analysis project Ga0316193, IMG submission 207735) | Coastal sediment microbial communities from Maine, United States - Merrow Island sediment 2 | ecosystem: Environmental > Aquatic > Marine > Coastal > Sediment | place: USA: Maine... | reverse complement strand
CCATCGACAGTATCTGCCCCACCTTCATGGCGGCACCGCGCATGGTAGCCAGCTGGTCCGCTACACGACGCGCGTTGGCGGGGGTCAACAACATGTCCCGCGCCCGCAGGCGTTTGCCGGCCCGCAGCTGGCGCGTACCCTCTGCCAGCATACCCCCGGCAACACCGCCGGCCATGCGCGCCACGCGGGCAAGTCGGCCTACCCTGGAGGTGGGTATTGCCTTCTGTTGGTCGTCCTTGTCCTTCTTATTTCCGGCCACGGGGCTCTCTCTCGCGCCAGCGCGCTATATGGGCTGCCACCATTTCATAGGCATTGAACTCAGCCTCCAGAACCGTGATAAAAGTGAACACACCGGTAAGTTTACGTGCTATCAATGCGAATTCGCGGGTGGGGGGCGTGAAGTGGCGGCTGGTGGCCGACTTGGCACCGCGCTTACCAGCCCGGTGCATCAGGCGCGATCCGGCCCAGCAGTACTCCCCGTCAGCGTTGAGGTAATCCGCCGGCAGTTGTTCCGGTGGCCGCAACGGTTCCAACAGGTGCAGGCAAAAGTCTGAGAACAACCGACGCGCCTCTTCTCCCGCACCTTCCCTGAGACACCCCAGGCCCACCAGGCTGTCACCCAGCAGGCCGATATCCTGGCGCAGGCCCGCGTCAATAATGTTACGCAGGTGGTAGAGGAAATCATCGCTGCAGTCGAGGATGGAACCGAAATCCAGCAATACCAGCTCATCCCGGGCAAGTTTTTTGCGCCTGTCATCCAGCGCCAGCAGGTAGTTGCCAAAATTGGGGTCTGTCTGCAGGCAGCCCCACTCGTACAACTCGTAGAAGAACAATTCAAGCATCCCTATGGCGAGAGCATTGCGACGCTCCAGCGACAGTGCCGCCACCGGTTCGGCTGTAACCGACAGCCCCTGCATGTATTCCAGCGCCAGTACCACGTCGCTGCAGTAGCGTGAGTACAGGCGCGGCACACGGTAGCTGACGCCACTGACATCTACATCCTTGACCAGCTCCCCCATACGCTCGGTAAGCCTGGCTTCGCGCGGGTAATCAATTTCATTGTGCAGGTGTATGCGCATGGACTGCAGCCAATCGTCGAGGTCGCGGCCCGCGGGTAACCAGCGCGCCAGCACCAGCATGCGCACAACAGCGTCAAAATCGGAATCGATGACGTCGGCCAGTCCCGGATATTGCACCTTGAGGCAGATTTGCTCACCAGTGGCACGCACCGTCGCCAGGTGCACCTGGGCAAGGGATGCGGCCGCCAGGGCCTCCTGCTGGATATCCAACTCACCGTAGCGATCGCCCAGGCTCTTACGCAACACCGGTTCTACCGATTCCCAGCCCATTGCTTCGGTATTGTCCCCCAGGTCGTGCATGGCCTCTGCCAGCACCGGCGGCAGGAAGTGTTCCCCGAAGAGAGCCATCATCTGGCCAATCTTTACATAGGTTCCCTTCAACTTACCCAGCTCGCGTACAAAGCGTTGTGCTTCCCGGCGCGCAAACTCGGAGTCATCGTCACCGGGCTTGCGGCCCTTGAGTTTCTGCATAGCGCTGTCCACCGCCAACGCACCCCCCGCACGGAGTCCGGCCAGTGAGACAGAGAAACTTCGAGAAATAGCTCGGCGCTTGAGGCTATCAGGTTTTTTGGACATGCCAGGTGTACATCACATCTAGGGGCGTCAAGTATATACGATGACGCCTGCGCAAAGGGATCAGATCAGTTTCGCTCGGGAAGTACCAGCGGATCGCCAAAAGCGTCCGCACGCTGGAATGCCGGCCGTTCCATCAGGCGCTCCAGGTAGGCCCGGGTCTGCGGCTTCAGGCGCTCGTCCAGATGCAGGGCACGGGACAGATAGAGCGCATAACCCACAGCGATATCCGCGATGGTGAAGCGCCCGTCCACCAGGTACGCATTGTTTTCCAAATGTGTATCCAGTCGCCGCAGGCGCGCAATAAACCATTTGGCGTAATCCTCTGCCACTGCCTGCTTTTCCGGCGTAGGCTCCAGATAGTAATAGCGCATGACAAGGGTTTGCGGGAAGGTCAGGGTCGCGTCGGCATGGTGCAGCCAATTCAGATAGGCACCGTACTCGGGATGCTCTGGCCGCAAGCCAAAATCATATTGCTGGTAACGATCCACCAGGTATTGGCAGATGGCAGAGGATTCGGTCATCTCCGTATCGCCATCACGCAGGAACGGAATGGTACCCAGGCTGTTTTCTTCAAGGTATTCGCGCTTGAACATGCGCGGCGGAAAGGGCAACACTTCCAGCTCGTACTCCAGCCCCATCTCTTCCAATGCCCATAGTGGCCGCAGCGAGCGCGCCCCGGCGCAATGCCATAATTTCATAGTTTAACTCCGTGATTGCGCTTCAAGGCGCCAAAGTGGTCAACCATACTATAGGAACACAGTGGCGAACATCCTGTTACAGCGCAGAGCCGGACTTCACTGACCAGGAGAATTGGGCTACGCTGGCGCCGGTGACTACTGACAACAATAAGGCCCCAGGCCCAGCCAAAATCCATGCCCTCTGGCAGCTCGCTTTCCGGGCCGGGTTCCTGGGCGCGGCAAGCTTTGCTGTATTTGCCATGTGCCGCTGGCTCTACTGGATGTTGTGGCCGCAAAACTGGCAGGCGAGTATTCCACCTAATTGGTGGCATGCCCATGAAATGATTTTTGGTTTCGCTATGCCGGTAATTGCCGGCTTTCTATTGACTGCCGTGGCCGCCTGGACAAAGTTGCCCGGCACCAGAGGCTGGCGCCTGCAACTGTTATTCGGTCTGTGGCTGGTGGCGCGCCTGGTACTCTGGCTGGCGCCACAGTGGAGCATGCTGGCCTGGCTGGCAGAGATGTTGTTTATCCTGTTTATCGCCTTCGAGCTGGGCCAACGCGTCTGGGCACAAAGGCAATGGCGTAACATGCTGTTCCTGCCCGTGCTGCTGATCATGGTGCTGCTGAATTCAGCCAGTTACCTCAGCCTGGAGCAACCGGCAATGTCCACCCGTCTGCACTACGGCGCGGTGTGGATGGTAACCGTATTCATAGTGATTATCGGCGGCAGGGTCATACCCCTGTTCACAGCCAATCGACTGGGCCTGAAGATTGCGCCGCTACCTGCCTGGCTGGAATACCTTTCGATTGGCAGCGTTATCGTCATCGGGCTGGTCACGGCTTTTGTACCGCAGGAAGACTCCGCCGGCTGGCTCAGAGCCCTGTGCCTGGCCACCGGCGTACTGCATCTTTACCGGCTGGGGCATTGGCAGGGATGGAAAACGGCTGGTGAGCCACTGCTGTGGTCCATGCACCTCAGTTATGCCTGTATACCCCTCGCGCTACTGGGTATGGGGCTTGCAGGTACAGACATGATCGCGGGTAGAAATGTTATTCACCTGCTGGCAATAGGGGCTATCGGCGGCATGATTATCACCATGATGTCGCGGGTGTCCCTGGGACATACCGGCCGCCCTCTTGAAGTGCCTCGCTTTCTGGCGATAGCCTACACCCTGGTATTTTTCGCTGCAGTGCTGCGCGCAGCAGTGCCTGCAGTTGCCACCAGCCTGACGCTGCTCTCCTGGCGAGTTTCTGCGCTATTGTGGATTGCTGCGTTTGGCCTTTTTCTCTATCGCTATCTACCGATGCTCACGCAAGCTCGCGCAGATGGCAAACCTGGTTGAACAGGCCATGCAAGGACAGCTGATAAGATGATCGATGTTAAAATGTGGGGCCGCGCTCTGGCGCAAATGCCCAAACTGTCCCACAGTGAGTGGCAGGTACTGGACCCGGTCGCCAAATGGCTGATCGCGTGTCGCGCGTCGGTCCTGTTCATGACATTCACCGCATCTGCCCTGGGCGGATTAATGGCCTGGCGCGCCGGTGTATTTGAGCCGGACCTGTGGCTGGCGACGGTGCTGGGGCTGGTTTTCGCCCACGCCACCAATAACCTGCTCAACGACTTTACCGATTCACGCCGCGGTATCGACAAGGACAATTACTACCGCAACCAGTACGGCGTACATGTACTGGAAGACAAGTTGATGAGTGAGCGCCAGTTCTGGGGCTATGTTGGTGTCACTGCCGGCATCGCCCTGCTGCTGGGAAGCTGGCTGGTGTACCAGCGCAGCGGCCTGACACTGGACCTCATGCTGGCTGGCGCCTTCTTCGTACTGTTCTATACCTGGCCGCTGAAATATTACGGTCTGGGCGAACCCGCGGTGTTGTTGGTATGGGGCCCGCTGATGGTGGGCGGCAGCTATTATGTGCTGGCGGGAGAGTGGAGCTGGGATGTGACATGGCTGAGCCTGGTATTTGCCCTGGGGCCGACCACGGTGCTGTTTGGCAAACACACCGACAAACTGGAGCTGGACCAGGCCAAGGGCGTAAGCACACTACCGGTCATTCTCGGCGAGAAGTTGTCGCGGCATTGCGTGGTGGCCATGGTTGCCGGCCAGTATCTGCTGTGTGTGACGCTGGTTGTCATGGGCAGCTTCGGCTGGCCGCTGCTGCTGGTGCTGATCAACCTGCCGAGGCTACCCGCCCTTTTCAGGGTGTTCGGCAAGCCAAAACCCGGTGTGCCACCCCAGGATTATCCCGCTGAGGTGTGGCCCCTGTGGTTTTCCGCCCAGGCCTTTCGGCACACGCGGCATTTCACCTCTTTGTTTCTGCTGGGCGTGATACTCGACACCTTGCTCGCATAAACTTGATACAGATCAATGAGAGCTAAGGCAGAGGACGCCCGCCGTTGGCATTGGCCACCCCCTGACTAATACTAATTCACTGGAGCATCGCGCTCCGATCGGACTTCATGGTGGAGCAACAATAACAATGGCTGGAATCCAGCGAAAAATCGGACTTCTCTGCTGCCTTATTATGCTCGCCGCAGGGGCCAGTACCGCCCATGCCGCGCGAGCCGAGCGCCAGTGTCTCACCTGCCATGAGGACGATGAGCCCATTCATGCCATTGCCAATACCGCCCACGGGGCGCTGGCAGGTGGCGGCAACGCCAGTTGTATAGCCTGCCACGGCGAAAGTATTGAGCACAAACAAAAAGCCGCTCGAAACGCTCCGGATGTCAGCTTCGGCCCGGACCGGCCTTCAGATACGGCCGTGCGCAACGCGAGTTGCCTGGCCTGCCACGACAATGAGGACCAGATGCTGTGGGTGGGCAGTGAGCACGAGCAGGAGAACATCAGCTGCGACAGCTGCCATAACGCCCACCAGCAACAGGATCTGGTGCTGGGAAAACAGGAATCGAACAAAATTTGTACAGATTGTCACGCGCGGGTGCGCTCACAACTGCACCTGCCGTCGCGCCACCCCATAGCTGAAGGCAAGACCGCCTGCGTGGATTGCCATAACCCCCACGGTGGAATCGGGCATGCCGGCCTGCGCGAGGTTTCCGTAAACGACAACTGCTTCAGTTGCCACGCGGACAAACGCGGCCCCTTCCTGTGGGAACACCCCCCCGCGGCGGAAGATTGCGGTTTGTGTCACAAGCCCCACGGTTCAGTCAACGAGCCCCTGCTAACCGCCCGCGGACCGGCGCTGTGCCAGCAATGTCATGCCACCGCCTTCCACCCCAGCCAGCCCTACGGCAGCGAGGGGTTGTCAGGTGGCAGTGCCAACCAGAACCTGTTGGGCAAGAACTGCCTCAATTGCCATAGCCAGATTCATGGGTCCAACCATCCGTCGGGAGCGCGCTTGACACGATGAAGAGCATGAACCGCTTTCACTACCCCTTGGGCATGGCCAGCAGCCTGGTTATGGTGGCTTGCGGCGCCCTGGCCCAGGAAACTGAAACCTATACGCCGCTGGGGTTGCAGAACAGGCCGCCCCTGAAGACCGCCTGGCAGGCCGACTCGAAAGGAATCGCCCAGCTGGGAGCCGGGTACACCAGCGACGACAACTTCATGTTCGGCGAATACAATGGTCTCAACAAGGATGGCGCCAACCTCATTGGCAACCTGCAGTGGCAGGACTTCAGCGGCGCCGACAGTTTCTTACAGGGCTATGTGTCCAACATTGGCCTGGACACAAGGGAAGGGGAACTGACCTGGGGCAAAACCGGGCGATTTTCCCTGACCGCGGGTTACGACTCCCAGATTCAGGCGAGCAACGACCAGGGGCGCACCCCTTTCAGCGGCAGTTCAAATCAGCAACTCCCCAACGATTGGGTGAGCGGCCTTTCCACCTCTGACTGGACCAACCTGAACCAGTCCCTGCACGGCTTCGACCAGGAATTAAAACGCAAGAAGGTTTACCTGGATGTCGAGTCGCACCTGAACGAGCACTGGAGTTTGAGTACCGGCGTTTCCTACGAGGAGAAAACCGGTGACAGCGATATCGGCGGCGGCATTTACATCGACGGCAGCTCCGCCGATGCCGTATTGCTGAAGCAGCCCATTGATTATCGCACCACCGAGGCCAATCTCGGCCTCAGCTACAGTGACAGCAAGCTCAATCTGGCGGGACAGGTAACCTACTCCGATTTCGACAACCAGGACGACGTGCTCACCTGGCAGAATCCTTACAGCGCTTACGGCCCCAATGTCCGCTACCCCGAGGGTACCGGTGGGCTGGGACTGGCGCCTGACAACGACCAGGTCGGCGGTCGGCTTACCGGGCAGTATCTCTTTTCAGCCAGGACGCGCCTGCAGGTGGACGGCAGTTATGCCGTCGCCTCACAGAACCAGGATTACCTCAATTACAGTGTCAACCCGGCACTGGTGGTCAATGTTCCCGTGCCGCAGAACAACTATGACGGCGAGGTAAAAAACAGTACGTTCAACACCCGCCTTTTGATGAACCCAATGCGCAAGCTGAACGCAGAACTGTTCTACAAATACCGCAACCGCGACTACGATGCGGATCGCAACGGTTACCAGTACATTCGCGGCGACGGCTCCAACCAGCCCGGAAGTGATTTCACCGTGTACAACACCAATCACGACTATCGCAGCGAGACCACGGGCTTCGAAGTGGGATACCGCCTGCCCTGGCGCAGCAAGCTCAGCTTCGAGTACGCCTACGAGGAACAGAAGCGGCAAAATGCGGCGGTGGAAAAAACCGAGGAAGACCAGTACACCCTGTTCTACCGCATCCAACCCTGGTCGATATTTACCGCCAGGCTGGAAGTCGGCTACGCCGATCGAGCAGCCGACACTTACGAGTGGGCTCAGTCCTATTATGCCCTGCTTGATACCGGGTTGATCAATGCCACCCCGGACAACCAGCGCTATATCAACCACCCGGAGCTCATGCAGTATTACATGGCGAACCGGGAGCAGTGGAAAACCACTGCCGACCTGACCCTGTTGCCCACCCAGCAGTGGAACCTGAACCTCAACCTGCAGTGGCGCGATGATGATTACGACAAGAGCGAGCTGGGCCTGACCAGCGCCGAGTGGTATCGCAGTTTTTTCAGCGCCAGCTATGTGGCCAGTGACACCCTGTCTGGGAGCCTGTACGCGGGCTATGACTATTACAAAACAAAACAAGGCAGCCGCGCCTTTCGCGGTGGTGCGGAGAAAAACGCCTTCGCTGCCTACCCGCCCCTGCCACAAGCCAGCGATCCCGCGCGCAACTGGGGCAGCGATGGCGAAGACACCAGCATCACGGTTGGTGCAAATATGCAGTGGCAGGTGTCTGCCGACCTGGAACTGACGCTTGATTACAGTTACGTCGACACCCAGGCAGAACAGGACCTCAGAACCAGTCCCAGCAGCGGCCTGGCGGCCAGTGATCTGCCGAGCGTCGATACCCGCCTGCACCATATTCAGGCCAGCGGAACCTGGAAGATGCAGGACAACCTGTTCCTGCAACTCGACTACCAGTATTACCGCTACAAGAGTGATGACTGGGCCTGGAAAGGGGTACAGCCAGATACCATCGGCAAGGTACTGACCTTCGGCCAGGGCAATCCAAACGAACAGATTAACTATGTGGGCGCATCAGTGATTTATCACTGGGAATAACACCCGGGAGACTAGAACCATGCTTATAAACGCACGCAACTGGATAATGGCTGGAACCATCGGCCTGCTTGTCGCCTGTGGCGGAGGGGGCGGCGGCAACAGCGCCCAGGGTGTGGAACCGGGGCCACCACCCCCCAGCCAGCCGATTCCGCCGGAGCCGATTCCGCCGGCGCCCTCGACCAATCCCTACGCCGAGCAGGAGGTGCTGAACGCCTTTATCACCAGTGCCGCACTGAACGGGGATAACCAGCCAGTTATCCAATTCCAGCTCAGCGACGTCAACAACGTGGCTATCACTGATCTGATCGTCGACGATGTCCGTTTTGTGGTAGCGAAACTGGAGACCAGCCCGCTGGGCAATATGACCGGCAGCTGGCAGTCTTATATCAATTCAATTGCAGAGCCAGAGGTGGGCACGGGCACTGTTCCCCAACTGCAGGCCACCTACGAGCGCAGCGGCGAATTCACCAACAACGGTGACGGCACCTATACCTACCAGTATTCCACCAGCCTGACTGACCTGCCCCAGGACATTCTGGACCAGGCGGCGGTGGAGGGGCTGGATCTGTCTTACGACCCCAACCTTACCCACAGGGTGGCCATCCAGTTTGATGGCGCCCCGGGCAAGGCCAACCCCAACTACGACTGGGTACCCCAAACCGGCGCCACCAGCGGCATTTTCACTATGGATATCGCCGCCACCGCCAACTGCAACCGCTGCCACGATCCGCTGGCAATTCACGGTGGAGGCCGCCAGGAGGTCAAGTACTGCGTGACCTGCCACAACCCCGGCTCGGTTGACCCCGACAGCACCAATACCGTGGACTTCAAGGTGATGGTCCACAAGATTCATATGGGCGCCAACCTGCCCAGCGTGCAGGAAGGCCAGCCCTACGTGATTTACGGCTTCCGCAACAGCGAGCACGACTACTCTCACGTGAAATTCCCCCAGGACATCCGCAACTGCGTGAACTGCCACGCGGGTAGCGCCACCGGAGCAGGCCTGACCTTCCCCGATGGCACAGACTATGAGCTGACCCTGACGTCGCAAGGCGACAACTGGTCCCAGTATCCCTCCCAGGCCGCCTGCGGCAGCTGCCACGACGCCCTGGATTTCAGCAAACATGCCGGCGGCCAGACTGACGACTCCAAGTGTGCCAGCTGTCACTCAGAGGGCGGGATTGCCGGTAGCATCCAGCAAAGCCACACCATCCTCACGGACGAGGCTCGCAAGGCCTTCGCCGCGGAGATTGTCGCGGTGACCAATGGTGCGCCCGGTCAGTTCCCCAAGGTGCAGTACAAGGTATTTGACCCGACCAACGATGATATGCCCTACGACCTGATGAGCGATCCGGTCTGGACCCAGACAGCCAGCGGCGCCAGCCGCCTGGCGATCGACCTGGCCTGGCCGACCTCCGACTACACCAATACCGGCAACGAACGGGACGATGCCAGCGCGGTCAGCCTGGACGCCTTACAGGGGACACCGGTAGGGGACGGTAGCTATATCGTTACCTCCACCGTGCCGATCCCGCCTGTTGCCGCTGACGGCAGCGCTATGGCCGGGCTTGAGGGTCACCCCGCCGTCAATATCGGCACCGAGGCGGAGCCGGACGAGCAGCGGATCGCGTTTACCAACGTGCATCAGTTCTTCAGTGTCAACGAACCGGACGGCCAGGCCGTGCCCCGCCGCACTTCGGCGGAGCTGGCCAGCTGCCTGGGCTGTCACCAGTCGCTGAGCCTGCACGGCAGCAACCGTACCGATGACCTGCAGGTCTGTGTGGCTTGCCACAACCCTCGCAATACCGATCGCGAGGTACGTGAGATCGCGTCCAACCCACCCACGGATGGCAAGGACGAGGAATCCCTGGACTTCAAGACCATGATCCACGGCATCCACGCTGCAGCCATTCGTGAGAACGCCTTGCAAATCGTCGGCTTCCGCGGGTTCACCACCTACGTATATGACGAGGAAGAGGTGCAATATCCGGGTGACATCTCCAACTGCCTGGGTTGCCACACAGACGACGGCTACACCCTGCCGCTGCCTGACGGGGTACTGGGTACCACCATCGATACCGGTAGCAATCATGCCAGCCCGCTGGACGACACGGTGGTTACACCTGTTACCGCGGCGTGCTCGAGCTGCCACGACGGCCAGACCGCCAAGGCTCACATGCAGGACAACGGCGGCAGCTTCTCCACCAGCCAGGCTGCCATCGACAGCGGCGAGGTGGTGGAGACCTGTGACGTCTGTCACGGCTCCGGCCGGGATGCCGACGTTGCGGTGAAACACAACGTGCATTCGAAACCTCTCCAGTAAAGCGCCCTGCCCTGGAAACCCCCGCTCTGCGGGGGTTTTTTTTGTCCGCTTGGCATCGGCTTCAGGCATCCGTATATTGATTCCCCATGAAATATATCGGCAGCCAGAATTTTGATCACGGTCAGACGCCCCGGGTGGGGATACTGCTCACCAACCTGGGCACACCCGACGCGCCTGAAAAAAAACCGCTCAGAAAATACCTGAAGCAGTTCCTGTGGGACCCGCGGGTGGTGGAGATTCCCCGCCCCGCATGGTGGCTGATACTCAACGGGATTATCCTGCAGCTGCGCCCCAGCCGATCCGCCGCGGCCTATCGCAAAGTATGGACCGAGCGGGGCTCTCCGCTGATGTTCCACACCCGCGACCAGGCGGAGGCCGTGCGAGCTGTTATGCAGGAGCGGCATGGAAACGCCGTTGTCGTTGATTTTGCCATGCGCTACGGCACCCCCGATATTGCCGGTGCAGTGCAGGGCTTGCTTGATCAGGGTGTGCGCAAACTGTTGATATTGCCGTTGTATCCA
>Ga0316193_10003960_pt1 | contig 10822 bp, 7 predicted proteins | sample MerIslsedime2_MG_FD_207735 | JGI IMG/M metagenome (GOLD analysis project Ga0316193, IMG submission 207735) | Coastal sediment microbial communities from Maine, United States - Merrow Island sediment 2 | ecosystem: Environmental > Aquatic > Marine > Coastal > Sediment | place: USA: Maine... | reverse complement strand
TTAAATCCAAAATTTCTGATCCGGAATCCCAAAGACTAGCGCAAAAAGTCATGGAACTGAAGGAGATTGAAGCGGGCGATGTAGTCCTTAGGTCCGTAGATCGCCCAGGCAGTAGGGTCAAGGACGAATTAGGCACTATGTATGAGGTAGTGGGTCGCACTAAGAATGGTTGGTACAAGGTCAGGGACCAACTTGGCCGGGAGAAAAATTTCCGCCGCAAACAGTTTGATGTAGTGGACAAGGCCCCCGCCCCACGGAACGCTGGCCCTATGGAACTAAGCCCATTTAGCCCGACCGCCGCTAAAATTATCAAGTTAAACGAGCGGGTGCTAGACGAGCCCAACAAATTACAAGACGTTACGCTATCCCACCGCGAACAAGCTGCTCTTGTCAAGGACATGGAAAGCAGGGGTATTGATGTTACGGTCAAAGAACTTACTGATCACTGGACCCCGGCGGAACTTATGTTTCTCCGCGACACCTACGATAAGCAAGCCTATGGCATAGCTGAATTAGCCCGTCAACTGGAATCTAAACTCAGAAATGAGGGGAGGCTGCTAAATACTGACCTGGCTCATTTCAACAATGCTCACTCAATATTTGTGGCCACTCGTGACCTTTTCCATGGTGTGTCCGGCAATGCAGCCCGTCAGTTGAACATCCTTAGATCGAAGCCCACCGAAGGGGTCTACGACTTTGGGCAATCTTTGCTGGATTCGATTTCCATTCAAGGCGGACGTGCCAACACGGAACGTGCCATTAAAATGATGGCTGGATTTTCTAAGGGCGATGGACCCGGACAGCCAAGAGAACTTATTAAAGGCGTATCCCAAATGAGCCAAAACATTTGGGGCAGTCCGACAGCGGCGCTGTTGTTGAATGTTCGCTACAACATGATGCTATCAAGTTGGAGAACTCACTTCTTCAATTTCCTGGGTAACTCGGCCTCTGGTGTTTATGAACACGCCATGGTTAGTCCGGTGCGTATGGGCATTAATAACATAAACTACGTCACCCAAGTCGCTCGCGGCAAGCTAACAGGTAACATGCCTGATCCAGCCGATCGCATGACAAGACACCAATACTACGCCGAGTTGCGTGGTCATTACGCCGGATTCAGGGATAGTTTATCTTTAGCGAAAGAAATCGCTATGGGTCGAGACATCGGTGAAGGCAAGGTTTGGAATGAGCTGGGATTGCGGTACAGTGTGATCAATGTCCCGGAGTCAACAGCCGGTAAATTGGGGACTACCCCGGTGCGAATGCTCGAAGCTGGCGATGCCTTCTTCAAGAACCAATACTACAACTCTAAGATGCATGAACTAGCCAGTATCAAGGCTAGATATGATGAAGTCCATAACGGGAAAAGCTATGAGGAGCGGTACAACTATTACCTAGACAACCCCGATGGTGCAGCTCATCGTACCGCTCAAGATTTCGCGGCCAAACAAACATACACTAATGATCCCAGTGTCTATGGGGGCGTGTTGGCAGCTCTGGCCAAAGGCGCATCAGCCGCTCAAAACAAGAGCTTGATGGTTAATATGATCGTCCCATTTGTACGAACCCCGGCCAACCTATTGAGTTATTCGATGGACATGATTGGGGCTAATACAATGCTGGCCCCGGGCAGGACGTACGACTCCATAATGAAAGGGACCCAGCGGGAAAGTCAAGAAGCACTGGCTCGATTAACAGTGGCAGCTGGCTTGTGGCTGGCCGTGGGCGAAATGTACGAAAACGGTCAAATCACCGGCACTGGCCCCACTAACTGGGAGGAGCGCAAGGTATGGGAGGCTGCGGGGTGGCAAGCTAACTCCATAAAGATACACGACAAGTGGGTTGATATGAGCCGCGCTGCACCGGCTGGTCAATCACTAGCCACCATAGCATCAGTATTTGATTACTACGCCATGACCAAGCAACAGGATAAGCCTGGAACGGAGTGGATTGGCGCGGGATTGTTGTACACGGCTGACATGGTTATTGATGAATCCTACTTGTCCACTATAAGCGGTGTGATGGCTGCAATTTCATCTAAAGAAACGAGCCAAGCACAGTCTATAACGGCCAGCACCATTAACTCTATTTTCATACCGAATCTGCTTCGTGATCTTCGTCGACCTGCGGATGAGGCAATGCGCAGCACAGCTTCCCCTAATTTGCTGGGCCAGATGCACAAGCAGATGCTGAACGCCAGCCCTATGCATTCGGCAGACTTGCCCCCCGCTAGGGATTGGAAGGGCGATCCCAAGAATTACTTCGGCAATGCGTACGTCAGAGCGGTGGTTCCGTTTCAGGTCAAAGATTCCGGTGAAACTGACGATGCCAGCCTAGCACTAGCCTATTCTAGAGTGCCAGTACCAACCGTAAACAAGACGATAGCTTGGCCCGGAGGTGCGGGGGATGCTATTGATCTGTTCGCTATGGACCAAGGCGGGGGTTACGTATACGACAAATATTTAACAGTAGTTGGCGCTGCCAGAAAAGAAGCCGTTGAAACCCTTATGGGCACTCGGATTTGGAAAAAACTCGCTAGGGAAGATCGTATCGGGCCAAATTCGGACGGTGATGCAGCCCTAAGGGATGCCATCGCCATGGGTTCTAAGGCGGGCAGGCTTCAAATGCTGGATTTCCTGATTAGACACAGCGGCAGAAACAATACGTATACCCGCAAAGGACCGGAAGGTCAGGACGTTGAGTACCTGATACAGCACCCGGTTAGTGTCAATACGTACATAGAACTTCGTACGGCCATTAGCCGAGGCGAAGTCCCCGAAATGGAAGAATTGAAGCAATATAACATGAAGCAGCCTACGGAAGGTCCGGAGTTCTTTAAGCCATGACAGTACTAGATACCCCAGCATCCACTACCTTTGTTGGTGACGCGGTGCAAACTAGCTTCAGCTTCGTATTTAGAGTTGATGATGCGTCTTGGGTCAGTGTGGACTACACCACTAACCTCGACCAAATTCTTCTCAACGGGGACCAAGATGCTAACCCAGGTGGTTCAGTTGATTATCTGGCTGCTCCGCCCTCGGGTCAATTGATCAACGTTGTGCGTCAAGTTCCGCTGACCCAACTACTTGATTACACTAGGTATGACCCATTTGACTCTGAATCCCACGAGGATGCGCTTGATAAATTGACTATGGCCCTGCAGGATCGGAATAGAACCACCGCCGGGAAGTCTAAGTCGATCACCGTTGAAAGTCCTACTACCACAGAAAATATATCAATGTTTTATACCCCTGTGGAAATTACGGTGAGTGGGGTTGAATCAGTGCTGCAGGGGTCTGGTCCCCCGTCATTGAGTTGGGGTGTACGATTTAGTAACACCAGGACAAATATAGGCACAGAATTGAAAACCGGGGGCTTTGTTACCACTAGCACTACCACTGGCGACACTGAAACCGACTTTGATAACCCTGTAATCCCGGCAGATTCGTTTGTGTGGATCATTACCACCACGGCATCGGGGGCGTTGGGTTCATTTCACGCTACGATTAGGTACACAGAGGAACTTCCGTAATGCTAGTCAAAATTAAACATAACAATAAAACACTGGAGTTCGACTCCAGACTACAAGCTATAGCTATACTCCTAACGCCAAAGGATCGGGAAGCTATTGATAAAATGCCGAAAGATGAGCAATTAATCCTGTCCGCTCCTTTTTCGGTTATGAAAGACAAGGCCGCAGATACATGGTCTTGGGCACATCAATGGGACGGGGCAACGATGATCGACACTAACGCAACTGAACTGAGGAAATTTTAATGGCTACAACTACTGGTACTCTTATCGTTTATGATTCTTATAAGCGGGAAATGCAAAACAAGAATGTCAAACTGTCTGCGACAGCTGACACTTTCATCTGCGGACTTACGACAAGTTCGTATGTCCCTAATCGATCGACGCATGAAGCACTTGCGGACATCACCAACGAGGTAACTGGCAACGGTTACGCTAGACAGACTCTGACGGGTGTTACTCAGACTGAGCCTGTGGCTGGAACGTGGCGTTTCGACGCTGTTGACCCGGTATTTACTGCAGCGGGTGGGTCGATCGTTGCACGTTATTGGTTCCTTTTCAATGACACAGCTACGTCGCCGCTCGACATGTTGTGCTTCTACGGGTTGCTGGATAATACCCCGTTGGACGTTACAACGACGGACACTAACACGTTGACGCTACAGATCAATGCAAGCGGCTTCACCGAGTTGTCTGGTGGCGAGACTTAAGTGAAACAAGGGGATCGCTGGGCGATTTTCTACACGAACGGTTGCGTTTTTACAAGTGAAGAAGGAACGGCGTGGGATGCCCCGCGCCGTTCCGTTCAGTGTGTAGTATCGTGCAAAGATGGCAACGAGAAAGATTGGTATTCCATTCAGAGTATTGATCGATTTTACTTTGAGCCTGATCATGGGGGTTGGAATGATTGCACCGACGAATTTTCCATGTACGATCATTTAATGAGGACGAAGCACCCACTTGTCATATTTGGGCGGATGCTAAGTGACTCCGAGTGGAAAGAGACATTTGCCCGTGTTGTTGTATGGACTGATTCTCATAGACCTTGGCTTATCGGAATAAGTGATGAGCGACCTTCACAAGAGTATTAGCCGCTCACTACGTGGCAATAAACCGACTGCAAACAGTCGATGGGTAACTACGCGTTCAGAATCCATATGGGACGAGTCGGCACAGCGATACGTCACGGGTGACAGTGAAGGTTATTGGTATGACGGTGATTGGTCACTTGCGCATACCGTATTACCAGTATGGGCCACTGGTGGTTGGCGCTTCCGTTATGATGATGGCTCTGAAGCCGGGGCAACCTGGATCGCTGCTGAAAGTGTGGATGCCCCTAAATCTGCTGGCATATTTCCTGGCAGCAGTTTCCGTTTCCGCGTCGCAGCGGGTGAAACCGCCAAAGCAAACACAAACAATACCGGCGGATGGCAACTTCAATTTAGTAAGAATAGCGGAACTTGGACTAGTGTAGGTGCGGCGACTGACATTAGTTATTTTGATTCTACTTTCGTTACTGATAACGAAAGTACGTCGCAGCGGGTAACGGCGGCTGCAGGTACAACCTACACGTCTGGATTCGGTGCAGTAACCGAACTTGGTATTGACAACGGCGAAACCTATGACAATCGCCAGGGAATGGAAAATGAGTACGTACTCCAAGCCCATCCGACCAACACAGCAGAAGATGATGTATTCGAATTCCGTCTGCTCGATCCTGAGGGCAATGTAGCAACACTCGCGGGTACGCCATCGTTAACTCTCAACACACCCACCGTAATTGAACAGGATCATTTCCGGTGGTACGCCAACGACAATTCTGATGTCGACCTTACCACCGCGCTTGCAGCGGAAGACACAACCTTCGAAGCAGCTATTTCCGACATAGGGACAACCGCATTTCATTTACGCGTTTCTTTATCCAATATCGGGTTCACAGCCACAGAATTTTTTAGACTGCAGTTTAGGAGGGATGGAAATCCGTCACCTAACTGGCGTACTATACAAACAATCACTTCTGAGGTGGATATTGCTGCGGGCCTTCCTACGGATCTTGATCCGGTGTCACAGCTTTTAACTGCCGGTACCGGAACTTATGAGGATGGGATTTATAAAGATAATGATCCCAATTATATTGACCAGGATATAACACAGGATTTCTTTACAGAGCACGTTTGGTGCATTCAATTTCAAACTACTGGCAACGATGGCTTGCAAGCGGAAAGTTATGAATTCCGAGTGATCTATAACGACTTGCCGGTAACAGAAAACGTAAGTATTGTTGCGACAATAGCAGGACCATCGGCCGATAACATATCGGAATTGCCGAGTGACGTTTTATCACTGGCCGACTTTGACCCACAAACAGTAACCACTGAAAATGCCAACCCTAATACATCGGGATTGCCGGGTGATGCACTTACCCTCGATGATTTTGACCCGCAAGCAGTAACGACTGAAAAGAACATCAGTCTATTGGCGGCGGCGGCGTTGGTGTTGGCCACGTTTGCCCCCCAAGCGGTCGCAACTGAAAATGTCAACCCGAATACTAGCCAATTACCATCAGACACGCTGACTTTAACCAATTACGCGCCCCAGGCAGTCACCACTGAGAATGCTAACCCCAATACGTCGCAGCTGCCAAGTGACGCGCTGACGCTTAGTGGGTCTGACCCACAGATTATAATAACTGAGCAAAATTTCTCTGCCCTCGGCAAGCAGGATTTAGTGTTAACCGCCTATGCTCCTACTGTTGTTAGCGCTAACCCTCAGACAAGTCAAGTACCTTCAGATGCCTTGATTCTGACTACGTACCCGCCACAAACGGTTACGACTGAGAACACGAATCCAAATACATCGCAGCTGGTAGGAATTTTAAATGGGGGTTTTGAAACTGGCGATTTAAGTTTTTGGAGTAACGACCTTGCCGTTACTAGCGTTTCCTCAGCTAACCCTAGAACGGGTGTGTATAGCGCGTTAACGGATGCTAGCGGTCAGTCAGGCCCGGGCAATGTTTCTGCTTTATTTTCAAATTTTTATCCTATTGTAGCTAATCAAACTGCACGTGTAGAACTTTGGGCGGCCAGAAATGAGGGTGATTTACCAAGTCACCCATTAACTGCGGCCATTGCATTCTTCGATTCTGGTTTAGGCCTTGTTGGTTCGGCTTTTACAACCACACCCGCCGATGAGACTACGGTTGGATATCAAAGAATAACGGTTGAGGGTATAGCCCCTGCCACAGCAACCACATATATTGTTCTTTTGCAATGGTTGGTTCCGCTGGCAGAGGGTATTACTGGTCAGTGGTATTTTGATGATGTTTCGACCAACTTTCCGATTGTTCTTGCCGGGTTTGATCCCCAGGTTGTTACGACTGAGAATGCCAACCCGGATACGAGTCAATTACCATCCGATACGCTTGTCCTAACCGGGTACGATCCCCAGGCCGTTACGACTGAGGGCGCGGATGCTGACACATCGCAACTGCCATCCGATACGCTTGTCCTAACCGGGTACGATCCTCAGGCCGTTACGACTGAAAATAATAGGAGTGGGTTGCCGAGTCAAGCGCTATTGTTAACTGCGTTTGCTCCATCGGCAGCAACATTTGACCCGAATACGAGTCAATTGCCGAGTGATACTCTCACATTAACAGGGCATGACCCATCTGCAGTTACTACTGAGGGCGCGGATGCCGACGTATCACAACTGCCGTTCCAGGCATTGGCACTGGATGAATTTGATCCTCAGGCCGTTACGACTGAGAATGCCAACCCGAACACGTCACAGTTGGCCAATGATACATTAATTCTTGACGACTTTGACCCACAAGCAGTCACGACTGAAAATGCCAACCCCAACACGTCACAGTTACCAAGTGATGTACTGACCCTAGGGAATTTTGACCCTCAGGCAGTTACTACTGAGGGCGTGGACACCAATACATCGCAGTTGCCAAGTGACGTTTTATCACTGGCCGACTTTGACCCACAAGCAATAACCACTGAAATTGCTAACCCCAACACGTCGCAGTTGCCAAGCAATGCGCTGACCCTAACTGGTTACGATCCGCAAGCGGTTACTTCGGACGTGGTGGCAGACCCCAACACCAGTGAACTACCGGTAGCAGCTGTAGTACTCAACCCAATAGTGCCCATTCTTGGTACGGCTGGCGTATTGCCAGCATCCCTAGATGATGTTACCTACGTCAACGCGTCGACTGCAGGCGATTTGGTGGCAGAGTGCATGGGCTTTGATATAAGTGCAGATGGTACTAAGTTATTCGCCTGCACCGAGGATTACTTAATACGTTCTTGGGACTTGTCGCCAGCTTGGGACATCACCAACCCTACGAACCTACAAACTTCAGCCGTAATTTCGTCCGGCAATAACTGGCCACGTGACCTGCAATGGTCACCAGATGGGCTTACGCTATTTGTATTGCTGTATGAAAATGGGCAGTTGTCCAAACAAACGGTAACCATCCCCTACGACATTAGCCAGCTAGATGCCACGTGGGACCAGAACTTTGACTTCGGCAGCAACCACAGAGCTTTCTATATGTCGGGCGACGGTACTCGCCTACTGCTGAATTTCTCCGAGAATTTCCAAGTTACCTACAGTATGAGTCCGGCTTATGACCTGACTTCTATGACGCAAATAAAGTTCCAGACCACCCTTGGCCCACAAGGTGATTTGGTAGCGGCGGATGATGGCCTTTCATTTTGGATGACTCCCCGCGATAGCAACGTTGTCAATCAATACACAATGTCGCCAGCTTGGAATATTGATCTAGCTGCTCTTGGTACTCCTGTTCTTACCCTGAATTCCGCAACGGCTGGTTCTTATTCATTATTTTACAGGGGCGATCGTGCTGAACTGTACGTTGGTTATTATGGCCAAGTTGGCGTAAATGACTGCATAATAGAGAAATATAGTTGGGCATCCGGTGGGCAAGAATACGCCCCAACGATAATCACGACTGAAAATACTAACTCGAACGTTTGCCAACTTCCCTCGGACACTTTAACCGTCAGTGGGTTTGATCCCATTATTGAGGTTAGCGAACCGGGCGCAGTAGCGCTGCCATCTGATGTATTAACACTTGTCGGCCACGCACCGCAAACTGTTGTTACTGAAAATACCAACCCCAGCATCAGTCAACTTCCTTCGGATGCATTGGTCTTAACCACTAGTGTCCCCGAAGTTATAGTAACCGAAACTGGTCAAGAAGTGTCGCAGTTGCCATCGGCAGCGCTTAGCATCAGTGGGTTTGATCCGAATGTAACAACCACTGAGAATGCAAATCCAAACGACACACAACTGCCAGTGGCCGATTTGACCCTCACAACGGGGTCACCAACGATTGCCGTAACACGACGCATACTGATTATAACTTAGGATTATAATATGACTGTCCAAGATGTTTTACCCTCCGTTTCGTACGTAGGCAACGGTGCGCAAACTAGTTTCGCGTACAATTTCCGGACGAATGATCCGACTTGGATAGGCGTGAATTTCACCCAAGACCTATCCGGCATCAATGTCAACATAGACCAAGACACCAACCCGGGTGGGACGGTTGAGTATAACGTGGCTCCCCCGAATGGGACGGACATTATTATATCTCGTCAATCGCCCGTTACCCAGGTTCTTGACTATACCCGGTATGACCCATTTGATTCGACTTCTCACGAAAACGCACTTGACAAGTTGACGATGATCATACAGGAGTTGACCGCAAGGCTTGATGGGACGATAGATGGGATTATATCAACAATCGATTCGCTTTGGCAATTTACCGATGTCGCTGGGGACAGAACTCTACAAATTGTAGACAAATCTAAAATGTTAAGAACCACTGGTACTGACCCGACTATTCAGCTGATAACAGTGCCACTGGACTCCAACATCGACCACCAACTCGGTACTCAAATATCCGTGTATAGGAAAGGTACAGCAGTTGTGGATTGGATAGGGGAAGGGGGAGTTGTCGTCAATAGTGCTGGATTGTCGTCAATTGCACGTGTAAACGGTACTGTCACATTCATCAAAGAAGGTGCAAATGAGTGGTTGGTGGTCGGTGAAATAGCGGAGAATCCATAATGCCACCATTTGCAGGCGGAAAAATAGCACCAGCTCTACTGTTGCGACGACACCCCGAAAAGGTGGAATTGCCTGGTCAAAGCATAATAACCACTCCCTACCCACCGACTGTGGATGATGGTGCAATTACTGAATTATTCCCGTATGTGGCTGGGTCTTCGGTCACTAAGACTTATAACGCCGTTAATACCTATACATTCGCAGAGAGAACCATTACCCGTTCTGAAATGGGAAATCCATCAGTCGGCAACTTACTTATAGTTATGTATGGGGCCGGTGCGTGGGAATTTGGTGCTGGCAACATAGTTGCAGCCTCCACACAACCCGCAAGCAATTGGGGCGACCAATTCAACAACACTCAAATTACTGCCAACGCAAGTGACACCGCTAGGAGGGCTTGCGGCATTAATGCTAGAATTGCAACAGGTGACGTATTCGACGACGTAGTTACAGGCGGAGTTGGTAATGGCGAACCAAGCTTTATGACCGTCCAAGAATTCATACCCATTAACGGTGCACTCCCCCGCACCATTGGCCAAAATATGTATAGTTTCAATAATAACAAAAGTTTGTTGGCCGATTTCCCGATGAACCAGTGTGAATTGTCCATAGGTCCATTTCCGAACTATAATGTGAGCATTTTTGTTTCTGTTAAACGTGCGTCTCCGACCCAAACTGGCAGTCTTCCTATACCACTACTTGGGACGGGGGTTACCACAATTGTAACGGGAGCATCGCCTGATCCAGTTGTAGGATTTGGTGGGTTGTTATTTGCGTGTGGATACCGAATTGACGCAATAAGCCCATACACATTTGTTGAGGATGATTGGGCTCCGACTATTGGGTACTCGGGAGACTCATTTAGTTGTGCCGGTAGGTACGCCACCCAATACTCTACAATCCCTCCCCCATAGGACATGATATGAAATACATAGCATTATTATTTTTGTCCCCGCTATTAGCCTTTGCTAGTGGCCCTGACATCGAACAAGAAGTGGCCACAAGTGTCACCACGAGTGTTACTGGGTCCACCACCAAAGCTTTTTCTGTTGGCGGCGGCGACATGGACATAAACCAATGTCTCGCGACCCACAGCGTGTTGTTTGGCCTTTGGCAGGGCACACACCTTAATGTAATGTGTGTGGCTGACGGGTTGGACGCTCGCGGTGAACACAGAGAAGCG
>Ga0316193_10003957_pt1 | contig 10823 bp, 7 predicted proteins | sample MerIslsedime2_MG_FD_207735 | JGI IMG/M metagenome (GOLD analysis project Ga0316193, IMG submission 207735) | Coastal sediment microbial communities from Maine, United States - Merrow Island sediment 2 | ecosystem: Environmental > Aquatic > Marine > Coastal > Sediment | place: USA: Maine... | reverse complement strand
TTGGAACAGATAGCCTTTAATCGCCATTTCCGGGACCGGATCGATGACACCCAGGGCGGCCAGGCAGTCGCGGGCCGCCGGCTGCTCCGCCAGCCGTATCTGGCGTTGCAGCAACTGGTCCAGTTTGAGGTCCAGCCTGTCCCTGGAGTTGGGCCCCAGCCACTCCTGCCACTGACTGCGGGTTTCCACACGGGTGTGCAGGCGCTTGCCCAGGTAAAACTTTACCGCCAGTTCCAGATGATAATGTCGCTGCCGCTGGTGGCACCAGTAGACAATGTCGAACTCGCCGAGGGTGCGGCCGTGGTCTCTCACCGCCAGATTGTGAGCGACCAGGTCAACATCAGGGTCCTGCTCGAGAAAGAACTGCCAGAGCTGTTCGAAGTAGATTCCGAGCCGTTTCCCCGGCTTCTTTGCAAGCTGCTCGAGTAATACACCTGGCTCGCGGTCCAGCGTGTTCAGCCAGTGGGCCCGGGCGGGGGTGAGTGATAGCCCACAGTCGGCAACATTCTGCCCGTCGTCTGCCAATTGCCAGCTGTGCAGCAGTTCGGGTGAGAAGCAAGCCCAGGCAAGGTCTCGCACTGCCTGAGTAAGGTAGGGAAATCCCGACATCGCTGCGCTTTTCAGTGGCTTTCATGGTTATAATACCAGTCCTTCAGGGGATAAGGGCCTAATGGCGGCAACTTTCAAGACAATCGGTTTGGTGGGGCGCAGCAAGCAGTCCGGCCTGCGCGAGGTAGTGCACGAACTGCTGGCACTGCTGGAACAGCGCGGTCTGGAGGTGGTGCTTGAGGATCGCCTGGGCGAGCTGGTGGACGACAGTAGCCATCGCCTTGCCAGCTGCGACGAAATCGGCCAGTCCGTTGATCTGGTGATCGTGGTGGGTGGCGACGGCAGCCTGCTGAGTGCTGCCCGTACGCTCGCCAAATACGATACGCCGGTGGTGGGTGTCAACCGCGGCCGCCTGGGCTTTTTAACCGATATTGTCCCGGATGAGATTGCCACACAGGTACCTGCTGTTCTCGACGGTAACTATGAGCGCGAGAATCGGTTCCTGCTGGATGCGGAGGTCAGGCGCGACGGCAAGGTCGTTGGCCGCGCCGACGCCCTCAATGACGTGGTGGTGAACTCCGGAACATCAGCCCAGATGATCGAATTTGAACTGTATATCAACGACAGCTTTGTGTATCGGCAACGCGCCGACGGACTCATCGTTTCCACCCCTACCGGCTCCACCGCCTACTCGCTGTCAGGCGGCGGCCCTATTATGCACCCCACCCTGGACGCAATGGTGCTGCTACCCATGTTTCCGCACGCTCTGAGTAGCCGCCCCATCGTCGTGGACGGTAACTCACAGATCCGCGTGGATATCCTCGCCCGCAATCGTATTCACCCGCCGGTCACCTGTGATGGCCAGGTGAATATGACAGCGCGCCCGGGAGATTCTGTCCACCTCAGCAAGAAGAGCCACCGCCTCACGCTGCTGCACCCGGTGGGTCACAGTTTTTTTGCCAGCTGCAGGGACAAGCTGCGCTGGGGCGACGCGCTGGTAAATTGATGACGGATTTTCACCCCGCCCTCACCGTTAGTGTTGAGGAAGACCTATTACCGCTGAGTGCGCTGCTGCAGCAGCGGGGAGTGGTGCACCGGGTATTCGAGGCGAACGGCCAGCAGGTGCTGGCTGTCCAGCGTGCAGCCCAGACCTCGGAAGTGGTTTCACTGTATCGGGCCTGGCGCTCCGGGGATGTATCCATACAGCTTTCGGGTCAGGGCAAGCCATCGCCACTGGTGGCCAGCGTAAGCTGGCGGAGTGTGCCGGTTACCACAGCACTGATACTGTGCAGCATTGCCGGCTTCCTGATTATTTACCTGCAGGCACCCGTGGCCTGGCTGGGCTTGCTCACTTTCTCTCCCTTCGAACTGGTTAACGGCAAACCTGTCTTTGACAGCATAGGGGGCCAGTACTGGCGCTTCGTCACTCCGGCCTTTCTGCACTTTGGCTGGTTGCACATCGTATTCAACAGTCTGTGGCTGTGGGAACTTGGCGGCAAAGTCGAGCGCGTGATGGGGCATATGAATATGTTCCTGTTGTTCCTGGTTATTGCCATTGTGTCCAATGCCAGCCAGTTTGCATTTGGTGGCCCGGGCCTGTTCGGGGGCATGTCGGGTGTTGTCTACGGGCTGCTGGGATTTTCCTGGGTTGCGCCCTTGTTGCAGCCGGCCTGGCGAATCCAGCCTTCACCCACCCTGATGCTGTTTATGGTGGGCTGGTTGGTGGTGTGCATGGTCGGCCTGGTTGAAAGCCTCGGTTTTGGTGCTATTGCCAATGCCGCACACCTGGGTGGCTTGTTGTGCGGGGCAGTTCTGGGAGCCCTGTTCGGGATGATCTCAAGGAGAGAGGGGGCATGACGATAGCCGGTAAGATCAATGTGCTGTTTATCGCCGCGGCATTAGCCCTGGTATTGGCGCTTACGGGTTTTACTGCTTACCGGGAGTATCAGATTGCACTCGACAGGTCTGTGGATGCATCCCTGGCCACGCTGCAGTCCCGGCCGGATCTGCAGGTAGCCATTTACCGCCGAGATACCCGGGATTTGCAGGAAATACTCGCTGAGTTCCTGGAGATACCCGCGCTGGTATCGTCCAATGCCCGGGATGGCCTGGGCGAACTGTTGTCGCGGGCGGAAAAGGCTGGCGCTGTAACGCTGCAGCCGCCTTTTCAATTGCTTCGTGGCGATTTGTCTGCAGGCGAGACAGGGCTCGGTGCTTTCGACTCTGAAATGCAACCCATAGGTACAGGTTTTTGGGCGGCCTGGACTAATAACGATGCACCGCTGTACCTGACCGTGCCAGTGTTTACCGCGGTTAACCCGGCACAGCAAGGCCTCAAAGCCTATGACTTTTTTGTGGCGCCGCTTGATCCCCAGGCAAAAAGCAGTTTGCGGATTATTGGCTATTTGCAATTGGAAATTTCGTCCGGGGAATTGCTGGACTCAATCGGTCCCATCGTCAGCAGACTGTTTTACTGGGGTCTGTTGCTGGTGGCTATCTGCGGTACGGTGATTGCCCTGGTGACGAGGCGCATTACCAGGGATTTATCCCAGTTGGCGCAACTGGCGGATGAAGTGGCCTCGGGCAAACTGGAAAAACCCGTTGAAATAAAGGCAAGTGGCGATATCAGGGAGATTGCCAATGTGCTCAACAGTGTTCTCGGCGGCTTTAGCAATTTTAAACGAGAAACAGACGTTGGACAGCGCCTGCTGAGCATGAAGGTCGATGAGCGCACCAGCCAGTTGTCCGAGCGCGATGAAAAATTGAACAAGGCGGCAGAAGAAATATCCGAGACCCGTAGCAGGCTGCAGCGTATTGCCTACTATGACAACCTGACGGCTCTGCCCAACAGGCGGCTTTTTACCGAGCAACTGGACCTGTTGCTGGAGTTGAACCGGCGCAATGGCCATACCCTGGCACTATTGTTCCTCAACCTGGACAATTTCAAGCGAATTAACGATTCCCTGGGTCACAATGCAGGTGATGAAGTATTACTGGAGGTGGCAAAACGCCTCATTGTCAGCGTTCGGGACAGTGATTCTGTGGGGCATTACGTGGAGACCGGACAGAAAATTGAGGTGTCCCGTCTGGGCGCTGATGAGTTTACTGTCGTGCTCAACCAACTTGACACGGTAGAGTCCGCCGGAATCGTGGCAGAGCGGCTGCTGGCTGAACTGGAGAAGCCCATGACGGTGGAGGGGCAAGAGCTTGTGGTCAGCCCCAGCATTGGCATCGCAACGGCGCCCGGAGATGGTGTCAGCGCGGAGGCGCTGCTGAAAACCGCCGGCATAGCCATGCATCACGCCAAGGAATCTGTCAGGGACAAATTCCTGTTCTACGTAGAGCATATGGACGACAGTGGCGTAGGGCGCCTCAAGTTGGAAACCGATTTGCGCAAGGCCATCGAGCGCGGTGAACTCGAGCTACATTACCAGCCGCAGGTGAACACCCTCACCGGAGCCATTGCCGGCGCAGAGGCGCTGTTGCGCTGGCAGCACCCGGAACAGGGCGCTGTACCACCGTCCCAGTTTATTCCCCTCGCCGAAGAAATTGGGGTTATATCGCAGCTGGGTGACTGGGTTATGGCGGAGGCCTGTCGCCAGATGAAGGCGTTTGATGAGCTTGAGCTGTCTCTGCCAAAGGTTGCCATCAACGTGTCTGCCTTCCAGTTCACGCGGGGGTTTCCCCAGAGAGTAAGGGAAATTCTGGAGCAGCATGAGTTGCCTGCTTCAAGGCTGGAGATGGGCTTGAGTGAGAACATCCTGATGGATGAAGATCCGACAACGAGCGAGATTCTGCAGGAGCTCAGGACGCTGGGCGTATACCTGTCCGTGGATGACTTCGGCACGAGTTTTGCCCCGCTTGGCTACCTCAGTCGTTGCGCGCTGGACGAACTGAGGATTGACCGCAGCTTTGTCTGCGACTGCGACAGCAATGACAACCGTGCCAGGCTGGTGAAAGCCATTATTGCCATGGCCAGGAGCCTGGAGCTGGGCATCGTCGCGGAGGGAGTAGAAACGGCGGAGCAGTACCGCTTCCTGATAGACAACGGCGCCGACGTGATGCAGGGCTATTTGTTCAGCAAGGCGGTGCCGGCTGAAGAATTGCAAACCATATTGGCGCCCTGGCATTTTGTGCAACAGTTGCAGAAGCTGCAGGCTTAGGACGCCAGCCATGGACTACCTCAAACTTATCGAAAACATGACCCCGGAGATCTATCGCAGCCTCAAGCGCTCGGTGGAAATCGGCAAGTGGCCTGATGGCAGACCGGTCACCCCCCAACAGCGCCGCGAGGCTCTGCAGGCGGTGATCGCATGGGGTAAATTGCATTTGCCCGAAAGCGAACAGGTGGGCTTTATCGACAGGGGGCGCAAGGCGGGGGAGAGCTGCGATGATCCGGTTGAAACCCCTCTTAAATGGAAAGGAGATACGATTGACTGAGGTGCTGGCGACTGGTCCCGTGCGCAAAATGAAAACTGAACTGGCCGACCCGGTTCAGTACACAATGCTGCTGGGCGAGGAAGAGGTGCCACTTAACCCCTATCTTGGCCAGACACTGGGGTTGCAATACCACAGCGTAATAAACTGCATACACTGTGGCCGCAAAACATCCAAGAGTTTTAACCAGGGTTATTGTTACCCCTGTTTCAAGCGACTGGCTCAATGCGATACCTGCATTATGAGCCCGGAGAAGTGCCACTACGCCGCTGGCACCTGCCGGGAACCGGAGTGGGGCGAGCAGCACTGTATGATCGATCACATCGTTTACCTGGCCAATACCTCCGGTATCAAAGTGGGCATCACCCGTGGCAGCCAGGTGCCCACGCGTTGGATGGACCAGGGGGCCACCCAGGCGCAGCCCATTTTCCGTGTGGACACCCGCCTTCATTCCGGGTTGGTTGAGACCGTGTTCAAAAACCACATCGCAGACAAAACCAACTGGCAGGCGATGCTCAAGGGTGACGCCGATCACTGCGATCTGGAGCAGGAAAGGGTCAGGCTGCTGGCTGAGTGCGCAGCTGAAATCGACGAATTGCAGGGGCGTTTCGGGCTGCAGGCAATCACTGTGCTGGAACAGCATGCCCCCACAGTTATCAGCTATCCCGTGTTGGAATACCCCGTTAAAGTGAAATCATTCAATCTCGACAAGACACCCGAGGTGGGCGGTACGCTGTTGGGGATAAAGGGCCAGTACCTGATTTTCGACACAGGCGTTATCAATATGCGTAAGTACGGCGGCTATCAGCTGTCGTTAACACGGGGCTAATTCACCATAATGCGAGACGCTATACCGGCTGCCATATACCTCAAGGATTACCAGCCACCCGCGTACCTGGTCGATACCACCGAGCTGAAATTCGAGTTATGGGAGGATCGTGCCCTGGTGCACGCGCGCCTGACTATGCGACGCAATGGCGTCGGCACCACCCCGCTGCAACTTCACGGGGAGAGCCTGGAGCTGGTGTCAATCAGCCTTGATGGCCAGCTGCTGTCGCCGGAGCGGTACAGTGTGTCGGGGGAGGGCCTGGAAATTGCCGGGGTTCCGGAGGAATTTGAGTTGCAGTGTACGACCCGGATTTCGCCTCAGGCTAACACTTCCCTCAACGGCCTTTACAAGTCGCAGGCAATGTTTTGTACGCAGTGCGAAGCGCACGGCTTCCGGCGAATTACCTACTACCCCGACCGGCCCGACGTGATGTCTGTATTTTCCGTCAGTATAGAGGCGGACAGGTCGCGCTATCCGGTGCTGTTGAGCAATGGCAACTTTATTAACACAGAGGAATTGGAAAACGGGCGGCATCGGGCCAGCTGGCATGATCCGTTTCCAAAACCTGCCTACCTGTTTGCGCTGGTGGCGGGGGACCTGCGATACATTGAAGACCAATTCACGACCTGTCGTGGACGCGATGTGTGTTTGCGCATTTACGTGGAGGAAAAGGATCTGGGTAAGTGTGAGCATGCCATGCTTTCACTTAAACATGCCATGCGCTGGGACGAGGATATTTACGGGCGCGAATACGACCTGGACATTTTCAATATTGTCGCGGTAGATGATTTCAATATGGGCGCCATGGAGAACAAGGGGCTCAACATTTTCAACAGCTCTTGCGTACTGTGCAGTCCGGAGACCACCACCGATCGAGGTTTCCAGACGGTGGAGTCCATAGTGGCGCATGAATACTTCCACAACTGGAGTGGCAACCGGGTTACCTGCCGGGACTGGTTTCAGCTGAGTCTGAAAGAGGGGTTTACGGTATTTCGCGATGCGACTTTTTCCGCCGACATGGGCTCCCCCACTGTAAAGCGGATCGCTGAAGCCACGGTAATGCGCACCGCCCAGTTCGCCGAGGACGCCGGTCCTATGGCCCATCCGGTGCGGCCGGAGTCTGTTATCGAAATCAACAACTTCTACACGGTGACCGTTTATGAAAAGGGTGCTGAGGTAGTACGAATGATCCACACGCTGCTGGGCCCGGAGGCATTTCGCCTCGGCTCAGACCTGTATTTTTCGCGTCACGATGGTCAGGCCGTCACCTGCGAAGATTTTGTCGTGGCGATGGAGGATGCCAGCGGTGTCGATCTCGGCCAGTTTCGGCGCTGGTATTCCCAGGCGGGTACGCCATTGCTGACAGTGCGAGATGAGTATGACCCCGCCACCGAGCGTTACACCTTACACGTGGCGCAGTCCTGCCCGGCGACACCCGGGCAGCCCGATAAGGACCCGATGGTGATTCCACTTTCTATGGGGTTGCTCGGGGAAGCCGGTAACCTGCCGATACGGCTGGAGGGGGACGTGCCCGGCAGGGATACGGCGGACAATACGCACAGGGTACTGTTGGTAGACCAGCCGCAGCAGAGCTTTATTTTCGAGCAGGTGCGGGAGCGGCCGGTGCCGTCATTGTTGCGCGGATTTTCCGCACCCGTGCGACTGGCATACAGTTTTGGCAAGTCCGAGTTATGCGCACTGATGAGTCGGGACGACGATGGCTTTGTTCGTTGGGACAGCGCCCAGTCGCTTGCGATACAGGTTATTCAGGAAGTCGAAAAACAGATTCAGGCAAGTGCCAAGGTCATTGTGGATCCCTTGTTACCGGAAGCCTGTCGCAGCTTGCTGCGCGATGAGTCGCTGGATCCTGCCATGTTAGCAGCAATGTTAACACTCCCTGGCGAGGCCTACCTTGCGGAGCTTGCCAGCCATACTGGTGGCGCCAATGTCGATACCATTCACAATGCGCGCTGGACGGTGCAGGCCGAGATTGCACGCAGCTGCCACCAGGAGTTGCTGGTGTGTTATCAGCGTCTAGCCACAGCGGCTCCATACGCCCCGGATGCCGGACAGGTTGCCGCGCGCAGCCTGCGAAATGTCTGTCTTGAATTTCTGTCATCTGCGCATGGCCTTGAAACTGCGCTGGCAATGTCCCATTTCGCCGATGCGCGCAACATGACTGATCGCCTGGCTGCCCTGCGTGCTATTGCCTTTTATGCGACCGACGCCGAGCGCGAAGAAGCGCTGCAGCGCTTCCACCGGGATTGGCAACATGACACCCTGGTGATGAACCAGTGGTTTGCCGTGCAGGCGGCGATGCCGCTGGGGGATACCCTTGCCAGGGTTCAGAGCCTGCTGTTACATGCGGACTTTGATCTTCGCAATCCGAACAAGGTCAATTCACTGGTGGGTGTATTTGGTAATCAGAATCCGGTGCAGTTTCACCGCGTGGATGGAGCGGGTTACCGCTTCCTCAGTGATATGGTTGCCAGACTGGACAGCACTAATCCACAACTTGCCTCCCGTCTGCTCAAGCCCCTCACCAGGTGGCATAATTATAGCGGCCGGGAGCAATTGATGTGCGCCGAGCTGGAGCGCCTGGCCGCTTTGCCTGAGCTCTCACCGGACGTGTTTGAGCTGGTCAGCAAATCCCTGCAAGCCACCCCTTAGCAGCCTACTCACCTACTCAAACGGGTAGAGCGCAGTAGTGGGGTGAAATGCTACCCAGGCAAACCAGTATCCCGCCGTGACCGGGAATTCCTTTCCGCCCTTTTCAAAGGCGCGAGCGACGGAAGCCGTCTTGTCCCACCGAATTTCCAGCGGCGTGTCGCCCACGATTACCTTCAGTGGCTCGTCCAGTTTATCCAGTTCTTCAAAGGGTAATGCCAGCGCCTGATCTCCAGAGGTAATGCCAACAATCCACGTCTTGGCAGGCAGGCGCCAGTCGCTGTTCAGGGTAGCGTACATCACCATCGGCAGCCGCTTGTACTCCTCGTAGGGTGAGGCCTCATAATTGCGTTCGAAACCCGTGTCGGTTGACAGTAGCAGTGAATCCGGGTGCTGCTGTGTCCACGCGGCCCAGGTAGTATATTGCGCGGGAACCTGAACGAGGTCCGTGCCTTTAAGTGGCCCCGTCACCGCTTTTTTCATTACCTGCGACCACAGTGATTGGGTATCCCGATCGTAGAGCAGCATGTCGCTGTTATAAATCAGGCCTGAAACGCCGAAATTGAGCACCTTGCCCGCGGCCTCTGCCTGGAACACCATACCGGTGCCGCATAGAGGGCAGAATGTGATGGTGAGCGGAGTAAGGGCAAAGTGGTCGTTTACGATCTCGTGTTGTTCGAGTATCCGGATAGGGTAGGCTTTAGCCACGCCGTTATAGCTCACACCCATCACCCGATCATTGGCCTGTATCTCGGTTGCTCGTGCTGCACCTTCTAGGAAAATCGCATAATCCAGTGCCGGTATGCCGTCCCGTCCCGGGCCACCATGATCTATTTCGCTGGGGGCAATCAAGCCGTCTTCGACGTCAAAGCCGTTGTAGAAAGAGGGCGGCTGAGCGTCTCTTGCACTCGCTGCGGACGCTATCAGTGTCATCAGGAGCAATGCAGCGGCCGGGAAATTATTCACTATTATTCTCCTTGTTGGTTAGAGCTATCTTCGTTATGACCGGCTCCTCTGGCGTGGGTTCCCCGCCTGTGAATAAACCCGTACAGGCTGTCCTCAAGCTGTCTGGGGGTACAGCTGCAGTGGTTGGCTGTCCGGTCTTGAGGCTTTGCGATGCTGCGAGCGCAACCTCCGGGCGGCCTCGGCAAGCTCATCGCCATTCCAGGACGATTGTTCGCTGCTGTACAAGGCTGCGTTCAGCGCGTCGACCGCGGCGTTCAGTGCGGGATCATTAAAGATTGATGTGACTTGCGCCGTCGAAGCCAGCCCGGTCTGTGCCGTCAGTGCGGCAGTCCAGTTTATGATGGCACTGCGCGCCTGCAATGCCTGCCCGCTGCCACAGGCCTGCAGCAGGGACTTGAAAGCGGCCTGTTCCCCGGGGTCTTGCGATGACTGTTTTTCAGGTGGCTGTTTTCTGTGCCGGCTCCAGAACAGGTAGAGCAGGCTGAGCAGCCAACCTGCACCGTTTACCGTCGCGACGATTTGCCACAGTCGGCTATCGTCAGTGGCCACCAGCGGGATAGGGGCGGCATTATCTGCGCTGAGCACCGCTGTAGACGAGGGCGCGGGGTTGGGCAAGGGTGCCGATGACAATGCCCCCCCGGCAGCCACTTCCAGTTCTCGCCCGGGTAATACGGCATAACGCAATTCGTTTGCCTGGGTATCCCACCAGGGAATACGCATTTCGGGTATTCGCCACTTGCCGGCCCGGGTGGGCACGACCGCCACGCTGTCCACCCGTGTTCCCATCAGCCCGGTAGCTGTTTCAAGATCAGTGATAACCGGCTGGTCGGGATAGTATTTCAGGCCGGGCTCCGGCGGATACATAATTGGCGGCAGCTGAGCGCCCTGTAACCCTTCTCCGCGGATGGTAATGGTGCGAGTAGCGGATTCGCCCACCTTCAGCTCTTCAGGAGGCGTTGACCATGACTCCTCCAGCGTGAGTTCGCGGGCAGGCAACCATTCGCTGGATGGAAAACTGGCAGGGCGGGGCAGCACCTCGATAGTCAGGGGGTTGGTAGTACGCCGCAGCTGGCGTCCGCTGCCCCTGGTATCAAAGAGGCTGCGTCGTGGCGAACTCTGTCTGGCGGTGAAGGTTTGTGCGGGAATCTCCAGGGTTCCACTTTGCTCCGGGAAAATGGCGTAGCGTACTTCGTGCACCAGCCAGGGCCTGCCGCTGATAGTGCGTTGGAAGGAATTTTGTTCCAGTGGTTTCACGAAGGCGTTATCCAATTGCAGCTCGGTGATGCTTCGATCATCAAGGTTGATAGCCTGCTGTAATCGCAGCGTGAGAATGACCTGGCCCTGGACATACATCGAGCTGCGATCCAGCTCTGCT
>Ga0316193_10003956_pt1 | contig 10825 bp, 11 predicted proteins | sample MerIslsedime2_MG_FD_207735 | JGI IMG/M metagenome (GOLD analysis project Ga0316193, IMG submission 207735) | Coastal sediment microbial communities from Maine, United States - Merrow Island sediment 2 | ecosystem: Environmental > Aquatic > Marine > Coastal > Sediment | place: USA: Maine... | reverse complement strand
GGGTATCTTTCCTTTGAACAGAAAGGTTACCTGTATCCTGTTCCCGGCAAACCCAGCCATTTCCGCTCAGCCGTCACCCAGGCCAAAGGGCTGCAACGCGAAGAGCAATTCTGACCCGGAGAAAAATATGTCCATGGAAATCACGTTCGAACTCAGCGACGCCGACCTCGAATATTTCTGGCAAGTCATGCTGCGGGCCAGAGAAAAATCAGGAGACCTCGAGCAGGCCGAAATTATTGCCAATGCCAGGAATCTGCTGGTTGAAGTCTGGCAGTCGGATACATCGGACTTTATCCGCGAGCGGATGAACCGGCTTGAAACACTGATAGGTATGGTGGTTGACACGGGCTGGGGCATGGAGAGCGATGACCGCAAAAGGGTGCTGGAGGCGCTCGCCTATTTCTCGGAACCAGAAGATCTGATCCCGGATAACATCCCCGGGCTGGGCTTCCTGGATGATGCCATCATGATCGAAATGGTCAGCAGGGAGCTCAAGCATGAAATACTGGCCTACCGTGATTTCTGTGTTTTCCGCGCTGCGGAATCCAGCCGCCTGGGCCAGGATGCCATGAATCTGGAACGCTCGGATTGGCTCGAAGAGCGGCGAAAACAACTTCACTCCCGCATGCGCAACCGGCGCAGGAAAGGAAGAGGCGGCGGGGAAAGCAAGTCTCCCTTCTCGCTTTTCTGATGGAAAACCGGGCTGACGGCACCGCATTCTATCGGATTCTGCTGGCCATTGAGACCGATGCAACACGATTCTACGGTGCCAATGCAGCCCGGCCGGCCCTGCTTGGCGAAACGGACTCGGAGCAGATGCTGGCTCATCTCGCCGCTGACCTGAAAGCACTTTTACCCGATATTTCCAATTGCAGCCTGATCGCAACAGGCGCGTTGTTCGACCAGACACAGATACTCAGGCCCTCATACCCGGTTTTCCAGGCACTTGAGGCCGTTTCTACAAGCAATGAGCCCGGTAACTTCAAACCCGGCCTCGTCAGTCTCGGCGCCCGGGATGGCAAGATGCCCTCCCATGATCTGCAACCGTTGCCCGACATCCCGCTGGGACTGCTGCAACTGTTGCCGATTGTAATTCATGGCCCGGCAGACCAGGTCAGCGAGCTGGGGCAGGCAATGGAATACCGTTTCATGGAGGAGGGCCAGGTTTCCGCTCATTCTGCAGCCTGGCTCGAGACCGCATTCAGCATCTCCGTCAATCATGCACGGATGATGACGTTGACAGATCTGAACGCCATGCTCCGCATGCAGCTTGACCATTTTGGATTTCTTCCGTTGTGGGAATTACTGGATGCTGCCCTGTCAGGGTCCGCAGAACCCCTGACAATCCAAACCGAGAGCGGGCTGCAGTTCAGCTGGCGTGACGGCGCTGTCCATACTGTTTTTGAGACATTCGACAGTTGGGCGTCCCAGGGTCAAGGTGCACGGCTTACCGCGGAAAGGCTGGCGCTGGCAGCCGCTTATGGCGACTGGACCCGCGAGGTGCGGCAGTACCTGACCACGCTGAACGCGCACGGACTGGAGGTCAGGTTCCACCTGCCGGGCAACGGGGCCGCCCTGGAGGGGACCTTTTTCCGGCAACCGAGTGATGCGCTGCCCGGAAACGGCGATTCAACCATCACCGAGCACAGCTACAGCGAATTGGGCACCGTTGCGATAACTTTGCGCAACGGGGACCGCGTTGAAAACTTCTACCCCCTCTGCCCGCAAGGTCTGAACGACATTCAGGCGCACATCAGGAAAAACGTGCCCGGCGTGCACATGGTGGCATTTCCCGGCACGATTCTATACGACGAGAAAACCCGTTTGCTTATTCCTGACCCGGCCCAATCCAGGCCACGCCATTAAGAGAAGTGGGCGAATACCGGGACAATGAGTTCGTTTACGTTGGCCGGTCAACGATACATGGCCGGGGACTGTTTGCCTCGGTTCCCATCGTCGCGGGCCAGCTGATCGGTGTTTACCGGGGCCCGGCCGTTACAGAGGACGGCCCGCATGTGCTCTGGATCGAAGATGAATCCGGAGACAGCTGGACCGGTTATGATGGCGCCAACGAGATGCGATTCATGAACCACTCGGCCAGCCCGAACGCAGAAATGGACGGACTTTACTGCCATGCGCTGCAGGATATCGCAGCGGACATGGAGATCACCATCGACTACGGTTGGGATGATTCTTGATATCGGAAGTTTTAACCGCATTTATGCTGTACTTGAGACGACCGGAATTCCGGTGAATGGAAAAAAACTATGGAACTTAATGACGACGTAAAAAATAAAATCGAAGGCTACGTGAAGAACAACCGCGTGGTCTTATTTATGAAGGGCACCCCCCAGCAACCCATGTGTGGCTTTTCAGCCAAAACCGTTGCAGCGCTCGACAGCGTGGTGCCGGATTATCTCTCCGTCAATGTTCTGGACGATGCTGATGTCCGGGAAGGCATCAAGGTCTACGGCAACTGGCCAACCATCCCCCAGCTTTACATCGAAGGCGAACTGGTCGGAGGCTGCGACATCATTCTGAACATGCTGAACTCCGGCGAGTTGCATCAATGCCTTGGGCTGGATGCGCCTGACCGCACAGCGCCTGAACTAACGGTCACGCCTGCGGCTGCGGAAAAAATCAAGGAAGCCATGCAAGGGCATGAAGGTATCGCCCTGCATTTCCAGATCGATGCCGGCTGGGACGCCCAGTTCAACCTGGCGCCCCCGCAGGGACAGGAAATTGCCAGTGAATCAAACGGCATCAACGTGTTGATGGACATCGCTACCGCACAGCGGGCCCGGGGCGCCGTCATCGACTGGGTATCGACCATGCAGGGTGAAGGCCTGGCGATTGACCTTCCGCTGGCGCCAGCACCAGTCAAACAGATGACCGTCCAGGAACTGGCCCGGAAAATAGAAGCCGGCGAAGTGACGCTGATCGATATCCGCGGCGCCGATGAGCGCAGCCGGGCCCGGATCGAAGGAGCGCAGCTGCTGGACCAGAATACGGTGGCAGAACTCGAAAAACTGCCCAAGGATACGGCCCTGGCGTTTTTGTGCCACCACGGTAATTCGAGCATGGGTGCAGCGGAGTATTTCCGCAAACAGGGCTTTACCAACGTCAATAACGTGGCGGGCGGGATTCACGCCTGGTCAATGGAGATCGATTCCTCGATTCCGACCTACTGATTCGCTATATATCGAATTCTGCGATGGCAGGCGCATGGTCTGAAGGCCGCTCCTGCCGTCGCGGTTCGATGTCGATGTAACTCGCTGTGCAATGCCTCGCCATCGCGGCAGAAGCCAGCACCAGGTCGATCCTGAGCCCCAGTTTGCGACGGAACATGTTCATACGGTAATCCCACCAGCTCCAGGTACGCTCCTCCTGCTCGAACATGCGAAACGTATCCGTCAGGCCCAGGGCCAGGATTCTGCCAAGGGCATCGCGCTCAGGTGTGCTGCAGAGGATTTTTTCATGCCATTCTTCCGGAGCGTACACATCCCGGTCATCGGGCGCGATATTGAAGTCGCCCAGCACAACTGTCTTTTCATGTTGAGCCATTTCTGCGGCCAGCCAGTCGGTCACTCTTTCCAGCCAGTGAATCTTGTACTCAAATTTTTCCGAACCCACTTCACTGCCGTTGACGACATACAGGTTCACGATCCGGATATCACCCACGGTGGCCGCGAGAATTCGCCGTTGGGGATCATCCAGCCCCGCAATGTCCGTTACCGGATCGCTGGCTTCCTCACGGCTCAGAATCGCTACACCGTTGTAGGTCTTCTGTCCTGAAAAAACACTGTGGTAACCAATCTCATGAAGTTCCTCAACCGGGAACCGGTCATCGGTCAGCTTGGTTTCCTGCAAAGCCAGCACGTCGGGCCGGGCTGCTTCGCTCCAGGCCACAACATGCGGTAACCGGACATTGAGCGAGTTGACGTTCCACGAAGCGATTTTCATAACGGGCTCTCCTGTTCAAATGCCGGCCGCAGGGCAGCCCTTACAATAATCCATAACTTTCCAGCAACGGAAGGGCCTCGGGTGGTCTGCCGCGAAATGCCATGAATGACTCCATGGCGGGCCGCGAGGAGCCAACAGAAAGAATATCCCGGCGCAGCGCCTCTCCGATTTCAGGATCGAACGGACCGTCTGCCCGGAACCGTCCCCAGGCGTCAGCAGCCAGCTGCTCAGCCCAAAGATAACTGTAGTATCCCGCCGCATAACCGCCACCGAAAATATGTCCGAAACTGTTCAGAAAACGATTCCATTCCGGTACCGGGACCACGGAAACTTCGGCGCGAATTTCAGCCAGTACGTCCAGCGGGTTCGCAGGACTCTCCGGGTCATGCTCCAGGTGCAGGCGTAAATCGCACAGGGCGTATTCCAACTGCCGCACCAGGAAAAGTGCCTTCTGAAAATTTTTCGAACGCAACAGGCGGTCTTTGAGATCGCCGGGCATTGGAGTGCCGTCCTGAAAGTGCCGTGCAAATCGCGACAGGATTTGCTCTTCCCAGCACCAGTTTTCCATCAACTGGCTGGGCAACTCGACTGCATCCCATTCCACGCCGTTGATGCCGTTGACCTGCGGCCATTCAACCTCGGTCAGCAGGTGATGCAGACAATGGCCGAATTCATGAAACAGCGTCTGAACATCATCATGTGTCATCAGGCAGGGCTGATCTGCCACCGGCGGCGAAAAATTGCAGGTCAGGTAGGCGATCGGCAACTGCGTTCCGGCTCCCGTTTTCCTGCGCGACTGGCACACATCCATCCAGGCTCCGCCCCGTTTGTCCTTGCGTGAAAAAAGATCCATGTACAGGCCGGAAAAACGCTGCCCCGAATCGTTTTCGACCCAGTAGAACCTGACATCAGGATGCCAGGTAGCAATCGCTTCATCCGCCACCAGGCTTATGTTGAACAATTTTGCAGCGGTGAAAAACAGCGCTTCCAGCATATGGTCAAGGCTGAAGTAGGGTTTCAGCTCTTCGTCGGAAAGGTGCAGCTCTGCCTGCCGGTAGCGCTCAGACCAGTACGCGACGTCCCAGGCGTCCAACGGCAGCTCGGCGCCCTGGCTGCGGGCAAATTCCAGCAAGATATCGTATTGCTTCCTGGCGGGCGGGCGGGCCTGCATGGCAAGCCCCTCAAGGAATTCCAGCACGGCCCCGGGAGTGTCAGCCATCCGCCGCGCCAGTGCATACTCCACGTAGTTTTCAAACCCCAGGACATTCGCCAGCCGGTGCCGCAGCGCCAGCATTTCCTCGATCAACGGCATGTTATCCCACTTTCCCGCATCCGGCCCCTGGTCGGAAGCACGAGTCACATAAGCGGTATAGATTTCGCGCCGCAGATCGGTATCTTCGGCATGTGTCATCACTGCATGAAACGAAGGGGCGCTGAGGTCCACCATCCAGCCGCTTTTGCCGTGGTTATCCGCAATGCCCTCAAGCAGATTCAGTTCGGCAGGCGGCAGCCCCGCCAGCCTGGAAGGGTCATCAAAATGCCTGGTCCATGCCTGGGTTGCATCAATCAGGTTCTCGGAAAACTTCGCACCCAGTTTACTCAGGCGCATCACCAACTCACGATACGTTTCCTGTTCCTTCTCCGGAAGATCGACCCCGGCCAGGTGAAAATCACGCAATTCAAGCTCAATGATCCTCTGCTGGACCGGCGAAAGGCCGGAAAAATCCGGTGATTGCCGGAGTTCACGGTACGCCTGGAAAATTCCGGGATGCTGCTGGCGCCAGTTCTCATGCTCGGTCAGCCGTTCCAGACCCGCGTTGTAGGAGTTCCTGAGCGCTTCATTGTCCGCGACGGAATTCAGATGCGATACGGGCGACCAGGCACGGCTCAGTTGATCGGCCCATTCCACTTCCGATTCCACCAGCGACCAATCCACTGCGGACCCGGAATTCAGCCAGTTCTCGATTCCTTGCTCGTATTCCTTGAGTAATGTCTCCAGAGCCGGCGCCACGTGTTCCGGCTTGATGGATTGAAAATCAGGAAGCCGGTTCGCAGATCCTTTCTGCTTCAATGGGTTTTGCATTTCAAAATTGTCTTCCATAATATGCACCGTAAATCAGCCGCGAATGGTAGCATGGTTGCCAAATCCTGAGAGGAATACATGATAAGACTCTTACTCACAGTGGCACTGCTGCTGCCTCTGGCATTATTGGCCCAGGAACCGGAAGCTGGAGATCAGACTGCTATGACGGCCTGTAGTTCGGGCGGTTATCGCCAGTTTGATTTCTGGATCGGTGATTGGGTGGTCACGGCCGGTGAACAGCAGGCAGGCACCAATTCGATTCATCCCATTCATGGTGGCTGCGCGTTGCAGGAAAACTGGCAGGGCGCCGGTCCGGGGGGTATCAGCGGCTCCAGTTTCAACATATATGACCAGGCTACCGGCCAATGGCATCAAAGCTGGGTGGATAGCAGCGGCACACTTCTGCAACTCGACGGCGGTCTGAAAGACGGCAGCATGGTGCTCGGCGGACAGCGGCCCACCCGCGATGGCAGCGGCATGGTTCAGCACCGGATCAGCTGGACTCCGAATCCCGATGGCACCGTTCGACAGTTGTGGGAAGCCAGTAAAGACGAAGGCGCGAGCTGGACCGTATTATTTGACGGTCTGTACACACAGGTCAGCCCTGACCCATGAAAAAAGGTAAAACAGGTCTCGTTCGCTGGTTAGATGCGACCGGACATTCGATCAGGGGAATCCGGGCCTGCTGGGAAAATGAGGCCGCTTTCCGGCAGGATGTACTGCTGTCGGCCGTGCTGTTTATTCTCTCGTTTTTCCTCGCCCGTTCGGCAGAACAATGGCTTCTGCTGGTTTTCCCGCTGTTCCTCATCCTGATTGTCGAATTGCTCAACTCTGCGGTCGAGAACGTAGTCGACCGGATCGGGCCCGACCTGCACACGCTTTCCGGCCGCGCCAAAGACATGGGATCGGCGGCTGTGTTATTTTGCCTGATCCTGATTGCAACCAGCTGGATCGCCATCGCCTGGGAAAACTTCTCTTAGGCTACAATTGATGCCTCACCCACCAAAAGATACAAATATGAAGCCAGCAATAAACCTGATCCGAAACACCGCCGTCCTCATGCTTTTGCTCGTTCTCGCACTGGTTGCCTGCACCACTAACCCGGCAGAGAAAAGCAGGAGCGAGGCATTCAAACAGTACGAGACCATCATCCGGTGGAGCCAGTGGGATGCCGCAGCCGATTTCATTTCTCTCGAATACCAGGAGGAACACCCCATTACCCGCCTGGAAATGGACCGTCTCCGGTTGTTTCGGGTGACGTCTTACACTTTGCGCTCAACCGGTGTATTTGACGAAGGCATGACGGCCCGGCAAACGGTGGAAATCAAGATGTTCAATTCCCAGCAGGCTGTGGAACGCACCGTGATTGACGAGCAGGAGTGGCGTTACAACGAGGAGCGCAAACGCTGGCTGCTGCACAGCGGCCTTCCCGATCCAACAAGGCGTCACTGACCGCAGTCAAAATCCGTAAATACTGAATCCACCGTCCACCGGCAAACATTGTCCAGTGATATAACTCGACGCCGGCATGCACAGAAAAGCGATGGCGCGCGCACACTCGTCCACTTCGCCGACACGGCCCATGGGCGTTCGGTCAAGCACTTCTTTGCGGTAGCCCGGATCCGCCAGCACCTGGTTGGCCAACGGCGTATTGATGTACCACGGCGCAACGGCATTGACGCGAATACCTTCCTGAGCCCACTCCACTGCGAGATTTTTCGTCAGCTGGATCATCGCTGCCTTACTCATGCCGTAAGGCGCCCCCGTACGCAAATGGGTCAACCCGGCAACCGACGCATTGTTAACAACGCAGGATGGCGCACTTTCAAGCAACGCGGGGTGCAGCAGGCGGCACATCTCAAAACACGAAACCAGGTTGGCTTCCTGGACCAGTCGATACTCTTCCAGGCTAAGCTCCGTCATGCGCTTGCGAATATTGGTGCCTGAGTTGTTGACCAGGATGCTGAGCGGCGCCTTGACCTGGCTGGCAACCTGTTGCCGGCCCTCTTCGGTCGCCAGGTCTGCGGACAGAATGTCCACGTCACAGCCGGGAGCATCCGCAGCGATAGCCTCGCGGGCCTGCTCGAGCCGATCCGGATTACGGGCCACCAGCACCAGGTTCGCGCCGAGTCTGGCCAATTCCCGGGCAGTCGCAAGGCCGATGCCGCTGCTGCCTCCTGTAATCAGTGCGCGTGCGCCGTCCAGGCGCCAGTGAGAGCTATTCGACATCACAGAGGCAATGCGCCACAATCTTCAGGCCTTCGCCATTGCGGGCCAGCATGCCGAGGTCACTCAGGATGCTTTCCAGCAGGGTGCTGTGCATCCTGTTCAGGCCGGATACACCCAGGTCGAAGCGCGTCATGGCGCTCCCCACCATTTCGAACAGGAACGTTTCGAACGGACTGAGTTTCCATTCGTCATACACCGCGTGGTAGTCAGATCCGAGCCCGGCGATCCGGGCAGCCGCATCCACTGCCTGCTGCAGCGTACCGGTTTGATCGATCAAGCCCCTGTCCTTGGCCTGGCTGCCACTCCAGACCCGGCCCTGTGCAACCTCGTGAACGGCCCCGGTACTCATATTCCGGCTCTGAGCCACCAGGTTGACGAAATCGTCATAAGTTCGCTCAGTGGCATACTGGAAAATCCGCCTGATATCCTCGTCAAGCGGGCGATCCAGGCGCAACTTACCCGCCATTTCGGTGGTTCCGATACCATCTGTGTGAATTCCCAGTTTTGCCATTGGCTTTGAAAATGTCGGCAGAATGCCGAACACACCGATTGATCCCGTGATCGTGGAAGGGCTGGCCCAGACCTCATCCGCACCCATCGCGATCCAGTATCCGCCGGAGGCCGCAACATTACCCATCGAGACAACCACGGTCTTGCCCATCTCCTTCAACGCCTGGATTTCACGCCGGATCTTCTCAGAGGCAAATGCATCACCGCCGGGGCTGTTGATTCTCAAGACTACCGCTTTAACGTCTTTGTCCTCGGCGATGGAACGTAATTTTTCGGACAGCGTAACGGCGCCGATCATGCCCTGGGGTTGCTCACCGCGAACGATCTCCCCTTCCGCTACGACGATAACGATCTTGCGCGACTTGGCCGGACGGCGCTGCATTTCGGTCAGCGCAAGGTAATTTTCAAATCCAACCTGCCTGAAGCCCTCGCTGCCCTCTCCTTCCGCACCGAGACTTTCAAGCTCGAGGTTTGCCTCCGGCCGGCTGACCAGTTTGTCAACCAGGCCAAGCTCCAGCGCAAAACGGGCAAAATCGCCATCAACGGCTTCCAGGCCGTCAGCGAAATTATTTATCGCGTCCGAAAGATTTTCCAGCGGAATACCCCGCTGCAGGGAAACGGCTTCAAGATACTGCTGCCACAGGCTGCCGATCCAGAACAGGTTGGCCTCCTTTGCTTCCGGCGACATATCGTTCCTGATCCAGGGCTCCATGGCCGATTTGAACTTTCCGACCCGGAACAGGTTTACCTCAACCTCGAGTTTGTCCAGCCCCTCAGCATAAAATTGTCGATAGGCGGAAAAACCGTCTATCCATACCATGCCTTCCGGATTCAACCATATCTCATCGGCCATGGCAGCCAGGAAATACTGTTGCTGACCCAGGTTATCCGCCAGTGCGATCACCGGTTTCCCGGAACCTTTGAAGTCTTCTATGGCTGCCTCCAGTTCGAGTTGGGAAGCCAGCCCGATGCGGCCGAGGTAGGTCGGGTCTATCACCAGCCTGATAATTTTGTCGTCATCCTTTGCTCTGCGAACGGCCTCCACCATATCGCGCAGGCGGGTCTCTGTCCTCGAAGTCTCGGTGGCCTGCTGCAGCGCATAATCCAGCGGTGTTCCGCTGTATTGTTCGACCACGTTTCCATAGGGCTGGAGAATAAGCGCGGTATCGGGCTGGATGAGCAGCGTGTCTCCGCTGTCAACGAACGCCATCGCCACGAAATAAAGGATCAGCAAAAACACCAGGTTAAGGACAACCTTGCGGGCGCCATCAATTAAGTGCCAGATGCCGAGAAAAAATCTCGAAATGATCGAACGGTCTGCGGTCATGAAGTGGTCCTTTGGAGGTTGCGTCTATTTTATGGGCCTTGCCGGTCACTTCACAATGCCGAAAGTACTGGCTCGCCAAGATTGTGTCAAATCCGCCAAACCAGCAAACCCGGCTGAACACTCTTCAGCCGTATCTTGTTGTTTTTACTTTGCTTTTAAGATGGCATGAAATCTGCATCTTTCAACATACCCAATACCGTTCAATTACAGGAGAATTTAATGGGAGCCTTTTCTCGACTTCGTTATGTTATCGCTGCAAATGTCAATTCGCTGATCGAAAAAGCGGAAGATCCGGAAAAACTGCTACGGGCCCTGATCCGGGAAATGGAAGACGCCAGCGAGGAGGCCCGCATGGCCTGCGCCGAATTACTCGCCGAGCAGCAGCGCCTGGTGCGCCTGGAAAGCCAGCTTTCGGAGGAAACAGACCAATGGCAGGGCCGGGCTGAAAAAGCGGTTGTTGAAGGCCGTGACGATCTTGCGCGCGCATCCCTCAAGGCAAAAGCAGAGCTGACCAGCCGCCACGATGCAGTTGTCGATGAGCAGAAGCGTGTCGGGGAGCGTGTCAAGCAGATGGAAACGGATATGGTCACGCTGAAAACCAAGCTTGCAGACGCCAAGGTCAAGCTCAAAGGCCTGAACGCCGGCAAGGGCCCGAGGGCCGTATCTGCACAGGCTGCCGAAAACCTGACACCCGGCGAACGAAAGATTCGCCG
>Ga0316193_10003954_pt1 | contig 10828 bp, 6 predicted proteins | sample MerIslsedime2_MG_FD_207735 | JGI IMG/M metagenome (GOLD analysis project Ga0316193, IMG submission 207735) | Coastal sediment microbial communities from Maine, United States - Merrow Island sediment 2 | ecosystem: Environmental > Aquatic > Marine > Coastal > Sediment | place: USA: Maine... | reverse complement strand
ATAGACCTCGAGAAGCTCCAGCTCGCGCCCCAGGGGAACCTCGTGTTGGTCCGGACTCTCTAGCGTCGCTCGCAGCAGGCCTCCCAGGTCAGCGATCATGGAGTCCGCCCTTTCGACGTCCTCGTAGAGCTGACCCGAGATCAAGTTGAGGGAGTTGAGAAGAAAGTGGGGCTGCAGCTGGGCCTTGAGAAACCCCAGCTGGATCTCGGCCATACGGGCCTGGGTCTTGGCATCGCGTACCTGGCGCTCGGTCAAACGGCGGTAGTAGCTGGAAGCGTGGCCCAGAGCCGAGAAGCTGATGAAGGCAAAGACATCGTAGACGACACTTTGGACAAGAAAGGGTCTGAGACGAAAGCCCTCGAAGCTCGAGCCGTCGACGACATGAAAGTAGCGATCGACGGTCACTCGCAGCACCAGCAGAGCTGCCACGATCATCAAACCACCGAGGAGGTAGGTGGGAAGTCGAGCCTTCCAGTTCTGACGATCGATGGAACAGTGACCGACGAATTTGGAGATGCCGTAGCTCAAGGGGATCCAGAGGATCCAGACGAGAAACCAGGCCGCCAGCCCGAGGACGGGAACCTGGTTCTCCTCGATGAGGTAGCAGAAGGACAGGGCACCCACCATCAGCGCGCCGAATAGGATCCAACTTACGGGAAAGACCGAGCGGCCCCCCAGAGACGCCCGCATCTCGTGGGGCTCCGCAAGCCGGGTTGAATGCTGAAGCGTCATCGCCTCTCTTCCTGTTGCGCAAACCACATCGATCCGTAGACCGCTGCAAGTTGCGGACCGGATGGTCATATCTAGCTACGACGGGAAGACCCATGCGGTTGCAGGGGAAGGGTTCCAATCTTTTGAATCCAATGAGCCGGACCGACCCGCTTGGCTGACCAGACCCGCTTGGTTTCGTCACCCCTTCGAAGCACTTCGTCACCAACAGCCGTCGTCGCGTCCCTTCCCCGTGGATCGGGCAGAGCCCTTGCTCTGTTTCCACGGACAGTGCGAAGCGGGTCCTCCAGGGGACCGAGTTCAACAACCAAGGAGTGAAGCTCATGAAAAACGCAAACAACTGGAGAAGGACGCTGACTTGGCTCTCTCTGGCGTTGGTGGCTGCCGTTGGGGCCTGGGCGCAAGAGGAGGTAGGCAGTGTCTACGTCACTGTCACGGACAGCCAGGGCTCGGCCCTGCCAGGGGTGACGGTCGAGCTCTCGGGTTACGGGGCTCCGCAGATACAGGTGTCGGACACCCAGGGCCATGTGCGGTTCCTCAATCTTGCACCAGGCCAATGGTCATTGAAGGCCAGCCTGGACGGGTATTCCAGTTTGGAGTATCCATCGATCGATGTGCGGATCGGCCGTAGCGCCACGTTGGAGGTTCAACTCAGCCAGGCCATTGGTGAAGTCATCACCGTGACCTCCGAGAGCCCGCTGTTGGATGAACGTCGGATCCAAGCGGGCACGACGGTGAGCCAGGTGGAGCTGGAGACGATTCCCACTGCCCGCGATCCCTGGGCGGTTCTCAATCAGACACCGGGCGTGCAAACCGACCGGGTCAACGTGGGAGGCAATGAGAGTGGTCAGCAGGCCGTCTTTGTCGGCCCTGGCGTGAGCGACGAGGAGAACGCCTTCCTGGTGGATGGTGTGCAGATCACCGACATGTCCGCCATCGGCTCCTCACCCAGCTACTACGACTTCGACCAATTTGCCGAGATGCAGTTCACCACGGGAGGTTCCGATGTGTCCAAGGCCAACAGTGGAGTGTCGGTGAACCTGGTGACCAAGCGAGGCACCAACGAGTTTCGCGGTTCGGCGCGTTTCTACCGGACCGACGACAGCTTCTTTGGTGGGTTCGCCGAGCAGGACATCCCGGTGTTCGTGCAGCCTGATGACATCCTGGCGCCGGATCAGGAGTCGTTTATCGGTAACTCGATCAACCAGATCACCGAGTATGGATTCGAGGCCGGGGGTCCGGTCGTGCGGGACAAGCTCTGGTTCTGGGGTGCCTTCGGTACCAACGACATCCGGAATCGCTCGGGTGGCGATGTTCTCGAGGACGTCCAGAATGACGACACCATACTCGAGAACGCTGCCTTCAAGCTGAACTGGCAGATCGTAGAGTCGAACTCCTTCATCGCCTCCTGGAACAACGGCGACAAGAAGAAGTTTGGTCGCGATGCCGGGCCGACGCGTCCTCAGCCCACCACCTGGAACCAACGGGGTCCGACAGCGATCTACAAGTTCGAGGACACTCATATCCTCAACTCCTCCTTCTTCCTGACGGGGAACTACTCCAAGGTCGATGGCGGGTTTTCGCTGAGCTGTCTGGCTTGCTCGGCTTCCGACAGCCTGGCGGCGACCCCGGAGACCCTCTGGGATGCCGACGGGGTCTGGCAGAACAGCTTCCAGGACGGCAGGTCCAGTCGGCCGTCGGATGAGTGGAAGATCTCCGGGTCCTACTTCTTCAACGCGGGCTTGTCGATGTCGCACGAGCTGAAGTTCGGTGCTCGCCTGCGGCAGTTCGATGCTCAGAGCCCCTTCCACTGGCCCGGCCGTGATGTCTTCCACGTCGACCAGGCCTTGGTGGGAACCGAGCCCTTTGGCATGGTGGTGGCGCACCGTGGCGAGACGCCGCTCATCACCCAGAACTACACCTCTGGATGGGTCCAGGACACCATCACTTTTGGCAAGTGGACCATCAACGCGGGACTGCGCTACGACCTGCAGGATGGAAGCAACGAGCCCTTCGAGATTGCCGGCAACCCGGCTTTCCCGGAGCTGCTGCCAGCGCTGTCTTTCGATGGCAACGATGGTGGTTTCGACTGGCAGACGATCACCCCGCGACTGGGCGTGACCTATGCATTGGGCGAAGAGCGCAAGACCCTCCTGCGGGCCAGCTTCTCGCAGTTCGCCGATCAGCTGTCGACCACGGAGATGATTCGCTCCAACCCTCTGGGTGATGCGTATGCCTACCTGACCTTCGATGACCTCAACGGTGATTCCATCTGGCAGGAAGACGAGCCCATCGAGGAGCTCATCGACTGGGCCGACTTCGATCCGACCAACCCTGGAGCGACCGTCAGCCCGAATCTGACCGATCCGGGCCTGGACCCGCCACTCACCAATGAGGCGATCATCGGTGCGGAGCACTCCTTCCTGCCCGAGTTCGTGGTCGGATTGAGCGCTACCTATCGCTTGACCGCCGACTGGATGGAAGAGCGGGATCTGATCGTGGATGCCAACGGGCAGACTCGAGCCGCGACCGCCGCCGACTATGTCGAAGATGGTACGACCACGGCGACTCTGCCGGATGGTCAGGAGTTCTCTCAACAGCTCTTCGCCTTGGCCCCGGGTCTCAACTACTCGGGTGGCACGTTGTTGATCAACGGCGACCGTGAGGTGGAGTACCTGGGTGGGACCCTGAACTTCGTCAAGCGGCTCTCGAACCAGTGGATGATGCGGGGCTACGTGTCCTATGGCAACGCCGAGTGGAACATTCCGGCGAGCTTCTCAGCCAACACGGATCCCAACAACGCAGCACCGTTGGATGCCGGAGACGATCCCTATCAGGTCACCCAGGACGATGCAGGAGATGTCTTTCTGGTCCCGTCGACGGGTTCCGGAGCGAAGAACGACGTCCTGATCCAGAGCAATTGGTCCTACAACCTCAACGGGATGTATCAGATTGCTCCGGAGAGACCCTGGGGCTTCAATGTCGCCGCGAACCTGTACGGCCGGGAGGGCTATCCGCTGCCGTACTTCAACACACAGACAGGCTCGGATGGGCGCACCCGCGACATCCAGGTCACCGGTGCCCAGGACTCCTTCCGAGTCGAAGACATTTTCACCCTGGACGGCCGATTGGAGAAGGAGTTCGCCGCCTCCGGCAACGTGGGCTTCACCTTCAGCATCGACGTCTTCAACCTGTTCAACGAGAACACCGAGCTGCAGCGTGCCCGTCAGCTGAACTCGGGCCAGCCCAACTACCTGCGCGAGACCTTGAGTCCCCGCGTGTGGCGGCTCGGCGTTCGCTTGAACTGGCGTTAGCCCCCCTCCGCTGACGCCAACCTGCCGGCCGGGGGATTCGTCCCCCGGCCGTTCTTCGGTCTGATAGGCGCTATGAAGGTGCGGTGACCTCTTCCTGTTTGGACGGGACTGGTAACTGTGCTATCAAGTCGGGACAATGAGCAAAAAAGATCGAAGGATCGCGGTGTGCCTTTCCTTGGCGCTGATGGCGGGGATGAGTTCTCTTGCTGTGTCAGAGGCGCTTCCCACTACCGTAGTCACACATGGCTACCAACTGAGCGGCACGGTGCCGGACTGGCCCTACGCTTTGGCGGATGCCATCGCTCGCCGTGTCGGGATCGAGGGTGGAGAAGACGGCAAGGTCTTTGTCTATCAAGGCTCCACGGGCGAACTGGTGCCCTGCCAGGAGAGCTGGTGCACGGCAAATGGGCAGGCACACGTGGTCATCGTCGTCGACTGGGCTGACGACAGCAACGAGAGCGGTACCGGCTTTTCAGAGGCGGTGGCCGAGGCGCTGTTTGCCGGGCTTCTCTCCTGGAGCAGCGGAGCCGACCCCTTGGTCGATCTGAACCGCCTGCACCTTATCGGGCACAGTCGCGGAACCGTCGTCAACAGTGAGGTTGCTGAACGGCTCATTGCTGCGGGTCTGCCGGCCCCTGAGCAGATCACGACCCTGGATCCCCATGATGCGGGTGGCGGCTTTGTGGCTTCAGGCCAGGTGCCGGAAGGGGGGCTCGACGACTACGATGTCAACCAGGAGCATCCGGAATACGCCTGCCACTCCGAGTCTTCGGTACCGGGAATCTGCTCCTGGCAGGGAACCGGCTACAACGACAACTACTGGCAGAACGACAGTGGGTGCTTTTTTCTGCTCCCTGACGGCCTGGAGCTCTTTGGTGTCTCCAACTTCAACCAGAACGGGCTCGACAGCCCGTTCTGCCACAGCGAGACTCATCGTTGGTACCTGTTGACCGCCGACACTGATGCGGCCGTGCACCCGGTCACTGGCCAGCCGCCAGGGCCGAGCTGGTATGGCTCTGGGACGCAATGCACGTCGAGCCCTCGATCGGTACCGCTGGCTCGCACCGCGGACGGCTATGGTCTTTCCGCCGCTGCCGGGGGGGTAGCAAACCGCTGTCCGACGGGTCCCGGCCTTCAGGAACAGGTTCTGTTCGATTTCGGCCTGCAGGAGGGTCTGGTCGGTGGGGATTTCGAAAGAGGCTCCGGTTCGATTCGAGCGGGCTGGTGGGGTCACGGTGGGGACCTCCAGGGCAGGATCGAGGCAAATGGAGGGAACCAATACCTGGTTCTGTCTGGGGGAGAGATCGCTCGACACAACCGCAACTACTTGCCCGAGAGTATCGGGGCCGTTCAGTTCTGTCGGCAGGTCCAGATCCCCAGTCCGGGCGACGCCCTGTCACTCAAGGTCTCGGGAGCCGAGGTGGCTGAGCGCGAGATGCTGAGCACCGAGCAGCAGGACCTTTCCTCTGTGACGGGATGGGACTGCTTCCAGGTGGCCCTCGAACCTGAGGAACAAGGAGAGGTTGTTCAGTTCACCTTCTCCGTGAGCAACGTGGGTAGCCCGAGCGTTCTGATCGACGACATGCGGCTGGTCGTGCGCGACGCGTCGTACTGTTTCAGCTTCGACAATCTCTGCGATGGCATCGAGATCACGACCGTCTTGTCGGACAAGACGGTGGTCGGAACGTGGCGCAACTGGGATTGTGCAGGGGCGACAGCACCCATGCTGGGTGGCTACTCGGGCCAGACCGTGTCTCCGAAGGTTTCGTGGATCGGTGCGGATCCCGCCGCGGATCTGAGCAATAGGACCTTCACTCTGAACGTGGATGCCAAGACCTTCGACCTCTGGATGCACGCCACAGACTTCACCTTGACCCAGATCCAGGACGATCAACCCTACACGGTCACTCCAGGAGCTTGCACGTTCAGACCTCAGAAGGCTCTGGCACCGTCATCGATGGGTACAAAGTACCGAGAGTAGAAGACTCGCGGAACGATTGCCGAAGGGGACTCCTCCAGCTGGCGGCCACCACAAGAGGAGGCAGAGCGTTGCTGCTGCTGTGGGATAGGATCCCGGGGCTGGAAGGGGGATTTCATGAGACATTTCGTGGTTGCGAGTTTGGCCTGTTCACTGATCCTGGGTTGCGGTGCGCCGGCAGCCGAGTCTCCGGAAGATGATCTCAACGCTTTGTTCGATGAGGCGTGGGACTACCAGATGAAGGAGTTCCCCACCTATGCCACGGCTGTGGGAATTCATGACTACAACGACCGATTGCCGTCATTGACGCTGGAGGACATCGAGCGTCGCAGCCAGTATTGGAACGAGATGCTGGCCCGGTTGGAGGCCATGGATCGAGAGTCGTTGAGTGACGAGGCGCGGATCAACTACGACATGTTCAAGCGCCGGGTCGAAGATCGGGTCGTGGAGTTCGAGTTCAACGATCACCTGATTCCGATCACCGCAGAGTCGGGATTTCACACCGGCTTTGCTCGACTACCCGAACGAGTACCCCTGGCCACCACCAAGGACTACGAGAACTACATCGCCCGGCTACAGGCTTTTGGCGTGTATGCGGATCAGCACATGGCGCTGATGCGGGAGGGAATCGCCAAGGGCTATGTTCTGCCGCGCGTCACGCTGGAGGGTTACGACAGCACGATCCGGCCACATGTGGTCGATGTCCCGACCGAGAGTGTGTTCTGGGAGCCTTTCGAGCAGTTTCCCAATACCGTTCCCGCGGCCGACCATGAGCGGTTGCGGGAGGCGGGTCTGGCGGCTATAGGAGATACGGTCATCCCGGCGTATCGGTCCTTCCTCGAGTTCATGCTCGAGGAGTACATCCCCGCCTGCCGATCGACCCTCGGGGCTTCCGAGCTACCCAATGGTCGGGACTACTACGCGTATCTGGTTCGACACCACACGACCCTGGACATCACACCCGAGGAGGTGCATGAGATCGGCCTGGCCGAGGTCGCCCGAATTCGCGGTGAGATGATGGAGATCATCGCGGAGCTCGGTTTCGCGGGGGACTTCGACGACTTTCTGGAGTTTCTTCGAACCGATCCACAGTTCTTCGTCGAGACGCCCGAAGAGCTGTTGAAGGAGGCCTCTTTCATCGCCAAGAAGATGGATGGCCAGCTCCCCAGGTTCTTCAAGACCCTGCCCCGATTGCCCTATGGCGTCGAGCCGGTTCCGGAACACATCGCACCCAAGTACACAGCCGGCCGATACGTCGGCGCTCCGCTGGGCAGCACCAAGCCCGGGTACTACTGGGTCAACACCTACGCCCTCGAGAGCCGTCCGCTGTGGGCGCTGCCGGCGTTGACTCTGCACGAAGCGGTTCCTGGTCATCACCTGCAGAACGCCTTGCGACAGGAGTTGGAGGATCTACCCAATTTTCGCCGCTTCTCGGGTGTCAATGCCTACGGCGAGGGTTGGGGGCTGTACTCGGAGTATCTCGGTATCGAGGCCGGCATCTACGAGGACCTGTACCAGCACTTTGGTCGCCTCACTTATGAGATGTGGCGCGCCTGTCGCCTGGTAGTCGATACAGGCCTGCATGCCATGGGTTGGAGTCGCCAGCAGGTGATGGACTTCATGGCCGCCAACACCGCGCTGTCGATGCACGAGATCACCACCGAGACGGACCGCTATATCTCCTGGCCGGGCCAGGCGCTGGCCTACAAGATGGGCCAGATCAAGATCATGGAGCTACGCCGCCGGGCCGAGGACCAGCTGGGCGAGAAATTCGATATTCGCGAGTTTCATGACGTGATTCTGCTCAATGGACCGGTGCCGTTGACCGTGCTCGAGGATCAGATCGATAGCTTCATCGAGCGTACGAAGGGTGCCCAGTAGATCCGTTTCCCTGGCGCTTGGCGGGCTGCTGATTCTCATCGGTGGTTGGTGGCTCTATGGCTGGTACACGAGCCCCGAGCGTCGGATCAACGCCCAGCTGGGTGAGATCCAGAAACTGATCTCCAAGGCGCCGGGAGAGAACAATCTCAACGCCCTCGCCAAGGCGCGCTCCGCTACCCAGCTCTTTGCCGACAGCTTCGAGTTCGAAGCTCAACAGTTCGATTTCCATACTCGCGACCGGCAACAGCTGATCGCGGGAATTCACTCGTACCGCTCCAGAGCCCAGACGATCCTCATGCAGTTCCCCGACAAGGACCTGTCGGTAGACCCGCAACACGGTCGGGCAACCAGCCAGGTGACCGCACAGTTCATCACCAAGGCCAGGGACATCACGGGCCGCGAGGCCTATCGCTTTCAGATCAACTGGGTCGAGCAGGAGGGCGAGTGGCGGATGGACTACGTGCGACTCCTGGAGATCATCGACGAGCCGCCGAGATCGTGGATTCCCTGACCGAGAAGCCGGTTCAGGACTGACGGGCGCGCGAGAGTGTTTCCTGCACCCGGCGCTCGGCAGCCGCCACCGGTGAATCGCCTTGCGCCGCCGCTTCTTGCAGAATATCGCGTACGGTGACGCCAACACTGGCCATCTCGTCGAAGAGAACGGCTTCGTCATGATGGCCCCGGTCGATCAACGCGAACGAGAGAGCACCGCCAGCGTTGATGATGTAGTCGGGGACATAGACGATCTGCCGTTCCTGCAGGCGCTGAGCGTCAGCGGGCTCTGCCAGTTGGTTATTGGCGGAACCCGCGATAAGGCGGCAGCGCAAATCGGGGATGGTGGTTTCGTTGAGGGTGGCACCGACCGCACAGGGCGCGTAGATGTCGCAGTCGGTCTTGTAGACGTCCTCGGCCGCAACCACCTCCGCCCCGAGGCTCCGCGCTACCTCCTCGGTCCGGTCGGTGTCGATATCGCTGACCTGGAGGCTGGCACCGGCTTCGGCCAGGAGCCCGCCGAGACTCTTGCCCACGCTACCCACACCCTGGATCAGGACCGTGCGTCCCGTCAAGTCATCGGAGCCGAACACGATGTCGGCGGCGCTCTTGATGCCCTCGAAGACCGCCCGAGCGGTGAAAGGGCTGGGATCGACCTTGCTGCCATCCACGGGATGAAATCCGTGCACGAAATTGCAGTTCTCGGCAATAACCTTCATGTCGGAGCTCGTGGTGCCCAGATCCTCGCCGGTCCGGAAAGCGCCATTGAGGGATTCGACCAGAGTCCCATAGCGCAGCAGAAGCTGGCGGCGGTCTTCGCCCTCGAGGGGGCGTTCGACAGCCAGCACCGCTTTGCCACCTCCCGCGGACTCGTTGATGGCCGCCCACTTGCAGGTCATGCCCTCGGCCAGTCGCATGGCATCACGCAAACCCTCGGCCGGTGACTCATAGACAGCCATCCGGGTGCCGCCCGTGCAATCGCCCAGTGTGTTGTCGTGCAGGCAGATAAACATCCAGGTGCCCGAGACGGAGTCGTACCGACAGACAATTCCCACACCGTCCCAGCGTTCGATCAGCGACTGCAAATCCCTTGTCATCTGCGATCCTCAGGTAGGTCGGCTCGCACCCTGGACCGTATGAGTGCGAAGCAGCTCCAGGGCCTGGGTGAACTGATCCTTGGCACGGGTCAGATAGGTGTTGACCTCATCCGTGTAGCCGTCCGACGAGGCCGACCAACACCGATTCAAATAGCGCTCGGCGGTGGCGAAATGGGTCATGACGTCGGCATAGGACTGGAGGCCAAAAGCGTGTCCGATGCTCTCGCGATTGTCCACGAAGATGTCCAGATCGGTCATGAAGTCGGCGTCGATCCGGTTGTGGACATCGTAGACGTTGATGGACTCCTTCTCGGCGTCGAGCCGCGCAGCGCTGTCGACGATCCGCGCCAGGCTATCTTCGAGCTTGCCGATGTTGGTCCGCACTGTCTCGGCGGCTGTGCTCCGGCCGCGAGAGGCGATCTGAACCAACGCCACCCCCGCCAAACCGACAAGAAGACCGGGTATGACGATGGACCAAGCCACCTCTTCGGTGTCGAGGACCGAAAAATAGGTTCCGACGAGGAAGCCCAGGGTGATCAGGATGTATCCGAAGCTCTTCATGATCTCATCGCGCCCCTATCCTCCACCTGTGGCGGCGGCGAAGATCCGGTAGAGAGCGAAGCCCACGCCGATGAGGGCCTCACCTACGATCAGGCCTGCGGCGACCGGCACACCCACCTCTTCACTGAAACGTTTTCCTGGCCGCCAGTCGGTGTAGATGCGCAGAGCCGTGCCGATGGTATAGGTGAGCACGATGTTGAACGGTAGGTAGAACCCGAGACCCACCAGGATCCCCAATCCACCGATGCCGCTGGCGCTGAGAATGGCGCCCAGACCGGCACCCGAAAGATACTTCTGAACCGGCACGTCGCCACCGAGAATGCCCTGGATCATACTGGCGAGAGCCTGGCCCTGAGGGGCGGGCAGGCGGTCGCTGCCCAGACCATAGGCCTGATGCAGGACCAGGATCAGGGCCATGATCACCAGCGGTCCGAGCCAGGACCCGAGGAACTGAGCGATCTGTTGTTTACGCGGGATGGCACCGACCATGTAGCCGGTCTTCAAGTCCATCATCAGATCGGTGGCTTGCGCCATGGCCACACACATGGCGGCACCGACGATGATCGAGGAGATGATGGTGGCGGCATCGGTCATGCCCCGTGCCACGAGCAGCAGGATGGTGATGCCGATCAGTGTCATCCCAGACAGGGGAGACCAATTGGTCCGGCCGATGCACTCGGACAGGACGACTCCGGCGACCCAGATCCACAGAGTCCCCAGGATCGCCATGGTGCCGCCGCGCATCCACGAGATCTCGGGGGTCGAGAGAATCGCTG